>OLFS01000045.1_pt1 | contig 109875 bp, 109 predicted proteins | sample 1605491 | NCBI WGS metagenome assembly OLFS01 (sample SAMEA3888921, study PRJEB22519) | human gut metagenome | biome: human gut; feature: human-associated habitat; material: faeces | place: Denmark | collected 2011 | reverse complement strand
ACTCGCGACCCCGACCTTGGCAAGGTCGTGCTCTACCAACTGAGCTATTCCCGCAACTACCTTAAAACAGGCCGTACAGCATTTGGTTGCTTGCGCTACTGTACGGGAGCCGAATTATAAGAGCAGTCATTCCAATTGCAAGGGCTTTTTTGTCTGGTTGCGCGCGTTCGCTCAAAAGCTGGCCGAACTGTCGATTTTAGCAGCCAGAGTATGACAACCCCTTGCCGAGGAATCAGATCTTGAAGACGTGGCTGCGATAGAACTGCAGCTCGGCGATGGATTCGCGGATGTCGTCCAGCGCCTGGTGGGTGCCGCTCTTCTTGAACTGATCCAGCAGTTCCGGCTGCCAGCGGCGTACCAGCTCCTTGATGGTGCTGACGTCGACATTGCGGTAGTGGAAGAAGGCTTCCAGCTCGGCCATGTGCTTGACCATAAAGCGGCGATCCTGACCGATGCTGTTGCCGCACAGCGGGCTGGTGCGCTCCGGCACCCACTGGCGAATGAACGCGAGGGTCTCGGCAATGGCTTGCGCCTCGTCGTGCTGGCTCGCCTTGACCCGGGCCACCAGACCGCTCTTGGTATGGGTGTTGACGTTCCACTCGTCCATCTTGGCCAGCTCTTCATCACTCTGATGAATGGCGATGACCGGCCCTTCGGCCAGTACGTTCAGATCCTTGTCGGTGACGATGGTGGCAATCTCCAGTACCACGTTCTCTTCGGGGTCGAGACCCGTCATCTCCATGTCGATCCATACCAGGTTCTGCGCGCTGACTGTCATGATTGCTCTCTCTATTGGGAGGAATGGCGGAATTTTGCCAATTTGCATGTATCATACTGGCTTTGGATCTGTTCATAAACTGGCGAATCGAGTGGCAAAGAAAGCAAAACTCAATCTGGGTCAACAAAGGCGCGTCCAGGCCAACCGCGAACGGCGGCTGCAAAAAGAGCACACCACAGTGGTGGATGACACCCTGTTTGGCCCCGCCATCGAAGGGGTGGTGATCAGCCGTTTTGGTCAGCACGCAGACGTGGAAGCGGTCGATGGCACCATCCACCGCAGCAACCTGCGGCGCAGCAGCATCAGCAGTCTGGTCTGTGGCGACAAGGTAGTGTGGCGTCCCGGCCTCAATGCCGCGACAGCGGGCGTCATCGAGGCGGTGCATCCGCGCCACTCGGTACTGACCCGGCCGGACTTCTACGACGGGGTCAAACCCATCGCCGCCAACATCGACCAGATCATCATCGTCTCGGCGGTGATGCCCGAGTTCTCCACCAACATCGTCGACCGCTATCTGGTAGCTGCCGAGGATGTGGAGATCCGCCCCCTCATCGTGCTGAACAAGGTCGATATGCTCGATGATGCCGCCCGCGGGCGCATCGAAAGCCAGCTCGAAACCTACCGCAAACTCAATTACGAGGTGCTGCTGGTGAGCTGCGAGAGCGGCGAAGGGCTGGATGAGCTTAAAGCTGCTCTGACCGACAAGATCAGCATCTTCGTTGGCCAATCCGGGGTGGGCAAGTCGTCGCTCACCAACGCCCTGATGCCGGGGCTGGATGTACTGACCGGCGAGATCTCCGAAAACTCGGGACTCGGCCAGCACACCACCACCACGGCGCGGCTCTACCACTTCCCGAGCGGTGGCGATCTCATCGACTCCCCGGGGATCCGCGAGTTCGCCCTCTGGCATCTGGAAGCCGACCGCATCACCTGGTGCTTCGTCGAGTTTCGCGACTATCTGGGTGGCTGCAAGTTCCGCGACTGTACCCACAAGGACGATCCCGGCTGTGCCCTGCGCGCCGCGGTCGACGCGGGCGCCATCAGCGCCGATCGCTTCCACAACTATCACCGCATCCTGGAAACCATGCAGGAAGCCCGTCACGGTCGCCAGCAAGCGCGCCTGTGACCCTAATAAACCTACGTTGATGATGAACATGAGCATTACTGACAACCTGAAAATTGCCGGTCAATACTGTCTGCCCAAGCACGCCCTCTCCCGTCTGATCGGCAAGTTTGCCGCCGCCGAAGCGGGCAACATCACCACCAAGGTGATCGAGGCTTTTATCAAGCAGTACCAGGTCGACATGAGCGAGGCGCTGCACGAGAGTCCGGCCCACTACAAGAGCTTCAACGAGTTCTTCACCCGCGAGCTCAAGCCCGGTATCCGCCCGGTGGTAGAAGATGCCATGACCCTGGCGCTGCCGGTGGATGGCACCGTCAGCCAGCTCGGCCCCATCCAGCAAGGTCGCATCATTCAGGCCAAGGGGCACGACTACAGCGCCCGCGAGCTGCTGGGCGGCTATGAGGATCTGGTGGCGCCGTTCAAGGATGGCGACTTCGCCACCATCTATCTGGCGCCCAAGGATTACCACCGCATCCACATGCCGCTGGACGGCGTGCTGGAGAGCATGGTGTTCGTGCCGGGGGATCTCTTCTCCGTCAACCCGCTCACCGCCGAGAACGTGCCCAACCTGTTTGCCCGCAACGAGCGGGTGGTCGCCACCTTCCGCACTCCGCACGGCCCCATGGCGCTGGTGCTGGTCGGTGCCACTATCGTGGCCAGCATCGAGACCATCTGGGCCGGCAACATTGCGCCGACCAAAGAGAAGAAGGTGGTGCGCTGGGACTATACCGGCGACGAGGCCATTACCCTGCAGAAAGGCGCCGAAATGGGCCTGTTCAAGCTGGGCAGCACCGTGGTCTGCCTGTTTGGCCCGGGCATGCTGGCCGGTTTCGAACCCCATCTGGCCAATGGCGTCACCACCCGCATGGGTCAGCCCTTTGCCAAGCTGGCGGAGCAGGCATGAGCGAGCAACCGAACGCCTCGCAGAAAAACAACCCACTGCACGGGCTGACGCTGGAAGCCATCGTCACCGCGCTGGTCGAACACTATGGCTGGGAAGAGCTGGGGCAGCAGATCAATATCCGCTGCTTCACCGATAATCCCAGCATCAAGTCCAGCCTGAAGTTCTTGCGCAAGACCCCCTGGGCCCGGGAGAAGGTCGAAAGCCTCTACCTCTACGTCCAGCGCAAGCAAGCCAAATCGAAGAAGGAAGGGCAAGATGGCCTTTAAGATTACGTACACCTATAAAAAACAGGCCAAAGAGATCGGCTACGCGAACGACAAGTTCCGCAGCATCTACGACGCCATCGCTGCTGCTGAAGGGCTGGATCTCACCAGTTTTCACGCCATGGAGGCCCAGCTGGCTCAGGTTTGTCGCCGCGACAAGAAAAGCGTGAAGGATTACCAGGAGAACTACTTCAAAGAGCTGGGATTCTCCAACATCGTCATCGAACGGGATCTGCAGGAGTAACCATGCGCACCTTGACTCTGATGGCCGCCTCTCTGCTGCTGGCGGCATGCAGTACACCGGAACAACATCTGGTGGGCAGCGATCGCGACAGTCACGGCTGTATCGGCAGTGCGGGCTATCAGTGGTCAGCACTGACTGGCAAATGTGTGCGCCTGTTTGAAGAGGGTATCCGGCTCAATCCAACCGATGCCAGCCAGACCAGCAGCGCCTTCGTGCTGTTCAATGCCGATCAGACGCTGGCCGAACTGCATCTGCCAAGCGGCGAGCAGCTTGCGCTGACCCGTCAAGGTGCGGAGGGCAACTGGTCGTGGCAGGGCAGCGGCTACACCCTCTTTATCTGGAAGGGTTATGTGCTCAAGCACGGTGACAAGGTGCTCTATCACGGGGAATAACCCCGAGCGATAGCGCACGGCGTGGTATCGGTGCGATGCCAGCGAAAAAAATGCCGACCCTGTGGTCGGCATTTTTGTTTTTGCAACAGCCTGTTATCAGGCGCGGCTGAGGTAATCGGCCTGCCCTACCCACTTGTAGCTGGTAAGCTCGGTGAGCCCCATGGGGCCACGGGCGTGCAGCATCTGGGTCGACACCGCCACTTCAGCGCCCAGACCAAACTGGCCACCATCGGTGAAACGGGTGGAGGCGTTGACATAGACAGCCGCCGAACCGGCTCCGTTGACGAAACGCTCGGCATTGCCCAGATCGTTGGTCAGGATGGCATCGGAGTGGCCGGCGTTGTGCTCGCGCATATGGGCCAGCGCCTCGTTTACATCCGCCACCAACTTGACCCCCAGGGTCAGCCCGAGCCACTCGGTATCGAAATCCTCCGGCCCCGCCTCGCACAGGTTGTCGGCACCCGCCAACTGCGTCATGGCGTTGGGCGCGGCCACCAGTGTCACCTTGCGCTCGTTCATCAGCGTCACCAGCTGCGGCAGTAAGGTGGCTGCCACCTTCTCGTGCACCAGCAGGGTATCGAGGGCATTGCAGGCGGAGGGGCGTTGCACCTTGGCGTTGTCGATGACCGCCAAAGAGCGCACCAGATCGGCACTCTCGTCGACGAAGATATGGCTGATACCGAACCCGCCGATGATGACCGGGATGGAGCTGTTCTCCTTGCACATCTTGTGCAGGCCGGCACCGCCACGGGGGATGATCATGTCCACATAGCGGTCGAGACGCAGCAACTCGCCGACCAGCGCCCGATCCGGGTTGTCGATGTACTGCACCGCCGCCTCAGGCAGACCGGAGGCCGCCAAGGCATGCTGGATCACCCGCACCAGCTCCAGATTGGAGTGGAAGGTCTCACGCCCGCCACGCAATATGCTGGCGTTGCCGGTCTTGAGGCAGAGGCTGGCGATGTCGATGGTGACGTTGGGACGCGCCTCGTAGATGACGCCGATAACCCCGATGGGCACCCGACGACGGGAGAGGCGCAGGCCATTCTCCAGCACCCGACTATCCATTTCGGCGCCGACCGGATCATCCAGCGTGATCACCTTGCGCACATCCGCCACGATACCGGCCAGCCGGGCCGGATTGAGTAGCAGGCGATCCAGCATCGCCTCTGACAAGCCCGCCTCACGGCCGGCGGCGATATCTTTCGCATTGGCGGCGAGGATCTGCTCACTGCGCGCCTCCAGCTCGTCGGCGATGGCGGCCAGCGCCCGATTCTTCTGCGCCGTGCTGATGGTAGCCAGCTGATAGGCGGCTTCACGGGCCGCCTGCCCCATTTTCTCCAGACTCATCTCGGTTCCCTTTGTTCATGCCGTGCCGCCCTGATTAGAGCAGCACCATATCGTCTCGATGGATGGCTACTGAACCATATCCATAGCCCAATACCTGCTCAATCTGATCCGAGTGGACGCCGCGCAGCTTCTCCAGCTCCAGATGGTCGTAACGGCAGATACCGCGCGCCAACTCAGCGCCTTTGGGATCAAGAATGCGCACCACATCGCCCCGAATGAAATCGCCCTTGACTGCCACAATCCCCTTGGGCAGCAGGCTGGAGCCTTTCTCCTTCATGGCGGCCACTGCGCCCTGATCCACATGAACTTCGCCGTGAGGAGGTGGGCCTGCCAAGATCCAGCTCTTGCGCCCTTCCAGCGGGGACGCCAGCGCCGGGAAGAGGGTTCCGATACGCTCGCCCTTGGCGAGACGGCCGATCACCTCCGGCATCTGGCCGGTCGCGATCACCACGTTGACGCCGGCGCGACGCGCAACATCGGCCGCCTGCAGCTTGGTGGCCATGCCGCCGGTACCAAGGCCACTGACACTGTCACCCGCCAGCGAACGCAGGGTATCGTCGATGGTCTGCACCTCTTCAATAAGCTGGGCGTCGGGATTGGTGCGCGGATCGGCGGTAAAGAGCCCCTTCTGGTCAGTCAGCAGGATCAGCAGATCCGCATCCGCCAGAATGGCGGCCCGTGCGGAGAGGTTGTCGTTGTCGCCGACCTTGATCTCGGCGGTCGCCACCGCATCGTTTTCGTTGATCACCGGAATAATGCGGTGATCGAGCAGGGTTCGCATGGTGTCGCGGGCGTTGAGGTAGCGCTCCCGATCTTCCAGATCGGCGCGGGTCAGCAGCATCTGGCCGATATGCAGACCGTAGAGGTTGAACAGATCTTGCCATACCCGAATAAGCTGGGTCTGACCAACCGCCGCCAGCATCTGCTTGTTGGGCAGAGTTGGCGCCAGTGGCGGGTGACCCAGATGTTCACGCCCGGCGGCGATAGCCCCTGATGTGACGACCACGACCCGATGGCCGTGACGGTGCAAGGCCGCACACTGTCTGACCAGCTCGACCATATGGGCACGATTGAGCTGGGAAGACCCCCCTGTGAGCACGCTGGTGCCCAACTTGACGACTATGGTTCTGTTTTCCATGGGAGCATAAAGGCTAAAAAGTAAGGAATATCTTTATACCCACGGCCATGGAGCCCTGCAAGGCAATTAACGCCGGGGTGAGGAGATGAAGCAAAGGCCCGGATGATTGCGGGCGGAAGGGGAGATGGCTGACTGATGGCCCGGCAAACAGCGGGATGCTGCTCGCCGGGCATCAGGGATCAAGCGGCGGTCACGGTCAACTCATTGGTGACCTGATCCGCTGGCGCTAACTGGCACTCCAGTGCCGTCAGTTTGTCGCTGATGAGCTTGTAGAAACGGTTGAGGGTCCGCTCCACTTCTACCTGGTGCTTCTTGGGGATCGGCTTGTCCAGCCACTCACCATCAGCATTGTAGAAACCGAGCTGATAGTGGTAACGGAAGTGGTGATCGTCCTGCTCCAGCACCAGCCACCAGCCCCAGAACTCCCGCTTGTCCGGCGCCGGCTTGGCGCTGACACAGACCGACAGGCAGTCGAAACGATAACGCCCCTCTTCGCAGAGATCTTCGCGCAAATAGGGGCCAATGGCAGCAAACTGCCTCAGCAGTCGCTTGTAGGTCACTCTTTCAGACATGTTAACCTCCCTGTTAAACAAGCCGCACCACCTCGGGATGGTGTCAGTTCTTTAGCGCAATATCAGGTACACAAATGCTGTTTCAGCCACTCGACGATTTCGTCCAGTGCCTTGTCATACACCTCCAGCAAAGGCTGTTTGTCAAATACGATGGCCTTGCCGTTACGACTGGCCGCCGCCAATGCCCGTACATCCTGCTCGGGACAAATAAAATCTCGCTTGTGTCCAATACTCAATATCGGCACTGAGGTGCGAGTCCCCAGCAATCCTTGTGTTTTAAGTGAAAATACCTGGCACTTGGTGCGCATGCCCTCCCACTGCGCCGCATCCGCCCCCAACCGGTTGGCCAGACTATCCCGCATCATGCGCGGGCACTTGGCAAACAGCTCCTGATTGGTAAATACCTGATTGACCCCGGCGCCAACACAGACCACGGTGCGCAGCTTGAACGGCTCGATAAAGGCCAGTCTGGCTGCGATATTACCCGCCAGACGCATCCCCACCATGGCGATACGCTGATGATCGACCCAAGCCACTTCGGAGAGGTAATGGAGCACCGCCTGATGGAGACGGCTGGTATCCTGCACCAGCGGCCAATGCTCGGCATAGCCAACCCCGGGCATATCGAGGGAGAGCATGCCGATACCGTTGGGCTCGAGCCGTTTGAGATAGAAGTTGAGGAAATCGAGCTGCAGGGAGTCGATCCCGCCGCTGATAATCACCAGCGGCACCGGTTTTTCGGTCGTCGGCAGGTGGAGATAACCCTGAATATGCTTGCCGCGAAAAGGCACCTGGATCTCTTTGAGCGGCACCTTGAACAGGCGACCCGCCTCGCGATAGGCCATATTACCGAGCAGCTGGGCCTGATCCGCCAGCTCGTCATCCTTGAGATGGGGATAGCTGGCGATGGAGTAGTAGCGCACCGCCTTGAGCAGCTGTTTCAAGGCGCCAGAGGGATCACCCTTCTCGCGCAGTTCGCGGCCTTGCTTGAAATAGTTGCCAGCCACCTGGCTCCACTCGTAGATCCAGTTGCCGGGCACATAGCCCTTGATGGTATCGAGATAGCAGTCATGGGTGCGCTCGCCGGTCGCCATGGCGATACGGGCCAGGGTCTGCTCCACTTCGATGGGATCAGCCCCCTGCCAAGTCCAGGAGGGGCGGCGCAGCAGGCGATACCAGCTCTTTGACATGGAGCCATCGATAAACATCTCGTCTGACTCGGCTTGCGCCAGATCAGCCGCACTGGAGTTGGAGATCTCGGATGTTTCCAATACCTTCTTGACGCGGGTAAAGAGCTGTTCGGTCAGGTTTAGGTCTTCGTTCAAGTCCAAGATAGTGTCCCATTCATATCAGGCAATAGCTCATCTTAACCACTTTTACTGCCCATCAGCCACCCTGCAACAGATTGATACACAAAAAAACAGGGCTCCAAATTGGAGCCCAGTGAAACCATTATTGCCGGTCGCGACCAATGGACGCAGTGAGCGTCACATCACGCTCCCGTTACTTTTCGTCGCAGATCGGTGTGGCGAACTCCAGTGCCATATCCCACGGCTGTTCGATCCAGGTATCCTGCGGGATCGCCACTTCGAAATCGTCCAGCAGCGCTTCGCCCATCGGCTTGGCGAAAATCGCGATGAACTTGGCTTTCGGGTAGAGCTCGCGGATCGCCTTGGCGGTAGTGCCGGTGTCCACCAGATCTTCCACCACCAGCCAGCCTTCGCCGTCACCGGCAGTGGTGGCAGCCTTCACGACCACCAGCTCGCGCTGGCTGTCATGGTCATAGCTGGAGATGCAGAGGGTTTCCACATTACGAATGCCAAGTTCACGGGCCATCAGGGCTGCGGGCACCAGACCACCACGGCTGACCGCGATGATACCTTTCCACTGGCTGACAGGCAGCTGACGACGGGCCAGACGGCGAGCTTCACGTTGCAGGTTGTCCCACGACACATAGAACTTTTTCGGCATGTTATCTATCTCGAATAGTTATTTAAAAACAATCACTTAAAATCACAGCATCCGCAATTCTCCCTGCGGATGCCACTAAATGGCGGCCCTTGCCCGACTGAATTCAGATTGCACTTCGGCTGCCTCAGGGCTAAGCCTCGGCAGCAAATCTGATAACAATGGAAGCAAGATGGGCTTATCCGGCGATCGGTTAGATGATGTGTCCAAACCGCGGACAGGCTGTTGGGCCGATATGATAGCACCGTTTGCAGAGAAAATGCCTGGCAAACGTATGCCAAAAACAGGAAAAATCGGCATCACCCTCTCCATTCGGCACATCTAGAGCGCCAAACGACTAACCTGCCGTCCCTGCTGCCGAGTCCTAATGGGCTGTGCGGCAAATCGCAGATAAAAAAATAGCAGGGGGAGGTTTAACCTCACGCACCTGCTGCTTTCTCGCCTCTGCCTGGTTGGGCAGCTCGTCTTAGCGACGAGTGACGAAGGGATTAGGGTAGCTGAAACCCTGGGTATACAAAGAGGGGGCAAACCAATAGGTTGAGTTGCTGCCTGGCATATTGAAACTCCTGATTGCTTAACAAGTTACGTACCTTTAATGCGGGCTCAAATCCTTGAACGAACACTCGGTTCCATGGAGGCGCACTTGCTTTGCTTCGGTTCCCTGGAGGCTTTCATCGTCATCCTGACGGGTGGCGAACCACGGGAGCTAATTTACCAGTCGGTGCGTTAAATTCAATATTTTTGTGAGATCGGTCACACATTTTCTTTTCTATCGGTCAGCGTCGTCCGAACCTGACGATCGTACTGCCTAGTTGCCATCAGCCAGCACAAGCTGCCTGCGATTTGCGCTGATTGCTCACATTTTTGTGTGATTGACTGTATTATCGTTATCCTCTTCCCCGGCCCGCTGATGGGGCCCTGTTAATTCCGTGCTGGTAAGGAGTCCCGACGTGGCAAAGCTTAGCTCTCTCTCTCCCAAACTGATTTGGCATTTCTTCGAACAGATCTGCTCCATCCCCCACCCTTCCAAACATGAAGCCAAACTGAGCGCCTGGATCATCCAATGGGCTCAAGGGGAAGGTCTGGCGGTCAAGCAGGACAAGGTCGGCAACATCATCATCAAGAAACCGGCCACCCCGGGGATGGAAAATCGCAAAGCCGTGGTACTGCAGGCCCACATCGACATGGTGCCGCAGGCCAACGCCGACACCAAACACGACTTCGCGACCGATCCCATCGATGCCTATGTCGATGGCGAGTGGGTCACTGCCCGTGGCACCACCCTGGGTGCCGACAACGGCATCGGCATGGCCGGTTGCCTGGCAGTACTGGCTGACAAGACCATCAAGCACGGCCCGCTGGAAGTGCTGCTGACCACAGACGAAGAGACCGGCATGACCGGCGCTTTCGGTCTGGAAGCGGGCTGGCTGGAGGGCGAAATTTTGCTCAACACCGACTCCGAAGAGGATGGCGAAGTCTATATGGGCTGCGCTGGCGGTGTGGATGCCAATATCCGCTTCCCGCTCGAGCTGGTTGATGCTGCTGAAGGTGAAGCGTTCGAGCTGGCGGTCAAAGGGCTGCGTGGCGGTCACTCCGGTTGCGATATCCATCGCGGCCGTGGCAACGCCAACAAGCTGCTGGTGCGTCTGCTCAAAGCAGCCGAGCCGCTGGGTGTTCGTCTGGCCGAGATCCACGGCGGCACCCTGCGTAACGCCATCCCGCGCGAAGCCCGTGCCACCCTGCTGGTGCCTGCTGCCAGCGTAAACGAGTTCAAGGCGCTGGTTGACCGCTACACCGGGATCTACCAGACCGAACTGGCCGCCACCGAGCCAAACCTGACCGTGCTGGTCAACAGCGCCGCCAAACCGGCCAAGCTGATGAGCGTCTCCCTGCAGCAGCGCCTGCTGGATGCCCTGATGGCCTGCCCGAACGGCGTGATGCGCATGAGCGATGCCATGCCCGGCGTGACCGAAACCTCGACCAACCTGGGGGTCATCAAGACTCAGGATGGCGAAGTGTACGTCCAGTGCCTGATCCGTTCCCTGATTGACTCCGGCCGCGAGAGCATCGAGCAGATGACCCGTTCCCTGTTCACCCTGGCAGGCGCCAGCTGCGAATTCACCGGTGCCTACCCGGGTTGGGCGCCGAACGTGGACTCCCCCGTCATGGCGCTGGTACGCAACAGCTACCAGACCCTGTTCGGCACCATGCCCAACGTGATGGTGATCCACGCCGGCCTCGAGTGCGGTCTGTTCAAGAGCGCCTATCCGGAGTGGGACATGGTCTCCTTCGGCCCGACCATCCGCGGTGCCCACTCCCCTGACGAGAAGGTACATATCCCGGCGGTCGAGCGTTTCTGGCAACTGCTGGTGCACGTGCTGGAAGCGATTCCGACCAAATAACCCGGCCTGCGCCACACGGCAAAGCAAAGCCCCGCACTGCTGCGGGGCTTTTTATTGTCTGTTCCAACCTGACGTTGGCGCTTACCGGATGCCGCGGGCCTCGCGGATCCACTCCCAGGCTTGCTGGATCTCCTGGGTCTTCTCCTTGGCCATCTCCATCATCTCCGGCGGCAGCCCTTTGGCGGCCAGCTTGTCCGGGTGATGCTTGCTCATCTCCTTGCGGTAGGCGCGCTTGATATCCTGATCGCTGTCGCTCTCGCTCACCCCCAGCAACTGGTAGGCATTCTTGAGGCGATCCGCAGAGGGTGCCGCCTGCCGATACTGCTGGCCACCGGAATGGCCCCCCTGATACTGGCCATGGGCCTGATTGAAGAAGTTCATCTGCGCTTCGGCCATCGCCAGAATGCGGGCCAACTCGATGCGGCTGAAGCCCAGCTCGTCGGCAATGGTATGAAGAATGGCGCGCTCGCCCTCCTCCACCCGCCCGTCGGCAAAGGCCGCCTGCAACTGCACTTCGAGGAAGAAGCGCAGAATATCGCGCTGCCCCAGACTGGCACGGCGGAACTCGGCCAGGGTCTCGCGCAGCGGGAAGTCGGCCTCCTTACCGAGACGAAACGACTCCTGCGCCCGGGCACGCTGTTCGCCCGCCAGCCGCATCCGATCCATCAGGTTGGAGGCAACCCGGATCTCCTGCTCGGTCACCTGACCGCTTGACTTGGCGATGTGACCCATCACCGAGAAGGTGGCATGGAAGAAGACGGCTTGCTGCTCCTGACTCGGACCGCGACGAAACGCCCCCTGCAGCCCCATGCCACGGTCGAAACGGTGGCCAATCCAGAGGCCAATCAGGGCGCCGATGATATTGCCGAGCAGAAAACCGAAGAAGGCGCCCAGCACCTTACCCCAAATACGCATGGTTCAAGACCTCTTGAAGTTAATGAGTGCGGGCCTGGAGCTGGTCATCCAGCTCGCGCAGTCGATCGACCGTGCCGATATCGCGCCACTCGCCAGCGAGCAGGCTGCCGCCCACCCGCCCTTGCGCCATCCAGTCACGGAGCAGGGGCGCCAGCTTGCGGGCGCCGCCCGCGAGACCGGCAAAGGCCGCCGGATCATATAGTCCGACCCCGCTGAAGGTAAACGCTGGCGTATCCACGACTCGCCCTTCTTGCAGGGCAAAGTCCCCACTCGGGTGCTGGGGCGGATTGGGCACCAGCCAGAGGTGGGCCAGATCATCGCCAAGGGGCTGGCTGACCAGAGTGTGATAATCCAGATCGAGCCAGGTATCGCCGTTGATCACCAAAAAAGCTTCAGAGCCCAGCAGCGGCAGCGCCTGCACTATACCGCCCGCGGTCTCCAGTGCGCTCTCCTCGGCTGACCAGTGGATGGTCACGCCAAGCGCACGGCCATCACCAAGGCTCTCAACCAGCTTGTGGCCGAGCCAGGCGTGGTTGATGACCAACTCGGTCACGCCAGCAGCTTTGAGTTTTTCGATGTGATGAACGATGAGCGGCTTGCCCCCCACCGCCAGCAGCGGCTTGGGCAGCAGGTCAGTCAGCGGGCGCATCCGCTCGCCACGGCCAGCGGCCAGGATCATCGCCTTCATGATTTAACTCCAGCATTGGCGATCCCCGGCAACACCACCTGCTCCAACCACTGACCAAAACGGGCCAATACCGGATAGGCGCTACCGTGAGTGCGACAGACATCCACCACGTAGCCGAGGGTACGGGGAATATCCTTGAGATAGCCGGACTTGCCGTCGCGATGATAGAGCCGGGTAAAGATTCCGGCCGCTTTGAGGTGGCGCTGCATGCCGGTCAGGTCGGCATCACGACGGAAACTGGCATAATCGAGCTCGCCAAGCAGACCCGCCTGTTGCAGGGTGACAAAGCCGTGGCGCATCCCTTCATCGATCACCTCGTCCGGCCAGCGCACGTAGCAATCTTTCAGTAGGGAGACCAGGTCATAGGTAAGCGGCCCGATGACCATGTCCTGAAAATCGATGATGGCAAGATTGCTGCTCTCGGGGGTATCCCCGCCACACACCATCAGGTTGCGACTGTGGAAATCCCTATGCATCACCCCCTGCGGCTGGGCCAGATTGCAGGCGGTGAGGCAGGCAAAGGTCTCGTCCAGCAGTTGCTGCTCTTCATGGCTCAGGGTCAGCTGCAGATGCTGGCCCAGCAACCACTCGGGGAAAATGCTGTTCTCCCGCGCCATAAAAGCCGCATCGAAGGGTTCAAGCGCCAGTTCAACCGCCCCCAGGCGGGGCAGCAAATCAATCGCCTTGCCATACCAGGCCAGCACATTGTGTTCGTTCAGGCAGCTGATCAGCTGGGTATCGCCCAGGTCACTGACCGCCAGCAGCCCCTGTTCGTAGTCCACCGCCTTCACCTCTGGCGCCAACAGCTGACGCGCCTGCAAGGCCGCCGCGTTACGAACAAATTCATGATTTTTTTCGGTTTTCGGATTGGCATCCACCCACACCAGACCACCACCACGAGAGTAGCGGCGGAAGCTGGCATCACCGGAAATGAGGGTCAAGTGAAGACTGGCATCACCGGAAATACGGCGTGCCCACTGCAATAGCAGGGAATCGCGATCGTGCATAAGTAGAGGACCAAGGTGGAAAGCAGCACTTGGCTGTTAGCCCTGGCCGCAATAATGCTTTATCATTGCCGGCTAACATAAAGCAATGACATGCAATGTCAACTCGATGAAACCTGTCGTAAAATGCATGCCTTGGATCAACCGTATCTATCACGGATTGCACGAGTCTTTCACATGACAAAATGGACACTGGGGTACCGCTATCCCATCGCCCTGACTATCAGCCTGGCCCCCGCACTCACCTCTATGATGGTGCAGGCGGCTCCGTTCGAAGCGCCGCCAGCCACCGGCATTCTCGATAGTCTCTGCTATGACTATGTTCCCAAGATAGAGAAGCCTGCATCGGATCAGGATGCCAACGCACAGCCGGTCGAGGTTGATGCTGACCGTCTCGAGGCCAAACAGGGCGGCACCGCCGTCTATGAAGGTGACGTCAAGGTTCGTCAGGGTGTTCGCAAGTTTGACTCCGACTATGCCCAGCTCGACCAGAAGAGCCGGGATGTCATCGCCATCGGCAACATCTATTACAACGACGGTCAGGTGACCGTCACCAGCGACAAGACCCTCAAATCCAACCTGGACACCAAGAACTCCGAGCTGGAAGAGGGCAAGTATCAGGTGCATGGCTCACCGGTGCGCGGCTTTGCCAAGCGCGTAGTGATGACCAACAACAACCAGAACATCACCATGGAGGGGGCCCAGTACACCACCTGCCCCCCCGGTCAGGAAGTGTGGACCCTCAAGGCGGGCAGTATCGACATCGACCAGAAAGAGGTGTTCGGCGAAGCTTGGAACGCCAGCCTCTGGCTCTATGACTACCCGGTGTTCTACTTCCCCTATATCAACTTCCCCATCAAGGATGAGCGGAAGACCGGTCTGCTTTACCCGGGTTACAAGCAGAGCTCCAGCAACGGCATGGATATCACCCAGCCCTTCTACTGGAACATTGCCCCTAACTATGATGCCACCATCACCTCCCGTTTTATGGATAAACGCGGCCTGATGGAACAGGTGGAGTTCCGCTACATGCCGGACCCCGCCCACACCGGCACCCTCTATTTTGAAAATCTGACGGATGACAAGCAGTACAGCCCGAGCAATCCGAGTCTGGCTGGCCTGTCCGATGGCCATCGCTACCTGATGAACGTCCGACACGGCTCCACCCTGATGGATGGCAGCCTGCGTTTTGGTATCGACTACACCCAGGTGCGCGACAAGGACTACAACTACTTCAACGACTTCAGCCCGCAAGTGGGCACTCAGGTCGACAGTCAGTTGCAGCAATCCTTTACCGCCGGCTACTACCAGCACAACTGGAACCTCACCTCCGAGGTGCGCCGCTACCAGATCCTGAGCCCATATGCGTTGCTGCCCCACGAGATGCTGCCGCGTATCGACTACAACTACTATCAGCAAGGCAAGTGGTTCGATCTGGCCTGGAACAGTGAACTGACCAAGTTTGGCTATGACAGTGGCAGTGCCGCCACTCTGCAAGCAGGTGAGCGCTATACCGCTACCCGCCTGCATCTGGCGCCAACCCTGACCGTGCCCCTGGTGGATGCACCGGGTTACTACCTGACCAGTCAGTACAAACTGATGTTTACCTCCTACAACCAGGAGGTACCCGATAATCTGGTTAGCCAGGACCGCAGCCGCTTCACCGATGCAGACAGCAAACAGCTGACCCTGAAAGAGGGCACTATTACCCGTACTCTGCCCTCCTTCCGCCTCAAGGGGGGCGTCAACTTCGATCGGCCGCTCGACTGGTATGATGGCAAGGGCACCCAAACCCTGGAACCCGAGTTCCAGTACCTCTATATCCCTTACAAAAATCAGGACGAGATCGGGATCTACGACTCCACCACCACCCGTCAGGACTACTACAGCCTGTTCAGTGACCGCCGCTTTGCCGGTCTCGACCGCATCAGCGATGCCAATAGGGTCACCGTTGGCCTGACCAGCCGGGTCTATGACAATGTGGGTGATGAACGGTTGCGTCTGGCGGTGGCCCAGGCCTTTGAGATGACGCCACCCAAGGTGCGCCTCTACCCTTCAAATCCGGAAAGCACCAACGCCCGCTCCCTGCTCTCGTTCGAGGGGGATGCCCGGATCACCGATGAGTGGTTTGCCCATGCAGGAACCCAGTACGATACCTCCGAGGGTGAATTTACGGCTGGCAACGGTGCAGTCGAGTACCGGACCGGCAAGCTGACCACTCAGGTCAACTACCGCTACATCAAGGATGGCAACCTGGACTATCGCTATCCGACCAACACGGCACTGGCAGAAGATCTGAGCCAGGCGGGCCTAGTGATGATGGCGCCGATCGCCGATCAGTGGCAGATGTATGGCGGTTACTACCGTGACATCAAGCAGGATGTGAACATTGACCGCAAGATCGGTGTCAAATACGACTCCTGCTGCTGGAGCATCAATATGAGCCTGGAGTGGCACAATCAGCCGGACAACGTCACCCTGAAGCCCACTTCGGAAAAAGTCATTGGTCTGCAGTTTGAAATGAAGGGACTTGGCAGCGTGGGTACAGGTGGCCGCAGCGTCACACTGGATACCGAGCTGTTGCCCTATGTTCGCCCGTTTAATCTGAAAGGCCAGCAATGATGCTGGTCCAGCCTTGAGAGATGGATATGAAAAAGACCCTGATTGCCCTGCTGACCGCGGGAATGTTCGGTGCCATGAGCCAGGCCGCACTGGCTGCGCCCGAGCTGATGGACAAGGTGCTGGCCGTGGTCAACAAGGACGTGGTGCTGTCCAGCCAACAGGACGCACTGGTCAACAAGGTAAAACTCTCCGCTCAGGAGAGCGGCCAGTCCCTGCCTGACGATGCCACCCTGCGCAAGCAGGCGCTGGATCGCCTGATCCAGGAGAGCCTGCAGCTGCAACTGGCGGAACGCCAGGGGCTGAAGATTAGCGATACCCAGCTGGAACAGGCTATTCAGGGCATCGCTGCCGACAACAAGATGACCCTGGATCAGCTGCGGGCCCAACTCGCCCGTGAAGGGATGACCTATGCCCAGTATCGGGAAGAGGTTCGCCGCGAGATCCTGATGAACGAGGTGCGCCGCAATCAGGTGCGCCGCCGTATCAACATCTCCGAGCAGGAGGTGAAGCAGGTGGTGGAGATCCTGAAGAAACAGGGTCAACAGCAGAACGAATACCACGTCGGCCATATCCAGATTGCCCTGCCGGACAACCCCACTGCCGCCCAGCTGGATGCCGCCAAGAGCAAGATCGAGCGCATTCTGGCTGCCCTCAAGCAAGGTGCCGACTTCCGCAAACTGGCCATTGCCGAGAGTAACGGTCCCAAGGCGCTGGAAGGGGGTGATTGGGGCTGGATGAGCCCGCAAGAGATGCCGACCCTGATGGCGGAAGCGGTGCAAGGTGCCAAGAAGGGCGACATCGTCGGCCCGCTGCGCTCCGGCGCCGGCCTGCACATCGTCAAAGTGTTCGACACCAAGGGTCAGCAACAAGTGATGCAGACCGAGGTGAAGGCACGTCACATCCTGATCAAGCCCTCCATCATCCTGAGCGAAGAGAAAGCCAAGGGGATGCTGGATGGCATTCTGCACGACATCAAGAGCGGCAAGGCCAGCTTCGCCAGCATGGCGGAGAAGTACTCCGAAGATCCAGGCTCTGCGGTGCAGGGTGGCGAACTGGGCTGGTCTGATCCCAACGTCTATGTCCCCGAGTTCCGCGACATGGTCAACCGTCTGCAACCGGGCCAGATCAGTGCCCCGTTCCGTACCAGCCATGGCTGGCACATCGTGCAGGTGGAAGATCGCCGCAGCCAGGATGCAACCGACAAGGCTCAGGAGCAGCGCGCCTACCAGCTGATCTACAACCGTCGCTTCGTGGAAGAGTCCCAGGCGTGGCTGGATGAGCTGCGTGACGAGGCCTACATCCAGATCGAAGGAGCCGGTAGCTGATGAGCTGCCGTCGCCTTGCCGTTACTCCGGGCGAACCGGCCGGGATCGGCCCGGACTTAGTGCTGCAGATTGCCCGGCAGGATTGGCCCCACCAGTTGGTGGTGATCGCCGATCCGGCGCTGCTGCGCGAGCGGGCAACCCTGCTTGGGCTGCCCATCAAGCTTGAGCCCTATGACGCAACCGCCCCTGCTCATCCGCAGCGGGCGGGCACTCTGACAGTCTGTCCGGTCTCCCTCGGCGCCCCCGTGGTGCCGGGCGAGCTGAACGAAGGCAATGGCGCCTATGTGCTGGCGACCCTGCAGCGTGCCTGCGATGGCAACATGAGCGGCGAATTTGCCGCCGTGGTGACCGGGCCGGTGCACAAGGGGATCATCAACCAGGCCGGGGTCTCGTTCAGTGGCCACACCGAGTTCTTTGCCCAGCAATCCAACACCGCCGATGTGGTAATGATGCTGGCAACCGAGGGGCTGCGGGTCGCACTGGCGACTACCCATATTCCGCTGGCCTATGTAGCGATGGCCATCACCGAGGATCGCCTCGGCAAGGTGATCCGGATCCTCAACGAGGATCTCACAACCAAGTTTGGCATCGCCAAACCCCGTATTTACGTCTGCGGCCTCAACCCCCACGCAGGGGAAGGTGGCCATCTCGGACGTGAAGAGATTGACGTGATCGAGCCCGCCCTGACCACGCTGCGCCAGGAAGGGATCGATCTGGTCGGCCCCTTGCCGGCCGACACCCTGTTCCAGGAGAAATACCTCAAGGATGCGGATGCGGTACTCGCCATGTACCACGACCAGGGGCTGCCTGTGCTCAAATACAAGGGCTTCGGCAGTTCGGTCAATATCACCCTGGGGCTTCCCTTCATCCGCACTTCGGTGGATCACGGCACCGCGCTGGATCTGGCAGGCAAGGGCCTGGCGGATTCGGGCAGCCTTGTCACCGCGATTAACCACGCCATCAAGATGGTAGAGAAAAAAAGATATGAGCAGTAAGGTGCACATGGGCCACACGGCCCGTAAGCGTTTCGGTCAGAACTTCTTGCACGACCGGTATGTGATCGATCAAATCGTCGCCGCCATCAACCCGCAGCCGGGTCAGAATCTGGTGGAGATCGGTCCGGGTCTGGCCGCGCTGACCGAGCCGGTTGCCGCCCAGATGGACAAAATGACCGTGGTCGAGCTTGACCGGGACCTGGCAGCTCGCTTGCGCGAGCACCCGACCCTCAAAGACAAGCTGACCGTCATCGAAGCGGATGCCATGCGCTTCGACTTCAGTACCCTGATGGGTGAAGGCAAGGGGCCGCTGCGCATCTTCGGCAACCTGCCCTACAACATCTCCACCCCGCTCATCTTCCACCTGTGCGAGTTCGCTGATCGGGTAGAGGACATGCACTTCATGCTGCAAAAGGAAGTGGTGTTGCGTCTGGCCGCTGGCCCGGGCAGCAAGGCTTATGGCCGTCTGAGCGTGATGACCCAGTACTACTGCCAAGTGGTGCCGGTGCTGGAAGTGGGCCCGGGTGCCTTCAAACCGGCGCCAAAGGTGGACTCTGCCGTGGTTCGCCTGATCCCGCACAAGAATCCGACCATAGTCGCAAAAGACATTCGTTGTCTGAATCGCGTCTGTACCGAAGGCTTTGGCCAGCGTCGCAAGACCATCCGCAACAGCTTCTCCAACTTCATCACCGACGCCCAGCTGACCGAGCTTGGTATCGATGGCAACCTGCGCCCAGAGAATCTCTCCCTCGAGCAGTTTGTCATGATCGCCAACTGGCTGGCGGATCAGCAACAGGCCTGATCCTGTGGCACCCCCGCACATCGAGATCCGCCCATACCCCGTGTATGTGGCGGGCTCCAAAGACCCTTACCAGTTTCACTATCTGATCGAGATTGAGAATCTGGGGCCCGGCCCGGTGCAACTGCTGCATCGGCGCTGGCTCATCACCGATGCCAATGGCAAGATGCTGGAAGTGGCAGGCCCGGGCGTGGTCGGGGAACAACCCGTCATTGCCGAAGGTGAGACTTACCGCTACCAGAGCGGCGTGCCGCTGGTGACCCCGCTTGGGGTGATGGAAGGGAGCTATACCCTGCAAGATGGCTCTGGTCAGCAGTTTGAGGCGCCCATCGCCCCCTTCACGCTGGCCATCCCCAATATTATCAACTGAGGTTTCATGGCGAACTGTTTTGTCGGTGACATCCAGGGCTGTTACGACGACTTGCGCCGTCTGCTGGATCTTGCCGCGTTCGATCCCGAAAATGACGTGCTCTGGCTCTGCGGCGATCTGGTCGCCCGCGGCCCGGACTCCCTCAATACCCTGCGTTTTGTCAAAGGGCTGGGCAACCGTGCCGTTACCGTGCTTGGTAACCACGACCTGCACCTGCTGGCGGTCGCCGATGGCGTTGCACCGCTCAAGAAGAAAGACAAGCTGCAAAGCCTGATGGATGCCCCTGATCGGGATGAACTGCTGGAGTGGCTGCGCCACCGCCCGCTACTGGCCGAACATCCGGATCTGCCCATCATGATGGTGCATGCCGGGATCTCCCCCGCATGGGATGTCCGCACCGCCCGCAACTGCGCCCGCGAGGTAGAGAGCCTGCTGCGCGGTGACCAGTACAGCTGGCTGCTGCACAACATGTACGGCGACCAGCCCGATGGCTGGAAAGATGATCTGGTCGGGATCGACCGCTACCGCTACATCATCAACACCTTCACCCGGATGCGCTTCTGCTATTTCGACGGTCGTCTCGACTTCAAATGCAAGAAGGGGCCCAAGGAGTCGACCCCGGGGCTGCGTCCCTGGTTCGAACAACGTGAACACCATGTGGACGACCCCATTCTGGTGTTCGGCCACTGGGCAGCCCTGATGGGCAACACTGGCAAGAGCGATATCAAGGCGCTCGATACCGGCTGTGTCTGGGGCAACAGCCTCACCCTGTGGCGCTACGAGGATGATGCCCTGATCGCCACCCCCTGCCCGGTTCACGCCAGCTAGGGGGACGAAGCAATCTGGCGGTCGCTGCCGCACGGATTGCCACAACCCGTTCCAATAACAAAGCCCGGCAATCTGCCGGGCTTGCTGTTTTAGGTTCCCTGTTTTCCGGCGAATGAAGTTACAACTTGCGCCCCAGCCGCTTCTCGATCTGGCGCCTCTCCCACTCGGGGCCAAACAGCTTGAAGGGCTGAAACACCCGAACAGCATGGGAGGCAAGTCCCAACCCCCAACCCAGGGTTGGCCACCAGGCCCAGATGTACTCCGGATTGCTCAGGTAGTTGATGACAAACAGCCCGCAGATCACCACCACGTAGCTGGCGACATGGTGATAGAAGCCCTTGAGCTCCTCCACATAGCGCATTGCCGCCCGCTCCTCTGCCGATACCTGCACCGCATCCTGACCCATAGTGTCACTTCCTCTCATCTCGCGCTCCTGTTGCTCTGATCCATCCAGTTGAGCCACATCGAGTTCAAAGACGGCGGCCAGGGCCTTGAGAGATTCCAGTCCGGGTTGCTGCCCCTGCTCGATCCGCTGGATAGTGCGGATACTCAAACCAGTCAACGTTGCCAACTGATCCTGGGACCAACCCCGTTGCAATCTCAACTTCCTGACGATCATCTCGAACTCCTTGTGGTAATTGACAGGGCCAGCATAGGGCTTGCGCCGCGAAAGGTGACACGACAGATAGCCGACATACATCTGACAGTCCTTTAAAATCAGATGGTTAAGATTTTGATCTTGTCAGTCAGCCGCTCGTTTCCCCAGATATTGCACAAACCGTAACAGATAACCATCGGGATCCTGCAGCAAAAATTCGCGCTGCCCGGCCAGCATCTCGCCCACTGGATACCAGACCTCAGTGGGCTGCCGGAAAAGTGCAATCTCGGCGGCCTGCAAGCGGTCGAGTAGCGGCTGGATCTCGGTCAGCTCCATCTGCAGATTGATCCCCCGACCGAACGGTGGCTCCAGCGCCCCGACCTGCCAACCCGCCGGATGTACCTGCTCCAGCATCAGTTGTACCTGTTGCTGTTCAAGATAAGCAAAAGGAGGGTCATCGCGCCGATAGCGGACCGAGAAGCCCAACAAACCGGTATAGAAAACCAGAGATCGAGCCAGATCGGTAACCGACAGCTCCGGTACCATGGGATTCCAATACACCTCATCCACCGCGACAGTAGGGTTCGTCATGGCTTACAGGCTCTGCATCAGCTCGGCGGCAATTTCAAAGGAGCGCAATCGGGCCTGATGATCGACGATGGGCCCATTGAACATCAGCTCATCGGCACGGGTTTCCGCCAGCAGCGCCTTGAGGCCATGACGAACCTGCTCCGGGTTGCCCACTAGCGAGCGGGCCAAGGTCTGCTCCATCGCCATCAGCTCACGGGGCGCCCACTCGTCACCAAGCTGGACGACCGGCGCAGGCAGCTTGCCCGCATCACCGCGATGAAGGCGCAAGAACTGCTGCTGCACGGTAGTGAACTGGAAGCGGGCCTCCCGCTCACTGTCAGCGGCGATCATGTTGATGCAGACCACCGCATGGGGCTTGGGCCAGCGAGCAGAGGGGCGATACTGGCTGCGGTAGATCTCCAGCGCCTGCAGCAACATGGCGGGCGCAAAATGGGAGGCAAACCCGAACGGCAAGCCCATCGCCGCTGCCAGTTGCGCACTGTAGAGGCTGGAGCCAAGCAGCCAGATGGGCAGATGCAGCCCCTGGCCGGGCACCGCCTGCACCGCGCCGATCTCGTCGCCAAAGTAGCTCATCAGTTCGCGCACATCGGCCGGAAAATCATCCACCTCACCACTGCGCATTCGCCGCAGCGCCCGCATGGTGCGCTGATCGGTACCGGGGGCGCGGCCAAGGCCAAGGTCGATGCGGTCGGGATAGAGCGAAGCCAAGGTGCCAAACTGTTCGGCAATCACCAGCGGCGAGTGGTTCGGCAGCATGATGCCACCCGCGCCGATCCGCAGAGTGGTGGTGGCTTCGGCCAGATGGCCGATCAGCACCGAGGTGGCGGCACTGGCAATGCCCGGCATGTTGTGATGTTCGGCCAGCCAGTAGCGCTGGTAACCCCAACCCTCGGCATGGCGGGCAAGATCCCGTGAACGGCGAAACGACTCGGCAGGCACGGAACCTTCGGCAACAGGCACCAGATCGAGCACGGAATAGGGGATGGCAGACATGGGTCACTCCATTGATTTACAGACCAGTAACAAGTGGGGCAATGTAGCACGGGATACCTGAATGAATCACTATCTCCTGCCACACTCTGCCTGCCAAGCGGCAGCAATCGAACGGAACAAATCTCAGGCAAGTATTGTTTGAACGCTCATCCTGCTGGCCGCGCAAGCCCGGGGGGATCATATTTTCTTACATTTGCGGGCTGGCCTGAGCGTCCCCGGCTGGTTATAACGGTGCCCCTATAGCGAAAGGGGCGCAACAGACTCCCCCTCACTCTTTGTCACACCACACTGTTCAGGTTATCTATGTCAAAACATCTCGTTCTGCTGGGCGCACTGACGCTCTCCGGTTGCGCCCTGTTGTCTCCCCCCGCCCCTACCGTCACCCCTGTGCACCTTGCCGATCCCAGCCAGCGCGGCTTCTACATCGAGTGCAGCAGCATGAAAGCCTGCTTCCAGCAGGCCAACCAGACCTGCCCGCAAGGTTACAAGGAGACCGATCGTCGGCAGCAGACGCTCTACAGCACCCAGTATCTGGGGGGAAGCTATGACGACGAGAAGAAGGTCTACAAAGCAGCCAAGCCCTATCGCATCGCCAACACAATCCACTCGCTGACCATCCAGTGTCCCGTCACTACAGGCTGAGCCAACCGAAGGGGGACTCTCTCCCGTTACTGCGAAAAAGAAAACGGTCAACCGAGGTTGACCGTTTTTCACTGCGCTGCGCCCTTAGAACAGCAGGTGTGCCACCCCGGCAATAACCGGCAAGGTAACCAGAGTGCGCAGCAGGAAGATAACGAACAGCTCCCACAACTTGACCGGGATCTTGCTGCCCAGCAGCAGGGCGCCCACTTCCGACATATAGATCAGCTGGGTTACCGACATGGCGGCAATCACGAAGCGGGTCATGTCGCTCTCGATGGTCGAGGCCAGCACCGCCGGAATGAACATGTCGGCAAAACCGACCATGATGGTCTTGGAAGCCGCTTCCGCCTCCGGCAGTTGCAGCAGCTCCAGCAAGGGGACGAACGGGGCGCCAAGCCAGTTGAAGATAGGGGTATGTTCGGCCAGCATCAGGGCGCAGGTACCGATCGCCATCACCACCGGCAGCACGCCAAACACCATATCCAGTGCATTCTTCACCCCTTCCCGCGCGACGGCGCCGAGATCAGTCATGCTGTCAGCCTTGGTCAGGGCACGCTCGAAACCATAGCTCATCACGCTGTGCTGGTGCGGCACTGCTTCCTGCTTGCGGCACAGGGGGGTGCCATCGGCATAGATGTCCTTCTTCCAGCAGAGCGGTGGCAGACGCGGCACCACGATGGCCGCAACCACGCCCGCCAGACAGACGGTCAGGTAGAAGGGAACGAACATGTGCTCCAGCTTCACCTGGGAGATCACCACCAGACAGAAGGTGATGGAGACGGCAGAGAAGGTGGTGCCAATCACCACGGCTTCACGCTGGGTATAGAACTTCCCTTCGTACTGCTTGCTGGTCAGCAGGATGCCAACGCTGCCATCGCCAAGCCAGGAGGCAAAGCAGTCCACTGCGGAGCGACCCGGCAACCGGAAGACCGGACGCATGATGCGGGTCATCATGGTGCCGACAAATTCCAGCAGCCCGAAATCGAGCAGCAACGGCAGCAGCAGGCCGGCAAAAATGAAGACTGAAAACAGCACCGGCAGCAGATCGTTGAGCACCAGTCCACCGGTTGCGCCGGAGTAAAGCACCTCTGGCCCCACCTGGAAGAAGGTCAGCAGCACGAAGATACCGCCCAATACCCGCACGCAGGCCCAGAAAGGGGAGACATTGAACAAACTGTTGAGGAAAGGACGACGCACCAGAATCGCCGGCTTGAACAACCAGGCAATCACCGTCATCAGCATGGTGGTGGTGATCACCGCACTGACCATGGCGACCAGATAATCGGCAAAAACACGCTGCACCAGCTTGGCCAGCACGGCCACCGGGATGGTGACGTTACCGTCATAGACGACCGGCGTCATGAACAACAGGATCCCGATAAGTGACGGAACCAGAAACATCAACAAGTTACGGCGAGTATTGACCGCAGGTGCTTCGAGACTCTTTTCCAACATGATATGACTGCCCTAATGTTACTTTTCCCTAGCCAGGCCAACCTGCGTATTCATGCATTAACCGGCAAAACGGGCGCAAGAATACTCTAAAAAAATGCACAAACAAGCCCTTAAGGCAGAAATCTGCGCATAAATATTTCCACAGGCAAACCTTCCATTAAAACAATAAGATACAGCTGCGCATATCGATTCAATCGACATCGCCAGATGATTGTTTCGTTATTGTTAATTTTGGTGGGCAGTATAATCGGTTATCAGTGGCAGGCAATAAGTGACATCACAAATATACCTAATGAGTTGCTGCTCGATAGACATAAAAAAACCGGAGCCTGTTCAGGCTCCGGTTTTCAATGAGAGTGACGGGGATCAGTCACGGACGTAGATGACTTCAACGCCATCATCTTCGTCGTCATCCCAATCGTCATCATCAAGCCCTTCATCGAAGGCAAGAGAGGCAGCCAGTGCTTCCGCTTCAGCCTTGGCCAACTGGTTCTTGTGGTAGTCGTCCCACTTGAACTCCACCTTCTCGATGGCGTCTTTGGCATCTTCCGCCAGCTGACGGGGCATGGTATCCAGCAGATCCAGAATGTCGTAGCAGACCTTCTTGGTGCCTTCCTTGCTGATGGCAGTGATGGCATAAACCGGACCTTCGTGGTTCAGGGCCGCCTTGACGCGATCCATCACCTCCTGAGCTTCTTCTTCCAGGATCAGGTCCATCTTGTTGAACACCAACCAGCGCGGCTTGCCAGCCAGTTCCGGGCTGTACTTCTCCAGCTCCTTGACGATGGTCACGGCATTTTCAGCAGGATCGGAGCCATCAACCGGGCAGATATCCACCAGGTGGATCAGCACGCGGCAACGCTCGAGGTGTTTCAGGAAGCGGATACCCAGGCCTGCGCCTTCGGCTGCACCTTCGATCAGACCCGGGATATCGGCGATCACGAAGGAGCGGGAGTTTTCACCACGCACCACACCCAGGTTCGGTACCAGGGTAGTGAAGGGGTAATCAGCCACCTTCGGGCGAGCCGCAGAAACGGCGCGAATAAAGGTAGACTTGCCTGCGTTGGGCAGACCCAGCATGCCGACATCGGCCAGTAGCAGCAGCTCCAGCTTCAGAGTACGCACTTCACCCGGAGTACCATTACTCTTCTGGCGGGGAGCACGGTTGACGGAGCTCTTGAAGCGGGTGTTGCCCAGACCATGGAAACCACCTTTGGCAACCAGCAGTTTCTGCTCGTGGTGGGTCAGATCCCCCAGCAGTTCACCGGTATCTTCATCGGTCGCTCGGGTACCGACCGGCACACGCAGGATCTTGTCCTTGCCGCGGCGACCGGTACAGTTGGCGCTCTGGCCATTCTCACCGCGCTCGGCAGCATGGAAACGCTCGAAACGGTAGTCGATCAGGGTATTGAGGTTCTCGTCGGCGATCAGATATACGTCGCCACCGTCACCGCCGTCACCGCCGTCCGGACCACCGTTGGGAATATATTTTTCACGGCGAAAGCTTACACAACCGTTACCACCGTCACCGGCATCGACTCGAATCTGGACTTCATCAACAAACTTCATAGGTAACCGTCACCTTAATTCGAAAAACCGATACGCAATTATAGTGGTACAGACCCCTGCGGGCGATACGCATCTTGCCAATCATGCCCGTCAGAGCCAAAGTCAGCTGCGTTCCGTTTTTTCGTCAACGACATCAGAAAGACGTCAGAAAAACAAAAGCCCCGCCTGTTGGCGGGGCTTCGGATCCTTGCGGTCCGTAATTACTCAGCAACGATGCTAACGTACTTACGATTCAGCGGACCTTTAACTTCGAACAGGATTTTACCAGTCGCGGTAGCGAACAGGGTGTGATCCTTGCCCAGACCAACGTTGGTGCCAGCGTGGAACTTGGTACCACGTTGACGAACGATGATGCTGCCAGCCAGAACTGTTTCGCCGCCGAAACGCTTCACGCCCAGGCGTTTAGCTTCAGAATCGCGACCGTTGCGGGATGAACCGCCAGCTTTTTTGTGTGCCATTTATCGGACTCCTCTAATTAAGCGCTGATGCCAGTGATTTTGACTTCAGTGAACCACTGACGGTGGCCCGCTTGCTTACGATGGTGCTTACGACGACGGAACTTGACGATAGTCACTTTCTCGCCACGGCCGTGAGCCACAACTTCAGCTACAACCTTGCCACCTTCAACGAAAGGAGCACCTACTTTAAAAGTGTCGCCTGCAGCAACCATCAGAACTTCGTTGAAGTCGATGGTAGCGCCAGTCTCAACGTTCAGCTTTTCCAGACGAACGATTTGACCTTCGGCCACACGGTGTTGTTTTCCGCCGCTTTGGAATACCGCGTACATTTGATTAACTCCGTAAAGGCATGTCTTTTGCTCAAGGCTAGACATGCGCAAAAACCTATAACAATGGGCGGGCATTCTACGCAAATCGATCTGCTCAGGCAAGGCCAATTTAGCAAAAAGTTTATTTTGTGCGCATATCTGCCGCCGTGGATAAACGCCTAACTGTAACCCATTGTGAAATCGTGTAGAATCCCTGCCATTACTAAAATCGCAGTTATTGCTGCTGTCACGTTACGAGACTTATGGACCAACAGACTATCCGTGCGCTCTGTGCCGCCGACATGACGGCGGTCAATGAACTGATCCTGGCCCGACTCCAGTCCGACGTGAGTCTGATTAATCAGCTGGGTTTCTACATTGTCAGCGCCGGTGGGAAACGGATGCGCCCCATGCTGACCGTGATGGCTGCGCGTGCGCTGGGCTATGAGGGTGAGGATCACCTGAAACTGGCCGCCATCATCGAATTCATTCACACCTCTACCCTGCTGCATGACGACGTGGTCGACGAATCCGACCTGCGCCGCGGCCGGGAGACCGCCAACGCCATGTTTGGCAATGCCGCCAGCGTGCTGGTCGGTGACTACCTCTATAGCCGCTCCTTTCAGATGATGGCCGAACTCTCCAACCTGCGGGTGATGGAGATCCTCTCGGATGCCACCAACACCATCGCCGAAGGAGAAGTGTTGCAGCTGATGAACTGCAACGACCCGGATACCACCGAAGAGAGCTACATGACGGTCATCTACTGCAAGACCGCCAAGCTGTTCGAGGCCGCCACTCGCCTTGCAGCCGTGCTGACTCATCAGCCCGAGCCCGTCGAACAGGCCATGACCGATTACGGCAAGTATCTGGGCACCGCGTTCCAGATCATCGATGACGTGATGGACTACTGCTCCCAGAGCGAAGAGATGGGTAAGAACGTCGGAGACGATCTGGCCGAAGGCAAACCGACCCTGCCGCTGCTGCGCGCCATGGAAGTGGGCACGCCGGAAGAGCGCCAGCTGGTGCGCGATGCCATCGAGCACCGCAACGGCATGGAGCATCTTGAGCAGATCCTCGGCATTCTCGACCGCACTGGCGCGCTGGAGTACTCCCGCATGCGTGCCAGAGAAGAGGCCGACAAGGCCATTGCCGCCCTCGCCATCCTGCCGGACTCCCCGCACAAACAGGCGCTGGAAACACTGGCCCACATGGCCGTGCAGCGCAGTGCCTGAGTAAACGACATGGATGAAAAAAGAGGCCTTCGGCCTCTTTTTTATTGTCTGCTATCTGCTGGACAGTGCATTGCGCCAGACTCAGCGACTCAGCATCCAGAGGATCACGCTACCCGCAACCACTAACGAGCCGCCGATACGGCGCAACTGCTCCGGTGGCTGATCGCTCAGCAGCCGCAACATCTGCTGCCATGCCCTGGGCATCAACAACGGGCCTAGCCCCTCGAACAACAGCAGCAATCCCAACCCCATCAGCATGGATGTCAGCATCCGACCTCCTTCAATGCAACCAGCCCCCCGGGTCGACGGCTGGCATTGGCACCAAAAACAAAAGGGTCTGACAATGCAGACCCTTTGAATGTGACCTCGTGGCGATTACTGCTTGGTGCCGTGAGGAGACTTGAGGTAACGGAAGAACTCGCTGTCCGGCTTGAGCACCATCAGGTCGTTGCCACCGGCAAAGCTCTTGCGATAGGCCTCCATGCTACGCACGAAGCTGAAAAACTCGGGGTCTTTCTTGTAGCTGTCGGCATAGATCTTGGCGGCTTCCGCATCCCCTTCACCACGCAGTTGGCGAGCGTTACTCTCGGCGTCGGCGATCATGACGGTCACCTTGCGGTCGATATCGGCACGCAGGATTTCAGCCTTCTCGCGACCCTGAGAGCGGTGCTCACGGGCAACTGCGGTACGCTCGGCGCGCATCCGCTGGTAGATGGAGTTGGAGACTTCCACCGGCAGGTTGATCTGCTTGATCCGCACATCCACCACCTTGATACCGAGCTCGGAGGAGCGCGCCATCTTCTTCAGGGCATCTTCCATCACGGTACTGCGCTCACCGGAGACGATGTCCTTGATGGTGCGGTTACCGATCTCGGAACGCAGACCGTTATTGATCTTGCGTTTGAGCAGATCTTCAGCCTGCAGCTTGTTGCCACCACCGGTTGCCAGGTAGTACTTGGAGAAGTCCTCGATCTTCCACTTCACGTAGGAGTCGATGATCAGGTCTTTCTTCTCGGAGGTGACAAAACGGTCGGCCTGGCTGTCAATGGTCTGGATGCGGGCATCCATCTTGCGAACCTGGTCGATGAGCGGCACCTTGAAGTGCAGGCCCGGCTCATAGAGGCGGGGTTCACCGGAGTCAACCCGCTTCACCTTGCCAAACTGCACCACAATCCCCTTCTGACCTTCATCAACGATAAAGACAGAGGAGAAGCAGACCATGGCCGCGACAGCGATTGCACCAATAGCTAGCTTTTTCATCTATCAGTTTCTCCCTGAGCTGAAGCGGTCACCGCTACGCAGCGGCATTGTCGGGGTAGAGTTGGCACCCTCGTTGGAAACGGGGACCTGCTCTGTGACCGGGGCGACAGTGGCACGATCAGACTGGGCAGCCTTCGGCTTGCCGGACAGCTTGTCGAGCGGCAGGTAGATCATGCTGTTGTTGCCAGCCGGCATGTCGACCACCACCTTGTTGGCCTGCTGATAGAGCTCTTCCATCGTTTCCAGATAGATACGCTCACGGGTCAGCTCGGGGGCAGCCAGATACTGGGGCAGCAGCTCGTTGAAGCGAGCAACTTCACCCTGGGCTTTCAACACGATCTGGGATTTGTAAGCTTCCGCTTCCTGCTCCAGACGCTTCACCTGGCCACGGGCCTTGGGCTCCACTTCACGGGCATAGGCTTCTGCTTCACGAATGAAACGCTGTTCATCTTCCTGAGCGGAGATGGCGTCATCAAACGCGTCTTTCACCTCTTCCGGCGGACGCGCCGGCAGGAAGTTGACATCGACGATCTGCAGACCCATCTGGTAGGGCTCGATGATGCCATCGATCACCTGCCAGGTCTCCTGACGCACTTTCTCACGACCGGTTGTCAGCACGTCATCCATCCGGGTATGACCCACCACGTAGCGCAGGGCGCTATCGGTGGCCTGGCCCAGACTCTCGTCGGCATTGGTCACGCTGAACAGATACTGCTCGGGATTGACCACACGGTACTGCACGTCCATCTCGACCCGTACCACGTTCTCATCCTGAGTCAGCATGAAACCGGAGGCAGGCAGGGAGCGCACGGACTCGACGTCCACCGGGATCACCTGATCGATAAAGGTCGGCTTCCAGCGCAGGCCCGGCTCGACAATATGGGAAAACTTGCCAAACCGCAGCACGGCACCACGCTCCGCTTCGCGAATGGTGTAGAAGCCGCTGACGACCCACACCACCACAGCCACAACCAGCGCGATGGAGATACCAAAGCGACCTACATCGCCGCCAGATTTGCCGCCACCAAACAAGCCACCGAAACGGCGACTCACTTTGCGCAGCATTTCATCCAGATCAGGGGGTCCCTGATTCTTGCCGTTATTCCCCCAAGGGTCACGGTCTTTGCCGTTGTTACCAGGCTCATTCCAAGCCATCAGCGTCTCCATTAATACATGCGGATGGATATCATCTCTATCGGGCCGTCATACGTCGCGAAGCCCCTAAGGGTTCATCTTCATCAACGAATCAATGCCTGATAAAGCGTTGTAAACTCTCACCTTCCTGTTTCACGAGGCGGTTCCAGTCGGCCACTTGCAAGCGGACTTCCAGCACGAAATCACCCTCCTCGCTAAAACCTTCCTGCTCAATCCCTTTCAGCTGATAGAGCGCACTGCGCAATCTCGCGGCAGAAGGAGGCAACTGCAGGGTGTGATGCACCATGGAGCCAGCCAGCAATTCGGTCAGCGCCGTAAACAGATGCTCACAACCTTCACCAGTCTGGGCCGACAACCAGACGCGCAACGGGCGCCCCTCGTCATCTCGCTCCAGACCTGCCGGACGATCCGCCAGCTTGTCGATCTTGTTGCAGATCATCAGCTGGGGCCTGTCATCGGCTTCGATCTCGGCCAACACCTGCTGCACGGAGTCGATATTCTCCTGCATCTGCTCATCGGCACAGTCCACCACATGCAGCAGCAGATCCGCTTCACGGGTCTCCTGCAGGGTCGCCTTGAAGGCCGCGACCAGATCATGGGGCAAGTGTCGAATAAATCCAACTGTATCCGCCAAAATCACATCACCCACATCCCGGATCACCAGTTTACGCAGGGTGGGATCCAGAGTTGCGAACAATTGGTCGGCAGCATACACGCTGGCAGCTGTAAGTTGGTTGAACAAAGTGGACTTTCCGGCGTTGGTATAACCAACCAGTGACACCGTCGGCACTTCGTTGCGGTTGCGGGCGCGGCGTCCCTGCTCCCGCTGCTTGGCCACCTTGTCGAGCCGACGCAAAATCGCCTTGATGCGTTCCCGCAGCAGACGTCGGTCAGTTTCAAGCTGGGTTTCACCCGGGCCACGCAGACCGATCCCGCCCTTTTGACGCTCAAGGTGGGTCCAGCCTCGCACCAGACGAGTGGAAAGATGGCGCAACTGGGCCAGTTCGACCTGCAGTTTACCTTCATGGGTTCGGGCGCGCTGGGCAAAGATATCGAGGATCAGGCCGGTTCGATCCACCACCCGGCACTGGAACAGACGCTCCAGGTTGCGCTCCTGGGCGGGAGTCAGGGCATGGTTGAAGATCACCACATCGGCATCCAGCATCTGGACTTGGGACGCGATCTCTTCAGCCTTGCCACTGCCGACAAAAAATTTGGCACTGGGCGCACTGCGACTGGTGGTAATTACCCCCAGCGCATTGACTCCGGCCGAGCTCACCAACATCTTGAGCTCTTCCAGATCCTCCCGCTCACCCTCATCACTGAAGTTGACATGCACCAGAACGGCCTGTTCGCCAGCTTCATAACGGTCAAACAAGCGCTTGCTCCTTAACAGGAATCATGATGAATCTGAGTTGGCGAGTCGACTCGCCCAGGGATATCACGCCTCGGCATCACCCTGTTCATCAGCCGCGCCACCCGGAGTGGGCTGGTGATGATTGACGGCACGGGCCGGTACGACAGTCGAGATGGCGTGCTTGTAAACCATCTGGCTCACGGTGTTTTTCAGCAGGATAACAAACTGGTCAAAAGACTCGATCTGACCTTGCAGTTTGATGCCGTTCACCAAATAGATAGAAACAGGAATCCGCTCACGGCGCAGCGCATTCAAAAACGGGTCTTGGAGAGATTGCCCCTTAGCCATTTTTCTTTTCCTTATAGTTTGTTGTTTTTAAACACCGAATATCAATATAACAACCTGATTATACAGGGAGTGTCAAGCCGCACCAGCGCGAGCAAGCACGCGGTCGAGATTGCCAGACTCACCAGATTCCAACCAGGTCACATCGGGCCAGCCGCGCAACCAGGTCATCTGTCGTTTTGCCAATTGGCGTGTGGCAACAATGCCACGATAACGCATCTCATCATACCCCACTTCACCGCACAGGTAGTCCCACATTTGGCGATAACCCACACAGCGAATGGAGGGGAGATCCGGGTGCAGATCGCCGCGTGCCATCAGCGCACGAACCTCCTGTTCAAAGCCGCCTTGCAGCATCTTGTCAAAGCGCTGTTCGATCCGCTGATGCAGCACGGCGCGATCGCTCGGGGCGATGGCAAACTGCAGCACCCGATAGGGCAAGCCCTCCCCCTGCACCTGCGTCAGCTCGGTAAGGGTCTTGCCGCTGATGCGGTAGACCTCCAGTGCCCGAGAGAGCCGCTGCGGGTCATTGGGGTGGATCCGCGCCCCGGCCACCGGGTCAATGCGCACCAGCTCATCGTGCAGCGCCTGCCAACCGAGGCGGGCTGCCTCTTCCTCAATCCCGGCTCGAATGGCGGGATCGGCGGAGGGCAGCGGGGACAATCCCTCCAGCAGCGCCTTGAAATAGAGCATGGTGCCGCCCACCAGCAACGGAATGCGGCCACGGTCGGCGATCTCTTTCATCTCCCGCAGGGCATCCTTGCAAAAATCGGCTGCCGAATAGCTCATGGCGGGGTCAAGAATGTCGATCAGCCGGTGCGGGGCACGTGCCAGTTCATCGGCGGTCGGCTTGGCCGTACCTATATCCATGCCGCGATAGATCAGCGCCGAATCGACGCTGATGATGTCGCAGGGCAGCGCCTGGTACAGTTCAATGGCGAGATCCGTCTTGCCGGAGGCCGTCGGCCCCATCAGAAAAATTGCGGTCGGCAAGTCACTCGCCATGTTCAAACTCCTCCAGCACGGTCGCCAGCGAAAGGGGGCGCACCATGCGAATGTCTGCCAATTGGTCAGCGTGAGCGGCCACAAGTTCCGTCAGCAGACGACTGGCAGTTGAAAAATCGTATATCTTCTCGCGGCTTATCCCCTGCTCCACCAGCCATTGGCATAATACTTCAGCCTGCTGACCAGCATCACTGTCAGATCCGCCCTCGATAATTTGCAGCAATTCGGGTAACAGACGCACCAGATCGGTCTGGCGCAGCAGAGCCGGCACCCGAGTCAGGATCATGGTGTCGCGCCCCCCGCTTTTCAACTCCAGCCCCATCCGTTTCAGCAAACGTTCCTGCTCGGTCACCAGCGCGATAAAATTCTTCGGCAATTTGAAGGAGACCGGCAGCAACAGTGGCTGGGCCGCCAGTCCCTGGCCCCAAGTCTCCAGCAGCCAGTGGCGCAGCAGCACCCGCTCGGCGCGCACCAGCGAGAGCAGCGCCAGCTGATTATCCCGCTCGATCAACAAGTAGGCCTGATCCACCAGTGTCAGGGCGCGACATCCCCCCTGTTTGGGTGACGGCACCGTGTCGGTGGGCTGCACAGGAGCAGCCTCAGCCGCAGTTGCGATAGGCAGCGTAGTGAGCAGAGCGCCCATGCCGCGCATCGCCTCCCAGCTTGGGGGCTCGGGCGCTTGATAATTGCTGGCTCGGCCAGCCCCACCGCCCCCCTCCCGCACCTGTGCAGGTGCCCGGTAGCTGTGCTCGGCACCGTACCACTCCGGGCGTGGCGCCTGACCGGGATATTCAATCTGCGGACTGACCGGCAACTCGACCAGAGTTTCGGCCAGCGGAGTGTCCTGATGAGCGGCGCTGACTCCTTCGCGGCGCAGCGCAGTAAACAGCGCCTGAAAGATAAAGTCGTGGATCAGTCGCGCCTGATGGAAGCGCACCTCATGCTTGGCCGGGTGAACGTTGACATCCACCTGACGGGGATCCAGCTCGATATAGAGCACATAGGCGGCGAAGCGGTCGGGAGGCAGCAGCTCGTCATAAGCCTGACGAATGGCGTGGTTGATGAGCTTGTCGCGCATCATCCGGCCGTTGACATAGGTGTATTGCAGGTCGTTCTGCGGTCTTGCCCCCTCCGGAGTCGCCAGCCAGCCCCACAGCCGCACATCGCTATGCTCGCTCTCCACCGCCAGTGCATGGTGCATGAAGGGGGTGCCGCAAACGGCGGCGAGGCGACGCTCCTGCTCCGGCACGGTATTGGCGGCCTTGTACTGGCGTACCACCTTGCCATTGTGGCGCAGGATCAGGGTGGCATCGAAGCGGGAGAGCGCGATGCGGCGCACCAGCTCGTCGATATGAGCAAACTCGGTCTTTTCACTGCGCATGAACTTGCGCCGCGCGGGGGTATTGAAGAAGAGATCCACCACCTCCACCGTGGTGCCCACCGGATGGGCCGCCGGCTTGATGGTGACGCTCATCTCGCGCCCTTCCGCCTGGGCTTGCCAGGCTTCGGACTGCTCGGCGGTACGGGAGGTGAAGGTGAGACGGGAGACCGAGCTGATGGAGGCGAGCGCCTCACCACGAAAGCCGAGGCTGTTGATCCCTTCCAGATCATCCAGCGTGGCCACCTTGGAGGTCGCATGACGCGACAGCGCCAGCACCAGCTCGTCTTTGGCGACGCCACAGCCGTTGTCACGGATGCGGATCAGCTTGGCTCCCCCTTTGTCGATGTCGATCTCGACCCGGTCTGCCCCCGCATCCAGGCTGTTCTCCACCAGCTCTTTCACCACAGAAGAGGGCCGCTCCACCACCTCTCCGGCTGCAATCTGGTTGGCCAGAATGGGTGGCAAAATACGGATCGGCATCATTTACTCCTGAATTTCTATCTTGCGGATGGTCAGTCTCTTAAGTCTCCAGGAGGGCCGCTCCACCACCTCTCCGGCTGCAATCTGGTTAGCCAGAATGGGTGGCAAAATACGGATCGGCATCATTTACTCCTGAATTTCAATCTTGCTGATGGTATTCGCTAACAGCGGGAGCGGCATCGCCCGCTCCCGCGCGTCAGTTTTGCGGAATGTAGAGCACCTGCCCTACCTGAATATTCCGCGACTTGAGCTTGTTGATCTCTACCAGCCGAGCCTGACTCACCCCATGTTTCTCGGCAAGGCGGGAGAGACTCTCGCCCCGCTTGACCACATGGCGGATCATCTGCGACTTGTCGTCACTGCGAACGGGGGCGGCAGCGCGGCTCTGCCCCTGCTGAGGGATATAGATGGTCTGACCAATCTGAATATCCCGGCTGCGCAGCTGGTTGATCTCCACCAGAGTGGACTGACTCACTCCATGCTTCTCGGCAAGGCGGGAGAGGCTCTCACCCCGTTTGACCACATGGCGGAGCATCCGCGATTTGTCATAGTCCCCCACACTGCTGACCGGTGCACCGCTCTCTTGCGCTGCAGCCGAGTAAGGCTTGATCACCCCGGCGCCAGAGCCGCTCCCAGCACCGCCGTCGCGGGCGGTGGCGGGCATCTTGTTGGTCACTACCGGCTGCGACTGTGCCTGCCTGGGCTGGCTCACCGGCTGCCGGGCTACCGGTGCAGGGCGAGTAGCGGCAGGTTGGCTCACCTGCCCCTTGCCGGTCAGCATGGCCCCCTTGGTCGGGTGGGCGCGGTAGTAGTTGCGGATCCCCTCGAAGATGGCGCGGGCCAGCTGGTCCTGATAGCTGGCGGTGGCCAGCAGCTTCTCTTCCGCATGGTTGGAGATAAAACCGGTCTCCACCAGCACAGAGGGAATATCCGGCGCCTTCAGCACCGCCAGACTGGCGTGTTCCGGCGCCTTCTTGTGCAGTCGGGCGACCTTGCCCATGGAGCGCAGGATCTGGCGGCTGACGTCATATCCTTCGGCACGGGACTTGTCCATGGAGAGGTCGAGGAAGGTCTGTGCCAGATAGGGGTTGGGATCGGATTCCGCCAATACCTTGCCGACACCGCCCAGCAGCTCGCCCTGCTTCTCCTGCTTCTCCAGCCAGCTACCCATCTCGCGGTTGGCACGGTTGGTCGACAAGACCCAGACCGAGGCACCACGAGGAGTCGAGTTATGAAAACTGTCTGCATGGATAGAGACCAGCAGATCAGCCTTGGCCTTGCGGGCAATCTCGGAGCGCTTGTTGAGATCGACGAAGTAGTCGCCACGACGGGTCATCACGGCACGCATCCCCGGCTCGCGGTCGATCAGTGCCGCCAGCTTCTGGGAGACCGCCAGCGTGACCCGTTTTTCATAGGTACGGCGCGGGCCGATGGAGCCCGGGTCTTCCCCGCCGTGGCCCGGGTCGATGGCAATCACCACCCCCTTGCCCTTGCCACCGACAGGCGTGGATTGCACTGCTGCCGCCGAGCGCTTCTCTTCATAGGGAAGGTCGATGACCAGACGGTGACCATAGGGCCCGGCTGGCGCCAGCGGAAAGACCACCGGCTTGATGGCGGAGCTGAGATCCATCACCAGCCGCAGACCGCCCTTCTCCAGCGGAGTACTCTGGCGGATCTTGCGCACCAGTTCGCTGTTGTTCTCGATCCGGGCCAGATTGGCGGCGTTGCTCGCCCCTTTCAGATCGATTACCAGCCGATCCGGGCCGGTGAGGGTGAAGTAGTTGTAATTGGGGGCGCTGCTCATATCGAGCACCACCCGGGTGTTATCCGGTGATGGCCAGATTCGTACGCTCTTGAGCTGATTCGCCCAGGAGGGTAACGCCATCAAAGAGAGAGCAATAACAAGGATCAAGCGCACGTAGATGACAACCGTTCCAGAATGGCTTCGCCAATAGCAGTGCGGGCCTCTATCAGAACCTCGCGCTGCTCGCCTACATAAGTGAGGGTAATTTCCAGGTCGGGAGCCGGTAACCAGCCCTCGCCCTTCTCGGACCACTCCACCAGACAGAGAGTGTTGGCGGCAAAATAGTCCCGAATGCCCATGAATTCCAGCTCTTCCGGATCAGCCAGGCGATAGAGATCGAAATGGTAGACTTGCCAGCCATCGAGCTCGTAGGGCTCGACCAAGGTGTAAGTCGGGCTTTTTACCTTGCCCTGATGGCCAAGGCCCTGTACCCAGCCGCGGGTCAGGGTGGTTTTACCGGCGCCAAGCGTGCCATGCAAAAACACTGTGGTCGCCTGCTGGCAGGCCTGTGCCAGGCGGCCACCCAGTGCCACGGTTGCTGCCTCGTCCGGCAGTGTCATCATCAACTGTTTTGCCATGTTCTTCTTTTTAACTTGTAATGGTGTCGGGATTAACCAGTTTGCGGATCAGCGGCAGCAAGTCTGACGCCAGCATGCCCCGCTCGCCGTCAGCGGCGGCTTGATCTGCAGCCTCGCCGTGGATCACGGCGCCCAGCCAGCTTGCCATGGTGGCAGACCAGCCCTGGGCCAAAAGGGCGGCGATTATACCAGATAACAGATCGCCCATCCCGCCACTTGCCATGCCGGGATTGCCTTCACAACAGAGAGCGACCCGCTCGCCGTCATAAATAAGTGTTCCCGCCCCTTTTAACAACACCACACCGCCATAGCGCCGCTGCAGCGCCTGCACGGCGGCAAACCGGTCGGTTTCAATGTCGGCAATGGAGCATCCCAGCAGTCGCGCAGCTTCGCCGGGATGGGGCGTGAGCACCCAATTATCCTGATGGCGGGGAGATTGCGCCAGCCAATTCAATCCATCGGCGTCCAAAACCAGTGGCAGCCGATCGGTGAGATAACGGGCGATTTGCGCGCTTCCCCACTCATCCTGACCGAGGCCGGGGCCGATAACCCGCACCGACGCCCACCCCTCAACATCAGCGGTAGTGAGACTCATCAGTTCGGGTTGATAGAGGCTGACCGGCGGATGTTCCGGATGCTGACACACCCGCACCAGCCCGGCCCCCGCCCGCAGGCAGGCGCGGGCCGCCAGCACGATGGCCCCCTGCATGCCGCGATTGCCCCCCACCAGCAGCACCTTGCCATAAGAGCCCTTGTGGGAAACGCGCGGGCGTGGGGTCAACTGCGCGCGGAGCAGTGGATAATCGATACGCCAGGCGGCGGGCAGCATAGTGTCATCAGGCGTGACGCCAAGGGGATCACAGTCGAGCCGACCGACGCAATCCACCCCGTCGCCGGTGAGCATCCCCTGCTTGATACCGATAAAGGTGAGGGTGCGAGTGGCCTGCACCACGGCCCCCATGGCACGGCCGGTATCGCCGTTGAGGCCGGAGGGGAGATCCACCGCTAGCACGGGCACAGCCAAGCCATTGATTGTTGCGACGATCTTTGTCAGTAGTGGCGAGAGGTGCGTGTTGACGCCGGTGCCAAGCAGGGCATCGACCACCAGATCCGGGGTGGAGTGCAGGTCCCCATCAAATTGCTCGGCCAGCCAGACCCGGCCACCGGCCGCCAGCCACTCATCGGCGGCCCGTCTGGCATCCCCCTTCAGTTGGTCGGGTGCTCTGGCGGCAATCACCACCACCTCGATGCCAATCTGGCGGGCAAGGCGGGCCAGCACATAGCCATCACCGCCGTTATTACCGGGGCCGACGAAGACCCACCAGCAGCGACTGTCGGGCCAATGCAGGGTGGCATAGGTGCGCAGCGCGGCACCGGCTCGCTCCATCAGGGCATAGAGAGGTTGCCCCGCTCGCGCGGCCCAGTTGCGCTCCAGTGCGCGGATCTGTTCAGTCTGCCACAGCCCCTGTGGTAAACTGCCCCCCTCTTTTGTGCCCAACGCGCCCCTGATGATCTCTACCATGACGGCTCCCGCCTCTTATCAATCGACCCACGCCAGCAAACGCCAGCCAGGCCAAGCCGCATGAGCGCACCTGACTTCCACCAGCTGGCCCACGATATCAAGCTCTGGGCACGGGAGCTAGGTTTTGACCAGGCGGGCATCACCGACACCGATCTGCGTATCGAAGAGCCGAGATTGCAGGCCTGGCTGGATGCGGGCTATCACGGCAGCATGGATTACATGGCACGTCACGGCATGATGCGGGCACGCGCCCACGAGCTGCTGCCGGGCACGGTGCGGGTGTTGTCGGTGCGGATGAACTACCTGCCGTTCGAGGCAGGCTTTGCTGCCACCCTGCGCGATCCGACCCTCGGCTATATCAGCCGCTATGCCCTCGGCCGTGACTACCACAAGGTGCTGCGCAACCGGCTCAAACAGCTGGGTGATCGCATCGAAGCGCGCTGCGCCGAGCTGTTTCAAGGCACTGAAGAGACCTTGGGTGAGTGGCGCCCCTTCGTCGACTCCGCCCCCATCCTCGAGCGGCCACTGGCAGCCAAGGCGGGCCTAGGCTGGGTTGGCAAACACTCACTGCTGCTCAACGAATCGGCCGGCTCCTTCTTCTTTCTCGGTGAGCTGTTGCTCAACCTGCCGCTGCCGCTCGACCAGCCCGTGGAGAAGGAGCAGTGCGGCAAGTGTGTCGCCTGCATCAACATCTGCCCGACCGGCGCCATTGTCGCCCCCTATGTGGTCGATGGCCGCCGCTGCATCTCCTATCTCACCATCGAGAATGACGGCCCTATTCCGGAAGAGTTCAGGCCCCTGATGGGCAACCGCATCTACGGCTGCGACGACTGCCAGCTTATCTGCCCCTGGAATCGCTACGCAGATGCCAGCCCGGAACCCGACTTCAGCCCCCGCACCAGCCTGCACCGCCCGCCCCTGCTGGCGCTGTGGTGCTGGAGCGAGAGCGATTTCCTCAAACAAACCGAAGGGAGCCCGATCCGCCGCATCGGCTATCAACGCTGGCGCCGCAATCTGGCAGTCGCCCTTGGCAATGGCCCAGCGACCCCCGAGGTGATCGCGGCCCTGCAACTGGGGCTGACCACCGCCGATCCCATGGTGGCCGAACATATCGAATGGGCGCTGGCCACCCTTGCCCGGCGTCAGGATGAAGAGAACAAGAAGACCCGTTTGCTGATCCGCTGCATCGAAAAAGGTCTGTCGGATCACGCATAAGTGATCTGCCCCTTGCCGGATTGCAGCACTTTTTTCATGCTCTGCCGACCTGCAGTGCCCATAACAGCGTGGTCACTGCAAACTGGTCGGCACACAACAAGGACAACACAGATGCATATGTTGGGAGTGGATATTGGAGGCTCAGGGATCAAGGGCTGTCTGGTGGATACCAAAACCGGCGAATTGATTGGCGAGCGCCATCGCATTGCCACACCGCAACCGGCTACCCCGGCCGCCATCGCCCATACCCTCAAGGCGCTGGTCGAACACTTCGACTGGAAAGGGCCAGTGGGCTGCGGTTTTCCTGCCACCATCCACAACGGGGTTGCCAAGAGTGCCGCCAACATCGACAAGAGCTGGATCGAAACCGATGCCGAGCATCTGTTTGCCGATGTCACCGGCAAGCCCTGCTATGTGCTGAATGATGCCGATGCCGCCGGTCTGGCCGAGATGCGCTTTGGCGCCGGCAAGGATCGCAAGGGGGTCATCATCCTCATCACGGTCGGCACCGGCATCGGCACCGCCATCTTCGTCAACGGCCATCTGCTGCCCAACACCGAGCTGGGTCACCTGATGCTGGAAGGAATGGTCGCCGAGCACTACTGCTCCGATGCGGCGCGCAAACGGGAAGATCTCTCCTGGAACCGCTGGGGCAAGCGTTTCAACAAGTATCTGGCGCGCCTCGAGTTTCTCTTCTCCCCCGACCTCTTCATTCTGGGGGGCGGCAGCGCAGCCAAGCTGGATAAGTTTGTCGATCGCATCGAGACCCGGGCGCCGCTTATTCCGGCGGCCAGCCTCAATCAGGCGGGCATTATCGGGGCCGCCCTCTACGCGGCCGAGCAGCAGGGCTGACCCAGGCTCACTGCAAATCAGCAGATACCAATGGAAAGGGCCCGGCACTGCTGCCGGGCCCTTTTGTTTGGCCGTCATCTTGCGAGTTTGGCGCTTATCACCCGCTACATGTCGTCGAGTCGGTGCACTCCGTGCACCAGTCGGGTCAGGCGGGTCTGCTCCAGCCCGGCCAGATTCTCGAGCAAAGCGGTGGTGGCCGGTGTCGGGCACTCCCGTGCCAGATGGCTCAGCTCGCCCACCAGCTGCTCTTCCCAGCGGCATACCTGAGTGACGATATCCTGGGTCTGAACTGATGCCGGCAGCTCGAAGCGGGTAATGGCAGGCAGCATATCCTCGCTGAAACTCTGGTTCAGCCAAGTCTCCCTGACCGCCTCTCCCAGCTGAGCGGCATATTCGTTCAGATGGGCACTGGCCGCATCCTCACGCCCTTGCAGATAGACCAGCAACATCCGGCTGCGTTCGCTGTCCACCTGACTGGTCAAACGCCCGTAACAGAGTCCGAGCTGGTGATGAACCTGCTCAAGATAGTGCAGCAACTCTTTGATCTGTTGGAATCTCATCGCACTGCCCTCCATGTTTGTCGACAACATCAGTATAAAAAACCGGCGCCACCGACCCAATCCCTATCCGAGCCCCCCTTGCGCTGCATCAAGGTTGACGCCGACAAAGTGACGGTCAGGTGATCCGGTCGAGAATAGGGAACGCTTTGTGCAGCAATTTGTGTAACGATGGAGGAGCATTAAGCTCGACAGCAGATGTGAACAGAAACGGGCTGGCACACTAATAAAACCATCATATACCCGATATAAACCATCTTTAATTCGGTCATATCCCGTAGGGACGAAACAGGATCTGGAAGAGCAACAATACCATCCTGATCGTTATCCGCCTGACAGAAATCCTTATCACTTTTTTAGACGTCTAGACGTAAAAACATGCGTTGACATGGCCATCCAGACATCTTAGCATCATCCTCCATGATGACAGAGTAACCCAGTGGAACCTCTGCCCAATTTCCCCGCCTGTAGCGCCCTGTGCTTTAAGGCTGTTAGCACGGAAGAATCCATGATTAAGTTGATCGGTCTCAACAAAGTCTACGGTACAGGCAGTGACGCCGTGCACGCCCTGCGTGATGTGAGTCTGCATGTACCCCAAGGCAAAATTTTCGGGGTGATCGGTGCCTCCGGTGCCGGCAAGAGTACCCTCATTCGTTGTGTCAACCTGCTGGAGCGCCCGACAGAGGGTCAAGTTATCGTTGATGGCCAGGATCTGGTCGCTCTGAGCGAACGGGATCTGACCCAGGCTCGCCGCCAGATCGGGATGATCTTCCAGCACTTCAACCTGCTTGCCTCCCGCACCGTGTTTGCCAACATCGCCTTTCCGCTGGAGCTGGCAGGCTGGAGCAAAGAGAAGATCCAACAACGGGTTGCCGAGCTGCTGGCGCTGGTCGGGCTGGAAGCCCGTGCCCAGGCCTATCCGTCCGAGCTTTCCGGCGGTCAGAAGCAGCGCGTCGCCATTGCCCGCGCACTGGCACCGGCCCCCAAGGTACTGCTTTGTGACGAGGCAACCTCTGCTCTCGACCCGCAGACCACCCGCTCGATCCTGACCCTGCTCAAGGAGATCAACGTCAAGCTGGGGCTCACCATCCTGCTCATTACCCACGAGATGGACGTGGTGAAAGGGATTTGTGACGAAGTGGCCATCATCAGCGATGGTCGCCTGATCGAGCAGGGCGAAGTGGCCTGGTTCTTCAGTAATGCCAAAACCCAGCTGGCACGTGACTTCATCCACTCAACCATCCATCTGGAGGTACCGCAGGAGTATCAGGATCGGATGAGCAGCGAGCGGGTGCCGGGTAGCTACCCGCTGGTGAAGCTCGGCTTTACCGGCAGCACGGTCGATACGCCGCTGATCTCCGAGGCGAGCCGCCGTTTCAATATCGACATCAGCATTCTGAGCGCAGACATCGAATACGCAGGTGGCGTCAAATTCGGTTTCCTGCTGGCCGAGCTGTTCGGGGATGAAGCCCAATGCGAGGCCACCCAGCAGTTCCTTATCGACAACCACATTCAGCTGGAGGTAATGGGTTATGTCCGAAGCCATGATTAATCTGCTCATCACGGCCCTGGGCGACACCCTGATCATGGTGTTTGCCTCCGCCCTGTTCGGCTGCCTGTTGGGCCTGCCGCTCGGCGTGGCACTGCATGTGACCAAGGCGGGCCAAATCCTGGCCAACCCCTTGCTCAACCGTACTCTGGGCATGGTGGTCAACGTGGGTCGCTCGGTGCCCTTTATCATCCTGCTGGTCGCCATCATTCCGCTGACCCGGCTGATTGTCGGCACCAGTATCGGCACCATCGCTGCCATCGTGCCGCTGACTGTCGGTTGCATCCCTTTCATTGCCCGTCTGGTGGAAGGGGCCCTGATGGAGGTGCCGGACGGCCTGCTGGAAGCAGCCAAGGCGATGGGCGCCAAGCCGCTGCAAATTATCACCAAGGTGCTGCTGCCCGAGGCTCTGCCCGGCATCCTCAACAGTGTCACCATTACCCTCGTCACTCTGGTGAACTACTCGGCCATGGCCGGGGCCATCGGTGGCGGCGGTCTGGGAGATGTGGGTATTCGTTATGGTTATCAGCGCTTTGACCCGACCGTCATGCTGGTGACCGTGGTTATCCTGGTAGTACTGGTTCAACTTATCCAGAGCGCGGGTGAGCGCCTGGTCAACAAATGTGATCATCGTTAATCGTCGATTTCTGACAGGAGGTTTTATGAAATTTGGCATCAAATCCGTTGCGGCTGCCCTGCTGGCTGGTCTGGTTCTGGCCGGTTGCGGTCAAAAAGAAGAGAGCAAGGTTCTGAAAGTGGGCGCTATTGCCGGCCCGGAGACCGAACTGGTTGAAGTGGCTGCCAAGGTAGCCAAAGAGAAATACGGTCTGACAGTCGAGGTGGTCAACTTCTCCGACTACGTCACCCCGAACGTGGCGCTTAACGATGGGAGCATCGACGTCAACGCTTTCCAGCACAAACCCTATCTGGATGCACAAGTGCGTGATCGCGGCTTCAAGCTGGTGCCGGTTGGCAACACCTTCGTCTACCCGATTGCCGGTTACTCCAAGAAGATCAAGGCGCTGAGCGAACTGCAAGATGGCGCCCAGATCGCGGTACCGAACGATCCGACCAACCTGGGTCGCTCGCTGATCCTGCTGGCCAAACAGGGTCTGATCACCCTGAAGGATGGCGCCGGTCTGGAAGCCACCGTGCTGGATATCGCCAGCAACCCGCGCAACTTCAAGATTGTCGAGCTGGAAGCAGCCCAGCTGCCGCGCTCGCTGGAAGATGTGGATCTCGCTATCATCAACAACACCTTCGCCGGTCAGATTGGTCTGACCCCGACCGAAAACGGCCTGTTTGTTGAAGACAAAGAGTCCCCGTACGTCAACCTGATCGTCGCCCGCGACAACAACAAGGATGACGAGAAGGTCAAACAGTTCGTACAAGCTTTCCAGACTGATGATGTCTATAAGAAAGGGTTGGAGCTGTTCAAAGGCGGCTTGGTAAAAGGTTGGTAATTGCTCACTCGGCAAAAAAGGCCACGCAATGCGTGGCCTTTTTTATTGGCGCCGCTATCATATCCGCGAGCACGGCAACACGAACATACTCATAACATGAAAAAATGGTATCTGGCCTACTGCAAGCCAAAAGAAGAGGCCCGCGCCCGCGCCCACCTCGATGCCCAGGGTATCGAATCCTATTACCCCATGGTGGAGATCGAGAAGCTGCGCCGGGGCAAGCGAGTTCCGGTACGGGAACCCATGTTCCCCAACTACCTGTTTATCTTTGTCGATCTGGAAGAGGTGACACCGGTCACCCTGAAATCGACCCGCGGCATCAGCCGGATCATCCACTTTGGCAGTGAATGGACCCCCATCAGCAGCAAGCTGGTCTATCAGCTGATGAGCCGCGATGACAGCGACGAGGCGAGAGCCAGCTACGCCTGCCTGCCCTGCTCGGGCGACAAGGTGCTGATTGAAGAGGGGCCGCTTGCCGGCTTCGAAGCCATCTATATGGAGCCGGATGGAGAGAAACGGGCGATTTTGCTGGTCAGCCTGCTCAACCGAGAGACCACCAGCAGCTTCGACAACCACACCTTCAGACGTCTGGACTAAACCCACGGGCCAGACGGCCCGGTGAATGGCAATAGCAATGGCGGAATGATCCCGCCATCTCACACATCAAGATCAAAGCGGGCGATGACCGCCTTCAGCTTGCCGGTATCACCAGCCAGTCTGGCTACGATCTCCTCCCCCTGCTGACTACGCTGACAGGATTGCCGACTGAGTGCGGCAATGTCGTCGACCGTCCCGGATACCTCGGCGGCCACCCGCGACTGCTGCTCGGTTGCCACCGAAATGGCCTCCAGCTGGCCCGACAGCGACTGCACCAGCTCGTTCATGGCACTCAGGGTATCTGTCACCAATCCAACAGCATCCCGGCCTTGCTCTACCAACCGGGTACCGCTGCTGACGGTACTCACCGTCTGGCGAGTCTGCTGGGAGATGGCCGCAATAGTCTGGCTGATCTCGGCGGTGGATTGATGGGTACGGGTTGCCAGCTGGCGAACCTCATCGGCTACCACCGCAAAACCACGCCCCTGCTCGCCTGCCCGCGCCGCTTCTATCGCCGCATTGAGTGCCAGCAGATTGGTCTGCTCCGCAATGGTGGCGATCACCTCGGTGATCTGCCCCACCTGTTCACTCTGATGCTCCAGCAGCCCCATGGCTTCGTTGGCCTGTCCAATCATGGCGGCAATCTGCTGCATGGTATCGCTCATTCGCGCCAGCGCGGCCTCTCCCTGACGGGTCTGCTGCCGCACCTGATGGGCACCATCCGCCACACCGGCAATGTTACCAGCCACATCACGAGCGCTCACCGACATCTGATCGATAGCCGCCGCCACCGCATCAACCCGCTGATCCTGCTCCGTCAGATCCGCCACTATGGCTCTGGTGGTGCTGCCCACATCGAGACAGGCCACCTCGACCTGCCCCACTGCACCCTGCAACTCCCCGACCAGATGATGTAACTGGGCAGACATCCGGTTGATGGAACCGGTCAACTCTCCCAACTCATCCTGCCCTGTTATCGGCAAGGGCTCGGCCGCCAGCCGGCCATCCGCAACCTGCCCCGCCCGGGTCACCAGACAGGCAATGTCACGGGTCAGACGGCGACTAAAGAGCCATGCGACCACCATGCCAAGCACGATGGCGCTGCCGGTAGCCAACAGCAGTGTCTGGTTGATAGCCCTCCCGGCTCCGGTCATCTGCGCCGAAATCAGCTCCACCTCGCCGCGGGTTTTCTCCACCTGCTGGACCAGCTGCTCGCTGAGGCTGGACTGCATCGGCTCGATGTCGGTGGCCATCAGGTAGTTTGCCTGATCCCAATCCGGCGCCTGGCGCTTCTCGATCACCTGCCCCACCAGCTCGGAGAAGGGGGTCGCCATCTCTTCAAACAGCTGCCAGAGGCTCTGCTGGGTGTCGGTAAAGAGCGCGGCTTGCTGTTTAACCTCAGCCACCCGCTGCTGGTGAAACTGGTAGTAATCCTGATACTTGCTGCGGTATTCGGGATCGCCTGAGATGAGAAAATCCCGCAGGGCTGAGAGGGCGTTGGCGAGGCTGTTGTAGGCATCCCCCACCTGTTTGAGCAGCATGCGGCGATCGCCGGAGAGTTGATCCTGCGGAGTGCCAACTTCTTCATTGGCAAAGGATTGCAACTGATCGAGCGCCGCCTCCGCCAACGGCCCCGCCTCTTGCAACATCAGGGTGTGAGCGGGCAGATTCTCTTCACTCTGGGCGATGGTCCACACCTTCTCCTGATGGCTTTTGAAGGTCTCGAGAGACTTGGCGAGCGCCGGACTGAAGGCCTGATGGGCGATGGCCTGCCAGGCCGACTCCCACTCCTGCTTGAGACGGGAAGCCTGAGTCGGATCCTTGCCGAGGATCAGATAGCCACGCAAGGCAGAAACGGTGGCAACCAGCGCCTTCTGGCTCGTTTCATCCCGCTGCAGAGTGGGCAGCGCCTGCTCCAGCAGGGTGTGTTGGGCCTGATTGATCTGGGTCAGCCGGTAATAGACCAGCGTGGAGGAGAGCAGGATCAGCAGGTTGATAAAACCGAAGCTGAGCAGCAACTTGCTTGAGATTTTCATGAACATCCTTGTTCAAACGGAGGGATCCAGCCAACAGAATCAGATAGATATCAGTGTAGGCAATCTATCTTGCCAAGTCCGGTGCCAATTAGCCAATTCACTGCGCGGCATCGGGCGGGCAGAGAAAAATCCCTGACAAAGGTCGCAACCGAGTTGGGCCAGCACTCGCCAGGTCGCCTCATCTTCTACCCCTTCCGCCACCGACTTCAGCCCCAGCTTGCGGGCTAACTCGATACTGGACTCGATGATAGCCAAACGTGACGGATCGGCATGGCAGCGATCGACGAAAGAGCGATCCAGCTTGAGTTCGGTGAACGGCAACAGTGCCAGCTGCTGCATCGAGGAGTAGCCGGTACCAAAATCATCGATGGAGAGGCCAAAACCGTGCATCCTCAGCCGGGTCAGCACCTCCAGAGACTTGCCCAGATCCTGCACGAATGCGCTCTCGGTCACCTCCAGAGTGATAAGCTCCGGATTGATACTCCAGCGCTTGCACTGATCAATCAATAAGTTGCAAAGATCCCCTTCAATGAGTGAGGTGGTGGAGAGGTTCATCGACAGATTGAGTGACAACCCGGTTTCCTCCCATAAATGACCATCACTCAGAGATTTGCTGATGATCACCTCGGTCAACGGATCGATAAGCCCGTTGCTCTCCGCCAGTGAAATAAAACGCCCGGGCGGGATCAGGCCAAACTCGGGGTGTTGCCAGCGAGCCAACGCCTCCATCCCGACCCATTCGCCGGATGCAAAACTCACCTTGGGCTGATACCAGGGCAGCAGTTGATCTTGCTCGATCGCCCGACGCAACTCATCGAGTCCTATTCTGTGCCCCTCTTCCTCCCTGACGGGTTCCTGCCGGGGTGACCAAGCCTGGATAAGCCGCTGGAGCTGCTGCGGCGTTGAGGGCTTCTCTATGCGACCAAGCACCTGCAAGCCATAAGCGCTACTCATACGCAATACGGCTTCGACCACATCCCCCTCAAGCGCGCTGGAGAGGATAATGCCGCCCTGAAAACCACCCAGCGACAGGCGGCGCAACAGCGCCATGCCATCCATTCCGGGCATTCGCAGATCGCAAAACAGGATATCGACGTTGTGTTGCTGGCTAAGCGCCAACGCCTCGATACCATCAACCGCTTCCAGCAGATTCTGGTAACCCAGGCTGCGGATCTGGTGCAGCAGCGCCTTGCGCTGAAATCCATGGTCTTCCACGACCATGATGACCAACTCATGTTGTGCTTTTTTCATCGAGCCATAATCCAATGTCGTGGGCAATCGCCGTCATCAACCTCTGCACTGTGCTGACCAGATCGTCGAGCTCGTCGAGCCGCTTCAATCGCGCTGCCGATTCCAGCATGGCAGCCTGGCTGGCAAGCTCCTCCAACCCGACCATTCGGGCAGCCCCCTTGATCCGGTGGGCTGTCTCTACCAAAGCGCTGGCATCATGACAAATAAGCGCTGCCATCATGGCCTCGCCATCCTGCCGGTTGGAATCGAGATACTCCACCGCCATGGCTCGCGCGGTCAGCTCGTCACCAAACAGCGCCAACCAGCGCTCAGCCTGAATGCCTGTAGCCCCAACAACGGGCGCAACCGCGCTTCTGGTTGGCGTCCTCTCTGCCAGCCAATGGGCCAGCATCTGGCGCAAGATATCCAGCGGGTAGGGCTTCAGTAACATGTCACTCATGCCAGCCTCTACCATACGAGCACTCGCCTCTTCCGACGTATCTGCCGTTACCCCTATGATGGGGGCAGTCACTCCCGCAGCCCGCAGCGCCTTGGTCAGGGCATAACCATCCATCACCGGCATATGGCAATCAGTCAACAGCAGAGAGAATTGCTGTCCCTGCCAGGCCCGCAGAGCCTTCTCGCCATCTTCCACGACCTGAGCCTCGATACCAAGAATGGCTAACTGCCGTGCCAGCAAGGCACGATTGACCGGATGATCATCGGCCACCAATACTTTGCCACCCAGCTTCTCTGCAAGCGCAGGGAGGATTGGTGTGACCCGCTCCTGTAGCAATTCGTGGCAGCTCTCCAGCAGAAGATCCGGATAGAGAGGGGATAGACCCAGGCGCCACCATTTCTGTTCACCAATCCGACCCCGTAACGCCTCATCGGGTGACGCTATGATCCCCTTCAGCGCAGAGTGTTGCAGCCAGCTTTGCCATTCCCCCCCAAGCGCTTGCTCAAGCCACCGTTGATCGGCCAACAGCAACCCTTCCAGTGAGCGACTGAGCTCATTGGCCCCCAAGTACCTGAGCTTGGCCCCCTGCCGTACCATGGCCGCTTCGAGGTTGGTGTCATCGCTGAAAAACCACCATTCTGTATCAGCCAGAGCAGGGGGATCCCACTGCGGATTGGTTAGCGGCACGGTAAAGCGGAAGCTGGAGCCCTCCCCTGCCTTGCTGGTCAGTGTCAGTGCCCCCCCCATTTTGCATACCAGCTGCTCACAGATTGCCAACCCCAAGCCGGTGCCACCAAAACGACGGTTGATATCTGACTCCACCTGCTCAAAAGGCGTGAACAGCAGCGCCTGCTTCTCTTCGGCGATCCCGATACCGGTGTCACTGACACTGATGGTCAGTTGCTCGCTCAGGTAGCTGACCTGGATAGTAATCCCCCCTTGTTCGGTAAACTTCACCGCATTATTGAGCAGGTTGGAGATGACCTGACCGATACGCACCCCATCGATGTCGGCCCAATCCGGCACATGATGCTCCCACTCCAGCACCACATTGAGCCCCTTGTTATGAGCCAGTGCCGCGTGGCCACGAATGGCATCGCAGATCACCGTTTGCAACCGGCTGCTCTGGTAATTCAACTGCAACTGACCCGCTTCTATCTTGGAAAAATCGAGGATGTCATTGACCAGATAGAGCAGGTTGTTGGTCGAGGTGACCACATTGCGCACCATAAAACGCTGGTCGTCGTTGAGCTCGCTCATTTGCAGCAATTCGAGCATGCCATGCATGCCTGAAATGGGAGTGCGCAGCTCATGGCTCATGGTTGCCAAAAAGCGGCTGCGAGCCTGCATCGCCTGCTCGGCATAGGCGCGAGCTTCGCGCAGCTCATATTCCTGTTGCTTGAGGGCAGTGATGTCCTGAATCACCCCGTTAAGGATCAGTGCCTGCTGCTCCTGTCTGACAAAGTTGCCACGCACTTGCAGATAGCGATCTCCATCAGGTCGCTCTACCTTGACCTCCAGATCGAGGGGCGCCAGAGTCTCGGCATGATTGGCCACCTTGCTGACAAAATCCTGGAGCGCCTCTTCGGTAAAGCCGAACACCTCACCACCCGATTCGGCATTGAACAGGTCCTGCCGGGAAGCCCCGAGGATCTCGCTGGCCCCCTGAGAGGCATACAAAAACCGCCCCTTGCCGGGTCCTTGCCACAAATACTGATAGACCACCCCAGGCATGCTGTCGGTAATCTGGGTAAGGCGATTTTCAGCCTGACGGGCGCGCTCCTCCGCCTCCTTGATCCGGCTGACATCGGTCAGTACTGTCAACACCCCCAGCATATTGCCATCGGGATCGCGATAAGGGCGTTTGGCATAGATAACATGGCAGGGCGTACCATCAGCTCGCAGGTTACTGCCTGCCCCCTCCAGATCCTGTCCGGTCTGCCACACCCGGCGCTCTTCTTCCAACACACTGTTTCTGAGTGTCTCGGGCATGTTTTGCAGCTCCTCACTGCTACTACCAGCACCAAGGAAAGCATCGCGATAGGCCTGATTGCACAAGGTGATCCGCTGCTCGCTATCACGTAGCGCCACCATGGTTGGCAGTGAGTTGAGCAAGGTCTGCACAAACAGCAACTGTTCATTCAGCTTGTCCTCTGCGATTTTCCGCTGCGCAATCTGGCGACGCAAACTGCGAGCCCAGAACATCACCAGCAAACCGCTGACGAGCAAGGCGCCCCCCCCTATGGCCAACCATTTGTAAATCAGGGTGTAATCAGACTCGATATTGACCGACACATTGAGCCAGCGTCGTTCCAGCAGTTGCCACTCCTCATCCGTGATGGTCAGCAGCAACTTGTCCATGATTCGGAGCAACTCGGGCTGAGCATTATCGACGGCCATACTGATAGGTACGGAAAATTCGGGGGAGCTCAGCACTACCTGATACTTATCATTGAACCCCTTCATCGCTTGCTGTCCCAGATTGGTCATGGTCAACAGCACATATTCGGCTCGCCCAGTATCAAGTAAGGTCAGTAAATCGGCATCTTTGCCTACTTCGATAATATTGGCGCCCAGCGCGTGAATGAGAGAGGCTTCGTAAGAGCCCGTCACACCACCAATCAGACGCCCTTTCAGCTCGACCAACGACTTCAGCGGGCGAGCACCGTGTCTGGCTACAACATAGCTGTCGAACTTCAGATAGGAGGAGGTAAAAGAGGCAAAGGACTGACGATCCTTGAGCGGTGTCATCAAGGGAATAAGGTCCACTTTGTGCTCTTTCAGCAGTTTAAGTGACTCCTGCCAGGTATTTGTCGACACCAGCTCAAAGCGGATCCCGGAGCGCAGACTCAATAATTTCATCAGGTCTGCCGTATAGCCATGCAATTCACCTTCGTCATCGATTTCGCTGATGCCGGCAAATCCGGGGGCAACGGCGAACTTGATCACCTTGTTTCTCTGCTTCAGCCAACTAGCCTCATCAGGTTCCAGCAACAGACCAGCGTTGGCGCGTTCATCTTTCTGATGCAACCGTAATCGTGAGTCTGCAACGGGTATCCGTTGATATGCCTGCCAAAGCTTCTCGCTCAGCTCTGGCTGGCGGGAGCTGGTCGCCATCGTCAGCGTGCTGCCAGAAAGCCACCCAGGAGCGACAACCCCCATTGATGCAGGCATTCTCTCCATTTTAAAGGAAACAATTGGTTCCAAATCAAGATATGCATCGACAGCGCCCAGCTTGACCATATAGGTCGCCTCAGTGCGGCTCTCCAGCTCAGTTACATCAGAGATCCCCAAACGAGCCAATTCATTACAACTGCCAAAACCACGAATACAGACCCAGCGTAACTTGCGCGCCTGCTCCAGGGTCAATCGCTGATCCGGGGTATGCATTAAAATGGAGCGAGCATAAGAACCGATACTGCCAATAGGGTTTATCCCCTTCAATTCAAGAGCATTACGTTCGACTCCGATTAATGCATCGATCTGGCCGCCTTGGAGAGCAATCTGGGCATCCACGTAGGAGTTGTAGGGGATATAACGCAGGGACACGCCCATTTCGGCTGCAATGCGCGAGGCCAGCTCCTTGAGCGGACCGGCATAACGCAGGTTGGGGAGTTGATAGATGAAAGGGAGATAGCCGCCACGGGGAACCCCAACCAGCAGCTCCTTTTGTGCAGAAATCTCGTTACTTGTGCTCTCATCTTGCGGTTGGGGAGCCGCAACAGCCAACATGCCCGAAAACAACAGCAACATGGGAAGAAAAAGCTGACGAAGGAGTGGCATAAGGTCTTGTCCTGATGAGTAAAACAGATAGGGCTGCCACCTCTAATCTTGCAGATCCTGACGACGCAAGGCGAGAAAACAATCACAGCTGTTACAAAGAGGGCGGAGAGGATAATACTGAGTCACCAACATGTGAACCTGGAATCAACCATAAGATGGAAAAATGGCAAGCATGCAGCCTGCCATTTCACTAGCGAGGGGGATCTTATTCTCCCCTTCGCGATCAGGTTATTCGATTCCCGAGGCGGAAGCCGGTTTGATACTCCCGCTCGCGAACGAGGGCGATTTGACCCTGATATCCTTCCAGCCCGATATCCCTGAGCAGGGCGGGCGACAGATTGACCTGCACGAGACGACGCTCGACCCGGGCAATCCTTCTCTGGACCAGGGATTCAACACTGCGCAGTAAAACCAGTTCGATAGACATGACATTCTCCAGTTGAACATGCGGTTCTCCCGGAGAAAGTGGATATCACCCTGCGGGACGAACCGCGGGTGATAAAAAGACAGGGGTTACCTGTTTACGCCACGCGGTAAAAGAGCACGAGATTTCACGCCGCACGCAGTGCCGCGAGAGAATGCAATATTAAGCATCAGATGTTGCATATTCGTCTCCTTACCGGATAAAAGTTGAACAGGTTGCAGAAGTCTAAAAAATATCCGAATTTAAAACAAGCCTCTTGCGACTCCTTTTTAAACGTTTTTACGGCATTTTATGCTGCCCGACAGGGAGCTTGGGGCATCAGATCCCCGAGAGTAGCCGGTACTCTTCCAGTACATAGGTATCCGTCATGCCGCTGACATAATCGAGCAGCAGCCGCACCCGGTAATACCACTCCTGCTCGTTCTGGCAGGCAAAGCGCGGATCCGGGGTGGCGATCGCCAATCGATAGGCCTTGAGATGGCGGGCCGAGAGACGGTGATAGAGGCGGCGCGCAAAGAACAGCGTCTGACTCCCCTCCCCGGCCAGCAGACGGGCAAACTGTGGCGCTGGCAGCGACAACAGGCAGGCATAACTGGTCAGCACCCCGCGCAGCGCCGCATACCCCTCCAGCTCAAGCGCTTCCACCTCGGGGCGCATAAAGACCAGCTCACGGGCCACCCGCTTGAGGATATCGAGCACCCGCGCCGCCGGCGCCTGGCCATGCAGCAGCGCTTGCGGATAGGAGCCCTGCAAAATGGCCTGATGTTCGCTGACATAGCTCTGCGCCGCCAGCGCCACCAGATCCCGGGTCAGTTGCTGGCGAAAATGGGGGAAAAAGCCCCGACCAGAAGCCAGCGCCTCATCCAGCAAGGTGCCCATGTAGTCACTCTGGTCAGCGGCCCGCAGTGCCGCCAGCAGTTCACTCTTAGTCAGGATCCGCCGATCTACCGCATCTTCCAGATCGGCGATGCAGTAGGAGATGTCATCGGCCGCCTCCATGATGTAGACCAACGGATGACGGCAGCCCGGGGCTAATCCCAGGCTCTGACCGAGGGCGCGGTAGAGCGGCTGCTCACTGAAGAAGATGCCCCGCTTGCTGCTCCAGCCATGATGCTGGCCATAGCTCACGCCGGGTTGCGGCTGCTGCGGGTATTTGCAGAGCGCTGCCAGTTGCCCAAGTGTCAGGTTGAGCTCGTGCAGGCTGTGCACCAGCCGCAGACTCTGGGCGTTGCCATCAAACAATTGCAGATCCTGACGCAATTCCGCCCACTGGGCCGAGGGAGGCTGCGCCAGCGCCTGCTGATAGAGGGGATCAAGCATCTCGCCGAGCCACTGGCTCATCACCTGCTCGCCAAAGTGGCCAAACGGCGGGTTGCCCACGTCATGGAGCAGGCAGGACATCTCCACCAGATTGATAAAAGCCCCTTCACAGACCATCCCGGCAGGCAAGGCAGCCAGAATGCGGCGGCTGATCTGGCGACCGGTCTCCTGCACCTCCAGCGAGTGGGTGAGGCGGCTGCGCACCGAGGCCTTCACATCGAGCGGAAAGACCTGGGTCTTCTGTTGCAACCGGCGCACCGGTGCTGCCTGCACGATACGGGCGCGATCCTGCTCGGTCGCCTCCAACAGATCCTCGTCCCCCCAGGAGTGGATGCGCGCGGGGGTAATCAAACGGCTATACATCTCGCAGCTCCTTGCCAGCAACTTCCATCAGACTCAAGACAACCTCCAGCCTCAAGACAGCAACCAGCGCCGCAGACGGGCGATGTCGCCCGGATATTCCCGGCGCAGCGTCTCAATCCAGTCTTCCACGTTTTCCCACCAGGCGGGATGATCCGGGCTCTGGATCAGCTGGGCCGTCTGCTGCAATCGGCGCAAACCGATAGAGCCCGCGGCACCCTTGATCTTGTGAGCCTCTTCCACCACCCCCGCTTGATCCTTGGCAATCATGTTGGAGTCAAGCACTGCCATGTAGTCCGGCATCATCTTCTCGAACAACTCGACGCTGGAGAGCAGCACCGGCTTGCCCACGGTATCGGCGTAATCGGTGAGGAAGGGGATATCCAGCAGGGCATCCTGATTACCCGCATCAGCCTGCTCATCCGCTTCATCCTCGGCCAGATCGGCAAACAGGTGACCAATCACCTCCCGCACTGCTTTGGAGCCAAGCGGCTTGTTAATCACATCCTGCATGCCGTGATCCCGGTAGTACTGGCGATCGCCGGTAGAGTTGGCGGTGAGTGCCACCATGGGTGGCAGGCTGTCGCCATAACGCTCCAGCAGGGTTTTCGCCACATCGAAGCCGGTCATGTCCGGCAGCTGGATATCGAGCAAAATGAGGTCGAAATCATCCGGGTTGGCCATCGCCAACGCCTGGGTGCCGTCCCGTGCCACCTGCACCTGATGACCCAGCTTGCCCAGCAGGGCGCAGGCCACCGTCACGTTAAGCTCCACATCCTCCACCAGCAGAATATCGAGGGAAGGCATCTCCTCCTCCTGCTCTGGCAACACAGGCTCGGCGCAAGCCACTTCCAGCTCGGCGGTGAAGCAGGCTCCTTCGCCCGGATCGCTATCCACATAGAGCTGGCCGCCCATCGCCTGCACCAGCTGACGGGAAACCGCGAGGCCAATGCCGGTGCCGGTGGCGTGCTTCTTGCCCTGCACCTGATAGTACATGGCGAAGATCTTCTCCTGCTGGGCGCGCGGGATGCCGATGCCGGTATCCTCCACCTCGAAGTGCAGGGCCAGCTTACCCGGCTCATCGGCGGGATGGGAGAGACAACGCACGGTGACGCCCCCCTCATCGGTAAACTTGACCGCATTGCCCACCAGATTCCACAGCACCTGACGCAAGCGGGTGCCGTCAGCCATCACAAATTGCGGCATGTCGCCATCGCGATCGAAATGGAGATAGAGCCCCTTCTGCTCCGCCTGAATGCGCGACAGGGTCTCCAGCTCGTCGAGGAAGGCGGGCAGATCGATACGGGTCGGTGCAATTTCGAGGCGACGGCGATCCAGTTTGTCCAAGTCGATGATGTCGTTGAAGATATTGCCAAGGGTCACCGCACTCAGGTGAATGGTCTTGAGCTGCTGGTGTTGCTTGGGATCGAGGGGGGTATCCATCAGCATCCGGCTTAAGCCCACGATGCCGTTGAGCGGGGTGCGCAACTCGTGGCTGATGGTGGAGATAAAGGTCGTCTTGTCGCGGCTCGCCTTCTCCAGCTTGTCCTGATACTGCTTGCGCTCGGTGATGTCGCGGCCAAAACCGAGCAAGCCGAGTCGCTTGCCGAAGCGGTCGAAGAAGGGCACCTTGCGCAGCTCGAAGTAAGCCTTGCGGCCATCGGGATACTCCAGCCACTGCTCGTAGGTGAGCGGCTCGTTGCTGGCAAAGACCTGCTTGTCGGTCTCCACCACCTTGTTGGCGATCTCCTGCTTGTAGACATCGAACGGGGTCAAACCGATCAGCTCGGCCTCCACCTTGCCAGTCAGCTCTTCCATGGCGCGGTTGCAGCCGGAGAACTGCTCATCCTCGTTGCGGTAGTAGACCAGATCCGGGGAGCAGTCGATAAAGGAGCGCAGCAGCGCGGTACGCTCCCCCAGATGAAGCTGGGCTTTCTCCCGCTGGAACACCTCGTTCTCGAGATCCTCGATGGCCTGCAGACGCAGGCTCTCGGCCCGGTTGGTCTCGGCAATCTGGGCGTTGAGGCGGCTGATGTTCTCCTGCAGCTGGGTATTGAGCTCCAGATCCCGCTCGCGCATATCTTGCAGCTTACGCACCATCCGGCTCAGTCGCTGACGGGAATCCTCCAGCTGATCCACCACGATGGAGAGAAAATAGACCGCCCAGGGAGTCACCAGCAGGCCAAAGAAGACCGAGCGAACGAAGTCGATCACATCGATATTGCCACGCAGGAACAGGGTCACCCCCATCTGGATGGCAACCGCCAGCACGATAATGCCCGCCGCCAGGAACATGCTAAAGCGCACCAGTCCCAGCTTGGTCATCAGATCGACATAATATTGCGCCCAGGATTTAATCTGTTTCATCTTATTGTTTTCCCCCGATATTCGCGGTACAGAATACCAGCACAACCGAGTGAACTCTTCTTAATCTCGCACAATTAATTAACGATTCGCCGAATGAAATGAGTGGGTTAGGATAATTGGCAATATTGAGTCAGTTGCCATTAAGGTTTTTTCTTTATACTCACCGGCCGAAAAAATTCACCACCATTTAATTTAGGAGTTATCCGATGCGCAACACCACCTTGCTGGGCCTGGGCCTGCTGGTCGCAAATAGTGCTTATGCTGATTTGGGTGAAATTCCCAAGGAGTCTGGCTGGTCCGGTTTCCTGCTTGGCGGGGTCAGTGTCATCAATTACGAATCGAATTTTTATAGTGGTGATGATGAAAACCGCCGCCTGAGCGGACTGGGCAGTGCAGAGAGCAGCTCCGCCGTTGCCCCGCTGCTCAACGCCGATATCCGCTACACCTTTGCCGATACCCGCACCCAGGTCTTCCTCGGTAACCTGATCCAGGATGCCATCCGTTTCGACTTCACCCAGCAGCTCGGTATCCGTCAGGAGATGAGCGACAAGGGCATCGTAGCTGGCTCCGTGGTCTTTAATGCCATGCCGACCGAGCAGTGGAGCGATCCCTTCGCTGTAGGCGTTGATCGCCAGTCGACCGATATCAAGTCAAAAGGGGTTCGCTTCGCCTGGGACAGCATCTGGGGTAGCAACTTCAATGGCAGCCTGACCACCCGCAATATCGAGGTGGATGAGGAGCGCAGCGGCAGCCAGTACAGCACCGATACTGCCGCCAAACTGGATCGCAACGGCAAGATCCACGCCCTCGACCTCTCCTACAAATGGCAGCTGGCACCCGGTCAGATGCTGGAGCCAGCCTTTATCTACCGTCAAGCCGACCTGGACGGCAGCGCCCAAAGCTACAAGAGCAACGGCCTGCAGTTGACCTACGGCATGCGCGCTTCCCAGTGGTCTTTCGTCAGCAACGCCTATCTGGGCCAGACCAAATATGATGAGGCCAACCCCATCTTTGGCCAAAACGCCGACTCCGACGAGTTTGCCCTGACCGGTACCTTCTTCTGGCACCGCCTGTTCGGTATAGCGCCGCTCTCCGCAACCTTTACCGCTGGCTATGCCAAGTCCGATTCCGACATCAACTTCTACGATTCTGAATCCGTGATGTTCAACACCGGCCTGCTCTACAACTTCTAACAACTGTTGTTCGCACCGATACAACAAGGCCACCCGAAGGTGGCCTTGTTGCTATCCGGCGTTTGCCTCAGATACCCAGAGAGTCGAGCAGATCGTCGTGATCGTTGGCGACCGGGGCCGCAGCCTGAGCCGGCTTGGCGGCATCCTGCTTGGCCTGGGCAATCAGCGCATCGGGATCCAGCTCCTCGTGCTCCATCCCCTCATTGTGGATGCGGATGAACTCGGTTTTGTCCATCGCCAGCTCCAGATAGAAGATGTTGTTGCGGGCGGTGAAGAAGGTGACGCGGCGGGACTCCGGGCTGTCGAGATTGGTATCGACGCTCAGCATCACCTGCTTGTTGAGGGCCAGCATCTTCGGCTGGTTCTGGGTGATGTGGGTCTGCAGATCCCGGCCCACCTTGACGGTGAAGCTGCCGACGATCTGGTTCATCAGCTCGCCCATCACGTTGCTCACCTCGTCAGAGGTGTGGGAGATGGCGAGATCCTCCTTGGAGAGCCCCATGCTGAGCATGTAGCTCTCGTACAGCTCCATGGCGGCGGCGGCGGAGAAGTTGATCACCACCAGACCGGAAAAACCGCCATCGAACAGCACGAAGCAGCCGATATCCGGCTTGAGGCAGGTCTTGCTGATCCGCTGCACCATGCCGGAAAACCGCACCTGACTCATGGTCGCGGCACTCAAAACGTCCGTCACCGAGTTGCACAGGCTGAGCAGCACATCCTCTGTGGTCAATACGGCATCGTCATCGGATCTTGTCACTATCATGGGACCTTCCTGAACATCGAAAATGGGCTTATCTATACCATAACTCTAACAGATGGCGCGGCCCGGAGACTGAAATAGCGACACGCCTCTCAGTTGACTCCGTTATCAGCAGCCACAGGGGTGAAACCGCTCAGCTTGGCGAGCCGGGCACGCCATATATCGGCCTGCTGGGCCAAAACTTGTGGCTCATAAGGCACGACCGGATGAGCGCCCCAGATGGGGCTAGGCCAGGCGCGATCCGTCGCAAAGCGGGCGACATGGTGAAGGTGGAGTTGCGGCACCAGATTGCCCAGCGCCCCAATGTTGATCTTGTCCGGGCTGAGGGCCTGTTCCATCAGGGCGGCGACGGCGCAGGACTCCTGCATCAGCTGTTGCTGCTGCTCCGGCGCCAGATGGTGAATTTCCCGCAGGTTGGCTACTCGCGGTACCAGGATCAGCCAGGGATACTGGCTGTCTTTGGCCAGCAAGACACGGCAGAGGGGCAGATCCCCGAGCCACCGGGTATCTGCCTGCAGGCGTGAATGCAATTCAAACATGAAAACCTCGTTGAGTACGATGAACAGAGCGCCTGAAAAAAGGAGTGTCCACGTTACTGCAACGGGCAGAAAACTTAAAGCTGCGGCACGGCCCAACCGATAAAGCGCTTGCGCAGGGCCGGGTCTGCCTGGAGGAACAACTGCTGCAACTGCCCTTCCAGCTCGCTGGCAGCCACAACGGGTTGCCCCCCACCGGATAGCGTAGCCGTTGGGTGTGTAGTCACAGCGACGGCCGTCAGCGCCGCCTTGCCACCGCTGCGGTTGTATTCAGCCAGTTTGCCGTTCCAATCCACCCCAAGCAGCATGCCGCTGGTCACCAGTGCGTCCTGCTGGATGGCAAGCGCGCGGCCATTCTCCTGCAACGTCACCACAGGAGCCTTGGCATAGGCCAGCATCCCCCGCTCGTCTCCCGGTACGCTGGCCGTCAGCTGCAAATGCTGATTGCTGCCCTGATAGCGCACCACCTGCGGCTCGGAGCGTACCTGCCGATCATTCTCGCTGCTGCTGCGACTGGGAATCACCCCCTCGAAGCGCACCAGCAGTTGCTGCTCGCCATCCGCCAGAGTGGCATGCTGCTCATCCTGCAAGGTGCCGTTGCTCACCGCGAGGATGCGGAAATTCTCCGGCACCTTCACGTCCACCATGGCCTGCACACTGCCAGCCCCCAACACTGCACAGAGCAGCACAAATCCGGTCAACCCTCTATTACTCTTCATTCCCGCTGATCTTCCTGATGCCGATGATGGGCGCAGGGTAGCAGCCGAAGATGACAGAAAAATAACGCCGCTCAGAGCAGGTAGTGGGGTCGCTCGGCAAACCACTGGGCCAGCACCTGCTTGAACAGCCTGATCTTGCGCGGCACCCGACGCTGCTGGGCATGCAGCACATGAAGCTGATGCAGGCCGCTCTGCCACTCGTCGAGCACGGTCACCAGCTCTCCTGCCGTCAGCAGCGATTCCACCAGCATCAGCGGGCACTTGGTATAGCCCATACCAGCACGCGCCAGTTGCAGCACTGTGCTGTAGTGGTTGGCTCGCACCTTGCCCTGTACCAGAATGTGGGCCTCTTCCCCCTCACGGATAAAGTGCCACTGCTCCCAGGCCGGATTGTGCCCCTGCAACAGGCAGCTGCGCCCGCTCAGCTCATAGGGAGTAGCCGGACGCCCCTCCCGCGCTACAAGCGCGGGGCTCGCCACCACCACATCCTTGAGCCGCCCCAGCGGCAGGGCCACCAGATTATCCGGCACCTCGTTCATGGCGCGCAGGGCGATGTCGTTTTCCCCCTGACTCATGTCGACCATCTGGTTGGTGAAGTTGAGCTCCACCTCCACTCCCGGGCAGAGCGCGGCAAAGCTGGTCAGCAGTTCGCTCACCATGCGATCGCCGGTGCTGACCGGGCAGGTAAAGCGCAGTCGTCCGCAATCCTCTTCGGTCAGCGCCTGAATATCCTGCTCCGCCTGCCGAGCCAGCGCGAAGATCTCCCCCGCCTGCTGATAGAGGGTCTTGCCCGCCTCGGTCAGACTGAGGCGGCGGGTGGTGCGCTGCAACAGTTGTGCATTGAGGGAGGTCTCCAGCGCGCTGACATGGCGGCTCAGCATCCCCTTGCTGACCCCCAGCGTATCGGCAGCAGCCGAGAAACTGCCGCGCAGCACCACTTCGTAAAAGCTGGCCAGATGGGCGATATCCATCATTAGCTCCAATATGGAAACAATGGGTTTATTTTACGCGCTTTTTCGCATTTTCTGTTGCGCTAGAATCGATACATCCCAACCAGGAGTGATGCAGATGAAAATTGTGATTGTGGGTGCCTCCGGCACCGTCGGCTCCGCGGTCAGTGAACTGCTTGCCAAAGATCATCAGGTGATCCGGGTCGGCCACAGCCGTGGCGATGCCACGGTCGACATGCGCGATCCCGCCTCCATCAAGGCGCTGTTTGCCCAAGTGGGCCAGTTTGATGCACTGGTTGTCGCCAGCGGCAGCGTGGCCTTCAACGGCCTGACCGAGATGACCGACGAGCAGTGGCAGGTGGGACTGGAGAGCAAGCTGATGGGCCAGATCAACCTGACCCGAGCCGCCATTCCCTATCTAACTGACAAGGGTTCCATCACTTTGATCAGCGGTATTCTAAGCGAGGAGCCGATCAACTGGGGGGTGAGCGCCAGCACCGTCAACGGCGCCATCGATCACTTTGTGAAAGCGGCCGCCTGCGAGCTGCCAAGGGGCATTCGCATCAACGTGGTGAGCCCCACCGTGCTGGCGGAGTCGATGGACAAATACGCCGACTTCTTCCCGGGCTTCGTGCCGGTGCCAGCCGCCAAGGTAGCGCAGGCTTACAAGAAGTCGGTGTTGGGCATCCAGACCGGTCAGGTGTTCAGGGTCAACGGCTGAGCGCGGCTCGCTTGCCGCCAGACCAGCAATAAAAACGGGCCCCGCTGAGGGGCCCGTCTGTTTATTTGCCTCTATCTTTCGCCACCGGCAAACGTTTGTTTCTAGGCGACAAAAAAGAGCGCAACCCTTAGTCGATCAGACCGTACTGATCGCGCAGCACCTCGATGATCTCCTGCTTGGGATTGGCAGAACGCGCCAGCTTGTGGCCGATGATCTTCTCGGCGATCCCGACATAAGTGTTGGAGATATCCATCATCACTTCGGTCGGCAGCTTGTTGTCGCGGGCCAGGGCAAAACGTTCCGGCATGCGGTTCTTGTTGAGCAGGATGTCCGGATCCGGGAAGTGGTTGAGCAGCCACTGACGGAAACCCTCTTTGGACTTCTCGACAATCTGACCGTCGCGCAGGGCCGCGCCATCCCAGATACGGGAGCTGTCGGGGGTACCCACTTCATCCATGTAGATCAGCTTCTCGTTGCCGGCGGCATCGTGGACGTAACCAAACTCGAACTTGGTATCAACGAAGATCTGATCCAGCCCGGCCAGCGCGTCGCTGATAACGTTGAAGCCCTCTTTGAGCAGCACTTCGTAGCGGTCGATGTCGGCCGGTTTGCTGAAGTTGAAGCCCTTATAGTGGCGCTCGATATCGGCACGGGAGACGTTGACGTCATCGGCTTCCGGCACGCCATCCAGCCCTTTCAGCACGCCCTTGGTGGAGGGAGTGATGAGAATTTCCGGCAGCTTCTGATCCTTTTTGAGCCCTTCCGGCAGGGTGATGCCGCAGAACTCGCGCTCGCCATCCTTGTAGGCACGCCACATGGAGCCGGTGATGTATTGGCGGGCAATCGCCTCGATCATCACCGGACGGGCTTTTTGCACGATCCAGACGAAGGGGTGCGGAATATCCAGAATGTGGCTGTCGGCCAGTCCCTTCTCCTTGAACAGCTTGAACCAGTGGCTGGAGATGGCATTAAGCGCAGCCCCTTTACCCGGCACACCGTTCAGGCCATCCACACCTTGCCAGATGCAATCGAAGGCCGAGATGCGATCGCTGATCACCATGAGGGCGAGGGGCGCATCGGCCGGCACATCATAGCCTTTCTCTTTTATGAGCCGGGCACTGTCTTCGGGGGTCAACCAGTAGACGCTGCGCACTTTGCCGGAATGGACAGGTTTATCGGTACGGATCGGCAAATCGTCATTCACCGCCAATACTTGATCTGCAAGACTCATGGCTAATAACACTTCCTGTTTGTGGGGGGTAAACATCGCGAGTTACTCACCTGCGCGCTCTGTTTGCAACGGGCTGGCAAGGGGGCTCGCATCATCGAAAACCGCTCGGAATCCCCGCGTTTTCAGGGGGATTCTGATAACAAAACAGGGGCACAAGGCCCCTGTATTTATTCCGCTTTTGCTGCTGCCTGATCGGCCAGCCCTTTGGCGAACGCCTCGGACAGGCTGATATACATCTGGGAGATAACCCCGGACGATACCGGCTTCTTGTCCTTGTCGAACAGGGTGATGGAGGTCTTGCCTCCCGCCATTTCACCAAGCTGGAAGCGGTATTTCTCCTCCTCCAGTTTGAACGGCTCGCTCCCTTTCGCCTTCCAGAACTCGGCACCCGGCTCTTCGTACTCGACGTCGATCCAGCCCAGAGACTGCTGGGTATCCTTGATGGTGAAACCGTAAGCAGGCAGTACCTGATTAAGGCGACGCCACACCTGATCAAAGGAACCTTCGGCAATCCAGGCGCTCAGTTCGTTGTTGTCCAGACCCAGTTGCAGACCCATGCCATCGTTGGACTTGTGCTGCTCGCGGGCTTTCAGCTGGCTGTCGTAATAGAGAGAGAACTGGTTCAGCACTCGCGCGGCATAGCGCTGGGCATCGGCAGGGGTCAGCTTGTTGCTGGTCTCGCCGTCGATGGTCTCTTCGTGATCCAGCACCCGGACCGACATGTTGACGGCGTGGCGCTGGGCATCGTTGCGCACGGTGAACTGGTAACGCTGACGGATTTTGAAGTCTTCGTCATCTTCACCCCAGCCATCGAGGGCGACCGTGTTGTCAAACCAGCCGGTCTGCAATACGCCATCCTGCTGATCCAGCTTCTCGGTGGTGACCTTGTATTTGGCCAGGAAGTTCATCAGGAACGACCAGGTATCGCGCTCCACGCTCTGGCTGGTGCTCAGGGCATAGAAGGCAACGGTCGGTTCGGTTGCGCTCTGCACGACCTGACTGCCCGGTACCACGGTCAGCAGCTGAGCGGGTGGGCGCACATCGACCTGGGCGCCGAGGACACCTTCACGGCTGCTCTCGGGAAGCGGCGGGATATCGTACTGGCTGTTGAAGGTGGGGGCACTCAATCCTGCGGGGATCAAGAACGCGCGGCCCTCGAGGCGGGCATCTTCATAACCGAAGTCGCGGTTGGCCATTTTGCGATCCTGGGGGGTGCTGCAACCGGCCAAGACGGCCACAGTCGCAACGCTCAGCACCAGACGGGCTCTATTTCCCTTTCCATTAGATTTAAACACTCGCCATCAACTCCGCTGTGGTCAGTGCTCGCGCCATCAGCTGTTCGCCCTCGGGGGTGAGGTCAACCAGCGGCAGACGCAAGGTGGCTGTTGCAATCAACCCCAGTTGGGCACAGGCCCATTTCACCGGGGTGGGGCTCGGTTCGCAGAACAGAGTCTTGTGCAACGGCATCAAGAGATTGTTGATGTCATGCGCCTGCCCGGCATCACCGGCCAGCGCAGCACGACACATGTCGGCCATCTGGGCCGCTGCAATATTGGTGGTGACCGAAATCACGCCATCGCCACCTTGCAGCATAAAATCACAACCAGTGGCATCGTCGCCACTGTAGAGAGCAAACTCCGGCCCGCACAGCTCGCGCAGCAGCGGGGTGCGGCTCAAATCGCCGGTTGCCTCTTTCAAACCGATAATGCCGGGAACCTTGGCCAGACGAGCCACGGTCTCCGGTTTGAGATCGCAACAGGTGCGACCGGGCACATTATAAAGAATTTGGGGCAGACCACTAGCCTCGGCGATCGCACAATAGTGGCGATAGAGACCTTCCTGAGTGGGCTTGTTGTAGTAAGGAGTCACCGAGAGGCCCGCCACCACGCCGGTTTTGGCCAGTCGCTTTGCCAATTCAATGGCATGGGCGGTATTGTTGGAGCCGCAACCGGCGATGACGGGAATGCGTCCGGCGGCATACTCAACGGTCTTTTCAACGACGGCGATATGCTCCTGCTCGCTCAGGGTCACCGATTCCCCTGTGGTACCCACCGCAACAATGGCGCTGGTCCCGGCGCTGACATGATAGTCGACCAGTTTGGCCAGACTGGCCCAATCGACTTCACCTGAAGCCAGCATGGGGGTAACGAGCGCAACAATACTACCGCGTAACATGGACTTTTCTCCCGATTTTCAGGGGCGTAATGGTAAAGCTGACCCCTTTGAAAAACAAGGGAGAGAGGGGGCAAGCCGTGATACCATCCGGAACAAAAAGTAATGAACGAAAGTCGGCAGCGTCCCTCAGGGAGTGGTCATCAGGGCCGGAGGGTTGGCTTGCCAGCGCGGCTTTCGCAACGAAATAACGGACGAGAGAAGATTTATGACTCACTACTTGGTCGTAACGGCCATCGGCACGGACAGGCCTGGCATCGTCAATGAAGTGACCCGCCACGTCAGTGGCTGTGGTTGCAACATTGTGGACAGCCGCCTTGGCATCTTCGGCAATGAATTTACCTTTATCATGCTGCTCTCGGGCGACTGGAACAGCATGATGCAACTCGAAATCAGCCTGCCCCTGCGTAGCCAGGAGTGGGATCTCATCACCATGATGAAACGCACCGAACGCCACCAGTCCCTGCAGTATGACGTCCGCGCCAGTGCCGACCTGTTGATCCGCGACGAGCCCGGCATCGTAAGCCAGTGCACCCAGTTCTTCAGCGAACATGGCTGGAACATTCAGGCGATGCAATCCATGACCCTGGAGCAGCAGCCGTTCAACCTGCTGAAGATCAGTTTTCAGCTCAATCTGGCCAGAGAGGGTGAAGTGGGGGGTTCGCAAACCGCCTTCGCCGAATTCTGTCGTCAACTGGGTGCCGAATCGTTCGAGTTTATCGTCAATCGCAAACACGCCTGAGGGCGTTTTACCCGAGGAGACCCCATGCAACCACTACAAGCTGGCAGCCCCGCCCCCGATTTCTCCCTGCCCGACCAGAATGGCAATCAGGTCAGCCTCGCTGGCCTGCGCGGCAAGAAGGTGCTGGTCTATTTCTACCCCAAGGCGATGACCCCCGGCTGCACCACCCAGGCCTGCAGCCTGCGCGATGTGAACACCGAGCTGGCCGCCCTCAATGTGGTGATACTTGGCATCAGCCCGGATCCGGCCAAACGGCTGAAAAAGTTCGAAGAGCGGGACCAGCTCAACTTCACCCTGCTGGCCGATGAAGACCACGCTGTCGCCGATGCCTTTGGCGTCTGGGGCCCGAAGAAGTTCATGGGCAAGGAGTATGACGGCATTCACCGTCAGAGCTTCCTCATCGACGAAGAGGGCAAGATTGCCCACCACTTCGACAAGTTCAAAACCAGCGATCACCATCAGGTGGTACTGGATTTCCTCAAGGGATAATCGTCCCCTGCGTTATTGAAAGGCCTGCCATGCAGGCCTTTTTCGTCTGCTCAGCCGCCCCTTGCCAGCGGATTTTTCTCACCAACTCCCCCGCCCAGATCAAAAAATTCATTTTATATATGGGTTAACGTGGCCCCAGAATCATCTTCCAGCGAGATATCCCATGAACATGAGCAACACTGAGCGTTTGATCCTGAGCAACCAGTACGAAATTCTGGCGAAACTCAATCCGGAGAAAGCGGACGTCTACCAGCGCGCCAGCACCATCATCGAGCGCGGCTACTGCCTGCAGATCCTCGAGCTGGAGAAGAGCTTCGGCCATCTGGATCTGGCGACCTGCCAGGAGGTAATCGACACCCTGGAGCTGCACCACGCACTGGCCATCTCATGGGGTAATCTGGATGCAGCCGATCAGGGCGAGATCAACGCCAGCCGTCTGGAGTTCAATGGCTACAGCCGCAGCCAGGAGCGTGAGCTGGCCGACTACGTCTGCTTCCTGCTGGAGGTGGACAAGCGCTTCCCCGAGCTCAAGTGCCCGTGCGACGAGCTCTCCAGCGACATCGCCATGCGCGACAAATACCAGCGGATGCTGACTGTATGGCGTCAGTGCCCTCGTCAGTACAAGCTCTCCATCCAGGAGATCCGCAAGGTACTGGCAGCGTGATCCGCACACCGACCGCAACAAAAAAGGCGCCACTGGCGCCTTTTTGCATCTGAAACGGGTTATTCGTAGAGAAAGGATTTATCGAGCTGCTGGAAGGCGGCCTTGAGGGTATCGGCCAGCTCTTCATAGCGCGGCTGAGACACCAGCTGACGACGGCCACCCTGCTCGTTCATCTTGCCGTTGATCTCCCGATACCAGCTCGCCAGCGACGGGGGTAAACGGGTGTCGGCACGCTGGCCGAGCCAGTAGTAGCCCTGCAGCGGCAAGCTGAGCAGAAACAGCACCGAGGTGATGACGGAGGGCCAGTAGTGCAGCTCGCCAAACTGGAACTGCAGCATCACGCTCAGCACCGCCAGCGCGGGGATCACCTTGAGGGCGAACTCGGTCGCCTTGATCACCCGATTTTCAGGAAACATCGAATTGAGCTCGGGACGGCGCGGCCAAAGCGTCATATAATGGCGGCCTTGCTGTAACTTAGTTCCAAAAATGTTCATGCTCATACTACCTCCGAGCGCTTTTTGAACGTACTAACGGCAAAACCTCGACAAAATTTGATGCAAAGTAACAAAGGTTGAGGATGACTTTGTTATTTTTCAACAATCGGGTTATCCTTTGTACGCCCATTTTTGCGTCAAAAGCTTCTTGCTATTGACCTGTCAGGGACGTCTGGATTTCGGGTCTTGTATCACTATACAAGGGGCAAGCAACAGATTGCCAACCCTCATAAGGATAAGTTGAAAGTTTTTGGCCGCACCGCGTCCAACGCATCCGCCTACACAACCCAATCTGCGATAGGATTTATTCATGAGTAAGCTGGTTCTTGTTCTTAACTGTGGCAGCTCTTCCCTGAAGTTTGCCGTCATTGACGCAACCACCGGTGATGACCTGCTGTCCGGCCTGGCCGAGTGCTTCAACCTCGACGATGCCCGCATCAAGTGGAAACTGAATGGCGAGAAAGGCAGTGCCGATCTGGGCGCGGGTGCCGCTCACCAGGAAGCGCTGGACTTCATCGTCAACAAGATCCTGCCGCTCAATCCGGAACTGTCCAAGAACCTGATCGCCATCGGTCACCGTGTTGTTCACGGCGGCGAGCGCTTCACCTCTTCCGTGGTCATCTGCGAAGACGTGATTGCCGGCATCGAAGCCGCCGTTCCGTACGCACCGCTGCACAACCCGGCTCACCTGATCGGTATCCGTGAAGCTCGCCGCGTATTCCCGGCACTGGCTGACAAGAACGTGGCCGTATTCGATACCGCGTTCCACCAGACCATGCCGGAAGAAGCCTTCCTGTACGCCCTGCCGTACAAGCTCTACAAAGAGAACGGCATCCGTCGCTACGGCGCTCACGGCACCAGCCACTACTACATCAGCCTGGAGGCTGCCAAGCAGCTGAACAAGCCGGTTGAAGAGCTGAACATCATCAACTGCCACCTGGGCAACGGCGGTTCCGTCTGCGCCATCAAGAACGGCAAATCCGTTGATACCTCCATGGGCCTGACTCCGCTGGAAGGTCTGGTGATGGGTACCCGCTCCGGTGATCTGGACCCGGCCATCATCTTCTTCCTGCACGACAAGCTGGGCATGAGCGTGGCCGATATCAACACCATGCTGACCAAAGAGTCCGGCCTGCAGGGTCTGACTGAAGTGACCTCCGACTGCCGTTTCGTTGAAGACAACTACGACAGCAAAGAAGAAGCCAAGCGTGCTATGGACGTTTACTGCTATCGCCTGGCCAAGTACATCGGCGCCTACGCTGCCGCCATGGACGGTCGTCTGGACGCCGTTGTTTTCACCGGTGGTATCGGTGAAAACTCCGCCCCGATCCGTGAAATCACCCTGAACAAGCTGGGTCTGCTGGGCTTTGACGTCGATCACGACGCCAACCTGAAGGCTCGTTTCGGCAAGGGTGGCGAGATCACCAAGGCTGGTTCTACCAAGGCCCTGGTAATCCCGACCAACGAAGAGTGGGTTATCGCCCACGACGCGCTGGAACTGGTCGGCGCTTAATTGACGCAGTAACTCGAGGCCGCCCACCAGGGCGGCCTTTTCCTGATCCCAAAAAATGAACAAGGGGTATAAAGTGGCACGCACTATTATGCTTATCCCGGTCGGCACTGGTGTCGGCGTAACTTCCGTGAGTCTGGGCGTTGTTCGCGCCATGGAGCGTCACGGTGTCAATGTCAGCTTCTTCAAACCGGTTGCCCAGCCGCGTCCGGGTGAAACCGGCGCAGAGCGCTCAACCGCCGTTATCCGCGCTGCTGCCAACATCAACCCGCCCGAGCCGTTCACCCTCTCCTACGCCGAGAACATGATCAGCTCCAGCAACACCGACATCCTGCTGGAAGAGATCGTTGCCCGCTTCGAAGAGCACGTGAAATCCAGTGGTGCCGAAGTGCTGGTTGTCGAAGGTATGGTGCCGACCGACAAGCAGCCCTTTGCCAACAAGCTGAACTACGACGTCGCCAAGGCGCTGGACGCTGACATGGTATTCGTGACCCACCCGGGCCATGACTCCAGCCAGAAACTGAAAGAGCGCATCGAGCTGGCCTGCTCCAACTTCGGTGGTGTCAACAACCCCCGCATCGTTGGTTGCGTGATCAACAAGGTGGGCGCGCCGGTTGACGAGCATGGCGTAACCCGCCCTGACCTGACCGAGATGTTCGAAGCCCATCACCACGCTTCTGACGCGGCTCACAACCTGGAAGTGCTGCAAGTGTTCGGCAAGAGCCCGCTGCGCATCCTGGGTTGCATCCCCTGGAACACCCAGCTGATCGCCCCGCGCGCCAAGGATCTCGCCAAGCATCTGGCCGCCAAGATCCTGCACAAGGGTGAGCTGGACAGCCGCCGTTTGCAGACCGTGACCTTCTGCGCCCGCTCCATCCACAACATGGTCGAGCACTTCCGTCCGGGCAGCCTGCTGGTGACCTCCGGCGACCGCTCTGACGTCATCGTCTCTGCCTGCCTCTCCGCCATGAACGGCGTCAAGCTGGGCGCCCTGCTGCTGACCGGTAACTATCATCCGGAGCCGCAGGTCATGGCGCTGTGCCAACAGGCCATGGCCACCGGCCTGCCGATCATGATGACCGGTACCAACACCTGGCAGACCGCCGTCAGCCTGCAGAACTTCAACGTCGATATTCCGGAAGATGACCGCGAGCGTATCGAGCTGGTACAGGACTACGTCGCTGGCCACATCGACAAGCACTGGATCGAGTCGCTGACCGTCAGCTCTACCCGTTCCCGTCGCCTGAGCCCGCCGGCGTTCCGTTATCAGCTGACCGAGCTGGCCCGTCAGGCCAACAAGCGTGTCGTGCTGCCGGAAGGCGACGAGCCGCGCACCATCAAGGCTGCCGCCATCTGTGCCGAGCGTGGCATTGCCCGTCCGGTACTGCTGGGTAACCCGGAAGAGATCCGTCGTGTTGCCGAACAGCAGGGTGTGGTACTGACCGATCGCGTCGAGATCATCGATCCGGCCGTTGTGCGCGAGCGCTATGTGCCGCGTCTGGTCGAGCTGCGCAAGAACAAGGGCATGACCGAAGTGGTTGCCCGCGAGCAGCTGGAAGACAACGTGGTACTGGGTACCATGATGCTGGAGCGCAATGAAGTTGACGGCCTGGTATCCGGCGCGGTGCACACCACTGCCAACACCATCCGTCCGCCGATGCAGATCATCAAGACCGCTCCGGGCTCTTCCCTGATCTCCTCCATCTTCTTCATGCTGCTGCCTGACCAGGTTCTGGTCTACGGTGACTGCGCGATCAACCCAGATCCGACTGCCGAGCAGCTGGCCGAGATCGCCATCCAGTCCGCCGACTCTGCTGCCGCGTTCGGCATCGAGCCGCGCGTAGCCATGATCTCCTACTCCACCGGTACCTCTGGCGCCGGTGCCGATGTAGAGAAAGTGCGTGAAGCGACTGAGCTGGCCAAGGCCAAGCGCCCCGACCTCATCATCGACGGCCCCCTGCAGTACGACGCGGCCATCATGGAGAACGTGGCCAAGTCCAAGGCACCGAACTCACCGGTTGCCGGTAAAGCCACCGTGTTCGTGTTCCCTGACCTGAATACCGGTAACACCACTTACAAAGCGGTACAGCGCTCCGCTGACCTGGTCTCCATCGGCCCGATGCTGCAAGGCATGCGCAAGCCGGTCAACGACCTCTCCCGTGGCGCCCTGGTTGACGACATCGTCTACACCATCGCCCTGACCGGTATCCAGGCTGCACAGGCTGACGAACAAGCCTAATCAGTGCCTGTCTGAAAAAACCGATCACAAAGGCTGCTCACCCCAGGTGAGCAGCCTTTTTTATTGGTTCTCTTTTGAAGACCAGTGAAACATGCCATCAGTGCAGTGTTGCACAGAATAATGCCATGTGAAGTGCCAGAAATGTCTCGAGCGTAGCGCCGCGGGAAAGAGTGCCCGCCACCTTAAAGATGTATCTAAAATAGATTCAAGATCATAAGGTTGGATATATGAGGGCATTCATAGCTAAGCGCTTATAGCAAATATTTCGCCATCGGCATGAGGATTTGACCTGTTAGAAATAGCAGTGAAAAAGACCCGTTCGATACGCTATTCATCAATGTGCCACTCGGCAATATCCACATCATGGAGGAATGGAAATGCTGATGAAGAAGCTCTCTGCAATCATGCTGTTAGCCTGCTTGCCCCTGTTCAGCCAACCCGTGTTGGCCGCAGATAAGGCAGCACCCAAGCAAACAACCACAGCCGAGGTCGCAAAGGAGTCCGGCAAGCTGAATATCAATACGGCCACCCTTGCCGAACTCACCAGCCTGAAAGGGATTGGCGACAAGAAGGCACAAGCCATCGTCGACTATCGGGAAAAACAGGGAAAGTTCACCTCGGTCGATCAGCTGGCGGATGTCAATGGCATTGGCCCGGCCACGCTGGAAGCCAACAGGGACATGATAATAGTCAAATAAAGTCGAATGGATCAGTTGCAAATGGGGCAGCCTGTGGCTGCCCCATTTTTCTTGGGGTATGATTGCCGCACTTTAATCCCGCTGGATAGTTTTCCATGAAAAAGACTCCTCTTGTTGTTCGTAAGGCCGTGCTCCCGGTAGCCGGTCTGGGTACCCGTATGCTGCCAGCCACCAAGGCCATCCCGAAAGAGATGTTGCCGGTGGTCGACAAACCGCTGATCCAGTACGTAGTGCGCGAAGCCATCGCCGCCGGGATCAAGGAGATCGTGCTGGTAACCCACTCGAGCAAGAACTCCATCGAAAACCACTTCGACAAGAGTTTCGAATTGGAAGCGACCCTCGAGAAGCGAGTCAAGCGTCAGCTGCTGGAAGAGGTGCAACAGATCTGCCCGAAAGACGTCACCATCATGCACGTCCGCCAGGGCGAGGCCAAAGGTCTGGGCCACGCTGTGCTGTGTGCCCGTCCGCTGATCGGTGACAACCCGTTTGCCGTGCTGCTGCCTGATGTACTGATTGATGAAGTGGCCAGCGACCCGAAAAAAGACAACCTGGCCGAAATGGTGCACATGTTCGAAGAGAACCAGATCAGCCAGATCATGGTGGAAGCGGTTCCGGAGAGCGAAGTGGACAAGTATGGCATCGCCGACATCAAGGGCGAGGCCCTGAGCGAAGGGATGTCCCTGCCGATGCAGGCCATTGTCGAGAAGCCGCCCCGTGACGAAGCCCCCTCCAATCTGGCGGTGGTGGGTCGTTACGTCCTCTCCTCCAACATCTGGCCGCTGCTGGAGAAGACCCCGGCCGGTGCCGGTGACGAGATCCAGCTGACTGACGCCATCGCCATGCTGATGGAGCAGGAGCAAGTCAACGCCTACTTCATGAAGGGCAAGAGCCACGATTGCGGCAGCAAGCTCGGTTACATGAAAGCCAATGTGGAATATGGTGTGCGCCATCACGAGCTAAATGGTGAATTCATCGGCTGGCTGAAGCAGTTCGTCAAGCAGTTGTAATCGCTGATAAATCTGTTTTTTATAGACGTATTTAAGGGGCATCAAATGATGCTCCTTTTTCATTTTTGCAACAAAAAATCAATCAAGAGTAAATAAACTCTCAGCAAATCATAATGTTGTAATTTATTCACACATGCTCTATAAGGATTGAGGCGTGTTTCTCGCCCTTGCATAAAAAACTCAAAAAAATATAAGACACAGGTGGAAGTTCCAATGAATAACCCGTCAAAAGGGACCTTTTTAGGTCACCCTAAAGGGCTTTTTTTGCTCTTTAGTACCGAACTGTGGGAGAGATTCTCCTATTACGGCATGCGTGCCGTGCTGGTGCTCTATCTGACCGACCTGACTGCCAACGGCGGTCTGGGCTGGAGTCAGGCAGATGCCCTCAAACTCTACGGTATCTATACCGGTCTGGTTTATATCACTCCGCTGATCGGCGGCTGGCTGGCTGACACCTTCCTGGGTCAACGTCGCGCCATCCTGATCGGTGCCGTGCTGATGGCCGCAGGTCAGTTCACTCTGGCACTGCCCCACGCCATGTTCCCGGATATGGTCAACACCATGTTCTACGCGGGCCTCGCGCTGCTGATCGTGGGTAACGGCCTGTTCAAACCGAACATCTCCACCATGGTGGGTGACCTCTATGAAGAGGGCGATCACCGCCGTGATGGTGCTTTCACCATCTTCTACATGGGCATCAACCTGGGTTCCCTGCTGGCAGGTGTGATCTGTGGTGCTGCTGCCACCGCCTACGGCTGGCAAGCAGCCTTCGTCGGCGCCGGTATCGGTATGCTGCTCTCTCTGGTGATCCAGGCCACCATGGCCCAACGTTTCCTGGGTGACATCGGTCGTGTCACTGCCGCCCAGCGCGCAGCAGCCCTGCGTACTACCGAGCAGAAAGCACCGCTGACCAAGCAGGAAGTGGATCGCATCAAGGTTATTCTGGTACTGGGTCTGTTCACCATCATCTTCTGGGCCGGCTTCGAGCAGGCCGGTGGTCTGATGAACCTCTACACCCAGGAGTATACCGACCGCATGATCGGCAGCTTCGAAGTGCCGACTGCCTGGTTCCAGTCCCTGAACCCCTTCTTCATCATCACTCTGGCACCGGTCGTTGCGGCCATCTGGATCAAGCTCGGCAAGAAAGAGCCGAACTCTCCGGTGAAATTCGCCATGGGTCTGCTGTTCCTGGCTATCGGCTTCCTGTTCATGGTCGGTGCCGTGCTGCAGCAGGGTGGTGACAACACAGTCAAGACCTCCATGTTCTGGCTGGTAGGTGCTTACCTGTTCCACACCCTGGGCGAGCTCTGCCTCTCCCCGATTGGCCTCTCCATGGTGACCAAGCTGGCTCCGCTGCGTCTGGCTTCCCTGATGATGGGTGCCTGGTTTGGCTTCGTTGCCCTGGCCAACTACGCTGCGGGCTTTATCGGCTCCTTCGTAGGTGAAGCCGGCCCGATCGCCATCTTCGGTGGCATCGCCCTGGCGGCGGTACTGAGCGCCCTGATCCTGCTGACCATGGCCAACCGCCTGGTCTACTGGATGCACGGTGCCGAAGGCCCGGCCAAAGAGCCGCAAGCTCAAGAGAAGAAACTGCAATCCGCCACCGTCTAAACGGTCAGGATTGTAAACAACAAACAGGGCGCCCATCGGCGCCCTGTTTGTTTTAGCCTTTTATCCGGCGGCATCAGTGATGACGAACCTGCACATCCAGCGAGCCGCCGCTGTCGCTGCGAAACTGCAGGGCGAACGGTTCATGCCAGCTACGTTTGTGCAGGGCGTAGTGGCTGCTGCGCATCAGACCAAGGGGTAGGCCGCCGGAGCGCATCAGCCAGTGGGGAGAGGTAAGCCCGGCGTTGGCAAACACCAACCCATCATGCTGATCAAACAGCAGCGCCGCCATGGCAAAAGAGTGGCGAAGCCCGGACGCCATCAACTGATGGTTGAGGTAGTCGAGCAACCGGTGCGGCTGGCTCAGCAACCGGCTCTCGTTCTGCTGAAACTGGCGGTAGGGGACGTTCATCAAGGATCGCACCAGCGCACCACAAAATGCCGCATCCGTACCCATGATGGGCAGCTCCATCACCAGCACCAGCAGCTTGTCTTCCACCTTGAAGGTATCTGGAATAAACAACTGCCCCAGCCCCTTGAACGTGACCTGCCAGGGACCCCACTCCTGCAAGCCCGGCGGCTTGAGCCCCGCCAGCAGGCGGCTGGCCGCCTTGTCGTGGGCACTGAAATAGTCGATGTGATCCATCAGCTCCAGCTGCTGCGCCCGGTTGGCGCTGCCGTTGAGACACTGTTCGATACTGCGCTCGACCAGCGCATAATCCTCGAGGGGTTTGAGCAGATAGTCCCGCGCACCGGCACGCAAGGCGCTGGCGACTGCCTCCATGGTGCTCTGGGCCGAAATGACGATCACCGGGATATGGGGATAGCGCGCAGAGAGGCAGGCGATCACCTCGTGGCCATCCATATTGGGCATATTGAGATCGCACAACACCACATCGGGATGGTAGAGGGCCGCCGCCGATAGCCCCTCAATACCATCTTCGGCCTGAAAGACCGTTGCCCCGTCCCGTGCGAGGTAACTCACTAACGAGTGGCGAAAAACAGCTTCGTCTTCCACCATCAGGATCCGTAGCCCGGCTCTTAACATCTTGATAAAGCTCTTATTAGTCAATTGGTTATTTAGGTATTAAGACTAGTTCAAAAGTCCGGTATCCGCGGAAACGATGTGTCAAAAATAGACCTAGGTCAGATTCTGAAATACAGATAGCTCTATTAACAACCACATAGCAGCGCCGTATCTCCTCGTTATGTCGCAACCCCATCCGAATTGTGCAAGTGGGCGCCATAAGGGATAATGCCCCCCACTCCAGCTCGTGAAGAAGACCATGACCCCAGCCGAATACAGCGCCCTTGCCCACCCCAGATTGTCCCATCCGGCTCGCAGTCTCTACACCCTGCAGCTGCGCCGACTGGTGCTGGAAAATCAGGCGGCCCGGCTTAACTATCCCGAGCTGGGTCGCGCACTGGCGGTGGTTGACCCGGGCGATCCCTGCGGCTTCTCGTTTCAGGTCAACGCCCGCCAGCTCACCGAACTGTTCGATGAACTGATGGAGGCAGGCTTGCTGCAGGTCGAGGCTCAGCCCGAGAGTGAGCACTACCATCAGTGCACGTTCCAGTTGCCGCTACTGACCCAGAAATTGCGCAGCCCGCTGCCGGAACGCCCCTTCCAGATGCACCTACAGTGGCGACCGGACGAAGAGCTGCCCGCCCTCGCCCGTCTGTGCGGAGTGATCGATGCCAGCTACAGCGAAGAGGATCTGGGGGAGTTTATCGCCTACTGGCTGGGGCGCCCCGAAGTGTTCGACTCCCAGCATCAATGGATGCTCAAGTTTATTCGCGCCCTCAAGACCCGCCGCTACACTCGTCGCAAACCGATGGAGGTGCAGGGCTATCAGCAGGTGACTCCGGCCCCGGCAGAGTCGGGCCCCAGCAAACGGGCCCAACAGATGATTGAAGAGGCAAAGCGGCTGGCAGAGAGCCAGCAGATGCCTGCCCAGACACCGGATAATGATTGATACCATCTGCCTGCTGCAGGCAGAATCAGACCCCTGTCCCATCCCTGATCGAGCAGAAGGAGCATTCCATGACTGACCCGCAAGATCCCCTGCGCCAGGAGCTGGAAGAGATCGAAGCCAAGCGCCAGAAGATCGCCAAGGCCAAGCAGGATCACCGTATTCACGACCCGGAATTGAGCCGCCATGTGGGTGGCCTGCTGGAGCGCATTCGTCGCCTGCAACAAGAGACCGGTGGCGGCCAGTATGACTACGAGACCCTGCGCAAGGAGTACGACGCCAAGGCCAACGCCGAGGTGCGCGAGCTGCAGAAGGCGGCCCGTCAGGAGCGTATCCAGAAGCTGATCGCCCAGGCCGACCTCAACCCCGACTGGGTATTTGACAAGATGGATGCCACAGATCCGGCGCTGCAATACCCCATCGAAACCGCCCGTTACTTTATCAGCGGTTTCGAGCACTGGGAGAAGAGCGGTGGCGGCTGCATGCTGATCTACGGCGACTACGGCACCGGCAAGTCGACCCTGGCGGGGGCGGTTGCGCATGAGCTGATCGCCCGTCACCAGAAATCGGTGATCTTCCAGCAGTGGGCCTCCATCGTCGATCGGCTGTTCTTCAACGTCATCCCCGACCAGGATGAGCGCAACCAGTACCGCCGCGCACTGGAAGAGGTGGATCTGCTGATCATCGACGAGGTATCGGCCAACCGCGCCAAGATGGCGGAGAGCCAGTCCAGCTTCCTCGGCCACCTGCTGCGCCGCCGTCGCAACCTGTCAAAGAGCGTCATCATCATCACCAACCACACGCCCCAGAGCCTGCATCAGGCGATCGGTGATTTCAGCTATGAGGCGATCAAGGCATTCAATCCGGTGGATATCCACCTGAGCGGCCCAAGCCGTCGCCCCAGCATCGGCAACTACAACGGCTGATGCCTCTCAAAGAGTGCGAGTCGCTGACGGCTCGCACCTTCTCCTCCTTGCTGACTCACAAATAAAAACAACTCTCATTTACAGCAGGCGAACAAGCCACTAGGCTAGCCCCTTTTGCCAAGGGAGCTCATCTATGCCAACCACACTGATTTTCGGAGCCAGCCGCGGGCTGGGCCGCGCCTTTACTCACCACGCCCTGAGCCAGGGTCACCGGGTCGTTGCGCTGGTACGCAACTCCGGGATGGCCACCGAACTGAGTGCGCTGGGAGTTGAGGTGATCGAAGGGGATGCGCTGGATCTGGCTACGGTGCAGCAGGCATGTGTTCTGGCAGGGCAAGATGCACAAGTCGTCTCGACCCTCGGCAGCTTCCGTCAAGCCGCGCCGGTGGACTATCAGGGCAACCGCCATGTAATCGATGCCATGGAGCAGGCAGGCCTGAAACGGCTGCTGCTGGTCACCTCCCTCGGCTGTGGCGACAGCTGGCAATATCTACCGGAGCGTGCCCGCGCCGCCTTCGGCCACGAGGTGCGTCTCAAGAGTCTGGCGGAGAGCTGGCTGCAAACCAGCTCCCTTGCATGGACCATTCTGCGCCCTGCGGGCCTGCAGGATGGCGACGCCACCGGCCGCGCCGAGCTGAGTCAGGGCAAGGAGATACACGGACTGGTGCGCCGCGCCGATGTGGCCGCCCAAGGACTGCGCCTGCTGGCGGATGAGACGGCGGTGGAGCAGATCTACGCCATCGGGGATCCCACGCTCCAGCGTGGCTAAAGCAGCAGTAAAACCGCTTAACCCCACCACATAACAAAACGGTCAGCCCAAGGGCTGACCGTTTTCACTTTACCGCACACGCCATCTCACGGGCGCTTGCACCATCCCGCTTAACCGGCGGTCGTTTCACTCTGCACGACTGACGGGCGAGCAACCGGCAACGACTGCTGCCGCCAACGCAGCAGCAGGCAGGCCAGCACGCCGTAGAGCAGCGCCAGTCCCCATAACTGCCACCAGTAACGGGAAACCTGCGAAAAGTCGGCCCCCATCTGGTTAAGGCGCAGAAAACCCTCGATGGCCGGGATAGTGGGCACCCACTGAGCCAGCCAGTTGAGGGGCGCCGGGATCAGCTCGAGCGGCCAGATAAAGCCCGCCAGAAAGACCAGCGGCAGGGAGGAGATCAACACCACCTGAGTGGGCAGATCGCGCCGGGTAAAGATCGCCCCCAGCACAATACCGAACCAGCAGGTCGCCAGCAGGAACGGCAGGGCGAACAGCCATAGCTGCACAGGGTCTGCATGACGAGCGATATTGTAGTGATCGAAGCAGAAGCCGAGGAAGTAGCTCACCGGTAACAGAAACAACCCCGCCAGCACCAGGGTTCTGGCCAGCAGCAGCGGCAACACCGGCGCGCTTTGCCAGTAACCGTGCTCGCCGCGGCAACTGCGCTGGTTCTGGGTCGCACCCAGGATCCCCGCCCCCATCAGCAACACCTGATGGAGGATCAGCACGAACACCGCCGGCACCACGTAGTTGACGTAGCCCATGGTGGGGTTGAACACCGGCACCACGTTGAGGGCCACCGCATTCCAGCCCATGGCCGCTTGTGGCAGTGCCTCGCCGTGGCTCAACAGCCGCGCCACCTTCACCTGCGCGGCGAGAGTGCCGCCAGCCTGCGCCAATCCCTCGGCAATGGTACCGTAGACCAGAAAGTAGGAGGCATCACCGGCATAGCTCAGGGTGACGCTCTTGCCCAGCATCAGATCCCGATAGAAGTGGTTGGGGATATGCAGGATCCCGCTCGCCTTCCCGGCCATCATCAGCTGCCGCGCTTCATCCAGTGAATTGGCCCGCGCCACCAGCTTCACCTGCGGCGTGGCATCAGCCATAAACTCCAGCTGACGGGACAACTGACTGCCATCCTCGTTGACCACCACCACCGCCTCTTCCCGCGGCAGCTGATGCAGATAGGGCTGGGGATAGAGAAACGAGTAGAAGATCACCCCGCCAAACAGGGTCAGCATGATGGCGCGATCCGCCAGCAGGGTGCGCAACTCGAGGCGCAACAGATCGACAAATCCCAGCATCACTCAGGCTCCTTTTCGGCGACTGCCACTGCGGCTGATTGACGGGCCAGCTCGGCCTGCTGCTTGTAACGGCGCACCACCAGCAGCAGGGGGAGCAGGAACAGCAGCAGCGCCCCCAATTGCGGCAGAGCGGATGCGAGGGGCAAACCATAGTTGCTCTGGCCAATCTGCAGCTCCACATAGTGAGAGACCGGCAACAGGCTGCGCCAGAAGCGGGCGAAATCCCCCATGGCACTCACCGGAAAGGTGACCCCCATAAAGGCAAAACCGGGCGCCGTGTAAGCCCCCGCCAGCGACAGGGCACGCGCCGGATCCCGAATGATGCCGTAAAAGAAGGCCCCCATGGTAACGCAGGCGGCCGAGGCGAGCCCCAGACCCACCACCAGCACCAGCCAGCTGCCGTGCATGGGGTAGGAGAAGCCCTTGAACAGCAGTAGCGTCCAGACTATCCCCCAACCCCAGCCAATCAGCATGTGGGGCAGCAGGGTGCGCCAGAGGCCAAACCAGACCCCGCGAGTGGTCCAGTCCAGCCCCAGCCGATCATTACGGGCCAGTGCATTGAGGCCAAACAGCACCACCAGGATCTGCCACACCGCGGGCAGAATGGCGCTCAACAGAAATTGGGCATAGCTGGAGTTGAGGTTGTAGAGCGCCGTTACCTGACTGCTGATAGGCACCGACTGCCCGAGTGCGCCGGGCAGCGCCTTGCCATCGGCCATCGCCTCCAGCACGCCCACCTGACCATTGAGAGTCCCGACCACCTGCGCCAGCGCCGAGTTGACCAGCTTGGCGATCAGGATGAACTGGCCGTTGTTGAACACCGTCACCTGCGGCTGGGTACCCTGACGGGCATCCCGCTCCAGATGGTTGGGGATCACCACCAGCGCATAGATGTCGCCGCCGCGCAGGGCTCGGGCGCCGGCATCGATGGAGTCAAACTGTTGCGCCACCTTGAGCCCGGCCGAGCCATCCAGCGAGAAAGCGAGCTGGCGCGAGAGCATGCTGTGGTCGAGATCCACCAGCCCCACCTTGAGGTCGCGGGCCAGCCCTGCCGAGAAGATCCAGCAGAGGATCCCCATCAGCAACAGCGGCACCCAGCTCATCAGGGCACGACTGAAGGGATCCTGCCACAGCAGCCGAAATTCACGTCCCATCAGAGTTCAACCAGCACACTCATGCCAACCCGCAGCCCCTCAACCGGTTGCAGCGGGCGAGCCTCCACCTGGAAGCTCTTCATATCGAAACCCTGACGGGTATCGGTGGCGCGCCAGGTGGCAAAATCCCCCATCACGGCCACATGGGTCACCTTGAAGCGTACCATCTGATCGCCAAGGCCCGGGATGCGGGCATCGAACTCGGTACCGACCGGGAAGCGGGGCAGCAGATCCTCGCGAACGTGGAACTGGGCCCAGGCATCGTTCATGTCGATCAGAGTCACCACGGGGAAGCCTTGCGGCGCCAGCTCGCCGCTGCGCAGCAGTACCTGACTCACTTCACCATTGTGGGGGCTGGTGATGCGGGTATCGGCCAGATAGGCCTCAACCTCGGCCACGGAACCCGCCGCCATCTTGGCCTTCTCGCGAGCGGCGATCTTGGTCTCTTCCCGCGCCCCTTCCAACGCCATCTGGTACTGCTGCCACGCCATCCCTTCGCTGTAGCGGGCGGCTTGCCTGGCAGTCCAGGCCTCGTCGCGTTTTTGCAGCGGCATTACACCGTCGCGGTGCAGGCTGGCGACCCGCTCATAGGTCTTGCCACGCAGTTGGGCGGCAGCCTTGGCTTTTTGCCACTGATCCTTGGCGGCAGCGATCTGTTGGGCTCGGGCCCCTTTCTCTGCCTCTTGCGCCAGCGCCCCCGCAGCGGCCTCACCGGCCTTGGCCTGGCTCAGCTTGGCTTCGATCTCGGGGCTCGCCAGGGTAAAGACCAGCTGATCCTTGGTCAGCTGATCACCCTTTTTCACCAGCACCTCGTCGATACGACCCGGCACCTTGGAGGAGACCGAGTACTGCTGCGCTTCAATCTGCCCTTGCAGATGCACCGGCTCCGGCTGATAGGCCAGCCAGAAGCGCCAGCCGAGCCAGACCACCAGGATCACCAGTGCCAGCGGCAACAACAGCGGTTTACCCTGGCTCATCTTCTTTTTGATGGGGGGATGGCTCATCACTTCACCTCGACAAACGGGCGACCCTTGGCGGTCGAAACAGAGATAGAAAAAGGAACAGACAGGACCGGGATCATGAGTTCACCTCGATCACCTGACCGTGCTGATATTGATTGAAACTGTTCATCTGGCCGGAGAGCGCCAGCAGACGTGCCAGCGACACCACATATTGATAGGCCGCCGCCGCGCGCTGGGTCTTGACCCCTGCCAGCTGGTTCTGGGCATCCACCACATCAAGGGAGGTAGAGAGCCCCTGACCGAAGGCCTTGTCCCGCAGCAGCACGTTCTCCTCTGCCAACGCCTGGGTGGAAGAGAGGGATTGATACTCCTCCAGCCCCTGCGCCGCTTCGCGCCAGGTCTTCTCTACCAGCAACTCCAGATCCTGGCGGGTCTTGGCCTGCAGCAGATTGACTTGCAGCTCGGCGCTCTTGGCGGCCTGCACCGTCTCGGAGCGGCCATCGCGACTCACCAGCGGCATGCTGACCCCCACCCCCACCAGCCAGTCCGGCGCTGTCTTGGAAGCGAGCGAATCATCTTCATAGAGGTTGTAGTTGCCGAACAGGAATACTTCGGGGGCATATTTGCCCTGCTCGACCCGGATCAGCCCCTTGGCCTGCTCCTTCTTGGCGCTGAGCAGCTTGAGGCCGGGGTGCACCTCCAGGGTCTGGCTTACCAACCCCTCAAGGCGCGGCAGCTCCTTGTTGACGAACAGGCCGCTGCCCGGCTGGGCATTTGGCAACTTCAGCATGCGGCCGAGGGCCAGCTCGGCGATCTCGAGGCTGCGGCGCGCCTTCTGGGTATCGATGCGCGCTCTGTCATAGGCCGACTGGGCGGAGAGGCGCTCCACCCTGGCGATCTGGCCCTGCGCTTCGAGCTTCTTGGCGTGATCCAGATGGTGTGCCAGCCCCTCTTCGATCTCCTGTTTGGTCTGCACCACCTGAGCAGCCAGCACCACGCCGAAATAGGTCTGGGAGAGGCTCTCGAAGGTGGATTGCTGCTTGAGCACCAGCAACTGCTGCGCCTCGCTCACCTGCGCTTGGCGGATATCCTGCGCCGCATCGATGCGACCACCGGCAAACAGTGGCCAGAGCATCTTGACCGAGCTGGTCACCACATTCTGTTTGGTCAGGGGGGTGACAAATGCGTTGGCCCCGACCCCGAACAGGCTGCCGAGCGCCAGGATCAGATCTTTCTGCTTGGCCAGCGGATTGAGATCGAGGGCATCAAGTTCAATCGGCTGATCAAGATGGGTATAGCTGGCCCCCAGATCCACCTTGGGCAGATACATATCCTTGGCCGCCTCGCGCAGCTGCTTGGCCCGATCGACCCCGGCCTGCTCGGCAGCCAGCCCTTCATCCTGCTGGATGACCCGGGTCCAGGCTTCACCGAAGCTGATAGTTTGCGCCTGCGCCGACCCCAGCACGGCCCCCATCAGACACGGCCAGAGTGATTTAATGAACCTTGACGTCATAGATCCCCAATCCGCTTTTGTTGCATAAATGTTTGGAGCATTTGCTCGACTTAAGCCCGCTATCATAACGCAAAGCGGGCCTGCAAGTGGACTGACAATTATGCAGGCGTCCGACCCGAATGGTACAGCGCTCACTCTCCGTCAATCTGGCCATTTTTCAATAACTCCAGAATTTGCAAGCCTTGGCGCGACGTTTTTTTCAGAAAAAAATGGCTGACGCTCAAATACTAACCTTTTCTCCTGCCTAAAAAATGCGTAATATACGCCGCCCTAAGCCGATGGTAACCGTGGAATGCAGATAGGTCCCCACACGCTTGAAACTCCCTTGATTGTGGCTCCCATGGCCGGTGTAACTGACCGACCATTCCGTGAACTTTGTTTGCGATTGGGGGCTGGCATGGCCGTTTCCGAGATGCTGCTGGCCAACCCGGATGTCTGGGATACCCAGAAAACCAGGATGAGGATGGATCACTCTGCAGAAGGCGGATTGCGATCGGTCCAGATTGCCGGAGCCGACCCCGGGATGATGGCGTTTGCTGCCCGCTACAACGTGGAGCAGGGCGCACAGATCGTCGACATCAACATGGGATGTCCGGCAAAAAAAGTGAATAAGAAGTTGGCAGGTTCTGCCCTGCTGCGCGCCCCCGATCAGGTCAAAGCAATTTGCCGGGCCGTGGTGGATGCAGTGGAGGTGCCTGTCACCTTGAAGATCCGCACAGGATGGGATCCGGATAACCGCAATGGCGTGGAGATCGCCCGAATCGCCGAAGATTGCGGTATCGCGGCCCTTGCCGTGCATGGTCGTACCCGTGCCTGCCTCTACAAGGGCGAAGCGGAGTACGACACGATCAGGGCGATTAAGCAGGCCGTATCGATTCCTGTTGTCGCCAATGGTGACATCAACAGCCCGGAGAAAGCCCGGTATGTCCTCGACTATACCGGTGTTGACGCCGTGATGATCGGCCGAGCTGCGCAAGGACGACCCTGGATTTTCCGGGAAATCCGTCATTTTCTTGAGACGGGCACCAAGCTGCCGCCTCCCGAGAGGGAAGAGGTTCGCACCCTGATGAACGAGCATGTAACCAACCTGCACCGGTTTTATGGTGCATATCTGGGAGCGCGCATAGCCCGTAAACACGTGGGCTGGTATCTGGATGAAGAAGAGACGGGCCGAGAATTCCGTAAGCACTTCAATGCCCTGGATTGCGCAGACGCGCAACTTGAGGCACTCGAAGCGTATTTCGATGGATTAGGTTAACAAGATAACTAAAGAGCCGACCGAATATGTTCGAACAAACCCTGACTTCTGATGCATTGGTAACAACTACTCACAATCACGCTGCCGAGCCGACCCAGCGCCCCCTGCGTGACTCTGTGCAACAGGCCCTGCGTAACTACCTGGCCCAGTTGAACGGTCAGGAAGTGATTGATCTGTACGATATGGTTCTCTCCGAAGTCGAAGCGCCGATGCTGGACGTGATCATGCAGTACACCCGTGGTAACCAGACTCGCGCTGCCGTGATGATGGGTATCAACCGTGGCACCCTGCGCAAGAAGCTCAAGCGTTACGGCATGAACTGATTGCTGGCCGCGAGCCGCGACGGCGGTTCAAGGCAGATGCGAAAGGCGCCAGGTAGCAATACCTGGCGCCTTTCCTTTATGCTCTCCCATCCATTTCACCATGGCGATCCCGATGAACCGCACTCCCCTGCTGCTGATGGTACTGGTCACCCTGCTGGCCGCCGCTGGCTGGCTCTTCTCGAAAGAGGCGATCCGCGAACTGCCCCCTGCCGCCTTTATCGGCAGCCGCTTTCTGCTGGCGGCGCTGCTGTTGCTCCCCTTGGCTTGGTTGCGTGAACCACCGCCGACTCGCGCCCAACTGGTGCGCGCTGCCGGTTGCGGCACATTGCTCGGTGCCAGCCTGCTGCTGTGGGTCACCGCCATCAGCCAGAGCGATGCGCTGGGCAGCGGCGCCTTTATCATGAGCGTCGCCACCCTGATGGCCCCGCTGGCCGCATGGGGAGCCTTTCGGGCCAAGCCTGGCCGCCACTACTGGCTCACCCTGCCCATCGCCATCGTGGGCCTGTTGCTGCTCTCCAGCAGTACCCACTGGGGCGTGTCGCTCTCGCTGTTCTGGTTTCTGGCGGCGGCCACCACCCTCGGCATCCAGCTTGCCGTCCATCGCCACTTCGCCCAATCCATTGCCCCGACCTGGCTCACCTGCATCCAGCTGGCGATGACCGGCCTGCTCGGCACCCTGCTCTCACTGCTGACCGAACAGTGGCCCGAGGCTGGAGTCAGCCACGGCATCTGGAGCTGGTTTGCGGCGAGCGTCTTGATCGCCACCACATTGCGCTACTGGCTGCTCACCCACGCATTGAGCAAGATGACCACCGCCCACGCCGCCCTGATGATGCTGCTGGAACCGGTCTGGACTCTACTGCTGAGCACCCTCTTATATAGCGAACCCCTCGGCGGCGCCAAACTGACCGGAGCCGGACTGGTGCTCGGCGCCCTGGTGCTCTACCAGCTTCCCCTGCTGCTGCGCAGTGCCCGCCTCAAAACGCCAGCCTGATACGCGTCACCGCCCTGCGGGGCGGTGTCACCATTTCCCTCCTGTTTGCTTATCTTGTCCTGCCAATGCTGACGTTCTGTTAACGGCATTTAACCCTTGGTATCCATAGGGTTAAAGGGCATACCCCATGAAAAAATGCCATATGGCCAGCTTGATGAAGGTCACATTCCTCCCCCGCGCCCCTCCCTATCATGCCCCCATCATCGGTCTGGACAATCCTGACGATGGCCACACATGGGAATAACAAGAGAAAAAACTATGCAGCAAACCAGCCCCCTCAAGACGGTCACGGTCAGCATATTGGCAACCGCCATGCTGATCTTTGTGGCCCAGTACCTGATAGGCAAACAGGAGATCAAGATCGGCATCGCCATCATCCCGATCCTGCCGATGCTCTTTGCCGTCATCATCGGCATGATTGTCTCCGCCAAACCGGTCAAGGATCGCATACCCGGCTGGAAGCAGCTCTTCACCGAGAAAGAAGAGGGCTTCTGCGGCAAGATGGTGGGCTTCAGCCTGCTGATCCTGGGTACCCAGTACGCGGGGATGATCATCCCCAACCTGAAGATGATCCTGAGCGTCGGCGTGCCGTTGTTCCTGCAGGAGATCGGCAACCTGCTGCCAATCCTGATCGCCATTCCACTGGCAGTGAAGTTCGGCTTTGGCCGTCGCGCCATCGGGGCCTGCTCCTCCATCAGCCGTGAGCCGTCGGTCGCGGTGATTCAGGGCAAGTTCGGCACCGGCTCTCAGGAGTACATCGGTGTGCTGGCCATCTACCTGTGCGGCTCCGTTATCGGCACCCTCTGGTTCAGCGTGCTGGGCAGTATCGCCCCGCTCACCGGTCTGCACCCGCTGGCGCTGGCTGCAGGCTCTGGTGTGGGCTCAGGCTCCATGCTGAGTGCCGCCTCCGGCGCCCTGATCAACGGTCTCGATGAGGCGCTGGCCCAGCAGGTGCTGAGTATCGCAGCTGCCTCGAACCTGCTCTCGTCTGCCCTCGGGGCGCTGTCCCTCACCTATCTGGGTCTGCCGCTCGCTGAAAAAATCTATGCCCTGACTGCCAAAGGAGAGAAAGCATGAAAAGCATCGTAATGGATATGCGGTTCGTCTTTCTGGCGATCCTGCTGGCTATGTTTACCCAGACCCTGACCACCGGCACTCCACTCTGGCTGATGGGTGACAGCTTCATCGCCATGTCACTGGTGGTGTTCGCTTCGCTGATTGCCAAGCGCTACCTGCCCTCATCCCTGCCGGCGTTTGCCTATGCCACCATCATCGGCATTCTGATCTGCCTGCCGGAGACCCCGGTACGCGGCCTCTTTATCGACGCCGTCGCCAAGATCTCCTTCCTCTCCTGCTGCGTACCGCTGCTGGCCTTTGCCGGTCTCTCGGTGGGCGGTCAGCTGGAAGAGCTGAAGAAGATGTCCTGGAAAGTGATCCTGATCTTCATGATCGTCTCCACCTGCTGCTTCTTCGGCGCCTCGCTGGTGGCCCAGCTCGGTTTCTCCATCCAAGGGATCATCTGATGAACAACATCCACATTGAACCGGCCCTGCTGGCCCTGCGCGACTTCAGTCAGGAAGTGCGCCACCATCTGCACACCATTCCGGAAGCCTCCGGCGTCGAGTTCAAGACCTCGGCCTACTGCCGCGAGCTGATGGCAGGCTTTGGCTACCGTCTCACCGACTACCCGGGCTTCACCGGTTTTCACGGCGATCTGGTGGTTGATCCTGTGCTGCCGACCATCGCCTTCCGTGCCGACATGGATGGCCTCGAGATGCACGACATGAGCGACGTTGCGTTCAAGTCGACCCACGAAGGGATGGCCCACAACTGTGGTCACGACTCCCATATGGCGATCGCCCTGACCGCGGCCAAGTTTCTGGCCGCCAACCGCGATCGCCTGCAGTACAACGTCCGCTTTATCTTCCAGATGGCGGAAGAGGATATGCGGGTGCCGGGCGCCGAGAAGATGGTGGAACTGGGCTGCATGAAGGGGGTGGACGAGGTCTATGCCCTCCATAACGACGGCGCCATGGAGACCGGCACCATCAAGTTCAACCACGGTGTCATGTCCTCCTGGGGCTCTGCCTGGACGCTGGATGTGCACGGTATCTCCGCCCACGGCTCGACCCCCCACAAGGGGCTGGATGCCATCCGCGAAGCGGTGCGGATCATCGAGGATATGGACTACATCGTCGCCAAGCGCACCAGTCCGTTCAGCCCGGCGGTATTCGGCTGCGGTATGATCAACGGCGGCACCATCCCCAACGCCATCGCCGACCATGTGCAGGCGCGCGGCACCATCCGTGCCATGGATGCCGAGACCGACCAGATCCTGAAGAACAGCTTCAAGGAGATCGTGGCCCAGAGCGAACTGCGCGGCTTCAAGACCAAGATGGTCTATGCCGGGTATCCGGCTGTCGAAAACCACGCCGATGCCTGCGCCCGTCTGCTGCAAGCGGCCGCCGATGTATTGCCCTCCGAGGGGATCAACGCTCAGGGGCAGCCGATGACCGGCAGCGAAGACTTCAGCTACATGGTCAACGCCTGCCGTGGCCGCAAGGGGGCCATGTTCTTCCTCGGCAGCGGCTGTCAGGCCAAGGGGATCTGCAACTATCTGCATGCCAACCCCTATTACCTAGATGACGACTGCCTGCTGGTCGGAGCCCAGCTCTTTATCAATCTGGCGACCCGCAGCGCTTAATCCCGCATACCGATAAAACCAGAAGAGAGGCCAAGGCCTCTCTTTTTTTGTTTCTGTATTTTTGCTCTGTGTACGACAAACAACCCGCGGCTAGAGCCACGGCAACTCCGCCATATTGGCGGCGGGCGGCTGGTTGATAAGGTGCAGCTGTACCGTCTCCCGGCTGATATGGGGGGCGTAGAGGTGGATAAAGTCGTACATGTAGTCACGCAAATGGGCATGTTTGCGCAGGCAGATGTGGGTGGCGCTCGAGGCGATCAGGTGGTCGATATTGAGACTCACCAGATCCTCCCTGTCCCCCTCGTCAAAGGCCACGCTTGCAATCACCCCGACCCCCATGCCGAGCCGGACGTAGTGCTTGATCACGTCGGTATCGGTGGCGGTCAGCACGGTTTTCGGCGAGAGGCCGTGGCGGCTGAAGGCCTTGTCCATCTTGGAGCGACCGGTAAAGCCGAACACATAGGTGATGAGGGGATAGCGGGCCAGATCCGCCATCGACAGCGGCTGGCAGTCAAGCAGCGGATGACCGTGGGGCACCACCACACTGCGCCCCCAACGATAACAGGGGACAGCGGCCAGCTCGTCGAACAGGTACATGGACTCGGTGGCGATCGCCATATCCACATCGCCGCTTTGCACCATCTGGGCCAGTTGGGCTGGCGCCCCCTGATGGAGCTGGATCGCCACATCGGGATAACGACGGCTGAACTCGGTAATCACCGCTGGCAGCTTGTAGCGCGCCTGGGTGTGGGTGGTGGCGATACGCAGCACCCCGCTGGTAGCCAGTTGCTCCCCGAGCGACAGCTGGTTGATCTGCTCCACCTGCGCCACTACCCCCTTGGCCAACTCCATCACCTGCTCGCCTGCGCTGGTCAAGCCGACCAAATTTTTCCCCTTGCGGGTAAAGAGGGCGAGCCCGAGCTCATCTTCCAGCATCTTCATCTGCTTGCTGAGGGTCGGCTGGGAGGTATAGAGCTTCTCCGCCGTCGCCGAGATGTTGAAGTTGTTCTTCACAATCTCGGTAAAGTTCTTGAGCCGGGCGATGTTCATCTGGGCAAGGGATCTCGCTGCTGCGGCCAGTGGGGCTGACCTGAAAAAGAGAGAGCGGGGCTGGCCCCGCAACTAACCGCCGACCATACCACAGCGCGGCGCACGATAATCTGCCCCAGGTCAGAAAGCGGCGAGCTAGTCGCTGGCCAGCTTGATCCCGAGCCCGACAAACAGGGTGCCAATGCCCCGGTTGAGCCAGCGACCGAGACGCTGCGACAACCGAACCTTGTGGCTGGCATAGACGGTGGTAAAGACCAGCAGGTGACACCAGATGATGCCGCCCAGATTGAAGATGCAGCCGAGCAGGATAAAAGCGAGTGCCTTGTCGGGGGCATCCGGTGCGATGAACTGGGGCACGAAGGCGAGGAAAAAGAGCGCCACCTTGGGGTTGAGCACATTGGTCAGCACTCCCTGCCGGTAAATCTGGCCATAGGAGAGGGCTGGCAGGGTGGCCCCTCTCTCCATTGCCCCCGTTGCCTGCTGGCGCAGCAGAGAGAACCCCAGATAGATGAGGTAGATGGCACCAACCAGCTTGATAAGGGCAAACAGCTCGGCCGAGGCACTGAGCAGGGCCGACAGACCGAGAGCCGCCGCCAGCACATGCACCATGACGCCAGTGCCGATGCCCAACGTCGCGACCGAACCGGCACGCCACCCTTGCGAGCCGCTGCGCAGCATGACCAGCAGGGAGTCCGGTCCCGGCATGATGTTGAGCAGCAGCCCCGAGACCATAAACAGTGCAAGATCATGAATACCGAACATCACCCCTCCCCTCGTAAAGCAAAACCAAACAAAAGGGCTCCGCAGAGCCCTTTTTCCTTTCACTCTGCGGCAGCTGACGAGTCATCAGCTGTCCCGCCAGCCATCAGGGCCGCAACGCCTTGTCCGCCCGCGAGATGCCGCAGACGCCGGAGCGCACCACTTCGATGATCTCGTTGGTCTGGGCGGCTGTTTTGATAAAGGCATCCAGCTTCTCGCTGGTACCCACCAGCTGCACCGTGTACTGCTCAGGAGTGACGTCGACGATCTGGCCGCGGAAGATATCTGCCAGCCGTTTCAGCTCGTCACGGGCACCACCGGCGGCGCGCGCCTTGACCAGCGCGATCTCCCGCTCGATATGCTCCCCTTCGCTCAAGTCGCACACCTTGAGCACATCCACCAGCTTGTGCAGCTGCTTCTGGATCTGCTCCAGCACCCGCTCGTCACCCATGGTGACGATGGTCATGCGTGACAGGGTGGGATCCTCGGTCGGTGCCACCGTCAGGGTCTCGATGTTGTAGCCGCGCTGGGAGAAGAGGCCCACCACGCGGCTCAGGGCGCCGGATTCGTTCTCCAGCAGTACTGAAATGATGTGTCTCATCAGGTTCTCTCCGTCTTGCTCAGCCACATCTCATCCATGGCGCCAAACTTGATCTGCATCGGATAGACGTGCTCATCCGGGTCGACCGAGATATCCATGAACACCAGCCGATCCTTCATGGCGAAGGCCTTCTCCATGGCGCTCTCCAGCTCGGCCGGATCGCTCACCGCAATGCCGACGTGGCCATAGGCTTCTGCCAGTTTGACGAAGTCCGGCAGGGACTCCATGTAGGAGTGGCTGTGACGACCGCCGTAGAACATCTTCTGCCACTGCTTGACCATGCCCAGCGCACGGTTGTTGATGGAGATGATCTTGATGGGCACTCCGTACTGCATGCAGGTCGAGAGCTCCTGAATGTTCATCTGCACCGAGCCGTCGCCGGTGACGCAGCAGACCACCGCATCAGGGTTGGCAAACTGGGCCCCCATGGCGGCCGGAATACCAAAGCCCATGGTGCCGAGGCCCCCTGAGTTGATCCACTGGCGCGGTTTGGCAAACGGGTAGTAGAGGGCAGCAAACATCTGGTGCTGACCGACGTCGGAGGCGACGAACGCCTGACCCTGAGTCACCTTGTAGAGGGTCTCGATCACCTGTTGCGGCTTGATCTGGGTAGCCGACTTTTCGTAGGCCAGACAGTGACGGGAGCGCCACTGGTTGATCTGGCTCCACCAGTCCGCCAGCGCCTCCTTGTCGTTATCGAAGCCACACTCGCGGATCACTTCCAGCATCTGCTCCAACACGGTTTCCACCGAGCCGACGATGGGCACATGGGCCTGCACCGTTTTGGAGATGGAGGTGGGGTCGATATCGATATGAACCACGGTCGCATTGGGGCAGAACTTGGCCACGTTGTTGGTGACACGGTCATCGAAGCGGGCACCGACGGCGAAGATGAGATCCGCGTTGTGCATGGTCTTGTTGGCTTCGAAGGTGCCGTGCATCCCCAGCATGCCGATAAATTGCGGATGAACACCGGAGAAGGCCCCCAGCCCCATCAGGGTGGTGGTCACCGGCAGATTCAGCAGCTCCGCCAGCTTGGTCACCAGATGGTCCGCATTGGCGTTGATGGCGCCGCCGCCCACGTACATCACTGGGCGCTGGGCATCCACCAGCAGCTTGGCTGCCCGCTTGATCTGCCCTTTATGGCCAGACTTGGTCGGGTTGTAGGAGCGCAGGGAGACCGTCTCGGGATACTGGTAGGGGAATTTTTCTTTCGGGTTCTGCACATCTTTGGGCAGATCCACCACCACCGGCCCCGGGCGGCCGCTGGCGGCAATGTAGTAGGCCTTCTTGATGGCCTCGGGAATATCGCTCGCCTTCTTGCACAGGAAGCTGTGCTTCACCACTGGGCGGGAGATACCGATCATGTCGGTCTCCTGGAACGCATCCTCACCGATCATGCTGGTCGGCACCTGGCCGGAGAGGATCACCAGCGGAATGGAATCCATATAGGCGGTGGCAATACCGGTAATGCAGTTGGTCGCTCCCGGGCCTGACGTTACCAGCACAGTCCCCACCTTGCCGGTGGAACGGGCGTAACCGTCAGCCATGTGAACCGCGGCTTGCTCGTGCCGCACCAAGACATGCTCCATCTTGCCGTTTTCGAAGAGAGCGTCATAGATGTCGAGCACTGAGCCACCAGGGTAGCCGAAGACGTGCTCAACTCCCTGATCTTCCAGCGCTCTAACCACCATCTGGGCGCCTGATAACATCTCCATGATAAAGCCCTCCAGGCTTTGCTCCGTTTAGCGAATCCCGCCGACGATGCCGTGCTTCCCGGCACGGCCCGATCCGTTTCTTGTTGTTATCTGAATGCAGATCGGCCCAATTCAGCCCCGTCGACAGTAGAAAAAAAGGATTTTTCCGTCATTCACCCGAAAATAGGGTGAAAAACCAACTTAACCCGCTTCATAACGCTTGTCCACGGCTTTATCTGACCAGAACAGTCATACATTTCAACCGGCTATTAACATTCAATGACTTGCCGCATCGCCCATGAGACAAAAGGGAAGGAAGTCGGGGAATGGCCAGCGGATCATTCCGCAGAGGGGAAAAACAGCCACAAAAAAGCCCACCGCTCAGCGGTGGGCTTGATGCCGAATGATGACTCAGTTGTCCTGATCCGGCTCCGCCAGCCAGATCTGCTGATCCGGATCGGTCTCTTCACTGACCGAGATGCTGACACCCATATCGAGCAACTCGTGCAGGGTGAGATTGTCAGCCAGGTTCATGACTTCGCCGTTTTCATTGGTAAAGCGCATTTGCTCCATCCTCTCCTTGGTGGGATCGCCTTTCAGTCTAGTCAACAACGCTCACTTGCGATAACCAGCAACTGGATAAACAGTCGCCCCCATCCAGCTCGCTCAGACGATCACTCACCTCCTCCGGAAACAGAGTGCGAGCCCAGAGCCGCCGTGACAGAGAGGCTACGCTCTCGTCGGCTCCCGCCGCCAGCCAGCGGGCCAGCTCCCCCGCTACATCGGGGTAGCAAACCGCCCCCGGCGAGGCGCTGTCAAGCCAGGTGCGCACCAGATTGGCATCGAGCACATCCATCAGGGTCGCCAGCCCCATCATCTCGAGCGTCTTGCCATTGGTCAGCTGCTCGAACTGGCCGCCGAGGGGTTTGACCAGCAGCTTCTTGCCGAGGGTGAGCGCCTCGGAGGCGAGCTCGAAACCCGCGTTGGAGATGACGCCGCGACAACCGGCCAGTACGGCGATAAACCCGTGCCGTGACGGCGGCTCGAAGCGCAGGTTGCGCCATTGGCTGGGGGTGCGAATGGCGGGGTGAAAGCAGACGAAGCGTTGCTGACCAAAGCGCGACAACAGGGCGGCGATCGCCTCGGTCTGCTCGAACGGCAGATAGACCAGGATCTCGCCATTATCCGGCGCGGCGGCGATGGGGTCGATCACCGGTGGCAGCAAGGGGTGACCGAAATGAAACCAGTGCAGCCCGAGCGGCTGATCCACAGGGGCAAAGTGGCGCATCAGCTGGCGGCTGACCCCATCCTCCCCCCAGCGCGGGATGGGCCAGTTGAAGCTGGCCTGATGGCTGACGGTGAGGCTCGGCTTGCCATAGCGGCGGGCGGCGTGGGCGGTCAGCGGCTCAAAATCGCTCACCACCAGATCGTATTCGCTGCAATCGAGAGACCGCAGATCCCGCCAGAAGGTGAGCGGCGAGGCGGCTTGCAGGGTGCGCCACGGAGAAACTCGCCCTTCGTGACTGACAAAAGTGAGGCCGGGAAAGGCGCGGTAAGCGCCGAACTCCTCCATGTCGAAGTAGCGGTCGGCGGGGCGGCCGCTAAAGAGATAATCCACCTCGACCCCTGCCGTGCGCAGCGCCCGCGCCAGGGTGCGACTGCGACTGATATGACCGTTGCCGGTGCCTTGCACCCCGAACAGTATCCTCATGAGTGGCTCCAGCTGAGCGCCAGCACGGCGCAACCGCCACCCAGCAGGGCACCGGCAACCAGATCGCTCAGGTAGTGTACCCCGAGCAGCAACCGGGATGCCCCCACCAGCGCCGCCCAGCCAAACAGCAGGGGCGCCCAGAGCGGAAAACCGGTGGCCAGTATGGTGGCCATCAGAAAAGCGGCGGCGGTGTGGCCGGAGGGGAGACTGTAACGATCGGAAGGAGTGATAAAGACCGGCAAGCCGACCGGCCGTTGCCGTTTCAGGCTGTTTTTCAGCAGCAGATAGAGGGGCAGTTCGATGGCGAAGGCAAGCAGCGCCAGTCGCACCAGCTCCCGCTCTGCCTCCCCCTGCCACCAGAGCAGGGCGGCCAGCACGGCGTAAAGCGGACCATCACCGGTGCGGGAAATGAGGCGACTCACCCTTGCCTGCTGCCGGTTGTAGCCGTGAAGCAGGCAGACCCTGCACACCTGCAGGTCCCATTGCTGGATCTTGTTCATATCCCCTCCTTCCCTGAATTCTGCTTGCAGAGTAAGAAAGCGGGATGACGTTACGTTGAACAAGGGATAACAGATTTATGAAAAAAGGGCCGAATGGCCCTTTTTAATCTCGATGTTGCGGCAAAATCAGTGGCTGCCGCGCAGACCGGTCTCCATCAGACGGCAGTTGTGGTCCGCCAGACGGGCCATGAAGTGCTCATCCACTTTCAGACCAAACACCTGCTCGTAGAGATCTTTCATCACGAATGGCTGCCACATCATGCTGAGGAAGGAGATCTTCAGCATGTCGGGATCCAGGTTGTCACCCAGCTCACCGTTGGACTTCATGGTTTCCAGCAGGGCATCGAACTGCGGCAGCTGACGTTCCAGCAGGCGGTTCAGCACAAAATCCCGGCCTGGGCTCTTCTCGGTCGACAATGCGCTGGAGATGGCAGAGGTCAGCTCGCTGTTGGGCGCCATCACCTGATAGTAGGTGTTGAGCAGCTCGTTGAGGCTGTGATTGCTGTGTTCATCTTGCCAGGCATGGTCGAGGGGCTCGGCGACATCGCCCAGCACCGCTTTGTAAAGACCCTCTTTACTGCCGAAGTAGTAGTGGATCATTGCCAGATTGGAGCCAGCAAGCTCCGCGATTTCGCGTGTAGTCACCTTGCTATAGGGAGTATTGAGAAAACGCTCACGGGCGGCAGCAAGCAACTTGTCACGAATGTCAGAACGTCCGACCGGACGACCAGGTCTACGTTTTTCCATTTAACACCTCAGATAATTCAGCCAATGCTGATAAGTCGATCTGGTTGTGCAGAGAATAGAGCACAGCAGGAATGACCAGATAATCGGTCATGGGCCGAATATGGGACAAGGAAATTTGCAATCCTTTACAATCCGATTAAATACGTCAGCAGATTGCCCCTGACCTTCCGTGTTGACACAGCATAAAAATCTCGATATTGGTAAAAGCGTTATCGACTGGAAGGAATAACAACGTCATGCGTATCGCCACCCCGCTACTACTAATCTCCCTAATCGCGTTAACTCGCGCGGGATCCTTGTAGCCGGGCTAAGGCATAGCCGGAATTTACAAAAACCCGTGCACCCTGCACGGGTTTTTTTATGCCGCCGCAGGATGCACGTTACCGAACTTAGGAAGAGGGAAGTCACATGTCAGATCGGGTCATCATATTCGACACCACCTTGCGTGATGGTGAGCAGGCCCTGGCGGCCAGTTTGACAGTCAAGGAGAAGCTGCAGATCGCCCAGGCACTGGAGCGGCTCGGTGTCGACGTCATGGAGGTGGGCTTCCCGGTCTCCTCTCCCGGCGATTTTCAATCGGTGCAGACCATAGCCCGCCACATCAAAAACAGCCGGGTCTGCGCCCTCGCCCGCGCCCTGCCAAAAGATATCGACGCCGCCGGCGAAGCCTTGCGGGTCGCCGAGGCGTTTCGCATCCACACCTTTATCTCCACCTCCTCCATCCATGTGGAGAGCAAGCTAAAAAAGAGCTTCGAGGATGTGCTGGAGATGGGGGTCGGTGCCATCAAGCACGCCTTGCGCTACACCGATGATGTGGAGTTCTCCTGCGAGGATGCGGGCCGCACGCCGATCGATAATCTCTGCCGCATGGTGGAGGCCGCCATCAAGGCCGGCGCCCGCACCATCAATATCCCGGACACCGTGGGCTACACGGTGCCGACCGAGTTCTCCGGCATCATCCACACCCTGTTCAACCGGGTCCCCAACATCGACAAGGCGATCATCTCGGTCCACTGCCACGATGATCTGGGGCTCTCGGTGGCTAACTCCATCGGCGCGGTGCAGATGGGGGCCCGCCAGATCGAGTGTACCATCAACGGCATCGGCGAACGGGCGGGCAACTGCTCGCTGGAAGAGGTGGCGATGATCCTCAAAACCCGCGCCGACCTGCTCGGGGTACAAACAAATATCCGCCACAGCGAAATTCATCGCACCAGCACGCTGGTCAGCCAGCTGTGCAACATGCCGGTGCAGCCCAACAAGGCGATCGTCGGGGCCAACGCTTTCTCCCATAGCTCCGGCATCCATCAGGATGGGGTGCTCAAGGCGAAAAATACCTACGAAATCATCACTCCCGAGAGCATCGGCCTGACCCAGAACAACCTCAACATGACCTCCCGCTCCGGCCGCCACGTCATCAAGCACCGGATGGAGTCCATGGGCTACGCCGAGAGCAGCTACGACCTCGACCACCTCTACGGCAAGTTCCTGACCCTGGCCGACAAGAAGGGGCAGGTATTCGACTACGATCTCGAAGCGCTGGCCTTCTTCAGCCAGATCCACGAGGAGCCGGAGCACTTCAAACTGGAGTACCTCGGGGTGCAGAGCGGCAGCTCGGTACTGGCCACCGCCTCGGTCAAATTGAAAGTGGGGCAGGATCTTATCTGCGAAGCGGCTACCGGCAATGGCCCGGTGGATGCGGTCTACCAGTGCATCAACCGCATCACCGGCTATGAGATCCGCATCGACAAATATGCCCTCAAGAGCAAGGGCGAAGGGGAAGATGCCCTCGGTCAGGTCGATATCGTCGCCGAGTACAAGGGACGCAAATTCCACGGCATGGGACTGGCCACCGACATCATCGAATCCTCGGCCCATGCCCTGCTCCATGTGATCAACAGTATCTGGCGCGCCGATCAGGTGGCCGAGCAGATGGAGCGCAATAACAGCATCAAATCAGAAACCGTCTGAACAGGGCTCGGAACCAAACAGATGGAATGGAATGACAGCATCAAATCGGAAACCGTCTGAGCAGGACTCGCAGCCACACAGACGGCATGGAATGACAACATCGGGACGGGGAACGTCTGAACCGGCAACCGCGCGCAGCGTCGGGGAAACCGGACAGAAGGATCTCAACGACAATATCAGGATGGAGAGTGTATGAGCAGTTATCGGATCGCAGTATTGCCGGGTGACGGCATTGGCCCGGAAGTGATGGCCGAGGCCGTCAAGGTGCTGGAGAAGGTGCAGGCCAGGTTCGGCCTCGCCTTCGAATATGATCGCCACGACGTGGGCGGTATCGCCATCGACAACCATGGCACCCCGCTGCCGCAGAGTACAATTGCAGGCTGTGAGGCGGCTGACGCCGTGCTGTTTGGCTCGGTGGGCGGCCCGAAATGGGAACATCTGCCCCCCAACGATCAGCCGGAACGTGGCGCCCTGCTGCCCCTGCGTGCCCACTTCAAGCTGTTCTGCAACCTGCGTCCGGCCCGCATCTACACCGGTCTGGAACAGTTCTCCCCGCTGCGCGCCGATATCTCCGATCGCGGTTTTGACATCGCCTGCGTGCGCGAGCTGACCGGTGGCATCTACTTCGGCCAGCCCAAGGGGCGTGAGGGAGAAGGGGCGAACGAGAAGGCATTCGACACCGAGGTGTACCATCGCTTCGAGATTGAGCGCATCGCCAAGATTGCCTTTGAGTCGGCTCGTGTGCGCCGTGGCAAGGTCACCTCCATCGACAAGGCTAATGTGCTCGCCTCTTCCATTCTGTGGCGCGAGGTGGTGACGCAAGTCGCCAAGTCCTATCCGGACGTAACCCTCAACCATATGTATATCGACAACGCCACCATGCAGCTCATCAAGGATCCGTCCCAGTTCGATGTGCTGCTCTGCTCCAACCTGTTCGGTGACATCCTCTCCGACGAGTGCGCCATGATCACTGGCTCCATGGGGCTGCTCCCCTCCGCCAGCCTCAACGAATCAGGTTTCGGCCTGTTCGAACCGGCCGGTGGTTCGGCCCCCGATATCGCCGGCAAAGGGATTGCCAACCCCATCGCCCAGATCCTCTCCGCCGCCCTGATGCTGCGCTACAGTCTGGGTCAGGAAGCTGCCGCTCAGGCCATCGAGCAGGCTGTGGCTCAGACCCTGGCCGAGGGTTACTTCACCGCCGACCTGCATCAGGCCAGCGCCCGCCATCCGGTGCAGAGCACGGCCGAGATGGGTAGCCAGATCGCCGCCCGGATCTGAGCCGCATAACAGAGAACAAGGAAGAGAGAAGCAATGGCCAAGACCCTCTATCAGAAAGTATTCGACGCCCACGTGGTACGGGAAGTGGAAGGGGAGACCCCCCTCATCTACATCGACCGCCATCTGGTGCATGAAGTGACCAGCCCGCAGGCATTCGACGGCCTGCGCGCCATGAATCGCCAGCTGCGCCGCCCGGACCTGACCTGGGCCACCATGGATCACAACGTCTCCACCACCACCAAGGACATCGCCGCCTCCGGCGAGATGGCCCGCATCCAGATGGAGACGCTGGCGGACAACTGCAAGGAGTTCGGGGTTCGCCTCTACGATCTCAACCACAAATATCAGGGGATCGTCCATGTGATGGGCCCCGAGCTCGGCATTACCCTGCCCGGCACCACCATCGTCTGCGGCGACTCCCACACCGCCACTCATGGCGCCTTCGGCTCGCTGGCGTTCGGCATCGGCACTTCCGAAGTGGAACATGTGATGGCGACCCAGACCCTGAAACAGGGCCGCGCCAAGACCATGCGCATTTCGGTCAACGGCAAGCTGGCCGAGGGCATCAGTGCCAAGGACGTGGTGTTGGCCATCATAGGTAAGGTCGGCCACGCCGGTGGTACCGGCTACGTGGTGGAGTTCGCTGGCGATGCCATTGCGAGCCTCTCCATGGAAGGGCGGATGACGGTCTGCAACATGGCCATCGAGCTGGGCGCCAAGGCGGGGATGATTGCCCCCGACCAGACCACCATCGACTACATCCGTGGTAAGGAGTTTGCTCCCAAGGGCGAGGTACTGGAGCAGGCCATCGCCTACTGGCAGAGCCTCAAGAGCGACGATGGTGCCCGTTTCGATGCCGAAGTGGTGCTGGACGCCGCTGATATCGCCCCGCAGGTCACCTGGGGTACCAATCCGGGGCAGGTGATTGCCGTCAATGAGCCGATTCCGGCGCCGGAATCCTTCAGCGATCTGATGGAGCAGCAGTCCGCCCGCAAGGCGCTCGCCTACATGGACTTGCAACCGGGTCAGAAGCTCTCCGACGTTGCCATCGACAAAGTATTTATCGGGTCGTGCACCAACAGCCGCATCGAGGATCTGCGCGCCGCCGCCGCCATCGCTCGCGGTCGCAAGGTTGCCGCTGGCGTGCAGGCGCTGGTGGTGCCGGGTTCCGAGCAGGTGAAGGCGCAGGCCGAAGCCGAGGGTCTGGACAAGATCTTCATCGAGGCCGGTTTTGAGTGGCGCCTGCCGGGGTGCTCCATGTGTCTGGCGATGAACAACGACCGGCTGCAACCGGGAGAGCGCTGCGCCTCCACCAGCAACCGCAACTTCGAAGGGCGTCAGGGCCGCGCCGGCCGCACCCATCTGGTGAGCCCGGCCATGGCAGCCGCTGCCGCCGTCACCGGCCGCTTTGCCGACATTCGCGCACTGTAAGAGGAACCAATGATGACAGGATTCAAACAGCATAAAGGGATCGTCGTCCCCCTCGACAGCGCCAACGTCGACACCGACGCCATCATTCCCAAGCAGTTTTTGCAAAAAGTAAACCGCATCGGTTTTGGCAAGCACCTGTTCCACGACTGGCGCTTCCTTGACGATGCCGGCCAGCAGCCAAACCCCGAGTTTGTTCTGAACCAACCACAATTCGCCGGTGCCAGCATCCTGTTGGCCCGCGAGAACTTCGGCTGCGGGTCGAGCCGCGAGCACGCCCCCTGGGCGCTGGCCGACTACGGCTTCAAGACCATCATAGCCCCGAGCTTTGCCGACATCTTCTACGGCAACGCCATCAACAATGGCATGGTGCCGGTGCGCCTGAAGGAGGAGGAGGTCGATGCCCTGTTCCAGCTGGTGGCCGCCCAGCCGGGCATCGAGATCGAGGTGGATCTGGAGGCCAATCAGGTACGTGCAGGTAGCCTCTGCTTCGGTTTCGAGATCGATGAATTCCGCCGTTACTGCCTGCTCAACGGGCTGGATGCCATCGGTCTGACCCTGCAGCACGAGGCCGCCATCAGCGCTTTTGAGGCCAAGCAGCCCAGCTGGATTTAACGCGCCAGTTGCAAAAAAACGAGTAGAATCAACAGGGAGCTTCGGCTCCCTGTTTTACTGTCCGCTACGCTTCCCACTTTGGGCCACCGGAACTGGCCCGTGCCACAGGAAAGGATGATGAAGAGACCGACGGCAATCCCTCTGCTCTGTGCCCTGCTGCTTGCCCTGCCTGCGGGGGCCAGCCAAACCAGCTTCAACAACAGCCTCGGCCAGATCAGCGTCGGCTGGCAGGATAGCGAAGGTAAACCCCAACAGCTCACCTACCGGCTCGAACAGGGCAAGTTGCCGCCCCTTATCGCCTATCGCCCGGCGAGAATGCAGGAGGAGGTGTTGCAGGTGTTGCTGCGGGAGGTGCGCCAGAACTACCCCGAGGTGCAGTTCACCCTCGCCCGTCCCTCGCTGGAGCTGCATCTGAAAAGCCGCAATCAGGACAAGGCGCGCGAGGCGATGGCCTTTCTGCAGTCCAAGCGGAGCAAAGAGGAGCAGGCGTGGCTGACCAAACACTACTTCCAGTACTTCAACACCCCGGACGGGCAGCTGGCGGTGAAGCAGGACCATGTGCGCATCGCGCTGGAGAGTCGCAGCGGGCTGGCTCCGCTGGCGGATCAACTCAAGCAGCAGGGCAGCACCGAAACGGAAGCGCGCCAGAAGACCGTGGCCCATATGCTCACCTTTATCCAGAGCATCCCCTATCAGCAGCTCGACAGCCTGAACGGCAGGCAGGGCAAGGGATTTCTATCTCCCCGTCAGGTGCTGGAGCAGAACCGGGGTGATTGCGACAGCAAGGTAACCCTGATGGCCGCCATGCTGGCTCAGCTCTTTCCGGAGCTGAAACAAGCCATGGTGTTCGTCCCCGGCCATGCCCTGCTGGCCGTTGACCTGCCCGCCAAGCCGGGGGATGTGACCCTCAACTGGCAGGGACAGAGCTACCTGCTGCTCGAACCTACCGGTCCCGCCACCTTGCCTGCGGGCCAAATAGCATCGACCAGCAAAACGCTGGTCGATAGCAAGCAGTTGAGTGTGCAGCCGGTTCAGGAGAAAGGCTAACTCCCTCTGCCGATAGGGAGAACAAGGATTAACCCTGAGGCAGAAACTCCACCGCCAGCAGCAACCCGCTCTCCTCCTCCAGCACCCGGATAATACGGGCATGGGCTTCAAAGGGAGGCAACAGGTTGTTGTTGGTGGCAAGACTGATCCGGATGGGCTGATTGATGTCGAGCTGGTGTTCAGAGACCGCAATCCCCATGCCGTTGGCACTGAGATCCCGGCAGATCCCCTCCAGCACCAGCTGCTGCTGATAGACGGTGACCGGAGCATTGATGACCATGCGCGCAAAGGCACGCCTTTCCTTGGTATTGGTAAGCACGCGAACATCCTCTGTTGGGTGGGCGTCATCTCATGGGTATTGCACAATTGTGCTGGTCTACCCAAAAGAACGTTAATACAATGCGGTTCGTTTCTCAAACGGGGTGCGGTTTACCGCTGAGATTATACCCGTGTACCTGATCCAGATAATGCTGGCGGAGGAATTTGAGGCATGGCGCTCATTTTTTGCGCCCTCACCCGCTGGCACCTCGTTATTAACAAGTAATAGGGAGTGCCACCCATGAAGACCCTGCTGCTGGTCACCACCGGCCTGCTGTCGGCCAATGTGTTCGCCGCCGACACCCTCACCGTCTACACCTACAGCTCCTTCACTGCCGAGTGGGGTCCGGGGCCCAAGATCAAACAGGCCTTCGATAAAGCGTGCGACTGCACCCTCAATCTGGTACCCCTCGAAGATGGGGTCGCCATCCTCAACCGGCTGCGGCTGGAGGGCAACCACAGCAAGGCCGATCTGGTGCTGGGGCTTGACGATGCCCTCATCAGCGAAGCCAAACAGAGCGGCCTGTTCGCCCCCCATCCCGCCAAGCTGGATGGCATCAAGGTGCCGGGTGGCTGGCAGGATGACACCTTCGTCCCCTACGACTACGGCTACTTCGCCTTCATCTATGACAAAGACAAACTCAAGCAGCCGCCCAAGAGCCTGAAAGAGCTGCTGGAGCGCCCCGATCTCAAGGTGATCTATCAGGATCCCCGTACCTCCACCCCGGGGCAGGGGTTGATGCTGTGGATGAAGTCTGTCTACGGCGACAAGGCGCCTGCCGCCTGGGCCGAGCTTGCCAAAAAGACGGTCACCGTCACCAAGGGGTGGTCAGAGGCTTATGGCATGTTCCTCGATGGCGAAGCGGACATGGTGCTCTCCTACACCACCTCTCCGGCCTATCACCTGATTGCCGAGAGCAAGCCCCAGTATCAGGCTGCCGCCTTCGAAGAGGGTCACTACCGCCAGGTAGAAGTGGCCGCCAAGCTGAAAAGCGCCAAACAGGAGAAGCTGGCTGACCAATTCCTGCAATTTATGGTGAGCCCCGCCTTCCAGAACGAGATCCCGACCGGCAACTGGATGTATCCCGTTATCGACACGCCGCTGCCCAAGGGCTTCGAGCAGATGATCACCGTAGCCAAGCCGCTCGCCTTCAGCAGCGATGAGGTGGCCGCCAATCGCAAAGGGTGGATCCGCGAGTGGCTGCAAGCCGTCACCCAGTGAGCCGTTATCTGAAACTACAGGCTCGTCCCCTCTGGTGGTTGCCGGGCAGTGCAGCCACCCTGTTGATCCTGCTGTTATCCCTCGGGCCGCTCGCGGCCCTGCTGTGGCAGGCCGGTTCGCTGGCACCCCGCACCCTGCTCGCAGATCCTTATCTGCGTCATGTGCTGGGCTTCAGTCTGGGGCAGGCACTGCTCTCCACCCTGCTCAGTCTCGGGCTGGCCATTCCGGTGGCCCGCGCCCTGGCGCGGCGCCGTTTCATTGGCCGAACCCTGCTGATAAAGTTGTTTGGCCTCTCGCTGGTACTGCCGGTCATCATCGCCATCTTCGGCATAGTAGCGGTACATGGCAAGCAGGGGTGGCTGCCGCAGCTGCTGCGCACCCTGGGGCTGGATCCCGGCAATTATCTCTACGGCCTGTTCGGTATCCTGCTGGCCCACGTCTTCTTCAACATGCCGCTGGTGGCCCGCCTGATGCTGCAGAGCATAGAGAGCATCCCCGAATCGAGCTGGCGCCTCGCCAGCCAGCTCGGCATGCGCTCATCCCATATCTTCCGGCTGCTGGAGTGGCCGCTTATTCGCGGTATATTGCCGGGGCTGGCCAGTCTCATCTTTATGCTCTGCTTCACCAGTTTCACCACGGTGCTGGCGCTGGGCGGCGGCCCCAAATCCACCACCCTGGAGGTGGCAGTCTATCAAGCACTGCGCTTTGACTTCGATCTCGCCACCGCGGGCGGATTGGCGCTGGTGCAGCTCATCCTGACCGCCGCCCTGCTCGCCCTGCAGCACAAGCTGCAGAGTACCCCGGCCATCAGGGTGACACCCCGTCGCCCCTGCCTGCGGCCGGATCGTCATCAACCGGGCACAGCCGTGGTGGATCTGCTCTCGCTCGGTATCGGGCTCGCCATCTTTCTGCCACCGTTGCTTGCCATCGTGGTGGCTGGCCTTCACCCCGGCCTGCTGATGGCGCTCACTTCCACCAAACTGTGGCAGGCGAGCGGCCAGTCGCTGCTGATTGCGCTGGCGGCAGGCACCCTGGCGACCCTGCTCGGCAGCGGCCTGCTGCTCACCAGCCGTCACCTCAAGGTACGCACCCGCCAGCGGCGGACTGCCGCCCTGTGGGAGGCCAGCGGCTCGGTGATCCTGATGATCCCGGCGGTGGTGCTCTCCACCGGTCTCTTCATCCTGTTTATGCCCTTTGCCGACGTGTTCGCCCTCGGCCCCTGGCTGGTGGTGCTGGTCAACGCCCTGATGGCGCTACCCTACGTGCTGCGCACCCTCTCCGCCCCCATGCAGCTGGTGGTGCGCCAATACGACCGGCTGGCGGACAGTCTGGGGGTACGCGGCCTGCATCGCCTGCGACTGGTGGAGTGGCCGCTGCTGCGCCGCCCGCTGGCACTAGCGATGGCGCTGTCGATGATCCTCTCATTGGGGGATCTTGGCGCCATCGCCATGTTTGGCAGTCAGGAGCTCACCACCCTGCCCTGGCTGCTCTACCAGCAGCTCGGCAGCTATCGCCTGACCGAGGCAGCCGCCACAGCCCTGCTGCTGCTGACACTCTGTTTCTCCCTGTTCTGGCTGGTGGAGCGGGGGCTTGGAGGAAAAAATGGCGAGCAACATTGAGATACTAAACGCCTTGCGCCCCTGTGCCAGCGTTTCTGCGGCTGTTCCGGCTGGTGGAACGGACCCTTTGAGGAGGAAAACATGCTGAACATTGATACGCTGGTGACCAGCTACCCCGACTGGCGCGTCAGCTTCAGCGCAGCCCTGCCCAAAGGGGAGGTCACCGCGCTGATTGGCCCAAGCGGCGCAGGCAAGTCGACCCTGCTCGGGATGATCGCCGGTTTCGTGCCGGTGGAGTCGGGCAGCCTCAGCTTCGATGGCGAAGATCTGTTGACGCTGGGCCCGGCCGAGCGGCCGGTCACCACCCTGTTTCAGGATCACAACCTGTTCCTGCACCTGTCGGTGTTCGACAACATCGCCATCGGCCTTCACCCGGGCCTGCGCCTGAGTGCAGCCCAGCGGGCACAGGTGATCGATGCAGCCGGGCGGGTTGGCCTTGGTGAGATGTTAGACCGCCAGCCTGAACAGCTCTCCGGCGGCCAGCAGCAGCGGGTCGGGCTGGCCCGTGCGCTGGTGCGCGGCAAGCCGCTGCTGCTGCTCGATGAGCCCTTCTCGGCCCTCGATCCCGCCCTGCGCCGGGAGATGCTGGCCGAAGTAGCCCGCCTCGCCTGCGAGCAAGGCATCACCGTGCTGATGGTTTCCCACAATCCGGAGGATGCCCAGCTGATTGCCGATCAGGTGCTGTTTGTCGACGAGGGGCGCATCGCCCTGCAAGGCAAGCCGGATATTCTGCAAAACAGCAGCCACCCGGGACTGCAGCGCTACCTTGGACAGTGACCCAAGGACACTGAACTGGTGACGGGATCAAAAAAGGGAAGCCAAGTGGCTTCCCTTTTTCATATGAAGATAGTCAGCTAAATCAGAGATTTTCCTCGGCGAACGAAGCCAGTCGGCTGCGCACCACGCCATTGAGGAAGATGTTGGCACTGCCGTCGAAATCCTTGAAACGCTCGACGATGTAGGTGAGACCCGAAGTCACCGGGCTCAGGTAGTTGGAGTCGATCTGGGCCAGGTTACCGGAGCAGACGATCTTGGTGCCCTCCCCGCAACGGGTAATGATGGTCTTGATCTGGGATGCGGTCAGGTTCTGACACTCATCTAGCAGCACGAAGGTATTCTGAATGCTGCGCCCGCGCATGAAGTTGACCGATTTGAACTGGATGTTGGCCTTCTCCATGATGTAGCTGAGCGAGCCGCTCATGTTCTCGTCCTGCTTGTGCAGCACCTCCAGGGTGTCGGTCACCGCCGCCAACCAGGGCATCATCTTCTCCTCTTCGGTGCCGGGCAGGAAGCCGATACTTTCGGCAATTTCCGGGGTATTCCGGGTGACGATCACCTTCTCGTAAATGCCCTTCTCAATCACCAGCTCCAGCGCAGCAGCCATGGCCAGCAAGGTTTTGCCGCAACCCGCCGGGCCGGTCAGGATCACCAGATCGATGTGCGGATCGAGCAGTGCATCCAGAGCCATCCCCTGATAGACATTCTTGGGATGGACACCCCACGCCTTGCGGGACATCAGTCGCTCGCGGCCCAGATCCTTGATGCGGATCTTGTTGCCATCGTGGCTGAGCACCCGGGCGGCGAAGAAATTCTCTTCATCCACCAGATACTGGTTTACGTGAACCCCTTCCAGCAGATTGGCATCGATCACATGGATTGTGTCGCGGCCATGGGTCTCGCTCTCGCACTCGCCAACCCGCTCCCAGAAGCTGCCGAGCACCACCTGAAAGCCTTTGGCCAGCAGGCGGATATCGTCGATCAGCTGGTCGCTGCGGTAATCTTCAACGTGAGCAAGCCCGGCCCCCTTGGCCTTGAGGCGCATGTTGATGTCTTTGGTGACCAGCACCACCTGACGCTTCAACTCGTGCTTTTGCAGATAGAGGGCCGCGTTGATGATGCGGTTGTCGGCCTCCTTGTCGGTAAAGACCTCGGCATCCTGCGGCAGATGGTGATCGCTGAAGATGCAGATATTGCCGCTCGCTTCGCCAGCCAGCGGCACGCCCTGGGTGATCTGATCCGGGGTTGCATCGCGGAACACATCTTCCAGCGCACGAATGGCCACCCGCGCGTCGCGGCTGACATCCTTGTTGCGATCCTTGATGTTATCGAGCTCTTCCAGCACCGTCATGGGGATGAGCACGTCGTGCTCTTTGAAGGAGTAGATAGCGAGGGGTTCGTGAAGCAGAACGTTGGTATCCAGGATAAACAGCTTTCGGTCCGTATTGTCCATAAGCATCCTCCTTGGCACTGAAGGGCCACGTGTGTGAATCTCAGATGTCATTGAAACCACACGGCCGTGACAGTTTTATTACCCTCAACGCTACGCCCGATTTTACTATCGCGCAACAAATCACTGGGCCGTCTGATTTGATTGAGCATAAAAACAGCAATACAAAGACCGGCACTGTGGCCGGTCTTTTTTCTATCGTTCAACTACTTGGGTATGCCTGTCAGCCGCACTTGGAGTCGCCGCAGTTGAGGCAGGTCATGCAGCCATCCTTCAGCACCAGCGCCTTGGTGTGGCACTTGTAGCAGAGCGCGGCATTGGCCGGAAAACCACTGCTCGCCTGCTGCTCTTCAGCCTCCTGAGCGGCTTTCAACTCGGCCTGCTTCTCGGCCAGAAATGCCTGCTGATGCTCGTCCAACCCCGGCGCCTTGAGCATGCCTATCTCGGTGAGATGGCTCTCGATCACGTTGCCAATTTCGGCGATCAGCGATGGAACGTACTTGCCCTTGTTCCAGTAGCCGCCCTTGGGATCAAACACCGAGCGCAGCTCCTCCACCAGGAATGTGACATCCCCACCCTTGCGGAATACCGCCGAGATGATGCGGGTCAACGCCACGATCCACTGGTAGTGTTCCAGACTCTTGGAGTTGATGAAGATCTCGAACGGACGGCGGGTTTCGTGCACTGTGCCTTCGTTGAGAATGATGTCGTTGATGGTGATGAACAGCGAGTGCTCGGAGACATGCTCAGGCGTTTTCAGCTTGTAGGTAGTACCCATCAGCCGCTCCGGGCGCAGCACGGTTTCGTGCATGTGCACCACGTCATCCTGCGCAGAGAGATCTTCTTGCGGCTCATCCTTGGTACGCACCTTGTAGGCGACGATTTTCTTGTCGATCTTTTTGACCATAATGTCGTTCTCAGAATTTACCGTAATAGCCTTCTTTCAAGGCATCGTAGAGGTTGGCGGCCGTATGCAGCTCGCCATCGTATTCGATCTCTTCGTTCCCCTTGACGGAGATGACGGAGCCATCCTCTAGGGTGAAATCGTACAGGGTGTTCTCCAGATCCTTCTCCTTCACCAGCACGCCCTGGAAGGCCTCCGGATTGAAGCGGAAGGTGGTGCAGCCCTTGAGGCCGGAGTCCGAGGCATACATGTAGATGTCCTTGAACTGCTCGAACGGGAAATCAGTCGGCACGTTGGCGGTCTTGGAGATGGAGGAGTCAATCCAGCGCTGGGCCGCAGCCTGAATATCCACATGCTGCGCCGGGCTGATGTCATCGGCAGTAATGAAATAGTCCGGCAGACGGCTCGCCTCATCATCGGCATAGGGCATGGCGGCCGGATTTACCAGCTCGCGATAGGCCAGCAGCTCGAAGGAGTAGACATCCACGCTCTCCTTGCTCTTCTTGCCAGGCTTGATGACGTTGCGGCTGTAGTGGTGGGCAAAGCTCGGCTCGATGCCGTTGCTGGCGTTGTTGGCCAATGATAGCGAGATGGTGCCGGTCGGCGCAATACTGCTGTGGTGAGTGAAACGCCCACCCACTTCGGCCAGCTCGGCGACCAGCGCAGGATCCACTTCAGCCACCTGCTGCATATAGCGGCTGTAGCGCGCATGCAGCACCTTGCCCTTCACCTTGTCACCCACCTTGATGCCATCAGCCGCCATTTCCGGGCGCAGACGCAGCATCTTGCCGGTCACTTCGAACTCCTGCTCCATGATGGGGGCTGGGCCCTTCTCCTTGGCAAGACGCAGGGACTCCTGCCAGCCGGTCATCGCCAGCTCCTGGGATACCTGCTCGGTAAAGGCTACGGATGCCGCAGAGCAGATCGGAAGAG
>OLFS01000029.1_pt1 | contig 124564 bp, 111 predicted proteins | sample 1605491 | NCBI WGS metagenome assembly OLFS01 (sample SAMEA3888921, study PRJEB22519) | human gut metagenome | biome: human gut; feature: human-associated habitat; material: faeces | place: Denmark | collected 2011 | reverse complement strand
AATTCGAAGCCAATGCCAACAAGTACTCCTGGGTCTGGAAAAAAGGTACGGAGAAATCGAGATTCCGGCTGTTTGCCAAAATCTCAGCACTCCTGGAAGAAATCAACGAGATGCTGAGCTGTGGTGGACTGAAAGCCGAAATCAATTCAGAATATGCTCCTGAATATCTGGAGCTCATCCTGAGCAAACTTCACGAAATCTGGGAACTGGACGAGGAAAGATTTGCCCATGGCAAAGGACACCATAAGAGTCCGGAACAGCGGAATTACGAAAAACTAAAAGTGTATCTGCAGAAACTTAAGGAATATGGAAAGAAATTGAGTATCTGTGGAGAGAATCGTAATAGCTATTCTAAAACGGATCATTCAGCTACGTTTATGCGGATTAAGAGAGACTACATGGGAAACGACCAGCTGCTGCCGGCATATAACGTCCAAGTTGGCATAGCTGATGAATACATAGCGGTCCTTGACGTAAACCAGTACAGATCAGATATGGACTGCTTCGTTCCCCTTCTGGAAAAGTTTTATGAGCACCATGGGATCTATCCGAAATATCCAGTAGCTGACGCAGGGTATGGTTCATTCAATAACTATCTGTACTGCAGCGAACATGGGATGGAAGCCTGTATGAAATTCCCCATGTTCTTCAAAGAAACGACGGACAAGAAGTATCACGAGGACCCATTCCGTGCGGTTAATTTCAAGACGACGGTTGATGGAGCGTTGCTCTGTCCCAATGGAAAGAAGTTCAAATTCGTCTACAGGAAAAACATTCAAGGCAACCAATATGGCCGTCAGGAAGAAATCTATGAATGTGAGGACTGCAATGGCTGTCCTTATGCAGAACGTTGCAAGAAAACACCTCATAACAGACGGATCAGCCTGAATCGTGAACTTACAAAGGTCCATGCTGACGTCATCGGACGATTGACAGATACCCGCGGATTTCTGCTGAGAAGGAACCGTGCTATCCAGGCAGAAGGTACTTTCGGAGTGATGAAGAACGATCGGGAATATGACCGGATTGTCCGAAGAGGCATGGATTCAGTGAAAATGGAAGTTTTTCTGGTTTCTATTGGCTTCAACCTGTACAAATACCATAGGAAGCAGCAGGTACATATGGATATGGCAGCTTAATTTTAAAAAGCTGAGTTTTGGGGGAAAGGGGGAAGTATACCCTTTTTCTCTTGCTTTTTACTGCCAGGAGTAAAAAGAGACAACAAAAAAGGAGCTGTGAAGAAATGAATCCTCATTTCTTCACAGCCCCCTTTTTCCATTCAATTCCTATTCTTTTCTCCCACCAGTTCGCCCGCTTCTTCTTCCTGCTGATCTTCTTCATCTTTTCCTACGCAGTAGGAAGCGAAAAGGGAACCGGATACGTTGTGCCATACGGAGAAGATGGCTCCGGCGATGCCCCCGGCCGCGGTGAAGTACATCAGGGCCAGGGTGGAGGCCAGACCGGAATTCTGCATGCCCACTTCAATGGTCATGGCCCGGCACTGGGCTTTGTCCAGCCCGAAATGGCGGGCGCAGAATCCTCCCAGCAGCATCCCGCACAGGTTGTGGAGAATCACCACACAGAGGATCACCAGTCCGTTGTCCACAATGGCCCGTCCGGACATGGAGACCACGCAGCCCACGGTAAGGATCACCACCAGGGCGGAGAGCATGGGCATCACCCGGATGATCCGGCTGACCTGACGGGGAAAGAAAGCGTTCATCCCGATTCCCAGGATCAGGGGCAGCAGCACCATCTTGACAATGGAAAGCATCATGGACACAAAGTCGATGTCCACCCAGGTGCCGGCAATGAGCCACACCAGGAAGGGGGTCACAAAGGGCGCCAGCAGGGTGTTCACCATGGTCATGGAAACGGACAGGGCCACATCCGCATGGGCAATGTAGGAGATTACATTGGAAGCGGTGCCGCCCGGACAGCAGCCCACCAGCACAACCCCAATGGCGATGGCGGGAGGGAGCCGGAACAGATGGATCAGCCCGAAGGCCACGGCGGGCATGATGGTGAACTGGAGCAGGGTCCCGATGGCCACGTTCTTCGGCTGCCGGAACACATTCCGGAAATCATCCGGGGTCAGGCTCATGCCCATGCCGAACATGATGATGCCCAGGAAGGTGGGGATCTGGGGGGCCAGAGGCTTCATGAGCCCCGGCTCCAGGATCCCCAGGAATCCGATGAGCACCACCCCGATGGACATGTAACGGGTGCAGAAGCGTACGATTGCATCCAGCATGGAATCAGCCCTCCAGCACCACATTGTCGATGAGACGGGTGGTGCCGAATTTTACGGCCACGGCCAGCAGCACACGGCCGTCAATGGGTCCGGTGACTTCCGTCAGGCCGGGCATGCCGTACAGTTCCACGTAATCGATGTTGCTCATGGGTTCGGTCCTGATTTCCGCCGTTACCTGGTCCACCAGTTTCCGGGGATCCCTTTCGCCGGCGGCAAAGGCTTCTTTTGCATGCTTCAGGCTCCGGGAAAGGATCAGGGCAGCCTTCCGTTCTTCCGGAGACAGGTAGACGTTCCGGGAACTTTTGGCCAGTCCGTCGGATTCCCGAACGATAGGCATAATACGGAGTTCCACGTTCATAAACAAGTCTTCCACCATCCGGCGGAGGACTTCCGTCTGCTGGGCATCTTTCAGCCCGAAATAGGCCCGGTCGGCCTGGGAGAGATTGAACAGCTTGGTGCATACCGTTGCCACACCCCGGAAATGGATGGGGCGTGTGCGGCCGCAAAGAACTTTGGTGATATTGCCCGTCACTTCCACCCAGGTCATATCCTTGTGGGGATACATTTCAGCCGGCGAAGGGGCAAAGATGGCCGTGGCACCGGCGGCTTCCGCGACTTTTTCGTCTGCGGCCAGCTTCCGGGGATAGGCATCATAGTCTTCGCTGGGGCCGAACTGGGTGGGGTTCACAAAGTCGCTGACGATGACCACGTCATTTTCTTTGGCAGCGGCTTTGATCAGAGAGGCATGCCCTTCGTGGAGGGCGCCCATGGTGGGCACCAGGCCGATGGTTTTGCCTTCTTTTTTGGCAGTGCGGACAAAGTCCTTCAGATCTTTTACGGTACGGAACAGTTGCATAATGACAACACCTTTCGGTGAAAGTCCTGGAATATCCAGTACCCATAAGAGAGAGGGGCACCTTGCCGTCCCAGTCTTTCGATATGTTTTGGTTCCGATTCCGAAGGGATCCTGACCAGGGAAACCCATGGCCTGTGCGCACGGTCCAGCATCGGGAAACCGTTTTATTGGATGGAACCCTAAATTTATCTCCTGCCAGAAGTTCCATCATTCGGGTCATTATTATACTCAAAAAGAAATCCTTGTCAAGACAATAAGAAAAAGGTTAACGAAAGGGAAAATAAAAATATCGAACTATATTTTCATCATAATTAGAATATGTACGTAAATATCCGAACATTACCTCATAATGTATACATAATAATCTTGCAAATACAGTAAACTTCGTAACAATTTTCTCGTTTTCGAGATAATTGTTTGTGAACTATTTGTGAACCGATTTACAGAAACTGTATCCAGAGTATAATCGTAATTGTTCGAAATAATGCGAACAGTATTAAGAAAATAAGCTATAATGATTGCAAATCAAACGAAGGCAGGGATGGCTATGATGATCAAACTCGAGCACGTCAACAAGTACTTTGGCACCAACCATGTATTGAAGGACGTCAACCTGGAAGTGAAAGAAGGGGAGAAACTGGTAATCATCGGGCCATCTGGTTCAGGGAAATCCACTACCGTACGGTGCATGAATTTCCTGGAGGAACCATCGGATGGGCATGTGTACATCAACGGCACAGAGCTCACCCACAAAAACAGGACCCAGATCATCCGGGACAACATGTCCATGGTGTTCCAGCAGTTCAACCTGTACCCCCATATGACGGTACTGCAGAACCTGACCCTGGCACCCATGAAACTCCGGCACAAGAGCAAAGAGGATGCGGAAAAGACCGCTTACCATTATCTGGAAGTGGTCGGGCTGCGGCACAAAGCCAATGTGTATCCCACCACTCTTTCCGGCGGCCAGCAGCAGCGGATCGCCATTGCCCGGGCCCTCTGCGATGAAAGCAAGATCATCCTGTTCGATGAACCCACATCGGCACTGGATCCGGAAACCATCCAGGAAGTGCTGGATGTCATGATCAAGCTGGCGAAAGAAGGGAACATCACCATGGTGGTGGTGACCCACGAAATGGGCTTTGCCCGGCAGGTGGCCGACCGGATCATCTTCATGGAAGACGGCCGGATCATCGATGAGGGGACACCGGATCACTTCTTCGTGAATCCCACCAATGAACGGGTGAAGAAGTTCTTAAGCAAGATTATCCGCTGAAAACCACCCGGCGATAATCATAGAGCAGCAAGGAAGCAATTGAAGGAGGTTTTATCATGAAAAGTTTGGGCAAACTGAGAAAAATCTTTGCAGTAGGGGTTACCGTACTCATGGCCGTATCGCTGTTTGCAGGCTGTGGGGATGAAAAGAAGAGTGCCGACAGTGGTAAATCCTCCAATGTGGCGGAAGACATCGCCGCCATCAAAAAGCGTGGGGTCCTGCGGGTAGGGGTCAAGAACTCCACCAAGGGATTCGGGTATCAGGATCCGGCCACCGGGAAATTCACCGGGCTGGAAGTCGACCTGGGTGAAGCACTGGCCAAGAAACTGGGTGTGGATGTGGAATATACGCCGGTAACGGCAGCCACCCGTACGGCTCTTCTGGATTCCGGGGATATCGATATGGTTGCCGCAACCTTTACCATTACGCCGGAACGGAAAAAGTCCTGGGATTTCACCACTCCTTACTATACGGACCATGTTGGGGTACTGGTGGAAAAAGCCAGCAACATCAACAGCCTGGCTGACCTGAAAGGCAAAGTGGTGGGGGTATCCTCCGGTTCCACTTCCGCCAAGGCACTGGTTGAAGCCATGATCAAGGCCAAGGTCATCGACGGGGAAGGGTTCGATCCCAAGAACTTCGATGCAGCCACCTGGACCAAAGGCGTAAGCTTCAAACAGTATGCGGATTATCCGGCCATCTCCACGGCCCTGACTTCCGGCGAAGTTTCCGCGTTCTGCGTGGATAAATCCATCCTGGCCATCTACCATACCGATGACCGTACTTTCATCAAGGAAGAATTTGCTCCCCAGGATTACGGCCTGGCCACCAAGAAGGGTTCCGGCATGAGCAAATATTGTGAAGAAGCTGTCCAGGGCTGGCTGAAAGACGGCACCATCAAGAAACTGATGGCCAAGTACAAACTGGACAAATAAGCAGCAGGAAAGTGAATGCAAGGCGGGAAGCGGCAATCCTCCAAATTCGCGGACAGCGGGAAGGATTGCTCTTCTCTTTCAACAGGAGGCAATGATTATGGGCGGTTTATTTTCAGAAAAGGCCTGGGCCGTTGTGCTGGCTCACAAAGCAAATTTCATACAGGGGTTTTCCGTTACCGTGGAAAGCGCCATTGGAGGCATCCTGATTGCCACGGTGCTGGGAATCCTGCTGGGGCTGATGGGGGTCAGCAGCAAACGGCTGCCCCATGCCATCAACCGGATTTATGTGGAAGCCATCCAGAACACACCGCTCATCCTGCAGCTGTGTCTTCTCTATTATGCCCTGTCCTTCTCCGGCCACAAGATCGGGATCCTGGCAGCCGGGATCGTTTCCCTGGGGCTGTACCATGGAGCCTATATGGCGGAAGTGATCCGGGCGGGCATCGAAGCCGTCCCCAGAGGACAGTTTGAGGCGGCGGATGCCCAGGGATTCAATTACACCCAGAAAATGGCATACATCATCCTGCCCCAGACGGTAAAGATCATCCTGCCGCCTACGGTGAACCAGATCGGGAACCTGATCAAGAACACCGCGGTGCTGTACATCATCGGCGGGGCGGACCTGATTTCTTCCACCTACAATTTCGTAACGGGGGCCACCACCGGCGGTTCCTATGCACCGGCTTACATCGTCTGCGGTGTCCTGTTCTTTGCCATCTGTTTCCCCCTGTCCACCCTGGCCGGCAGATGGGAAGCCAAACTGAAGGCCCAGGACGAAATGATGAATGCCTGAGGAGGAATGGAGTATGAGTACATTGGCTGGCAGCATTGCCATGTTGAAAAATCCGGATATTGTATCTTTCCTGATGAAAGGGGTTTGCTTCACGCTGCTCCTGGCGGTGGTTTCCATTACCGCCAGCCTGGGGATCGCCTCCGTCCTGGCCCTGGTGCGGAACTACTGCACCCGGCCTGCGGAACGGGTTTTCCGCTGGGCAGCCACGGCCTATATCGAACTGTTCCGGAACACGCCCCTGCTGTTCTGGATCTTCATCGGCACGGTCTTTTTCCCCGCTCCCGGTGTGCGCCGGATGCTGGGCCTCAGCTCTGTGGAAACCAAGCTGCTGTTCAAGTGCACCATTGCCCTGACCATCTTTGAGTCGGCCATCATTGCGGAAATCATCCGGGGCGGCCTGAACGCCATTTCCAAGGGGCAGTTCGAAGCCGGCTATGCCCAGGGGTTCAATATGGTCCAGGTGATGTGGTACATCATCCTGCCCCAGGCCTTCCGGAAAATCATCCCCACCCTGATGAGTCAGGTGATCACCATCATCAAGGATACCTCCTTCCTGGCCAACGTGGCCACCATCGAACTGATGGCCCGGGTGAACAAGGTCCTCAGCGGAGCGGCCCTGTACAACGGAACCGGCAAGATCAATGTATCCGATGTATTTGTCCTGTTCGGGTTTGCGGCCCTGGTGTATTTCATCATCAACTACAGCCTGTCCTGTGTGGTCCGCCATGTCCAGGCCAACCTGGAAAAGGTGGGGGAGTCAGAACCAGCGCCTGAAGTGCCGGCCAATGTGGAAATGGCAAAATAAAATCAAAAAAACTGTTGACAGGAATCGGTATTTCGTGTAGAATAATCTTCGTTGAGATTCCCCGATAGCTCAATGGTAGAGCACTCGACTGTTAATCGAGTTGTTGTAAGTTCGAGTCTTACTCGGGGAGCCAATTGCAAATCATGCCGGACGGATGTCCGGCTTTTTTTAAATTTACAGGGGTTCGCCGCTTCCCCGGCAGCACTGCAGTCAGAGAGAATATGAGGTGTTTCATTTGGTTGGAATTTTAACGGTCGATCAGAATAAATGTGTGAAATGCGGGATCTGCTCCAAGGTCTGTCCCAGCTGTATCATTGAAATGGAAGAGAACGGTCCTGTGTGCATCAATGATATGTCCTGCATGTCCTGCGGCCACTGTGTTTCCGTCTGCCCTACCGGTGCTCTTGACAATTCCCGCTGTCCCCAGGCTGAAATGGACCCCATTCCCATGCCGGTGCTGGATTCCAAAACGGCATACAATTTCCTGCGGATGCGCCGGAGCATCCGGAACTTTACCCCGGAACTGGTCAGCGAAGACAAAATGCGCCAGCTGCTGGACATTGCCCGGTATGCACCTACCGCGGCCAATTCCCAGGGGCTGTACTACATTGTGGTGTCCGATCAGGAACTGATCCGGAAAATCTGTGACTGTGTGGCCGACTGGATGCAGGAAGAAATCGACAACGATTCTCCCCGCCGCCGGTATTTCCGGAAAGTGCTGGAAGTATACCGGGGCCGTGGGGTGGATATCATCGGCCGGAATGCCAAGCAGCTGGTGTTCGCACTGGCCCGCCGGCTGAACGTGACCGGGGTCAGCAACTGCGAACAGGCCTGGGCTTATGTGGAACTGTATGCGCCCACCCTGGGCCTGGGAACCACCATTATGGGCTTTATTGAAACCTGTGCCCGGGCAGACTATGCCCCGCTGCGGGAACTGCTCCAGGTTCCCCAGAAACAGGTGATTGTTGGAACTCTGCTGGTAGGGTATCCCAAATACAAGTACAACCGGCTGGTGAACCGCCAGCATCTGAAGGTGGAGTTCCGGTAAAAAAGGAGCTGATACCATGATCCAGGGCAAGACCATTATCTGTGAAGAAGTGTTTGTGCAGCTGGTGCGGCTGGCTGCGGACCGGGTGCCCCAGGTGAACCTGTGGGAAGAAGCCGGCGGGGGCCTGATGTCCTTTGCCAAGGGGCTTACCGGGAAGAATGTGCCGCCGGTGTCGGTGGAAAAGACCGATGCGGAAGTGACGGAGAACGGAACCGTCAAAAAGGGCCACGTGGGATTCACCCTGAAGGTGTCCGTGGCCTGTGATGCGTCCATTCCGGATGTGATCGAACAGCTGCGGGAAGCCGTGGTGAAGGAAGTGGTACGGATCACCGATTTCCAGGTGGACCGGGTGGACATCATCGTGGCCCGGCTGGAAGAACCGGAAGCCAAAGCGCCGGAAAAAACGGCCGAAGAGCCGGAGAAAACAGAAGAAAGCCCTGCGGAAGCAGGGGAGTGAGAAAGGGGCTGTTGCGCAGGCAACAGCTCCTTTTCTGTCAGCGGTCAACGGCCGAAGGACGATGGACAACAGTGGGACGTAGACAGACGCCGTTCCGCCCGAAGGGCTGTGCTTCCCCCTTGCCCATTTTCCCCATTTGTGCTATGATAACAGCAAACAAATGTTTATCAAAACAAACGAAAGCGGGGAGAGTCATGGAACAGCGAGTCTATGGGGCCATCGATCTGAAATCTTTCTATGCCTCGGTGGAATGTGTGGAACGGGGACTGGATCCTTTGGATGCCTGCCTGGTGGTGGCGGACCGGAGCCGGACGGACCGGACCATCTGCCTGGCGGTGTCCCCGGCCCTGAAGGCCTGGGGCATCCCGGGCCGGCCCCGTCTGTTCGAAGTGATCCGGCAGGTGGAGGAGATGAACGCCCTCCGCCGGGCTTCTCTCCGGGGCCGGTCTTTTACCGGCCGTTCGTACCTGGCTTCCCGGCTGGACCGGGACAAAAGCCTGGAAGTGGCATACATTACGGCTATGCCCCATATGCAGCGGTATATGGAAAAAAGTGCCCAGGTGCTCCAGATCTATCTCCAGTTCATGGCTCCGGAAGACATCCATGTGTATTCCGTAGATGAGGTGCTGCTGGATCTGACGCCCTATTTGAAATCCGGGGGCTGGACGCCCCACGGCCTGGTCCGGGAGATGATCCGGCAGGTGCTCAGGGAAACCGGAATCACCGCCACCGCCGGTATCGGCACCAATCTGTACCTGTGCAAGGTGGCCATGGACATTGTGGCCAAGCATATGGAACCGGATCCGGACGGGGTACGGATCGCCGCCCTGACGGAACGGACCTACCGGCAGCTGCTGTGGGACCACTGTCCTATGACGGATTTCTGGCGGATCGGGCCGGGAATCACCCGGAAGCTCCAGCGGTACGGTATGTACACCATGGGGGCGGTGGCCCGGATGTCCCTGGAGGATCCGGATCTGTTGTACCATCTGTTCGGAGTGAATGCGGAACTGCTCATCGACCACGCCTGGGGCTGGGAGCCCTGTACCCTCCAGGATATCCGGACCTATGAGCCCCGGAGCAGCAGCCTGGGGTCCGGCCAGGTGCTCCAGCAGCCCTGTACGGCGGAAAAGGCCCGGCTCCTGGTGTGGGAAATGGCAGACCTGCTGGCCCTGGACCTGACAAAGAAACACCGGGTGACGGATCAGCTGGTGATGACCCTGGGGTATGACCGGTGCAACCTGGAAGACCCGGAACGGCGCCGGTCCTACCGGGGGAAGGTGACTGCCGACCATTACGGAAGGCCGGTTCCCGTCCATGCCCACGGGTCCCGGAACCTGCCGGGAGGATATACCGCTTCCGGCCAGGTGATCCGGCAGGAGACCCTGGCCCTTTTTGACCGGATTGCGGATCCGCATCTGCTGATCCGGAAAATCAGCCTGAATGCGGAGCATGTGCGGAACCCGGAAAGCCTGCCTGTCCTGGGGGGAGAAACGGATCTTTTTGTCCGGGAGCCCGGTCCGGTGTATGTCCGGGGACGGGAGGACCAGCTCCAGGAAACCATCCTGTCCATCCAGAGCCGGTACGGCAAAAATGCCCTGCTCCGGGGCAGCAACCTGCTCCAGGGAGCCATGACCCGGGAACGGAACGGACAGGTAGGGGGGCATCGGGCATGAAGGACTATGCAGATATGATGGAAATGGATCATCCGGAAATCCCCGGCCACCCCCGGATGCGCCGGAAGCAGCGGGCCGCCCAGTTTGCGCCTTTTGCCGCTCTGAACGGCTATGGGGAACTGGTGGAAGAAGCCATCCGGCAGCAGGAGGAAGCGGTGGAAGCCCAGGTGGAGCGCATCCGGGATCCGGAAAAAGCATAATGTATTTTTATGCACAAAATCCAAATAAAAAATCTGTTCCCTCAGGAGGTTCTGTGCTATAATGGTTCTACTATACAAACTGTGCACCAGATACAGCAGTAAATGAGGGGTGGTCATGATGTTTAAAGTGTTTATCGATGGCGGCGAAGGGACGACTGGTCTGCGGCTGGCCCAGCGGCTGAAGCAGCGGAAGGATATCGAACTCCTTTCCATCAGTGCGGATCTCCGGAAGAACCTGGATGCCCGTCTGGAAAAAATCGACATGGCCGATGTGGCCTTCCTGTGCCTGCCGGATGCTGCTTCCCGGGAAGTGGCGGCGGCCGCCAGGGATTGTGACACCAAGATCATCGACACCTCCACGGCCTTCCGGTGTGATCCCAACTGGGCTTACGGATTCCCGGAACTGGGACCGTCCTATTTCCATGCCATCCAGGAAAGCTGCCGGATTTCCAACCCGGGCTGCCATGCCACCGGCTCCATTGCTGTGCTGGCTCCCCTGGTGAAAGCCGGGCTCATTGCACCGGACGGGCTCTATACCCTGACCTCTCTCACCGGGTATTCCGGCGGGGGCAAGAAAATGATCGCTTCCTATGAAAACCTCCATGACAAGGAACTGGATGCGCCCCGGATCTACGGGCTGAACCAGCAGCACAAGCATCTGCCGGAAATCCTGAAATATGCGGGATTGGAACAGTCTCCCATTTTCCTGCCCATCGTAGCACCCTACTATGCCGGGATGCTGGTAACGGCCGGATTTGCCATGCCCCAGGACCTGAGCCTGGCAGCGGTACGGAAACTGTATGCGGATTTCTATCGGGATCAGGCTTTCATCACCGTGGTCCAGAACGAGGAACTGCCCAAGATGCTGGGGTCCAATACCCTGGCCGGGAAGGATTCCCTGCGGATCTATGTATGCGGCAACGAGGACCGGTTCACCGTATCCGCCCAGTTTGACAACCTGGGCAAAGGGGCCAGCGGTGCGGCCATTGAGAACATGAACATCGCCATGGGCCTGGATCCGGCAACGGGATTGGAATTGTAAGGTGCTGCGGAGCAGCACCAGCTGGCAGTCACTAGTCACCAGTCACTAGCCGAAAGAGAGAACCCGTCCTTTGGGCCGGGTTCTTTTCATGAGAAGGAAAGAGAGGGACACCCATGGAATACTGGGATATTTACGACAGCAGTAAACAGGTCACCGGCCGGAAAATGGTCCGGAACGACTGGCACATGAAACCGGGAGACTACCATCTGACGGTGCTGGCCCTGATCCGGGACGCCGCAGGACGGATCCTGATCACCCAGCGGAAAGGGGACAAGGAATGGGCTCCCCTGAAATGGGAGATCCCCGGAGGGGGAGTCCGGGCCGGGGAAACTTCCCAGGAGGCGGTTCTCCGGGAAGTGGTGGAAGAAACCGGGCTCCATTTCACCCCGGAACAGGGCCGCTGCATCCATACCTACCGGAGCGACAGCCCGGCCGAACAGAACAATTACTTTGTGGATATTTATGAATTCCGGGGAAATTTTATGCCGGAACAGGTAAAGATCCAGGAGGACGAAGTGGAAAGCTTCCGGCTGGCCACTCCCGGGGAGATCCGGCAGCTGGGAAAACAGGACGATTTCCTCCATTTTCAGAGAATCGAGGGACTTTTGACCATGGACATCAAAAAAATCACCATTGCAGGCGCCGGGACCATGGGCTATTCCATGGCGGATATCTTTGCCCAGAACGGGTATGAAGTGACGCTGTGGAACCATCGGCAGCCCACTCTGGACAAGGCAAAAACGAAGATTTCCCCGGCAGCGGCGGAGAAGATCACCTTCACCACCAGCCTGGACGCCTTCCGGGGCCGGGACCTGATCGTGGAATCCATTGCGGAAAATCTGGACATCAAACTGGATTTCTACCGGCAGATGAGCCCCCTGGCGGATCCGGAAACCATCATCGCCACCAATACCTCCGGCCTGTCCATCAACAAGCTGGCGGAAGCCGTCACCGGTCCGGAACGGTTCCTGGGGATGCACTGGTTCAATCCTCCCACTTTGATCCCCCTGATCGAAATCATCAAAAATGCCAAAACCCGGCCGGATGTGGCCCGGACCATTTATGACCTGTCCCTGGCCATCGGGAAGAAACCGGCCCTGGTGGAAAAGGATGTGCCCGGCTTTGCGGCCAACCGGATCCAACTGGCGGTGCTCCGGGAAGCCCTGGCCCTGGTCCGGGACGGGGTGGTCAGCGTGGAAGGGGCTGACGCGGTGATGAAATACGGCCTGGGCTTCCGGTGGGCCTGCCTGGGGCCCCTGGAAACGGTGGATTTCGGCGGCCTGGATGTGTTCTATCACATCAGCGAATACCTGATGCCGGATCTGGAAGATTCCCATGCCGTGCCGGAACTGCTGGCGAAAAAGTTCCAGGCCGGGGAATACGGGGTGAAGACCGGAAAGGGCTTCTATGATTATGCCGGGGGCAAGGCCAGGGAAGCCACCGCCGCCCGGGACAAGAAGCTCCAGGCGGTGTATGACGCCCTGTATGGAGAAAAAAAATGACTGGGAAAGTGCCGGAAGAGTGCAGGAGCTGCCGGGGAGAATGTCTGAAAAACGTGGAATTCCTGGTGGGCCTGCCTCCGGAAAAGGTGACCACCCTGCTGCGCCGGGCGGTGCGGCTGACCCTGCCCAAGGGAGGCTGCCTGTTCCGGGAGGGGGAAGCCTGTGACGCCATCTACATCATCCACCGGGGCCGGGTGAAACTGAGCACCTACGACCAGGACGGACTGGAGCGGATTGCCGGCATCTTTGTGGAACACGATACCATGTGGGAAGGGGTACTGGTCCCCGACAGCCGGTATTCCGCTTCGGCCATTGCCATGACGGAGGTGGAGTACTGCAAGCTGGCCCGGAAAGATTTCGAAGAGGCCATCCAGGAACCGGAAGTGGCCATGCGGATCATTGCCCTTTTGAGCAAGAAGCTCCACGATGCCAACCGGCGGAACCTGCTGAAAAGCATTGCGGACCCCAAGGAACGGGTGGCGGGGCTGCTGCTGTACCGGTACCGGCGGCAGACCAGCGACATCATTACCCTGCGGCTGGACGAAATGGCCGGGCTGATCGCCCTGCGGCCGGAAACCATCAGCCGGAAGCTGAAGGAACTGGAACGGGAAGGGTATGTGAAAAAGACCGGCCAGAGCAGCATCCGGATCCTGGATCCGGACCGGCTCATGGAATTGGTGAATTATTGAAAGAGCTGTCAACGGTCAGCTGTCAACGGTCAACGGCCGAAGGAAAGGACCCGCCTGTGGGACGGGTCCTTTTTCAGATTTTGACTGGAATCAAGGAACCTTTTTCCAAAAAGACATACAATGAGACCCATCAAGAGGTACACAATGGTGACCCCTTTGATGGGGTCTTTTTTATCAGGAGGTCATTATGATCCAGGGACGTATCCATTCCATCGAAACCTTCGGGTCCGTAGACGGGCCCGGCACCCGCTTCATCATCTTTGTCCAGGGCTGCCACATGCGCTGCCTGTACTGCCACAATGTGGACACCTGGAAATGCGGCCAGGGAGGCCAGCTGAAAACCGCCGACGAACTGCTGGACCAGGCGGAACGGTACCGGCCCTACTGGGGACCGGAAGGGGGCATCACCGTCAGCGGCGGGGAACCCCTGCTCCAGATGGAGTTCCTGCTGGACCTGTTCCGGAAGGCCAAAGCCCGGGGCATCGGCACCTGCATTGATACGGCCGGCCAGCCCTTTACCCGGAAAGAGCCTTTCTTCAGCCAGTTCCAGCAGCTGATGGAAGTGACGGACATCCTGCTGGTGGATGTGAAGCACATCGACCCGGAAGCCCATAAAAAGCTCACCGGCCAGCCCAATGACAATATCCTGGACCTGTTCCGGTATCTGTCCGATAGCAAAAAGCCCATCTGGGTGCGCCAGGTGCTGGTGCCCGGCTGGACCGATGATCCGGCATCCCTGAAGCGGACCCGGCAGTTCCTGGATACCCTTGCCAATATCCAGCGGGTGGAAGTATTGCCCTACCACAATATGGGGCTGTACAAATGGGAAGAACTGGGCATCCCCAACCAGCTGAAGGACGTGAAGCCCCCCACCCGGGAAGAAGTGGACAAGGCACGGGCGATTTTGAGAGCCATATAAAATTGGTTAGTTTAAACAAACTTGATTCCAGTCAAGGTTTTCAAACAGGAAAAGGGCTATGATTAAGCCATCGAAAACGAAACCATCAGGAACTCAAAAGGAGGATCTGTAATGAACAGCATCAATCAGAATGTTGCATGGAGAGGTTTTAAAGGCGTGAAATGGACGGACGATGTGGATGTCCGGGATTTCATCCAGAACAACTATACCCCGTATGATGGGGACGAAAGCTTCCTGGCAGGGCCTACGGAAGCCACCAACAAACTGTGGGGAAAGGTCCAGGAACTCCAGAAGGAAGAACGGGCCAAAGGCGGCGTGCTGGACTGCGAAACGGAAGTGGTTTCCAGCCTGACGGCATACGGCCCCGGCTATATCGATGAATCCATGAAGGATCTGGAACAGGTGGTGGGCCTCCAGACCGACAAGCCTCTGAAACGGGCCTTCATGCCCTACGGCGGCATCAAAATGGCGGAAGAAGCGGCGGAAACCTACGGGTACAAAGTGAACCCCAAGTTCCACAAGATCTTCACCGAATACCACAAGACCCACAACCAGGCCGTGTTCGATGCTTACACCGCTGAAATGCGCCGGGCCCGTCACAGCCACATCGTAACCGGTCTGCCCGACACCTACGGCCGGGGCCGGATCGTGGGGGACTACCGGAGAGTGGCTCTCTACGGCATCGACTTCCTGATCAACAAGAAAAACGAAGATCTGGACAACTGCGGCTGCGGCGTCATGACCGACGACATCATCCGGCAGCGGGAAGAACTGGCGGAACAGATCCGGGCCCTGAAACAGATGAAGGAAATGGCCAAAGTCTACGGCTATGACATTTCCGCCCCGGCCAAGAATGCCAAGGAAGCGGTACAATGGCTGTACTTCGGCTACCTGGCTGCCGTGAAGACCCAGAACGGGGCTGCCATGAGCGTGGGCCGGATCTCCACCTTCCTGGATATCTACATCAGCCGTGACCTGGCCGAAGGGACCCTGACCGAAGAGGCGGCCCAGGAACTGATCGACCACCTGACCCTGAAATTCCGTATGGTGAAATTCGCCCGGATCCCCTCCTACAACCAGCTGTTCTCCGGCGACCCGGTATGGGCCACCCTGGAAATGGCCGGCATCGGCATGGACGGCCGGCATATGGTCACCCGGAACGACTTCCGGTTCCTCCATACCCTGGAAAACATGGGGCCTTCTCCGGAACCCAACCTGACTGTGCTGTATTCTTCCGCACTGCCGGATAACTTCAAGAAATACGCCGCCCACATTTCCATCACCACTTCCTCCATCCAGTATGAAAACGACGATGTGATGAAGCCCGTATGGGGCGATGACTACAGCATCTGCTGCTGCGTATCCGCCACCCAGACCGGGAAGGAAATGCAGTTCTTCGGGGCTCGGGCCAACCTGGGCAAATGCCTGCTGTACGCCATCAACGGGGGCAAGGACGAAAAGTTCCTGACCAAGGACGGCAAACACATGCAGGTGGGGCCGGAATATGCGCCCATCACTTCTGAAGTGCTGGATTACGGCGAAGTGATGCACAAATTCGACCTGATGATGGACTGGCTGGCCGGGCTGTACGTGAACATCCTGAACCTGATCCAGTACATGCATGACAAATACTACTATGAAGCGGCTGAAATGGCCCTGATTGACACCGATGTGCGCCGGACCTTTGCCACCGGTATCGCCGGGTTCTCCCATGTGGTGGATTCCCTGTGCGCCATCAAATATGCCAAAGTCTCCACGGTCCGGGATGAATCCGGCCTGGTGGTGGACTACAAGATCGAAGGGGACTTCCCCAAATACGGCAACGATGATCCCCGGGCGGATGAAATCGCCGTGTGGCTGCTGAAGACCTTCATGACCAAGCTGCGGAAACACCACACCTACCGGAATTCCGAAGCCACCACCTCCATCCTGACCATCACCTCCAATGTGGTGTACGGCGGCGCCACCGGTGCCCTGCCTGATGGACGGAAGGCCTATACCCCGTTCGCTCCCGGTGCCAACCCGGCCTACGGTGCGGAACAGAATGGCCTGCTGGCATCCCTGAACTCCGTAGCCAAACTGCCCTACGAATACGCGCTGGACGGGATTTCCAACACCCAGACCATCGCTCCGGAAACCCTGGGCCACAACGAAGAAGAACAGAAAGCCACCCTGGTACGGGTGATGGACGGTTACTTCGACCAGGGAGCCCACCACCTGAACGTGAACGTGTTCGGTGTGGACAAGCTGATCGACTGCATGGAACATCCGGAAAAACCGGAATATGCCAACTTCACCATCCGGGTATCCGGCTACGCGGTGAAATTCATCGACCTGACAAGAGAACAGCAGCTGGACGTCATCGCCCGCCGCGCCCATCAGAAGATGTAACTGTTCTTGATCAGGTTACAAAAAACCCTTGACTTTCCTAGTGAAGTAGTGTAGAATCAGAACCATCAAAATCACATACCTTCATCGAGAGCAGCAGAGGGATTTGGCCCTATGAAGCTGCGGCAACCCCCGGATGGGAAGGTGCCAATTCCAACAGGGATTCCCTGGCAGATGAAAAAGCGAGCTCAGTCATCAGAAACGCCATCTGTCCAGCAGGTGGCGTTTTTCTTGTGTGGCTTTCGGGAAGGCAAAAAAAGGAGAGATGTTGTATGAAACTGAAGAAATGGATTGCAGCAGCGGTAGCCGTACTGGCACTGGCCGGCCTTACCGCCGGCTGCGGCAGCAGCGACAAGAAGGCAGCAGCGCCTGCCGAGAAGAAGTCCATCACCGTGGGCATTACGCCGGGGTATTCGGAAGAGATCATGGAAGTGGTGAAAAAGGAAGCCGCCAAACAGGGGCTGACGGTGGAAATCAAGACCTTCTCCGACTACGTGACCCCGGATCAGGCCCTGGCCCAGAAGGACATCGACCTGAACTCCTTCCAGCATGAACCCTTCCTGCTGGCCTTCAACAAAAAGAACGGGACCAAACTGGTAAGCATCGGCAAGACCTATCTGGCTCCCCTGAAACTGTATTCCACCAAGATCAAGGACATCAAGGACATCCCGGACGGCGCCAAGATCGCCATCCCCAATGATCCTTCCAACGGTGGCCGGGCCATCCTGATGCTGAGCAAACTGGGCCTGCTGAAAGTGAATCCGGATGTAAAAGCCACGGAACTGACCATAAACGACATCACCGAAAACCCGAAACACCTGCAGATCCTGGAACTGGAAGCTGCCCAGCTGCCCCGGAGCCTGGATGACACCACGGCCTCCGTCATCAACGCCGGCTATGCCAACAGCGCCAAACTGGCTCCGGAACTGGCCATTGCCAAGGAAGACAACACCAGCCCCTATGTGAACATCATCGCCGCCCGGGAAGAAGACAAGGACAACCCCACCTACAAGAAATTCGTCCAGATCTTCCAGAGCCAGCCGGTAAAGGATTACATCCTGGAAAACTGCAAGGGCAACCTGGAACCTGCCTGGTAATTGAGAAAGAAGGGAACGGCAGTGAATCTTACAAAAGAAGAACAGAAATACGCCGCCCATCTCCAGCGGTTCATCCAGTGCGCCACCGTGTCCAACGCCAATGTGGACCGGGTGGACTGGAGCCAGTTCGAGAAGCTCCATGAAGCGTTCCGGGAATTCTATCCCCATATTTTCAGCCTGATGGAGCTGGATGAAGTGGGCCAGGCCGGCCTTCAGTTCCATCTGAAAGGCAGCGGCAGCGACAAAAAGCCCCTGCTGCTCATGGCCCACCAAGATGTGGTGGAAGTGGGGGACGGTCGCCAGTGGACCTTCGACCCCTTCGGAGGGGAACTGATCGACGGCTGCATCTGCGGCCGGGGCACCACCGACTGCAAGCATCTGTTGCTGGCGGAACTGGAAGCGGTGGAAGCCCTGCTGGCAGAAGGCTGGCGGCCCGCCTATGACCTGTATCTGTCCCTGGGCTACAGCGAGGAAGTGTACCTGGAAAACGATGTGGACGGAGCGGAAAAGCTCACCCGAAACCTGGAACAGAAGGGCATCCGGCTGGGTACCGTAGTGGATGAAGGAGGCGGCCTGTTCCCGGTAGGGGACAAGCTGGAAGCCAAGATCGGAGTGGCAGAAAAATCTCCCGTGAACTTCGAGATCTACGCCAATTCTCCCGGAGGCCATTCCAGCCGTCCGGGAAAGGGCACGGCTCTGGGGACCCTGGCCAAAGCCATTGTGGCCATCGAAAGCCATCCTTTCCCTTACCGGCTCACGCCGCTCACCCTGGCCCATCTCCAGAAAAGTGCCCGGCTCCAGGAAGGCAGCCGCCGGGCCATCTATGCAGATCCGGAAGGCCACTGGAAGGAACTGTGCCAGCTGGCCCAGGAAGATCCGGCTCTGGACGCCTTGCTCCACACCACCATTGCCTTTACCATGGCAGAAGCCAGCAAGCAGCCCAATGTGCTGCCCAGCCATGCAGCCGCCCAGATGAGCGTCCGGGTGCTCCAGGGGGATACGGTGGAATCCTGTGAAGGGTATTTCCGCCAGTTCCTGCCGGAAGGGGTGGAAATCCGCCATGTGTCCGGGAAGGATCCGCTGCCCGCCTCCGATCCTCAGGGGTACGGGATCCAGGTGGCGGAAAAAGTCCTGAAGGAGCAGTACGGGGACAAGGTGGACGTGGTGCCGTTCCTGATGCTGGGAGGCACCGACAGCCATTACTACAAGCGGATCGCCGACAATGTGATGCTGTTTTCCGGGTATCGCCGGGATGAACGGTGGGGAGCCGCCCACCAGGTGAACGAAAAGATCCCCGCCGATGCCCTGAAGGGCAGCGTGGACTTTTTCAAGAAATTTCTGCGGTCCTACTGATATGGAACTGAGCTACCAGGTGGACCGGGACCATGCCGGATGCTGTGTACGCCAGGCAGCCCGGGGGCCCATGCACCTTTCGGAAAAACTCTGGCGCAAAATCAAATGGAACGGTACCATCACCGTAAACGGATCCCCGGTTTCCAGTCCTTCTCACAGGCTGGAAGCCGGGGACCGGCTTGTATTCCGCTGGGAAGAAAAAGCGGCGGTGATTCCCGTCCATCTGCCCCTTTCCCTTTTGTATGAAGATGAGGATCTGCTGGTAGTGGACAAGCAGGCAGGGATGCTGATCCATCCCACCTGGTCGGGCGCCCGGGATACCCTGGTCCAGGCCGTGGGAGGGTATTTCCGCCGGACCGGACAGCACTGCGGCATCCATCCGCTGTACCGGCTGGACCGGGATACCACCGGAGTCCTGATGGTGGCCAAATCCGCTTTCGCCAAACACGCCCTGACCCGGGATCACAGCCAGATCTACCGGGAATACCTGGCGGTTTGTGAAGGAAGGTGGGGGATTCCTCAGGGACGAATCGAACATCCCATCGGCCGGGTGGCGGAAGGGGTGGACCGGTGGACCGTGCGGCCCGATGGCCGGCCGGCGGTGACGGAATACCGGATCATGGAAGAGAACCAGGAACGGACGGTGCTGAAAATCCATCTGCTCACCGGCCGGACCCACCAGATCCGGGTCCATTTTGCCCACGAAGGACACCCGCTGGTGGGGGATCCCCTGTACGGGACAAAAGACGGCCGGATCGCCCGTCAGGCTCTCCACGCCTGGACCGTCCGTTTCCGGCATCCCCGGACCGGAGAAGAGATGCTCCTCACCGCACCGATGCCGGGGGATATGGAGGGGCTGCTGGGGGAGAAAAGCAGTGCAGAGTGAAGAGCAGGAAGGCAAATGCCCGGCATTTGCCACCCAAAACGATGAACGATGAACGACAAACGATGAACCCGCAGGATTGCCTGAAAGGACGCTCTGACCTCTCTCCTAAAATATGATATAATCAAATAAGAGCACCGTAAAGGAGATGGATAGGATGAGACGACAGAAAGGGCAGGACATCATTGAATATGCACTGATGCTGGCAATCATCGTCGGTATCGGCGGATGGATATACAACGCCGGTGCCAGCGGAAGCCTGACCAGGTCCATCAATTCTGTATTCAACAACGCCAGCGCTCTCCTGGACGAAGCTTCCAAGGAAAAACTCCCGGCCGCGTCCACAGCGAAAAATATCATCGAACGGCTCCGGCAGGGACGGTACGACGGGCTGGCGGATGTGCTCCAGGGGAAACCATCCAGCACCCTGGTGATTTCTTCGGACAGTGCAGCGGGACAGGACCTGGCCCGGAAACTGAATATCCAGACCAAAGAGGGGGACGGCTGGTTTGCCAGAGTCCAAACCGATGGGACAACCGTGTTTTCCTATTACTCGGCAGCAGCCAACAATGGCGTCACATTCAGCCAGCTGGCAGCGGATTACAACAGCAATCCCACAAAGTATTATGAGGCGTCCAAAGGGAATAACGCCACGGTAAGGATTACGGAAGGATTGTTCAACAGCCAGGGGAAAAGTGCCGTAGGCTCAGGGAAAACGGTCTTTGAAAATGTCAAGGGCTTCGTGGGACCCTCTCCCAGTGGATCCGGGTTCATTATCGATCCCACCCGGACCAACAATTTGAAATAGAAAATGTCCTTTCCTTGAATAAACCATGACAAAACCTGCTCCTGTGTTGACAGGGCAGGTTTTTTGCTATAAATAAAAAAAGGGCTGGAGCGTGGAAAACCTGGATCCCGCCATGGTGCGGCTGGACTGAGAAAAACAGTGCAGAGGGAAGAGTGCAGAGCGGGACGGCGGAAATACAATGATCCATTGCAATACCGTAGGGGCTCCACGCCGGGGAGCCCGCGAAACGCACGAAATTCCAACGACCCATTGCGGTACCGTAGGGGCTCACAACCGGAGGCCCGCTTGATTGCTGATTATTTGTGTGCTGTGCGGGGCAACCGGCCTGCGCCCTCTATGGCATCGCAGGCTGCCCCCTCTGGCATCTCTGCCCCAAATAGGGTACAATATTCCTATGACTGACCCATTTGCCCGTGCTTATTTTCAGCATTTGAAAGGTGGTATTTCCATGAAAATCAAACGTGTTCTGGCTATCCATGATCTTTGTTCCTTTGGGCGCTGTTCCCTTACGGCGGCGGTGCCTGTGCTGTCTGCCATGGGGCATCAGGTCTGCCCGTTCCCTACGGCGCTGTACAGCAATAACCTGACCTATGGAAAATTCGTGAACCGGGATCTGACGGGCCTGATGGCTTCCTACCGGGAACAGTGGAAGGCCCTGGGGCTGTCGTTCGATGCAGTGTACAGCGGTTTCCTGGCAGGCCCGGACCAGGTGGCCCAGGTGATCGCCGCCATTAACCAGTTTGCCGGGGAAGACCGCATTGCGGTGGTGGATCCGGCCATGGGGGATGACGGGAAACTGTACCCGGTGTTCGATGATTCCATGGTGGAAGCCATGAAAAAGCTGGTGGCCCATGCCACCCTGATCACCCCCAATTATACGGAAGCCTGCCTGCTGACGGATACCCCCTGGAAGGAAGGGGCACCCACGGAAGACGAACTGGAAGCCCTTTGCGACAAGCTGCTGGCTCTGGGACCCAAACAGGTGGTGATCACCAGCGTACCCTGTGATGAGGAGCATTTGAAGATCGTCAGCTCTGAACCTAACCAGCTGTTTCCGGAAGCCTATGAAGTGAAGCGGCTGCCCTTTGCCACCTGCGGTACCGGGGACGTGTTCACCAGCACCCTGCTGGGGTATGTGCTCAACGGCCGGGATCTGAACCGGTGCGTCCAGGAGGCGGCGGATTATGTGAGCTATGTGATCGACACCACCATCAAAGCCGGCACGGATCCCAAAGAAGGTGTGGCCCTGGAAGGGTGCCTGTGGAAGCTGCTGTTTCCCCAGTCCAAGAACTGCACTACGTGTATGGCGTAAGCCGGCGGGAGGGGATGTTGCATATCCTGTGCAACATCCCCCTTGTTTTTTTTCCATCCTGTGATTTATAATGAAGATTGGTGAAAAAATGTTTGCTTTTGGACGGAGTCCTGGTCAGTTGAAAAAAAGGGGGAATGGACATGGATCTGGTGAAGAAGACACCGGCTGAAAAAGAGGAGGCCTTCCGGCTGCTCCAGAAACTGTATGCCTCCGAACCCATCAAACCCCGCAAACCGCCTGCTCCATTGCCGGAAACCCTTCAACAGCTCCGGGCCATGGAAAAAGACGGGGAAAGCCGGTATGAAACCACCCCGGAACTGTTTGTCCGTCAGGGAATGGCCGCTGCTGCTTACGAAGACGATACGGTGTACGACCTGCCGGTGCTCCATTACTATCCCACCTACCGGGTGCTGACGGACCAGGAACTGCGGGGCTATTTCGGCTGGCGGACCCGGCTGCGGCATCAGCAGCTGGAGCGGACTTCCCTGACCTATGCCTTCCTGTACATCTATGAGCTGCTGAACCAGATTGGGGTGGAAAATCCCCAGGATGGCTACGATAAACTGAAATCTTTTGGAGACAATTACGGGATGCTGGACGACCGGATCCTGCCCTATCTCCACCAGTGGCTCCGGGATTATGTGCTGTACTGGCAGCTGGATCCGAAACTGCTGCCGGAAACCAAGCGCTCCCGGCAGGATGAGGCCTATCTGGTGCTGGAAAATTATAAGAACGTCTCTGACCAGGAACTGTTCGAGGCCCTGGACCTGTTTTCCACCTACCATATTTCCCGCTCCCGGCTGTACAAACAGCAGCCGGAAGACACGATCCGTCTGCTGGGCCGGATCTACCGGATGATCCAGGCTTACTGGGAATCCCACCGGAAGAAGGGATTTCTGCTGGAGCATGTGGGAGGGCCATCCTATGACTGGCTGGAGCTGTTTGCCAACGCGGTGTTCCTGCGCCGGGAAGACAACCGGGATTTTACCCTGCAGGTGAATCCGGTGTGCGTCTACCGGGACCGGAACGGGGTGTGGACGTTCCGTCATCTGGATTATACGGCCAAACAGCTTCGGAAACTGGGCAAACTGATGAAGACCCTGGACGGGTTGCTCCGGGACGAACTGGATTTTCCCCAGCCCCTCCAGCAGCCCTTGTCTTACAAATGGCTCACCCGTCTGGTGCACCAGGCGGTGGAGGAGGACCGGAAGGAACAGGCGGAAGCGGAAAAACGAAAAGTGGTGTTCCACCTGGATCAGCTGGACAGGATCCGCCAGGATGCGGCGGTGACCCGGGACAAACTGATGACGGAGGAAGAACGGCGGGAGGAAGTGCTGCCCGCCATTCCGGAACAGCCGGATCCTTCTGCAACGTGGGAAAGGGGGAACAGACTGGCCGGATCTCCGGACGGTTCGGACTGGGAAGACACTTCCGCCCGTGCTTCTTCTCCGGCTGGAGAAAATCCTCCGGCACCGGAATCTTCCGGTCTGCCCTGGAACCTGACGGAAGACGAATACCATTACCTGAAGGACCTGCTCTACGGAAGAGACACTTCCTGGACGGGAACCAAAGGCCTGATGCCCTCCATCCTCACGGACAGCATCAATGAAAAATGCTATGAGGAATTCGGGGATACGGTCCTGGAAGCCGGGGATCCGCCCTCGGTGATAGAAGATTACCTGGAAGACCTGAAAGGAACGATAGAACCATGACCCTGAAGATACCCAAACGGATTGCCCGGACCCTGATCAGCTCGCTGAAGGGGGGCGTGGTGCCCCGGATCGGGCTGCCCTATATTACCGTGGGCCGGAAGAACGAAATCGATGCCCTGCTCCATGATGTGGAAGTGATCGCCGATGGAGGCGCTTCCTTCCGGTTCATTGTGGGCCGGTACGGCAGCGGGAAAAGTTTCCTGCTCCAGACCATCCGGAACTATGTGATGGAAAAGGATTTTGTGGTGGTGGATGCGGACCTGTCCCCGGAACGGCGACTCCAGGGAACCAAGGGCCAGGGGCTGGCCACCTACCGGGAACTGGTCCGGAACATGGCCACCAGGACCCGGCCGGAAGGAGGCGCCCTGCCGCTGATCCTGGACCGGTGGATCAACCAGATCCAGCAGCAGGTGGTGGCGGAAAGCGGCCTGTCTCTGACGGACGGCCGGCTGGACGGACGGGTGGAACAGAAAACCGGCCAGGTGATCGATGCTCTGAACGAAATGGTCCACGGCTTCGATTTTGCCCGGCTGCTGACCCTGTATTACCGGTCCTACCGCCAGGGGGACGAGGCCACCAAGGCCAAAGTCATCCAGTGGTTCCGGGGAGAATTCCACACCAAAACGGAAGCCAGGCAGGAGCTGGGGGTGAACATCATCATTTCCGATGAGGACTGGTACGAATACCTGAAGATCTTCGCCCTGTTCCTGAAACAGGCCGGGTACGCCGGGCTCCTGGTGTGCATTGATGAACTGGTGAACATCTACAAGATCCCCCATGCCATCACCCGGCAGTACAACTACGAAAAGATCCTCACCATGTACAATGATACCCTCCAGGGCAAGGCCCATTACCTGGGCATCATCATGGGGGGCACTCCCCAGTGCATGGAAGATCCCCGGCGGGGGGTCTACAGCTATGAAGCTCTCCGTTCCCGGCTGGCAGAAGGCCATTTTGCCGGAGAACACAAGGATCTGCTGGCTCCGGTGATCCGTCTCCAGCCCCTGACCAGCGACGAAATGCTGGTGCTGGTGGAAAAACTGGCGGAAATCCATGGGGCACTCTACGGCTATGCACCCAAAGTGACCCAGGAGGATCTGGTGACGTTCATCCGCATTGAATTCCAGCGGATCGGGGCGGATTCCCACATTACCCCCCGGGAAGTGATCCGGGATTTCATCGAAGTGCTGGATATCCTGTACCAGCATCCGGAACTGAAGGTGGCGGAACTGCTCCAGTCCGACAGCTTCCAGTATGCGAAAAACGCTGTGGAAGGAGAAGAAACCGCTCCGGAGTTCGCGGAATTCACCATTTAACGAAAGGAAATCATGAATATTTTTGACCGGTATGCACCTTTTGTCCAGGATTTCATCTACAGCCAGGGATGGTCGGAACTCCGGCCCATCCAGGTGGCGGCAGGGGATGTGCTGCTGAATACGGATGAGAATCTGCTGCTCACCGCTTCCACGGCTTCCGGCAAGACGGAAGCGGCCTTCTTCCCCATCCTGTCCCTGTTTGCCCAGGACCCCCCAAAAAGTGTGGGATGTATTTACATCGGACCCCTGAAGGCCCTGATCAACGACCAGTTCCTGCGGCTCCAGCCTTTGTGCGAAGAAGGGGGCATCCCGGTATGGCACTGGCATGGGGATGTATCCCAGTCCCACAAGGCCAAACTGCTGAAGCATCCCTCCGGAATCCTGCAGATCACCCCGGAATCCCTGGAAGCCCTGCTGCTCCATAAGCACATGGCCATTCCCCGGCTGTTCGGGGATCTGCGGTTCGTGGTCATCGATGAGGTCCATTCCCTGCTCCGGGGGGACCGGGGGGGACAGGCCCTGTGCCTGATCCAGCGGCTGTCCCGGCTGGCCGGGGTGAATCCCCGGCGGATCGGCCTGTCGGCCACCCTGGGGGATCCGGAAAAAGTGGGAGAATTCCTCAGCATGGGAACGGGACGGAAGACCCTGATCCCCCAGGTGAAGGCTCCGGGGACCCGATGGCGGCTGTCCATGGAACATTTTTACGTGAAGGACGCCCAGGCCGGGGAAGACCGGACGGATATCGCCGCCCTGCCGGCTCTGGACCAGAAGACGGACCAGGCACCCGCCCAGGCGGATCCGGGGCTGGGGTACATTTTTGAACATACCCGGGGCAAGAAATGCCTGGTGTTCGTGAACTCCCGGGAGGAGTGCGAAGGGGTCACCACCAGTCTCCGGCAGTACTGCGAACTGAACCATGAACCGGACCGGTTCCTGATCCACCATGGGAATCTGTCCGCTTCCTACCGGGAAACGGCGGAAGAACTGATGAAGGACGAAAGCCGGAGCCTGACCACCGTGACCACTTCCACCCTGGAACTGGGCATCGATATCGGCCGGCTGGAACGGGCCTTCCAGATCGATGCTCCCTGGACTGTTTCCTCATTCCTCCAGCGGATGGGGCGGACGGGACGGCGGGATCTGCCCCCTGAAATGTGGTTCGTGATCCGGGAAGATGAACCGGAGATCCGGGCCATGCTGCCGGCCACCATTCCCTGGAAACTGCTCCAGGGGATTGCCCTGATCCAGCTGTATCTGGAGGAAAGATGGGTGGAACCGCCCCGGCTGGACAGGCTGCCCTACAGCCTCCTGTACCACCAGACCATGAGTGTGCTGGCCAGCAACGGGGAAATGTCCCCGGCGGCCCTGGCGGACCGGGTGCTGCGGCTCAGCTATTTCCACCGGATTACTCAGGAGGACTACAAGGTGCTGCTCCGGTATCTCATTGCCGAAGACCATATCCAAAGAACGGAGCAGGGGGGCCTGATCGTGGGCCTGGCCGGGGAGCGGGTGATCCGTTCCTTCAAATTCTATGGGGTGTTCCAGGAAAACGAGGAATTCACCGTCCGCTGCGATTCCCAGGAACTGGGCACCGTGGTGGCACCTCCCCCTCCGGGCGAGAAAATCGCCCTGGCCGGCCATGTGTGGCGGGTGCTGGAGGTGGACCGGAAGCGCCATGTGATCTACTGCGAACTGGTGAAGGGAAAAGTGCCCGCCTATTTCGGGGAATGTCCCGGGGATATCCACACCAAGGTGCTGGAACGGATGCGCCGGGTGCTCCGGGAAGACCGGAACTATCCCTATCTGATGAAGAATGCGGTGGCCCGGCTCCAGCAGGCCCGATTCACTGCAAAGGCATCAGGAGCGGCGGAAAAGCCCCTGATCCGGTTGGGGGGCAAAATGTGGTGCCTGCTGCCCTGGCTGGGGAGTTACGGATTCCTGGCCCTGGAACGGTTCCTGAACCTGAAATGCGCCCAGAAACTGGGCCTGAAGAAACTGGATCCCTTCCGGCCCTTCTTTATGCAGTTTACCATGGAAGCGAATGAGGAGTCCTTTTTCCAGGTGGTGGAGGAGGAAATCCAGAAGGAAATCGATCCGCTGGAGTTGGTTTATCCCCACGAAGTGCCGCTTTTTGACAAATATGACGAGTATCTGCCGGAAGAACTGGTGAAAAAAGGGTTCGCCCTGGGGGTATTGAACCTGGAGGATGTGCGGAAACGGGTCCGGGAATGGACGGAGAATCGGAAAAAGGCTGTGGGGGCACCGGAAACCCGGGAGCCCCGCTGACCCAGTGAAAAGGAAGGATGTTATGACGGAAACAAAACTGCAGCCCAAAAGCCGGGGTCTGGACATGCTCCATGGCTCCATTGCGGACAAACTGTTTTATTTTGCCATGCCCATCGGGCTCATGGGGCTGTTTGAGCAGCTGTTCAACAGTGCGGATGTGTTCCTGCTGGGCCATTTTGTAGGGAAGGATGCCATGGCGGCGCTGGGAAACAACATGCCGGTGATCGGGCTCCTGGTGACCCTGCTGATTGGGATCTCCCTGGGGGCCAATGTGGTGATTGCCCAGTATCTGGGAGCCGGGAAGCAGGACAAAGTGGAAGAAACGGTCCAGACCGCCATTGTGATGGCCCTGGGGCTGGGGGTGCTGCTGGCGGCGGTGGGAGAACTGATCGCTTCTCCGGCCCTGAAACTGCTGGCGGTGCCTCCGGAAGTCCATGACCTGGCGGCCACCTATCTGCGGATCTTCCTTTTGGGGATGCCCTTTTTGACCCTGTACAATTTCGAAGCGGCCATTTTCCGCAGCTGCGGGGACGGGAAGACACCGCTCTACAGCCTGGTGGCGGCCAATATCCTGAACATCACCCTGGATCTCTTGTCCGTTACGGTGCTGGGATGGGGACTGACCGGGGTGGTCAGTGCCACGGTGCTGTCCTTTGCCGTCAATTCCGGCATCCTGTTTGTCCTGCTGTGCCGGACCCCTCAGCCCATCCGGCTCCAGCGGCACCATATGCGGCTGAACGGCCATGAAATGGGAAAAATCCTCCATATCGGCCTGCCGGCAGGGATCCAGGGCATGGTCTTTGCCCTGAGCAATGTGGTGATCCAGTCTTCCATCAACAGCCTGGGGACTGCTGCCATGGCTGCAGCAGCGGCTTCGGTGATCATCGAATTCAATATCTACTGTTTCGTCAACGGGTTCAGCCAGGCCACCACCACCTTTGTGGGGCAGAATTACGGGGCACGGAAACTCAGCCGGTGCCTGGCCTCCACCAAAGCGGCTTTCTGGGTGGAGGGACTGTTCCTGCTGTGCATTACGCTGCCCATTCTGTTCTTTGGGGAGCATATCATCGGCTTTTTCAACCATGACCCGGAAGTCATCCAGCTGGGGATGCTGCGGCTGTGGTGCGTGGGGGATATGCTGTATCTCAACGGAGTGGTGGACATTATGTCCGGGGCCCTGCGGGGATACGGGTATTCTCTTCCGCCGGCCATTGTGGCGCTGATCGGTATCTGCGGCGTGCGGCTGGTGTGGATCTATACGGTGTTCGTCAACCACCGGGACTATCTGACCCTGATCATGGCCTATCCGGTCAGCTGGCTGGCCACCACGGTGGTGCTGGCGGCGGTATACTATCAGTGCCGGAAATACATCCTGAAGTCGGCACTGGCGGGGAAATAAAAAAAGGTGCTGTGAAAAAATGAAGAATCATTTTTTCACAGCACCTTTTATTCAGTCCAGATTGTCGTGGACCGTGGTATTCCTTCCTTTTTTCTTGGCGGCGAACATGAACCGGTCAGCCCGGTCGATGATGGATTCCGGAGTATCGCCTTCCTGTACGGTGGTAATGCCCAGGGACATGGTGATGTGGAGGGGAGTCCCTTCATGGTCAACGGAAATCTGAGATACCAGCTGGTGGAAACGGGCGGCCAGGGGAACAATGTCCTCTTTTTTGCCAATGGGGCAGATGCCGATGAATTCCTCGCCGCCCCAGCGGCCTACAGTGTCTGATTCCCGCATGGAACCGGTGATGGTCCGGGCGAAGGCTTTCAGCATATGGTCCCCGGCCTGGTGCCCGTACTGCTCATTGAAATCGTGGAAATGGTCGATGTCTGAAAAAAACACCGCAAAGAGCCGGTGCAGCCGGGAAAATTCCGAAAAACGCATTTTCAGCAGGGCTTCCAGGAACATCCGGTTGGGCAGGCCGGTGAGGGGATCGTGGTAGGCCAGGGAACAGAGGTTTTCCACAATGGGAGTTTCTTTTTCCAACTGGCTGACCTTTTCAAAAATTTCCGCCACCAGTTTGATCCGCCCGTTCTTATCCGGCAGGGGGATGAAATGGACTTTCAGGACCCCTATGGTTCCGTCTTTTTGGGTGAAAAGCAGTTTCCGGGAAAGGGCTTTTTTCTGGTCCATGCAGGCCAGGATGGGGCAGTAGGTGTCGCACAGGGGGGTACCCTGTTCATCCATGTGGTTCAGGGTGGTTTCCGGGCAGTGACAGCCTGTCATTTCTTTCTTCGTATAACCTGTTATATGTTCGGCTTCTTTGTTCCAGTATATGATGGTCCGGTCCGGTCTGACCAGGTAAATGCCAAAAGGGGCCAGTTCCGCCAGTCTGCAAAAATCCGCTGCTTCGATCAATGTACCAATCCACTCCTTTCCCTTTTTGTGGGTGTGCGGCCGCTTCTATAAAGATACAATCACTTATATAGTATGCCTTTGGGTGGAGAATTGCAAGGGATGCAAAGGGAAGGTTTACCATGAAAGCTGTTTGTAAGGAGGTTTTTTATGATCATCAACACAGGCATGAGGACGGATATCCCGGCTTTTTACACCCCCTGGTTCCTGAACCGGCTCCGGGAGGGGTTTGTTCTGGTCCGGAATCCTTACCGGCCGGAACAGGTCACCCGCTACCGGCTTTCTCCGGAGGTGGTGGACCTGATCGGATTCTGTACCAAAAATCCGGCGCCCATGCTGGATTATATGGAGTCACTGGAGCCTTATGGCCAATACTGGTTCGTGACCATTACGCCTTATGGCAGGGACGTCGAACCGGGAGTGCCTCCGGTGGACCAGGTGCTGGAAAGTTTCCGGAAGCTGTCACGGATGGTGGGGGTCCGGAGGATCGGCTGGCGGTATGATCCCATATTTTTATCGGACCGGTATACCCTGGAATTCCATGAAAAAGCCTTCGCATATATGGTCCGGGCTCTGGCAGGATATACCCGGATTTGCGTCATCAGTTTCATCGACCTGTATCCCAAGGTGATGCGGAATTTTCCGGAAGCGGTGCCGGTGGTTCGGGAAGAACGGATTGCCCTGGGCCAGTATATGATCCGGACAGCCCGGGAAGCCGGGATGACCGTACGGCCCTGCGGAGAGGGCAGGGAACTGGAGCCTTTCGGGGCGGACTGCCGGGGATGCATGACCCTGGAAATCCTGGAAAATGCCCTGGGAGAAAAACTCCGGACGCCCAAACTGCGGGGAGCCCGGAAAGAATGCAGCTGTCACATTACCTGCGACATCGGAGCCTATGATACCTGCGGCCATTTCTGCCGGTATTGTTACGCCAATACCAGCAGGGAAGCGGTAATCCGGAACCGGAAACAGCACGACCCGGCATCTCCCTTCCTGATCGGCCACAGCCAGCCCGGGACCAGGTCCATGAAGCCCGCCAGGAAAGCTGGAAGGAGTGGGAGAGGAGTTTGTTTTGAAAAGGGGTGTTGCATGTGTATGTTGTTACACACGCAACACCCCTTTTTGCTTTTATCCCACTTGTTTCTTCATCCACTGATGGGGGACGCCTTCTTCCGGTTCCACGGGCCCGTAGGCTTCATAGCCCAGGGCTTTGTAAAAATGCTGGGCCCGGACCTGGGCGTGGAGACGGATTTCCGTTCCTCCCAGTTCCTTTACGGCTGCCTCGGTGCCTTTTACCAGAAGGCTGCCAGCCCCCCGGCCACGGACGGACCTGGATACGGCAATCCGTCCCAGGATCCATACCCCCGGTTCCGATCCGGGGAAAAAACGGCAGACGCCCACGGCATCTCCCTGATCATTCCATAAAAGACCATGGCGGCAATGGAGGTCCTGGGCGTCGAATTCCTCCTGGAATCCCTGTTCTTTGCAGAATACCTCTTCCCGCAGGGCACGGGCCTCCGGAGGGAGGTGGGTGTAGGTTTTGAAGTTCATGATGTGTCTCCTTTTATTTGGCGGATATTGCGGGCGGCCGGGCCTGCCGCCCCTACGGATTTGGCGGATATTGCGGGCGGCCGGGCCTGCCGCCCCTACGGATTTGGGCGGATATTGCGGGCGGCCGCTGTTTTATTCCTTGGGGAATTTCCAGTGCCGCTGGCGGCTTTTCTGCCGGTACATCAGAGCGTCGGCCCGGGTGAGCACGGTGTCGATATCGTCAATGGGAGATGCGGCGGTGGTGCAGCCCAGGGCAATGCTGATCCCGGCCGTCTGGAAATGGGCTTCCAGCTTGTTCACCAGGGCGTTGGCATCCTCCGGATGACGGATTTCCTGGATCATGAGGAATTCGTCCCCGCCCATCCGGAAGACAAAATCCGTCTGTCCCACATGGCGGAACACATCCGCTGCTGCAACGATCAGCTGATCCCCGGCTTCGTGGCCCTCAGTATCGTTGGCTTTCTTCAGACCGTTCAGATCCCCGAAGACAAAGGCGTATTGTCTGTTCTCCGGCAGGGCGGCCAGGCAGTCCTTGAAACCCCGGCGGTTCAAAAGACCGGTCAGCTGGTCGGATTTGCTCAGCCGGTCCAGCCGCTGCATCAGGTCCCGGTTCCGCAGCAGGATGGCGAAGAACCGGGTCAGGGAGGACAGCAGTTCCTCCGCCAGGTGGAATTTGTCTTCGGCGGGGTTGATGGCATCAATAAAGCCATAGGGCTGGCCGTCCAGCATCAGCCGGGCCAGGGCCACCCGTTTGAGCCCCGGGACGTGGGGAGACAGATCGGGATTGGCCTTCCAGTATGCGGTCATGTCCGGAATGGAGAATGTGCTGTTTTTTGAGAACTGGTCGAACACAGGACGGAGTTCTCTCCGGGGGATGGGCTGGAAATCTTTTCCCAGGGGAATTATACCGTCTGCTTCCCAAACGTAGGTCAGAGTCACCGTATCGCCGGTTTCTTCCGCCAGCAGGATCCGGTCCGCTCCCAGCTGCCGGCCGATGCGGCTCATCATCTGCCGGATGCCGTGGACCGGGTCCGTTTCATACATGCCCAGGCGGATGGCATCGTTCACTGACGTTTCAACGGACAGCATATGGCTGAACTGGGTGTCTTTCACCAGGTAATCATCCAGATTCAGACAGGTGGAAAAATGGCAGTTTTTCCCATGCCAGGGAATCAGGGTATCCCGCAGCAGGAAATCAGCTCCGGCCACCGGATTGTGGAAAACCCGGGATATAAAACGGCCGCAGCGGAGCCGGGGCTCACAGCAGTCGGGACAGGGAGCGGAAAGGCCGGCCATCTGTTCATAGCATTTCAACCCGTTCAGAGGGGCATCCAAAGGAATGCCGCTGCGTTTCCGCATGGCCGGATTGCAGTACAGCAGGTCATGGGTGTCCGGATCAGAGACCACCACACTCAGGTCGGTGCTGTCAAAAGCTTCCCGGTCGAAAATGAACCGGTCACCGGTATACAAAGCCTGTCCGTACTGGCCTTCTTCCGATTCGCGCATGCGCTTGATCAGCAGCTGGAGAAGACTGTCCAGGCTCCGGGCTTCCGAACCCCGGACAATGGCATAGTGCATGTACAGGGTGCAGGGGAAGCCGTCCACCTGCTGGATTTCGTGGATGGCATTGGCCATCTGGACATGGGCTTCCCGGAGCTGGGCTATCTGGGTGGATTTCTGGAACAGCAGGAAGCAGCAGCTGCCGATATGGGAAATGGTGATGGTGGAGGGCAGGTACTGCGTCAGGATGCCAGTGACTTTTTGAAGCAGGTGCCGGCGGAATTCCTGGCCGTAGGTCAGTCCGATGGCATCAAATTCCGGTACATCGATGAGGGTGGCGGTGTAATCGTCCCCATACAGCCGGAAGGTGTCTGCATAGCGCAGCCCGGCCATGACCATGCCCCGGTAGTTGAGAAAACCGGTCTCTTCATCGGTTACCGCTGCATGCATATCCTCCAGCGGCCGGTTTTCTTCTTCGTCCAGATCATGGAAACACAGGGCAATACCGGTGATCCGGTCATTTTGATACAGGGGGAATCTGTCCACCTGGACCCGATGGGGCATGTGGCTGATCACAAAATGGAAAACCCGGTTGGTGAGACAATGACCGATGCGCAACACTTCTTCATCCGCTTCATAGGTTTCCTGACGGTTCACGCAGATTCCCAGGTCCTCGACCGTTTTGCCCAACAGGTCCTTTTGGGGGATTCCCACCCATTGACTGAAGGCGCGACTGGCGCCCATGATCCGGTGGGAATGGTCCTTCCAGACGACTTTTTCCCGGCTGTACCGGAGAAAGGTCTGCCACAGGGTGGAGGAGGGGTCGTTCCGGTCAGTATCAAAAGATTTCGTCGTGATGCCGTTGCTTTGGAGCATTTCCAGCAGGATGGGGCGCATGGCCTTGTTGTGGGCGACGGGAAGTTTGGTGATGTAGAACAGGATATCTCCTTTGGGGGATTTGGGCAGTGCCAGGCCGGTGATGATCAGCCATTCGAAATTGCCGTTGGAGCGGAGAATGCGGAAGGGCTCCCGCACAACGGAACATTGGGAGGCGGCTGCCCGCTGGTGAAACCGGTTCCGGTCCACAAAGGCCAGGAACCGCTGCCGGTCCCTGGGATGGACAAAGTAGTCGGTGAAATGCCGGAATGTGCCATCAATATCCCCGTTGACGGTTCCTGTCTGCTGATCGGCGGTCAGCGGCACGATGATTTCCAGCACCTTGTGTTCCAGATCCAGATACCATACCCCTTCGTAGGTGAGGATGATGTTCCGGAGCAGGGTGTCAAAATGCCGGGACTGTCTGTCCCGGGCTTCTTCATCCAGACTGATGTTGTACAGTTCCGCCCGGTGGATGCAGTGGTGTCCCACCTGGGCTACGGTCCGGAGATTTACCCGCATGTACTGTCCGTTGTCCACATAGGTCATGGTTTCCTGCTGTCCGCTTTTCCGGGCTCTGTCAGCGAAGCGGCGGAACTTCTGGTGCATGGGAAAATCCAGAGAACTGAGGAACTGGTTGCTGTCCGAAACATTTCTCGTTCCCATGCTCTGGAGGGCCTGCAGGTAGCCGGCATTGGCCTGGAGAAACTGAAGCGTCTGGGAATCGTCATACACAATGGCCACCGGAGAAGACTGGCTCACATCGATGAGGCCGGCTTTATCCAGGAGGACGGCTTCTGGGAGGGTTTCGAAGGACAGGTTCCGGTCACGGCAGTAGGGCCGGCATTCTGCAGCCGGCAGGGGCCTGCCGAAATAATAGCCCTGGAGTTTTTCACAGCCGATATCCCGGAGAAACTGCGCCTGTTCCCTGGTCTCCACCCCTTCTGCCAGGGTGTGGACTCCCAGTTCTTTGGCCATCCGGACAATGGCCGTAAGGATGGTACGGCTTTCTTTGGTGAAAGGATGGAGAAAGGCCATGTCCAGTTTCAGGGTATGGAAGTGGTAATCCTTCAGCACGTTCAGAGAAGAATAGCCGCTGCCAAAATCGTCCAGCCAGACTTTGAAACCGGCTTTCCGGAACCGGCACAGACCCTGGCGGATGGAATCATCCTGCAGGACCAGGGCGTTTTCCGTCACTTCCGGGTAAAGGAGATTCCGGGGCAGCTGGTATCGGGTCAGGGTATCTTCCAGCAGCCGGACCGGATCCATCAGCTGGAAATCCAGACGGGAGAAATTGATGGAAATGGGCAGGACCGGCTGGCCCTGCTTCAGCTGGCTGTGGAGCCGTCGGGCCATCTGTTCCACCACATACCGGTCCAGACGGTCGATCAGCCGGGCTTCTTCCAGGGTGGGGATGAACAGGGCGGGGGAAAGGAGACCGTATTCCGGGGAATCCCAGCGGGCCAGGGCTTCGCAGCTGCAGACCTTGCCGTTCAGAGAACGGACAATGGGCTGGCAGTACACCTTGATGTGATGGCTGGCCAGGGCCTTGTCCAGGTTTTCCCGCACATAGTTCTGGAGCTGATGGATGCGTCCCATTTCCTTTGTATAGACCGCATAGTGCCGGGTGGCATCCTTTGAGATGGATTTGCAGGCCAGGGCGGCATCGTTGTCGAAAGCCAGGGTCAGGGCCTCGTTGGAAAGAGGCTTGTTCAGATAGCGGATCCCTGCCTTCAGTTCGATGTTGGGATTGGTGATCAGTGACTGCAGGTCGTGACAGGAGGACTCGATCCGTTCCGTCACATCGGAGGTGGCGGCCAGCACGGCAAAATGATCGGCACCCAGATGGGTCAGGAGTCTGCCGGGAAAATTCTTCCGGAGGATTTCCGCAATCTGCTGGAGACAATGGTCTCCCTCCTCAATGCCGCAGGAGGCATTGTAAAGCCGGAAGTTGGTGATGTTGAAGAAAACCGGACAGGACTTCAGCTCCTGTCCCGCGGCCCATTCCTGTTCCAGCTGTTCCCTGGCAGACTGATAGAAGGCCCGCATGGAAGGCAGAGCCAGATGCAGCGGTTCACTTTCATTCCGGACAGTGTGTGTGGTTTCGGTCATAAAACAAATCCTCCCCATCCTTACGGATCCGGGACAGTTTCAGAGCCCGGACGTGTACGGTCATATCTTATATTATACACCTGTTTTGACTGGGGAGGAAATGGGGGATTTTGCCGTTTCCCTTGAACAATCCCGTCCAATCTGCTATACTTGTACCGATCGAGGGGGAGCGCCCTGGATCGGTATTCATTTTGCAGCGAGGGAGCCCGTGTGCCGGGTTGAGAGGGTACCAAAGTACCGACCGTCATGACTGGCTTCGGCCGTCTTTTGGGGACTGTGGAATGGATACGGGAAATGGAATCGATTCCACGCCTGAAGGATCGGCTGCACCGGTCCATAAAGGAGTGGAGTTTTTTTATGGAAAGCAAACAGCAAAAAGTCCTGCGTCTGGTGTTTTTGTCCATGATGATCGGCCTGGGTGTGGTGATTTCCCCCATTCTCCGGGTGGAAGGCATGTGCCCCATGGCCCATCTGATCAACATTACCTGTTCGGTGATGCTGGGGCCCTGGTATTCCCTTCTGTGCGCCACCCTGATCGGCATCATCCGGATGACCGTCATGGGGATCCCGCCGCTGGCGCTGACCGGGGCTGTGTTCGGAGCTGCGCTGTCCGGGATCTTCTACCGGGTCAGCGGGGGCAAGATCATTGCCGCCTGCCTGGGTGAAGTGATCGGCACCGGGATCATCGGGGCCATGGTGTCCTACCCTGTAATGGAAATCCTGATGGGCCGCACCGGGCTTTCCTGGATGTTCTATGTGCCCAGCTTCATTGCCGGCACCCTCATCGGCGGTTCCATTGCCTTCGGGCTGCTCACCATCCTGTCCCGGAACGGGACCCTGTTGGAATTCCAGAGAAAATTGGGAGTGAATATCTATGACCGGGGAAGTCATCAGCAAGCTGCCCGGAACCTTTATGGACATCATGTCCAGGGTGCGGGAAAATGAACCACTGATCCACTGCATGACCCATGCCATCACCATGAATGACAGCGCCAATGCCATATTGGCCGTGGGTGGGAGTCCCACCATGGCCTCCCATCCCCAGGAAGTGGAGGAAATCGTGGAGGCGGCGGATTCCCTGGTGGTGAATCTGGGGAACATCAATGAAGAACGGTTGGAAGCCATGAAGATTGCCGGGGAAAAGGCCCATGAACGGGGCATCCCCCTGCTGCTGGATGCGGTGGGGGTGGCCTGCAGCACCCTGCGGCTGGTGTACGCCCAGCAGTTCATCGAACATAACCGGCCCCAGATCATCAAGGGCAACAGTTCGGAAATCCGGACCCTCTGCGGTCTCACCGCCCATGCCCACGGAGTGGATGCCGGGGCAGAGGATGCGGTGACGGCGGAAAACTTTGCCGGGGATGCCCGGGCATTCGGCCAGTATGCCCGGCAGCATGGGGCAGTCCTTTTGGTCACCGGACCGGTGGACCTGGTGACGGATGGGGAGACCACCCTGGGCATTGCCAACGGGACGCCCCTTCTGGGGCGGCTGACCGGTACCGGCTGCATGGTGGGGGCCCTGGCCGGCACCTGGCATGCCTGCGGTCCGTCCCTGGCGGCAGCGGCCCTGGGCACGGCGGTGCTGGGGATTGCCGGGGAAGAGGCCGCTAAAGACTGTCCCGGCCTGGGGACCTTCCACATCCGCCTGCTGGATGCCCTGTCCAACCTTACAGGAGAAAAGGTGGCGGAGAAAGTGAAGATGGTGGGGGCTGTTGCATGAGCAGCAGCCTTCTTTTTTTGTCCCTTTACAATAGACATAGCTCCATCTTTTCTCATGGGTCATTCACAAATAATTTCTTTTATCATAAAATATCTGAAATTACCGTAAATACGCAAAATTCAGACTAGACGAAAAACTCCCCATCCTTTATAATGGGGCCAACGATACTATTTTCGAGGTGATCCCATGGCAAAAGAAAAGCAGTCTCTCATGAACCGTTTCATCCACATCATTGAAAAAGGCGGCAACAAACTTCCCCATCCCTTTATCCTGTTCGGTATCCTCCTGGTGGCTGTCCTGATCCTGTCCTTTGTGTTCAGTCAGCTGGGAACCAGTATCACCTACTTCAGCGCTTCCAAAACAGCTGGCGCAGCCGGGAAGGAAGTGACCGTCAAGGTGGTCAATCTCCTGTCTGCGGACAATCTCCGGTATCTGATCACCAAATATCCGGATATCTATGTGGGATATACGCCGCTGAAACTGACCCTGATTATGATGGCCACTACGGCCTTCATCGACAAAACCGGCTTTTTTGAGACCCTGATGAAAAAATACCTGCTGAAGGCTCCCAAATCCCTGATTACGTTTGCGGTGGCTTTCATGGCCGTCAACGCCAATCTGATGAGTGATGCCGGGACCTATTTTTCCCTGGCCATCGGCGGGGTCATTTTCCATGCCATGGGACGGAATCCTCTCATCGGGGTGATCCTGGGGTACGCCGGCTGCAGCGGAGGCTTTACGGCCAACCTGTTCCTGGCAGGCACGGATGCTCTCCTGGCAGGGATTACGGAAAACATCGTGGAGCAGATGGGGCTGTCCATCCCCATCAATCCGGCCATCAACTATTTCTTCATGGCTTCGGCCACGGTATTCCTGGCCATTACCCTGACCTTGTTTACAGAGAAGGTTGTGTGTAAAATGGTAGGGGACGGAGAAGGGGTGGTGGACCGGTCCCTGCTGGAGCAGTACCAGCCCACCCCGGAACAGGAAAAAGGCCTGCGGTGGAGCGGGTACGGTTTTCTGTTTTTCCTGGTGGTGATGGCCCTTCTGACGGTGCCCCAGACGGCCATCCTGCGGAACCAGGCAGGAGGCTTCCTGCCCAAATCTCCTCTGTTCCAGGGGATTACCATGATCATCGCCTTTTTGTTCGTCAGCACCGGGCTGCCCTATGCCTGGGCCACCGGACAGGTGAAGAAGGGCCGTGACCTGGCCAATATCCTCAATGCCGGTCTGAAAACCGCCATTCCGCTTATGACCACCACCTTTATGGCCTGTGTATTCATCGATATGGTGAACAAATCCAACATTTTCAAAATTGTAGCCATTGCCGGGGCGGAAGTACTGAAGGGTGCCCATGTGGGGGTGCTGCCTCTGTGCCTCCTGGTGATTATCGTCACCACCCTGGTGAACCCGTTTATGACCAGCGGTTCTTCCAAATGGCTGCTGATCGCCCCCATGGTGGTACCCATGTTTGCCGTGCTCCATGTGCATCCGGCCTATGCCCAGCTGGCCTACCGGATCGGGGACTCCTGCACCAACATCTGTTCTCCTCTCCATTCAGCTCTGCCGGTGATCATCGGTCTCCTGGAAGAATACCAGGCCGAGGGACTGATCCCGCTCCGGCCGGGAGAAACGGAGCAGCCGGAAATCGGGATGGGAACCATTTTCTCCCTGACCATTCCCTATTCCATGGTGCTCCTGTCCACCATGACCGTCATGTTCATCATCTGGATGGTGCTGGGCCTGCCCATCGGACCTGGGGTGACCATGTACATCTGAGTGAAGAGAGAAGCGGCCCCGCTGGGGCAACGATCAACGATGAACGACCAACGATCAACGAACCAAAGGAGGCAATATCATGCTGATCCGCAATGCCAATCTGCTGAACCCCGGTACGGAACGGGGCATCTATGACATCCTGATCCGGGAGGGGAAAATCGCCCGGATCGCTCCCCATATCGAAGCGGAAGAAGAAGTGGAACTGGATGTCCAGGAAATGTATGTGACGCCCGGGCTGGTGGATGCTCACACCCATCTGGGACTGAAAGCGGATTCCCAGGGGGAATTCTATGCCGACCACAATGAAAAAAAGAGCATCCTGTCCCCGGAAATGCGGGCCATCGATGCCATCAATCCCCAGAACGTGAATTTTGAGGAAGCCCGGAAAGCCGGGATTACCACCTGCGCCAGCGGTCCGGGGTCCCTGAACGTGATCGGGGGGCAGTACGCCTGCATCAAAACCCTGGGCCACATCGTCGACGACATGGTCCTGGACCCCTATTTCGCCATGAAATGTGCCCTGGGGGAAAACCCCAAGAAAGGGTATGAGACCACCCGGATGGGGATCGCTGCCACCCTGCGGAACTTCCTGTTCCAGGCCAAAGCCTATGCGGAAGACCCCAACCACAAATTCGACATGAAACTGGAACCCATGGTGCCGGTGATCCGGGGCGAAAAAGCCCTGAAGATCCACTGCCATGAAGCCATCGATATTGTGACGGCGGTGCGGATCTGTGATGAATTCCATCTGAAATTCACCCTGGACCATGTAACCTGCGGGGCCGAGGTGCTGGATTTCCTCCAGAAACGGCCGGAAATCCCCCTGCTGCTGGGGCCCACCCTGGGGCACAGGGGCAAGGTGGAGCTCCATGGCAAAAGCTTCGAAAACGTGGTGAAGCTGGCGGAAGGCCGGGATGTGTGCCTGATCACAGATGCGCCGGTGATCCCTCTGGAATATCTGCCGGTATGCGCCGGTCTGGCCATTGCCAAAGGGATGCCTTACGAACGGGCCCTGGAAGCGGTGACCATTAACCCGGCCCGGGTCATGGGGGTGGAAGACCGGGTAGGGAACCTGGCTCCCGGCAAAGACGCCGACCTGGTGATCTGGAAGGACAAACCCTTCGTGGTGATCCAGGATCCGGTGGCGGTGTTCATCGAGGGGAAGAGGGTGTAAAAAAGGGGGGTGTGAAAAAATGAAGAATCATTTTTTCACACCCCTTTCTGTCATTCTCCCAATATCTTCCGGAACACCTGATGGTCTTTCAGGGCAGCCCGGCCCAGACCGATCAGGTCGGCCTGGCCGGTGGCCAGGAACTGTTCCGCCTGTTCTCCGGTGGTAATGCCTCCCGTAAGGAGCACCGGGATCCGGGCTGTTTCTTTGGCTGCCCGGGACAGTTCCGCAAAATACCCGGCTTCCGGATGGCCGGGACGGAAAAAGATGCACAGGCCCCCGGAGAGGCTGATGCCGTCCAGGCCGGCCTGCTGGAGATATTCCACCGCCTGGGGCAGTTCCTCCGGGCGGGAGCCTTCTTCCATATAGTCTCCGCCGCCCAGCCGGAGGGTCACCACAAAGTCCCGGGGCAGGGAGGAACGGACGGCCTGGATCACTTCCACCAGGAACCGGGTGCGGCCTTCCAGGGTGCTGCCGGTATAGGCGTCCGTACGGCGGTTGGTGAGCGGGGAGTAGAACTGATTCAGCAGATAGCCATGGGCTGCGTGGATTTCCACTCCATCGTAGCCGGCCTCCCGGGCCCGGAGGGCCGCTGCGGCAAAAGCGTCCCGCACCCGGCGGATGTCTTCTTCCGTCATGGGAAGGGGCTGTTCCGGCTGGCCGTAGGCGGAAGCCGTCCGGGCCGGATTCAGGACGGCGCTGGGGCCTATGGGTTCCAGCCCGGTCATGGCCTTGTGGGCAGCACTGCCGGCGTGGCTCAGCTGGGCCAGGATGGGGACCCGGTGTTCATGGACAGCAGATGTAAGCTGCTTCAGCCCTGCCAGATCCGCCGTTTCGTCAAAAGCGATCTGGTGGGCGCTGGCCCGGCCTTCCGGGGAAATGAAACAGTGTTCCTGGATGATCAGGGCCGGCCCGCTCCGGGCCATATCCCCATAGTAATCCACAAGAGCCTGGGTCACCTGGCCCTTATCGGATTTTTCCGTAGCCATGGGAGGCAGTACCAGACGGTTTTTCAGCGTCAGGGAACCCAGCTGGATGGGTTGGTGGAGCAAGGGATGATGCATAACGGAATTCCTCCTGTAATTGTTTTAGATACAATTCATTATACAGGGGAGCCGGGAGAAAAGCAAGAAGAGCCAGGACATCCTGTAAGATTGCTTTCCCCCAGTTAGCTTGCTATAATAAAGGTAAACAGGCAGGGATGGACCTGCAAGGGGGTAGAGAACCATGAAACAGCATAAATTCTGGGCCTGGGCAACGGTCTTTGCCTTTGCCATGACCATGATTACCGGGATGAAACGGAAATGAAAAAGGGGCTGCTGCGGTGGCGGCAGCCCTTCTTTTGTACAGGAAAGGAGCCGAAACAATGCCTTGCACTACATTACTGGTGGGGAAAAATGCTTCTTATGACGGATCGACCATGATGGCCCGGAACGAAGATTCTCCTTCGGGACAGTTTACTTCCAAGAAATTCATTGTGGTCCGGCCGGAAGACCAGCCCCGGCATTACAAAAGTGTGATTTCAAAGGTGGAAATCGATCTGCCGGACAACCCTCTCCGGTATACGTCCATGCCCAATGCCCAGGCTACGGAAGGAATCTGGGGCGAAGCAGGGATCAATGCCGCCAACGTGGCCATGACGGAAACGGAGACCATTACGTCCAATCCCCGGGTGCTGGGGGCGGATCCCCTGGTGCCGGGGGGCATCGGGGAAGAAGATCTGCTGACCCTGGTGCTGCCCTATATCCGGTCTGCCCGGGAAGGGGTGCTGCGGCTGGGGAACCTGCTGGAACAGTACGGCACCTACGAGATGAACGGCATCGGATTTCAGGATGTCAATGAAATCTGGTGGCTGGAAAGCATCGGCGGCCATCACTGGATCGCCAAACGGGTGCCCGATGACGAGGCGGTGGTGATGCCCAACCAGCAGGGCATCGATTTCCTGGATCTGGCGGATGCCCTGGGTCCAGGGAAGGACAACCTGTGTTCCCGGGATCTGGCGGAATTTATTGAGAAAAACCATCTGGACCTGACCCTGGCGGAAGACCGGGAAGGACCGGTGGCGGAAGATACGGCCTTTGACTGCCGGTCTGCCTTTGGCAGCCATGACGATGCGGACCACACCTACAATACCCCCCGGGCCTGGTACATGCTCCGGTGCCTGATTCCCTTCAGTGTGGAATGGGATGGACCGGAGGCGCCGTTCCAGCCGGAAGATGATGATCTGCCCTGGTCCGTGGAGCCGGACCGGAAGGTGACGGTGGAAGATGTGAAGTACATCCTCAGCAGCCATTACCAGGGGACTCCCTATGATCCCTATGGTCACAAAGGGGACGGCAGCCTCCGGGGAAAATACCGGCCCATCGGCATCAACCGGACCAATTTCCTGGCGCTGACCCAGCTGCGGCCGGATCTGCCGGAAGACCGGCGGGCCGTGGAATGGATCGCTGAAGGGTGCAATGTGTTCAACGCCTTCGTACCTTTCTATACCAATGTGGAGAAAACCCCGGAGTATCTGGCGGTGACGGACGCAGAACCGGATTCCAACCAGTTCTACTGGGCCAACCGGCTGATCGGCACCCTGGCCGATGCCCATTTCGGAGCCTGCGCCAACCTGATCGAACGGTACCAGAACAAGGTGGGGGCCCGGGCCCACGCCCTGCTGAAAGAAGGAGACCGGGGCGGTGCCGGGGAGAAGGTGAACCGGTATCTGGAGGAACGGAACGAAAAAATGGCCGCCATGGCCCAGGAAGAAACCCGGAAGCTGCTGGGGCAGGTCCTCTACGCCGCCAGCAATGGGATGAAGAACGGATTTGCCCGGTCGGATGCGTGAGGGGTCCTGCTGCAGCGCAGCAGGACCGGTCAACGGTCAGCTGTCAGCTGTCAACGGCCGAAGGATCAATTTGCAGGCAAATTTCATGAAGGTACAAACCGGAACCGTATGGGCTCCACTTGAATCGACATGATAAAAAAGAAAAAAACAGTGTACAAATCGGAACCGCAGGGGCTCCACGCCGGGGAGCCCGCTTGTTGTGTTATAATAATCCTAACAAGTCTATTGGAGGGATCCTTATGTCAGCAGACCAACTGCCCCACAATCATGGAGAAAACATCAACTATATCCTGAAAGAACTGCCGGAGAATGCCAATTTTTCTGCGGTTTCCGGGCTTTTCAGCAGCCTGGCGGATGCCAACCGGATCAAGCTGTTCTGGTATCTGTGCCATATGGAAGAATGTGTCATCAACCTGTCGGCCCTGATGCACATGAGCAGCCCGGCCCTGTCCCATCACCTGAAGATCCTCCGGGAAAACGGCCTGATCACCAGCCGCCGGGCCGGAAAAGAAATGTACTACAAAGCCACCAATACGGAAGAAGTCCGGCTGCTCCACCACATGATCGAACTCCTCATCGACATCACCTGCCCGGAGCATGAGGGAGAAAGACAGTGAAGGGGACAGACCACTTAACCACTTCCAACGCCCTTGTCCCCATGGGACAGGGGCGTTTTTTTATGGTATAATGGACTGTAAGCAACAATTTCTCTACATTCAAGGAGGTCATTCTCATGATTCAATTTACGTATACCATCCAGGATCCCCAGGGCATCCATGCCCGTCCCGCCGGCATGCTGGTGAAGGAAGCCGCGAAATTCCAGTCCAAATGCAGTGTGGCCGGCAATGGCAAGACCGGCGACCTGAAACGGATTTTCTCCCTGATGGGCATGGGCATCAAGGCCGGCATGGAACTGACAGTTTCCGTGGAAGGCCCGGATGAAAAAGAAGCGGCTGCCGCCCTGGAAGCATTTCTGAAAGCCAATCTGTAAGGAGGATTGTCCATGAAGGTTGTACAAGGGAAGGGGGCTTCCGCCGGGGTGGCCGTGGGCCCGATCCTGGTGAAGCCGGTGGAACGGCAACCGGAAATCCACCTGGACACCTGTCTGGATCCCCAACAGGAACTGAAACGGCTCCAGGCTGCCCAGCAGCAGGTGATCCAGACCCTGGAAGGGTTGAAGGAAAAAGCCCGGCAGCAGGTGGGAGAAGAGGAAGCCGGCATTTTTGAAGTCCATCAGATGATGGTCCAGGATCCGGATCTTTGTGACACCATCCAGGGACTGATCCAGGAAGAGCACATGACGGCGGAAGCTGCTGTCCGGGAAGCAGGCAGCCAGTTTGCCGCCATGCTGGAAGCCATGGACGATGAATACATGCAGGCCCGGGGCGCCGATGTACGGGCCATCTGCGGCCAGCTGGAAGATGCCCTGTCCCAGGGCGGACGGAGCTGGACGGAACTTCTTACCCAGCCTTCCATCATCTGCGCCGATGACCTGACGCCCAGTGAAACCCTCCAGCTGGACAAATCCCTGATCCTGGGCTTTGTCACCAGCGGGGGCAGCGCCAATTCCCATACGGCCATCCTGGCCCGGACCATGAAGATTCCGGCCATCGTCCATACGGAAATCGCCCTGGACGAAGACTGGAACGGAACTCTGGGGGCCCTGGACGGCAGCACCGGGAATTTCTGGCTGGATCCGGAACCCCAGGTGCTGGAACAGCTGAAGGAAAAACAGCTGCAGCACCGGGCGGCGGAAAACGCCCTGGAACAGTTCCGGGGCAGACCCACCTGTACGGCGGACGGCCGGACCATTGCCCTGTACGGGAACATCGGCCAGCCGGAAGACATCGATCTGGTACTCCAGAATGACGGGGAAGGGGTGGGCCTGTTCCGCAGCGAATTCCTCTATCTGGGCCGGGAAGACTATCCCACGGAAGAGGAACTGTTTGAAGCCTACTGCACGGCGGCCCAGGAACTGGAAGGCCGGAAGCTGATCATCCGGACCCTGGACATCGGGGCGGACAAAAAAGTGGGCTATTTCCAGCTGCCGGAAGAGGAAAATCCGGCCTTGGGCTTTCGGGCCATCCGGATCTGCCTGAAACGGCCGGAAATCTTCCTGACCCAGTTGCGGGCCATTCTCCGGGCTTCTGCTTATGGGGAAGTGGCGGTGATGTTCCCCATGATCATTTCCGTGGAGGAAGTGAAGGCGGCCCGGGCTCTTCTGGAAGAAGCCAAAGCCGGTCTCCGGGCGGAAGGGATCCCCTTTGACGAAAAAATGGAAGTGGGGATCATGATCGAAACCCCGGCGGCAGCCCTGATCAGCGATGATCTGGCCCGGTATGTGGATTTCTTCAGCATCGGGACCAACGATCTGGTCCAGTATACCCTGGCGGTGGATCGGCAGAACGCCAGTCTGGAAGAACTGGGGAAAGCCAGCCACAAGGCGGTGCTCCGTCTCATCGACCTGACCATCCGGAACGGTCATGCCGGAGGCTGCTGGGTGGGCATCTGTGGCGAAGCGGCGGCAGATCCGGAACTGATACCGTATTTTGTGGCCATGGGTGTGGATGAACTGAGCATGTCCGCCGGAAAGATCCTCCAGACGCGGAAACTGATCAGCACCCTCCATGGGGCATGAGAAGGGAGGCACAGGACCGTTGATCGATCTGGATCTGAAACAGGCGGCGGACAAGGCCATTGCCCTCCAGCCGGAGAAACGGGTCCTGCCTTTCCTGTACAAGGATCAGGCCCTGTTCATCAAGCGAAAAGTATCCAACCACCGGAATGCATTTGCCAAACAGAGTGTGGAAGGGGCGTTCTGGTGCGAAGTGTATAAAATCATGACGGTGAACCAGTATTTTCCCCTGGCACCGGAAATCGTCCTGCTCCAGGATGACTATTTTGTCATGAAGGCGGTGGGCAAGACTCTCCAGGGGGTGGCCAAGGAAGCTCCCTGGGCGGACTGCCGGCTGGAAGCCTACCGGAAGGCGGGAGAAAGCCTGGCCCGGCTCCATCAGATGGGGCTCCACCACGGCCGTCCGGCCCTTCGGGATATTGCCTATGACCGGGAGCAGGACAAAATCACCTTCCTGGACTGGGAAAACGAAAAGCGGTTCATTGACGCGGATCCCCGGGTACTGGACCTGTTCCTGTTTGTGCACAGCTGTTTCCGGGAAAAAAGCTGGAAGGACAGGAGCCTGCTGGAGACGGCCATGAAAGCCTACTGCAACAGTCCGGTAGGACGGGATATCCTGCGCCAGGCCAAAGCCCTGATCGGGAAATACCGGACGGCGTTTGCCCTGTGTGAAAAACTCCGGTGTTTCGGCTGGCGGGATGTGAACAGCCTGGACGATGCCCGGAAATTCATCCTGGAACGGGAGTAAAGGAGAAACCATGCATTTTGGACCTCGATTGGAGGCGGTGGCGGCCCTGGTGCCGCCCTGCCGGACCCTGGCAGATATCGGGACGGACCATGCCTATCTGCCGGTGCTGCTGCTCCAGGAAGGAAAAATCAACAGGGCCATTGCCGGGGATGTGGTCCCCGGTCCCTGTGAGGCGGCCCGGCACACGGTACGGCAGTTCCATCTGGAAAACCGGATCACCGTGCGTCAGGGCAGCGGGCTGACAGTACTGGCACCGGGAGAGGCGGAAACGGCTGTGATGGCCGGAATGGGAGCAGAAACCATGCTCCAGATTCTGGCAGAAGCCCCGGAGGTATGGCAGCATCCCGGATTCCGGCATCTGGTGCTCCAGCCCATGAGCGATTCCGCCCGGCTCCGCCGCTGGGGCCAGGAGCATGGCTGGGCGGTGACCCGGGAAGAACTGGTCCGGGAAGGGAAACGCTTGTACGAACTGCTGCTGCTGGAACCCTGTCCTGGCTGGCAGTATCCCGGCTGCTGCTGGGAAGTGGGGGACGACCTGCTCCGCCGGCATCACCCGCTGCTGCCGGATTTCCTGGCGGAAAAGAAAAAGAAAATCCGGATGCTGCTGACCCAGATGGACCGGAGCGAACGGGCCCGGGCCAGCCGGCAGTATGGAGAATATGAGACTCTGTGGAAACAACTGGAGGAAATGGAACGTGGAAACGGAAGAAATGGAAAGTAAGGAAACGACCGTAACCGACATCTGCCTGTTCATGAACGAACTGGCACCGGTGAAATATGCGGAAAGCTGGGACAATCCCGGCCTGCTGCTGGGACATCTGGCCCAGCATGTGCACAAGATCATGGTGGCGTTGGACCTGAGCCCGGAAGTGGCGGAACAGGCCATCGAACAGGAATGTGACATCATCATTACCCATCATCCCTATTATTTCAGCCTGCCCAAGACCCTGGCGGTAACGGATACCAAGATGGAAGTGCTCTATGAGCTGATCAAACACGACATCGCCCTGTATGCGGCCCACACCAACCTGGATGCGGCCAAAGGCGGGGTCAACGATGTACTGGCAGCCCGGCTGGGACTGGATGAAGTGACGGAGATCCCCCGGAAGGACTGCCCGGAACAGGGACTGGCCCGGATCGGGGTCCTGGATGAACCCATGGCCCTGAAGGATTTTGCCTCCAAGGTCCGGGATGACCTGGGAGCTGAACACCTGACCTACGCCGGCGGGGACGAACCGGTGTACAAAGTGGCCGTGGTGGGCGGCAGCGGTGCGGATTTCATGGAAGACGCCCTGGCCGCCGGAGCGGATACCCTGGTCACCGGGGATCTGAAATACCATGTGGCCCAGAAGGCGCTGAATCTGGGACTCAATGTGGTGGACGGCACCCATCAGCTGACGGAAAGCCCGGTGGTGGACAAGCTGGAACAGGTACTGCAGGCCTGGTGCGAAGAATCCGGCCGTCATTTTGCAGTGATCCGTGCGGAAGAAGACCGGATCCTCCAGACGGTATAAGGGGCGGCTGTCATGATCCGAGATCTGCAGCTGGGGAATGCCATGGAACAGCCCTGTCTGGTCCGCCTCCAGAAAGTGGGGACCTCCTCCAACGGAAAGCCCTATGCCAAGGGCCTGCTGGAGGACAACAGCGGCTGCATTCCCTTTATCTGTTTTGAAGCCGGCCCCATCGGCCGGCTCCGGACCATGGAAGCCCCCACACCCTATATAATCGGGGGCAAGGTGGATGTGAACAAATATTCCACCACCATGGCCTACCAGGTGATCGTCCAGAAGGTCCAGGCGGTGACGGAAGAGGACGATTTGTCCGACCTGCTGCCCAGCGGCCACATCGATCTGGAAAAGTACAAGATGGAATTCCAGGCCTTTATGGGCCGGATCCAGGATGACGGGCTGCGGGAGCTGGTGGAAACCCTGTTTTCCGGGAGCACCCTCCGGCAGTTTTTGAAGAACCCGGCAGGGATGCGGCTGCACCATGCCTACGTGGGAGGTCTTCTCCACCATACGGTGTGTGTTACCCGTCTGGCGGTGGCCATGAGCGGAGCCATCGGAGGGGTGGATCTGGACCTGGTAATTGCCGGGGCCCTGCTCCATGATCTGGGGAAGATCCGGGAAATTTCTTCGGATCTGGGCTTTCCCTACACCACGGAAGGCCGGCTCATGGGGCATATTTCCATCGGAGCCATGGCGGTGGACCGGGCTGCCCGGAAAATCCCGGAACTGTCTCCTGACAAACGGGAACGGCTGCTCCACATCATCCTGAGCCATCATGGGGACCAGGACAAGGGATCTCCGGTGGTTTGCGTTACCAAAGAAGCCTTTATCGTCCATTATGCGGATGAAGTGGATTCCATTATGAATCAGTTCCACGAAAAAGAACGGAGCGAAACCTGGGAATACGACAAAATGTTACAGCGGTACCTGTGGAAGGTTTGACGGATTGCCCAACCTATGGTATCATTTCAAGCTGTGAGTGCGGAAAGATAATCGCGGCAGCCCTTGTGGCTGATGAGGAAAGTCCGAGCTCCGCAGGGCAGGATGCTGGATAACGTCCAGTGGGGGCGACCCTAAGGAAAGTGCCACAGAAAACAAACCGCCGGCTCGCCGGTAAGGATGAAACGGTGCGGTAAGAGCGCACCAGCGGTCAAGTGATTGGCCGGCTTGGTAAACCCCATCCGGAGCAAGACCAAATAGGGAAGGGATGAAGCGGCCCGCTGAGCCTTCCGGGTAGCGTTGCTTGAACCTGCAGGCAACTGCAGGGCTAGATAAATGATTATCCTAGACAGAACTCGGCTTACTGAGCACTCACAACCTGAAAAAGTACCTTGTGCCTGAGGCACGGAGGAGGAAATATGATGGAAATGATGCATATCGGCAGTGCAGATGCTTTTGACAAACTGGTGCAGTCCGGGGACAAACCGGTACTGGTGGACTTCTGGGCCACCTGGTGCGGTCCCTGCCGGATGCTGGCACCGGTGATCGAAGAACTGGCCGGGGAACATCCGGAAGTCCAGTTCGCCAAGCTGGATGTGGATCAGGTACCGGATGTGGCCATGCGTTTTGGCGTGTCGGCCATTCCCACGGTGGTACTGTTCAAAGCCGGTAAGGAAGTCCAGCGCTTTGTAGGGGTCGAACCCAAAGGAGCGTATGAACAGGCTCTGGCAGCTCTGTAAAAAGGAGAAGACGCTGCATGAAAAAGATTTCTTTTGTCGTGCCCGTCTTCAATGAAGAGGAAAATATCCATGAGTTCCACAGGCGCCTTACGCAAGTAATGGCGCCTTTGCCGTATGACTATGAAATCCTGTTCATTGATGATGGATCCAGGGACCGGACCAGTCTGCTGATCCGGGAACTGGCGGAAAAAGATCCCCATGTCCAGGGGTATGTGTTTGCCCGGAACTTTGGCCATCAGCTGGCCCTGACCTGCGGTCTGGACCAGTCCACCGGGGACGCGGTGATTTCCATGGACGGGGATCTTCAGCATCCTCCGGAAATGGTGCCGGACCTTCTGAAAAAATGGGAAGAGGGCTATGAAATCGTCCAGACCGTGCGGAAATCCACGGAGGACGCTACCTGGTTCAAAAGTATAACGTCCCGCTTATACTACAAACTGATCAATTCCATGAGCGAAGTCCGGATCACTCCCGGGGGCAGCGACTTCCGGCTTATGGACCGGAAAGCGGTGGATGCCCTGAACCGGTTCCGGGAACGGGCCCGGTTCATCCGGGGGATGGTGAACAATCTGGGGTTCCGGTACACCACCCTGGAATTTGTGGCGCCGCCCCGGTTTGCCGGCCACTCCAAGTTCAGCCTGCGGAAAATGCTCCGTTTTGCCCTGGACGGGATTACGGCTTTTTCCCGGGTTCCCCTGCGGCTGGCCCTGTATGTGGGATGCATTGCCGGGCTGGGCAGCATCCTGCTGATCGGTCATGTCATTTATGTGAAATATATCGTCCAGGATGCGGTGCCCGGATGGACCACCCTGGCGGCGGCAGAGTTCTTCCTGGGAGGTGTGGAGCTGATCGGCATCGGTATTGTGGGGGAATATGTGGGCCGGATCTTCGATGAAGTGAAGCAGAGACCTTTGTATATTATTCGTGAACATATCGTGAAAAATGGTAACAGCCAATAGACAGGAAATAAGGGAATTGTTATAATAAAAACCGGCAAAACTAAATAAAAAAGCCGAATCACAGCAATGTGAACGGGGGAACCAAAGTGGGGTTAATTTCTTCGGAATAGGGCATCTCGACCCGCACCCGGCAGCTAACTTCGTAGGCGTAATCGAGAGGATGTGTTTATTATATTTAGGAGGATGATGCTTGGCGTAGTGCTGGCAGCGGCGACCACCGCAGCAGTGGCATTACCTGCGCAGAACGTATTTGCCAGTTTCAAACCGGGTCAGTCGGGACCAGAAGTGGCAGCCATCCAGGAACAGCTCCTGATGGAAGGCTATGACATCGGGATCCCTGACGGGGTCTATGGAGCCCGTACCGTGGCTGCGGTAAAGAAATACCAGGCCAGCATGGGGCTGGCGGCAGACGGGGTCATCGGGAACTTCACCTACAAAAAGCTCATGGGCAGAGAAATGCCCACCCACCGTACGCTGAACACCAACCGGGGATATGGCAGCAGCTATGGTTATGGCAGCAGTACGGCCAGAGAACTGATCAGCACCGCTTACGATTATGTTGGGGTGCCTTATGTTTTCGGGGGGACCACCCCCTGGGGCTTTGACTGTTCCGGATACACCCAGTATGTATTCCGGCAGATGGGAATCGAAATTCCCCGGACAGCGGATGCCCAGTATTATGCTTTCCCGAAAGTTTCTTCCAGCGAGCTGGAACCGGGAGATCTGGTGTTTTTTGAAACTTATGAACCGGGCCCGTCCCACTGCGGCATTTACATCGGCAACGGTCAGATGCTGCAGGCCGGGAGCAGCACCGGTGTCACAGTATCCAATGTGTTCAGCGGATACTGGGGCGCAAGATATATCGGAGCGGCACGAGTCCTCTAAGTCCGCTTGCCCGTCAGGGAAGATTCCCTGGCGGGTGTTTTTTTTATAAGAACGCAGCCCTGGAGGCTGCTAGCCCACCACCATTGCGCAAGCGCAACGGTCCCCCGCCCTTGAAAAGGGCGGATATAAAACAGGGATCAGGACCGGAGCGGGGTTGGTGCCGGAAGCTCGTGCATCTGGTGGGGCAACCGGCCTGCGCACCCTGCGGTCCTGTGCCCTGCACTCTTCACTCCCACGCAGTTTGCACTATACACTGATATAGTGTAAAATAAAAGATAAAATATCAAATACCCAGCATCCTGGATGCTGCAGCAATAGGGTGAAGACTATGGAACACCATGAAACTGAATCGACAGAAATGTATCTGGAAACCATCCTGGTCCTGAAAAACCGGCTGGGGCTGGTCCGGTCCATCGACATTGCCAACGAAATGGGCTATTCCAAGCCCACCATCAGTGTGGCCATGAAGAAGTTCCGGGCAGAAGGCCTGGTCTCCGTGGACGATTCCGGGTTCGTGAACCTGACGGAAACCGGCCGGGACATTGCGGAAGGAATCTACGAGCGGCACCAGGTGCTGACCCACATCCTCATGTCCCTGGGGGTGTCCCGGGAACACGCGGAACACGATGCCTGCAAGATCGAACACGATATCTGCGACGAAACCTTCGAGGCATTGAAAAAGGAATACGTCCGCCTGCGGGCGAAGAAGTGAGAGAGGGGTGCTGCACAGAACGTGCAACACCCCCCTTTTATTGACAAATTATGGTATAATGAAAAGATAGAGTGTCAATGATTCTGCGCTCTGGTTTGGGATTTCCGCCCTGCGGGATCCTTTGAATCCGGCAGTTTCCTGCCAGAAGAGAGAGGGCTGTCTATGAACAAACAACAGACTGTATTGATCGCGGATGACGAACCGCAAATCCGTGAGATCTTAAGCATTTATTTCAAAAAAGAGGGATTCAAGGTCATTGAAGCGGCAGACGGTGCTGAGGCTCTGGTGCAGGTCCAGGCCGGGAAACCGGACATCATCCTGCTGGACATCATGATGCCGGTACTGGACGGGCTGGAAGTGTGCAAACAGGTCCGGAAGATCTCCGACATCCCCATCATCATGCTCACTGCCAAGGATTCCGATGACGACCGGATCCTGGGGCTGGAAATCGGAGCGGACGACTACATTTCCAAACCCTTCAACACCCGGGAAGTGGTGGCACGGGTCAAGGCCGTGCTCCGGCGGACCAATGCTTCCATGAGCAGCCAGAACAAGCAGGTGCTGGAATATCCCAACCTGATGATCAACCTGAGCGAATACCGGGTGGTGGCCTTCGGACGGGAAATCACCTTTACCGCCAAGGAAATGGAACTGCTCTGGTGCCTGGCCTCCAACCCGGGAATCGTGTTCAGCCGGAACCAGCTGCTGGAAAAAATCTGGGGCTATACCTATTACGGGGACACCCGCACCGTGGATACCCACATCAAACGGGTCCGGCACAAGCTGGATATTCCCCCTGATTCCACCTGGGACATTATGACGGTCTGGGGTGTAGGGTACAAGTTCGAGGTCAAAAAGTGAAGAAATCATTAAGCACCAGGCTCATGTACAGTTACATGGGCCTGATTCTGGCTATTATCGTGGGGATTTCCGTGGGGCTCAGTTACCTGATCACGGAATATTTCTTCCGCACCAAGGAACTGGAACTCAATGACAAGGGCGGTCAGGTGGCCATGATGGTCCGGTATTTTGACGCCATGCATATGGACAAGGCCATCCTCCGGGAATACCTGACCTCCATGGACCAGCTGGTGGGGGCACGGATCTGGGTGTTCAACAACCAGTTCGAACTGATCGGGGCTTCAGAAACCGGTACGGAATACGAACAGACCCATGAGCCGGGGAGCTCCAGGCAGGAACGGGAAGCCAGACGGCGGGAAAAATGGATGCAGAGCGTGGCGGCCATCGACCGGCAGATCAGGGAAAACGGGAACGGCCATGAACGGTTCCAGAAGATCCTCACCAAGGTCTACAGCGGGGAACGGGTCAACGAACGGATCTATCACCCCTACTACAAGGAACAGGTACTGATGGTGGGGATTCCCCTGAAAGACCCGGTGGGCAATGTTACCGGCGCCCTGCTGCTGGCTTCTCCCCTGGGCGGACTGAACAAGGTCCTGAAGGACATTTACATTTACACCCTCATTGTGGGGATCATCGCTCTGTTTGTCAGTGTGATCATCGTCAGCGGGCTCACCCGGCGGATGGTCAAACCCCTGATTTCCATGAAGAACTCCGCCAAAGCCATCGCCCTGGGGGATTATTCCCTGAAAGTGGCGGTGGACGGAGATGACGAAATTGCAGATCTGGGCCGGAGCCTGAATTCCCTGGGCCGGGATCTGGAACAGTTTGTGCTGAAGAGCCAGAAAATGGAAAAGATGCGCCGGGATTTCGTGGCCAATGTGTCCCATGAACTCCGGACCCCCATTACCATTATCCAGGGTTATAATGAAGCCCTGTCCGACGGAACCATTACGGATCCGGAGGATGTGAAGAAATACCGGAAGCTGATCAACGATGAAACCCGGCGTCTGGAACGGCTGATCAATGAACTGCTGGATATCAGCCGGCTCCAGCGGGGAGAAGGGGAGGAAATGGAACCCATCCCCCTGGGCAAAGTGGTGGAAAGCGTGGTGAACATGCTGGAAGGCCGGGCCCAAAAACGGGACATCCGGCTGGAACAGTATGTGGATGACAGCCTGCTGGTCTATGGCAACGGGGACCGGCTGTACCAGCTGGTGATGATCCTGGGAGACAATGCCATGAAGTATTCTCCGGACAGTTCGGTGATCCGGTTCCAGGTGATGGAAAATGGACGGAAAGGGACGGTGCTCACTGTGGCCGACCAGGGCTTCGGGATCCCGGAAGAGGATATCCCGTACATCTGGGAGCGGTTCTACAAGGCGGACAAATCCCATTCCCGGCATATCCCCGGAACCGGGCTGGGACTGGCCATCGGCAAGGAAATTATCCGGATGCACAAGGCCAAGGTCCAGGTCCAGAGCAAGGTGGGCAAGGGTACGGCTTTTGTGATCACCTTCCCACCCTATGCACCTCAATCCAAGGTGGATCCGGATGGGGCCCATGAAGCGGAAGTGGTGGAAGATGTCCATCCTTTGCCGGAAGATGATACTGTGGAACAGGAAGGAGAGAACCGGAATGAATAAAAAAACGGCAATCCTGTCAGCCTGTCTCTGCCTGGGTTTTGCACTGACGGCCCGGGCCGGGGCCTGGGAACCGGATGACCTGAACCGGGAAGAAGCGGCCCTAGTGGGTTTCTATCAGGGCAACGGAGAACAGGTGGCGGTCCGGGAAAACAAGGGCCGGCTCCAGCTGCTGTACCGGTTCCAGAGCGGGGACCGGGATTACACCGGCAGCAATGTGTATCAGCTGGTAAAGAACCATTACGACAATTACGAACTGCGGGAAGTGGGGCCCAACACCGATGCGGACAGCACGGTCCGGTTCGACCGGGACAAGAACGGACAGGGGATCAGCCTGAACCTGGGACAGAAAAGCTATACCCGGAAATTCACCGGAGGAGAGAACGGCAAACCCATCCGGGTCAATCCGGCCAAACCCCTGGAAGAACTCCGGAAGGAAGCGACGGCCGCCGCGGCTCCCAGCCTGCCCTATGACAAAACTGCGGAGCTGGTGGACCTGGCCCGGACGGTGCCGGGACTGAAACTGGATCTCCGGTACACCACGGACAACAATCTGTTCGGGGCGCCGCTGGTGCTCAGTTCCCAGGTCCTGCTGGACCGGAACGCAGCCCAGGCCCTGGCCCGGGTGCAGACAGGATTGAAACCCTATGGATACGGTCTGGTGGTCTGGGAAGCCTACCGGTCCTGGCGGGACTTCAAGCTGGCCACCCTGGCCCTGGGCAAAGAGCATGCCGATATGCTGCCCAAGGCGGAAGAAGGGTATTCCCACAATTCCGGCCGGAGCCTCGATGTGAGCCTGTACAGCCTGGAAACCGGGGAAGAGGTGCCCATGATCTCGGATTTTGACGAACCGTCCCCGGCCCAGTACGCCCAGTTTGCCGGAGGTACCCAGAAGCAGCGGTACCTGCGGGATCTTCTCCGGCAGCAGATGACCCTGCAGGGGTTCACCGCCAGCGATATGGAGTGGTGGCATTTCGATTATGATGCAGGAAACCGGTATCAGGTGCTGAATCAGTAAAAAGGAAGCCAGCTGGTGCTGGAGTAGAAGGGAGACGCAGCCGTGCGTCAGCTGCGTTTCCGTTCTTAAAATTTGTCTGCAAATTTTCTCCTTTTATGGTAGAATTAATAAGATATGAATCTATTTTTAGGAGGTTCAAACAATGAATGTCTATGATGAAATGAACAATCTCTGCAAAGCCATTAAGGAATCCCATGAATATAAAGTGCTGGTGGAAGCCAAGGGGAAACTGGCCACGGATTCTTCTGCCGAATCCATGGTGAAGGATTTCCTGAAACAGAAACAGGAACTGGAAATCGCCCAGTACCAGGGCCAGAAACCCGATGATGCCAAGGTGAAAAAGATGCAGGACCTGTACAATGTGCTGCAGCTGAACCCGGTGGCCGGGGAATACATCCAGGCCTATATCCGGTTCCAGATGATGTTCGGGGATCTGTCCAAGACCCTCAGCGATACCTTAAAGGAAGTCATGGACTGATGACCATGTCCGGTTTACTTTCCTTTCTGGAAGAACGCCTGCCGGGCAAATTCCAGATCAATGCTCCCATGGAACGGTACACCACCTTCCGGGTGGGCGGCCCCGCCGACCTGCTGGTGGAACCGGAAACCCGGGAGGATGTGTGCAGCCTGCTCCGGGAAATCCACACCCAGCAGGTGCCTTTGACGGTGATCGGCAACGGGTCCAACCTGCTGGTCCTGGACAAAGGGATCCGAGGCTGTGTGGTGAAACTGGGCAGCTGTCTGAAGCAGCTGACCATCCAGGGCTGCACCATCCGGGTGGAAGCGGGGGTGCTCCTGTCCCGGCTGGCTTCGGCGGCGGCCGAAGGAGGACTGGCGGGGCTGGAATTCGCTTCCGGGATCCCCGGTAGTCTGGGGGGAGCCATCTTGATGAACGCCGGCGCCTATGGCGGCGAAATCGGCAACCTGGTCCGCTCTGTGACGGTGGCGGACGGTGGGGGAGAACTCCGTACCCTGAACCGGGAGGAAATGGAATTCCGGTACCGTCATTCCGCTGTGATGGACAGCGGGGACATCATCCTGGGGGCCACCCTGGAACTGACCCGGGATGATCCGGATGCCATCCGGGAACGCATCAGTGAATTGACCCGGAAACGGGTAAGCAAACAGCCTTTGAATTTCCCCAGTGCGGGAAGCACTTTCAAGAGACCTCCAGGATATTTTGCAGCGGCACTCATCGACCAGGCCGGCCTTCGGGGCTACCGGGTGGGGGATGCCCAGGTATCGGAAAAGCATACCGGTTTTGTGGTGAACCGGGGCCACGCCACGGCCTCGGAGATCCTCCAGCTGATGGACGATGTACGGGAAAAGGTCCACGCCATGAGCGGCGTGTGGCTGGAACCGGAAGTCCGGATCATCGGCGAAAAGTAACCATCTGTTTTCCGGGAAACGCCTTCCGCGACGCTTCCTTGGGATCGTATCCTGGAAGGAGTCAAGTGAATTCTTATGAATAAGGGGTATATTTTCGTCCTTGTAACTGCGTTCCTGTTTGGGACCATGGAAACGGCGCTGAAATTTTTTGGCGGTATGTTCCATCCCATCCAGATCACCTTCCTCCGGTTCCTGATCGGGGGACTGGTGCTGATGCCCATGGCCTTCAGCGCCCTGAAGAAAAAGAATGTCCAGCTGAACGGACAGGATCTGAAGTTCTTCCTGTTTTCCGGCTTCCTGGGGGTCGTGGTCAGCATGATCCTGTACCAGATGGCCATTGTCTACGGGAAGGCTTCCGTCAACGGGGTCATCTTCAGCTGCAATCCGGTGTTCGTGGTGCTCTTTGCCTATTTCCTTTTGGGCGAGCCCATTGACAAGCTGACCATCTTTTCCCTGATGGCCAGTTTCGCCGGCATCGTCTGCATCGTGAACCCGGTGAACATGACCGGCAGCCAGCTGAGCATCATCCTGATCCTGCTGTCCGCCATGACTTTTGCCCTGTACGGCATTGCCGGACGGAAACATGCCCAGCGCTACGGAGGCATTGCCATGACCAGTCTCAGCTTCCTGTGCGGTTCTTTGGAGATGCTGGTGCTCATCGGCATTTCCACCTTTGCGCCGGTACGGGACCTGATGCTGTCCCTGGGGCTGAAGGTGTTTACGGACATCCCCATCCTGGGGGGACTGACGGCGGCCCATATCCCGCCTCTGGCCTGCATCGCCGTAGGGGTCACCGGTCTGGGCTATGCCAGCTATTTCCTGGCCATGGAATATACGGATCCGGCCACGGCTTCTCTGGCCTTTTACATCAAGCCCATCCTCACCGCCTTCATGGCCTGGCTGGTCATTGATGAACCCATTACGGTGAATATGATCGTGGGCATTGCCCTGATCCTGTTTGGCTCCTGCCTGTCCATTATTTCCAAACGGAAAAAGGCAGCCTGAAGAAAGGAACTGTCATGAACTTTAAATTCGTCCACAACAACTTCAATGTGCTGGATCTCCAGAAATCCCTGGCTTTCTACAAGGAAGCCCTGGGCCTGGAAGAAACCCGGCGGATCGAAACCCCGGATTTCACCATTGTGTATCTGGGAGACCACCAGACCAGCCATCTGCTGGAACTGACCTGGTTGAAAGACCGGAAGGAACCCTACAACCTGGGGGACAACGAATTCCATCTGGCCTTTGAGACCGATGATTTTGCCGCCGCCCATGCCAAACACGAGAAAATGGGCTGCATCTGCTTCGAAAATCCGGCCATGGGGATTTACTTCATCACGGATCCGGACAACTACTGGCTGGAAATCCTGCCGCCGAAAAAATAAGGGGAGAATATGATGGGAAGTTTTTTGAAAGAATTTAAAGCGTTTGCCCTCCGGGGCAATGTGGTGGACATGGCCGTCGGTGTCATTATCGGGGGTGCTTTCGGGAAGATCGTATCTTCTGCCGTCAATGACATCATCATGCCGCCGCTGGGGATCCTGATCGGCGGGGTGGATTTCTCCGATCTGTTCCTCAACCTGTCCAGCAAGAAAGTCAGCACCCTGGCGGAAGCCAAGGCAGCCAATCTGCCGGTGATCGCCTATGGCAGCTTCATCACCAATGTCATCGATTTCATCATCATGGCCTTTGTGATTTTCTGCCTGATTTCCCTGCTGAACCGGTTCAAGAAAGAAGAACCCAAGGCAGAACCAACCCTGTGTCCGTTCTGCAAAATGCCGGTGGATCCGGAAGCAACCCGGTGCCCCCACTGCACGTCTGAAATTCCCAAGAAATAACCGGCCGGGCTGGTCAGGCGTTTTTGCCGGACCAGCCGGCTTTTTGCGTAAATATCACTACAGGAGGATGTTCCATGAACGTATTGGATGTACTGGAAGAACGGGGATACCTGAAACAGATGTCCCACCCGGATGAAATCAGAGAACTGCTGGGAAAGGAAAAGATCACCTTCTATATCGGCTTTGATCCCACCGCGGACAGCCTCCATGTAGGGCATTTCATCGCCCTGATGGTCATGGCCCATATGCAGCGGGCCGGCCACCGTCCCATCATCCTGCTGGGAGGCGGCACCGGCATGGTGGGGGACCCCAGCGGCAAGAATGAAATGCGGAAGATGCTGACTCCTGAATTCATCAACCACAATATCGAATGTTTCAAGAAACAGATCGGCCGGTTCATCGACATGTCCGAAGGAAAAGCCATTGTGGCCAACAACGCCGACTGGCTGCTGAAGCTGAACTATGTGGACATGCTCCGGAGCGTGGGGGTCCATTTCTCCGTGAACCGGATGCTGGCCGCCGACTGCTACAAGACCCGTCTGGCCAGCGACAACGGGCTCACCTTCTTTGAAATGAACTATATGATCATGCAGGCCTATGACTTCTATACCCTGCACAAAAACTACAACTGCGTCATGGAACTGGGCGGGGACGACCAGTGGTCCAACATGATTGCCGGGGTGGAACTGATCCGTCGGAAAGACCGGCAGCCGGCTTACTGCATGACCAACACCCTCCTGACCAACAGCCAGGGCCAGAAAATGGGCAAGACCGTGGGCGGCGCCGTATGGCTGGATCCGGAGAAATTCTCTCCTTACGATTTCTACCAATACTGGCGGAATATCGATGATGCGGATGTGGAAAAATGCCTGGCCCTGCTGACCTTCCTGCCCATGGAGGAAGTCCGCCGTCTGGGAGCTCTCCAGGGAGCGGAAATCAACGAAGCCAAGAAAGTGCTGGCTTACGAAGTGACCAAGATCGTCCACGGGGAAGCCGAAGCGGAAAAGGCCAAAAACGCCACGGAAGCCCTGTTCGGATCCGGCAGCAACCTGGACAATGTGCCCACCATCACCGTCCGGAAGGACGAATGGGGCTGCCGTCTGCTGGATCTCCTGGCAGAAAACAAGGTGATCGCCACCAAGAGCGAAGGCCGCCGGCTGATGCAGCAGAACGGCCTTTCCATCGATGATGCCAAAGTCACCGACGTGGATACCCTGGTGGACGACGCCCTGTTCGCAGACAAAGAAAGCCTGATGCTGCGGAAAGGGAAGAAGAAGTACTACCGGTTGGTAAGGGGATAAAAAAATGGGGCTATTGCGTGAGCAACAGCCCTGTCAACGGGCAACTGACAAAAAAGAGTACTGCACGCTCATGTGCAGTACTCCTTTTTCATTTAAGTTCCTTCTTCGCGATTTTCCCCGTTGCCAGGTGGGGCATGGTTTCCAGCTGACGGAAGACCCGGGGGACTTTGTAGATGGCCAGATTCTGCTGCAGGTATTTTTTCAGGGCCCTGGGGTCCACGGTTTCCCCTTCCCGGACCGTGTAGAAGCAGCATCCGGCCTGGCCCCGGAGCTTGTCCGGGATGCCGATGAACGCCGCTTCGTCGATGCCCGGGTAGGCGTAGACCAGTTCTTCGATTTCCCGGGGATAGATGTTTTCCCCCATGCTGATGATCATGTCCTTCAGCCGGTCCACGATCCGCAGGTATCCGTCCTGATCTTCCACCACCACATCGCCTGTGTGGAGCCATCCGTCCACCAGAGCATCTGCCGTGGCTTTCGGCAGATGCCAGTAGCCCAGCATCACATTGGGTCCTTTGACCAGCAGTTCGCCCCGGCTGCCCTGGGGCATTTCCCGGCCCTCCGGATCCACCACCTTCACCTGGATCTCCGGCAGGGGCAGGCCAATGGTGCCGCTTTTCACCTTCTCCGGGGGATTGACGGACACCACCGGCGAAGCTTCCGAAAGGCCGTATCCTTCAATGATGGGCTGATGGTACCGGGCTTCAAAAGCCTGGAGAAGGGAAAGCGGCATGGCGGTGCCTCCCACCACGGTGTACCGGACGGAGGTCAGGTCCTCCGGCTGTCCCCGGCGGATGAGCAGGGAACAGAGGGAAGGCACCAGGTACAGCACCGTCAGCTGCTGGTCCCGGATGAAATGGACAATGTCCTTCAGGTTCACGCTGTCATACAGGAAGATGGAGGCTCCCACCAGCAGTGGATTGATCAAGGCGGTGATCAGGCAGAAACAGTGGTACAGGGGCAGCACCGCCAGCACCCGGTCCTCTGGGGTGATGCGGAGGATTTCCTGGAACTGGCGGGCGTTGCAGGTCACATTGGCGTGGGACAGCAGAGCCCCTTTGGGCCGGCCGGTGGTGCCGGAAGTATAGATGATGAGGAAAGGCTCCTGGTCCGTGAAGGTTTCCGAAAGAGACGGCGCTTCCGGGGCCGGGCTGTCCAGATACCCGTCCAGAGGCAGCTGGCGGATGGATCCCTCCAGATCCGCCGTGGCTTCCAGGACGTTCCAGGCAAAAGGATTACCGGTATAGAGCAGTAAACTGGACTCAGAATCCCGGAGGATGAATCCCACTTCCCGCTGGCTCAGCTGGCTGTTGATGGGTACGGCAATGGCGCCCAGGGAAGCCAGGGCCAGATAAGCAACGATATAGTGGACGGTTTTCCGGGAAAAAATGGCAACACGGGTCTGCTGCCGGATCCCCTGGGCATACAGGGCATTCCGGCATTGACGGACCAGAGTACGGAGATCCAGGTAGGTATAGGAACGGCCCTGGTCAAAGACCGCCAGCCGGTCCGGTTCACCAAAGGACAACAGATGGTGGACGAGCATGGTAAGGCCTCCTTTTATCAGATTTCTCTTTCTATTGTACCGTGAAAAAAGAAAATAGGGAAGAGTGAAGAGGGAGGCCGGGATGGGGTTGTTGCACGTTCTGTGCAACAACCCCCTGGTCGTAGAGACGCATAGCGGCTTAAGTCTGGAGCCTGAAGGCTGGAGCCAAATGTTGAATTTGCAGGCAAATTTTTGAATATGCTGCAAAAACTGGTTGCCGCATACCGCAGGCAGCAGTCCCTTTTTCTTTCTCTTTCCTTCATGGTATAATGAGGAAAAAGTCATGCTACTCACTTAGCTTGACAGGAGGGAGGGGACCATGGAGCAATTTTTACAGGAAATGACAGAGCTCCTGCCGTTCCTGCAGGAACCCCGGTTTGGCATTCCTCTGCCTGTATTGTATCTGATCATAATGATCGGGGTGATCCTGTGGGGTGGGTCCCTCCGGGAACGGATCTTCCAGCTGGGGGCCCGGGAGGCGGTGGGCTGGAGCATCTGGGTGTGGCTGGTCTGGCTGACCATCCGGCTGCTGCGGCTGACCCTGATTACCGGCTGGGCTGCCCTGGCCCGCCTGCTCTGGTACGGCTATTATCCCTGCATGGGGCTGCTGGCTTTTCTGGTGGTCTGGATCAGCTATGCCAGCAACCGGACCCCGGAAGACAGGGCTCTTCCCCGCTGGCTCCAGGGCCTGCTGCTTGTTGACCTTCTTTTAGCCGGGCTGGCCCTGACCAATGACTGGCATCAGCTGGTGTTCCAGATCCAGCCCAGTACCAATCCCCACCAGGATATCTATACCTATGGCTTTGTGTATTACCTGATCCTGTTCAGTTATCTGGCCCAGCTGCTTCTGGCCAATGGATGGCTGTGCTGGAGGGCTTTCCGGGAAAAAATCAGTCTGGAGAGGCTGTGGCAGCCCTTTACGGTCATCCTGCTGTACGGAGGATACATTGCCAGCTATATCCTGCGGGTTTCCTGGATCTTCCGGAGTGAACTGGTCCTGTGGACGGCATTTTTCGGTTTCCTCTGGATGGAAGCCCTGCTCCGTTCCCGGCTGCTGCCGGGGAACAGTCAGTATCGGGACTGCTTTCTCCATTCCCGCCTGGGGCTGACCATCCTGGACCGGCAGGGACGTGTGGTGTATCAGTGCCAACAGCTGCCCGTCCCTCCGGACGGAGACTGGCAGCGGCGGACCATGCCCATTTCCGGAGGGCAGGTGGTATGGTACCAGGATATGGGAGAACTGCGCCAGAAGAAGAAAAAACTGGAACTGACGGCCCTGACCCTCCAACGGGTCTACCGGCTGCGGCGGAACTGGGAAAAAATCCGGAGAGAACGGATCCATCAGCAGACCCGGCAACGGATCTATGAGGAAGTGGAGGGCATCCTCCAGACCAGAGGTCCTCTTTTCCAGCAATATGCCCGGGCCCTGGCACAGGCGGAAGGGGGCCCTGAGGCCCGGCAGCTGGTGGCCCGGCTCAATGTGCTGGCCTGCTACCTGAAGAAGCAGTGTGTGCTGCTGCTCCGGGGACGGGAAGACAACTGTCTGCCGGTCCGGGAACTGCAGCTGGCGGTCCGGGAACTCTGCCATTACCTGGAACGGACCGGGGTGAAGACGCTGGTGGACGATCGTCTGGAGGGGCAGCTGCCGGTGACAACGGCCCTGGCTTTCTTCCAGCTGCTGGAGGAGGCTTCGGAAGAGGCGGTGCGCCAGGGAGAAAGTTCCCAGATCTGCTGCTTCAAAGAAAGTGAGAAGGGATGGGAGCTGTCCCTGCTCTGGGATCCCCGGCCCTGGGTCCGGGAATTTGTGGCGCAGCATCAATCTCGTTATGGCAGGGGCCTGTTCTGCCGGGAACTGGAATACGGGAGCAGTCTGGTTCTTCAGCACCAGAAGGGGGACGGATCATGGTAGATTTTGTAAAGCTGGGACCCCTGTTTCACCGGGTGCTGGTGCTGCTGGGCTTTGTGGGGCTGATGAGCCAGAGCCTCCTGATCTATTTCCTCCAGCCCCTTCCCCGGTTCCGGTTTCGCCGCCGGAAAGCGCTGGAAGGGGTGATCCTGGTCCTCCTGATCCTCCTGGAAAGCGATTTGATCCAGGATATCCAGCTGGGCCGGGAAGAGCCCTATGGTACGGGGTTCCGTCTGGTCCTTGGCGGCAGTCTCCTGGTGCTGGCCCTGTGGCAGCAGGGAGATTCAATCAGATATCTGTCCCTGTGCCTGGCCGGAATGGCGATCCTGCCCTTTTTCGACGGGAGCTATCCCTGGGAGATGGGACTGGCCCTGGGGCTTTTTCTGGTGCGGTCCCTGGATCTCCTGCCGGAAACCATCCAGGAAAAACGGATGCAGATCACAGCGTATTCCATTCAGGAAGCCATTGATTCTTTAGAGGAAGGGGTCCTGATCTCGCTGGCCAGCGGCGAACCGGTGCTGATGAACCGGGCCCTGTTCCGGTATACGGAAAGTGTCCTGGGGGTGGGGATCCGGAACGGCAATATGCTGTGGCACCTGCTCCAGGACGTCCGCAGGCCCGGGCTGCATCGGGAAAACCAGGGCAGAGGGCTGCTTTTCCGGCTGCCGGACGGCCGCTGGCTGCTGTTCCAGCGGGTCAAGATCTATTTCCAGGGGCAGTCCCACTGGCAGCTGACTGCCAGTGATGTCACGGAACTCCAGCGGCTGAACCAGTCCCTGGACCAGCAGAACCGGCAGCTGCAGCAGAAAAATGCCGAGCTGAAGGAACTGCTCCAGCATGTCCAGGAAATCCAGAGCCGGGAAACCCTCCGGGAAATCCGGATCCGGATCCATGATCTGATGGGGATGCGGATCAGCCTGCTCCAGCAGGTATTGAACAACAGGAATTTTGCGGATTACCAGCGAATCATGCCCCTTTTGGTCAGCATGCTTTCTGATGTGCGGCAGGAAATCCGGGTGAAACCCCAGGTGCGGCTGGCTGAACTGGTCTCTGTGTACCGGAAGCTGGGGGTACTGGTCACCGTGCGGGGAAATCTGCCGGAGGAGGAATGGAAAGGGGAACTGTATGTGCAGATCATCCGGGAAGCCCTGACCAATGCCGTCTGCCATGGGCGGGCCAGCCAGGTGGCTCTGGTCCTGGACGAAGAAAACCTTCTGATCCAGGACAATGGACTGGGCTGCACCGGACCCGTCCAGGCAGGAGGCGGGCTTACCGGGATCCGGGAAAAAGTGGAAAGCCGGGGCGGGAAACTGGACGTTTCCGGGACCCCTCATTTTATACTAAAAATCCGTTTTGGGATGGAAGAAAAGGAAGGGACGAACGATGATCCGTATTCTGCTGGTGGATGACCAGAAAATCCTGCTGGATGGGCTGGCCAGGCTGCTGGAACCTTATGAAGACCTGGAGGTGGTGGGGCAGCTGCCCTTTTCGGAAATGGTGGAAACAGCCTGCGGCCGGCTGAAGCCCCATGTGGTACTGATGGATATCTGCATGGAAGGGAAGACCAGCGGGATCGAATGTACCCGGAAGATCAAAAAGCATTTTCCCCAGATCAAAGTCATCATCATGACCGGTTTCCAAGATGTGCATTTTGTGGAACTGGCCCAGGAGGCGGGGGCGGACAGTTTCATCTACAAAGAAAGTGCTGCAGACCAGTTCGTGGACTGCATCCACCGTACCATGGAGGGGGAGCATCTGTTCCCGGATGTCCAGGAACGGACCACCTTTGGATTTTACAACGCCACCCTGACCCAGCGGGAAATCCAGATCCTGCACCTGGTCTGCCAGAACCTGAGCTATCAGGAAATCGCCGACCGGCTGCAGCTGACCCGCCGGACCGTCAGCTTCCACATCAGCAACATGCTCAGCAAAACCGGCCACAAAAGCCTGGTGGGACTGGCTGTGGAAGCGGCAGAGAAGGGGTATGCAGGGAGGGAGTAGGTCTGTTGCTGGGGCAACAGACCCTGTCAGCAGTCAACTGTCAACTGCCGAAGGAAGCCAGTAAACTGGCTTTGAGCAAGGGCAACAATTGGATAAATCGTACCTGTAGGGGCAGCAGGCCCGGCTGCCCGCCAAATCAGAAGTTGACCATGTGTTCTGCGGGGCGCCGGGCCTGCGCCCCCTACGGTTTATGCTGTTTAAAAATCAATTTGAAAATTGATTTCTATCGGCCGCTGACCGCTGACCGTTGACAGCTGACAAAATGGAGGGGTGTTGTACTTTTTGTGCAAAACCCCTCCATTTTTCTCAACCCTGTACTTTAGTACAGTGCGGAAATCTCCTGCTTCCGGTATACTGGAGACAGGAGGTGAAGACAATGAAGATACAGAATGATTTCAGAAAATTCTTTCGTATTGTGGGGATCCTGGCGCTTGCGGTCCTGGCCCCTTTGGGGCGGGGGCTGGCGGCTGAGAAGGAAAAGGTGATCCTGGATACGGATATGGTGGAACTGCTGGATGACGGGGTGGCCATGATGATGCTGGCCCAGGCCCCCAACATCCAGTTGGAAGGGGTGACCATCGTCTTTGGGAACACCTGGGTGGAAACCGGGACCGCAGCGGCCATCCGTCAGTTGGAAGGGATGGGACGGAAGGATATCCCGGTGTTTATGGGGGTGAATGAACCCACCCGGAAAGACCGGTTTGCCCATATGGCGGAAGAAAAACGCCTGTACGGACAGAATTTCGACAGCCATAAAGGAGCCGCCGGCTATCCCCGTCCGGCTTCCTGGCAGCAGGTATACCGGGAACGGTACCACCGGGAACCGGAACTGCAGCCCCGGAAGGAGGCGGCAGCCGATTTCATTGTCCGGACCATCCGGAAGAATCCTGGAGAGGTGACCCTGGTGGCCATTGGAAGTGGAGCCAACCTGGCGGCAGCCCTGGACCGGGATCCGTCCATTGCCGGAAAGGTGAAACGGGTGGTGTACATGGCCGGAGCCTTCATGGTGGAAGGCAATGTGATGCCCCACGGAGAATTCAATGTATGGATCGATCCGGAATCGGCCCGGAAAGTGTACCGGGCACCCTGGACGGAACAGGTGTTCCTGCCGCTGGATGTATGCAATACGGCCAAACTGAGCCGGCAGGAATATCAGGTGCTTACGGGGAAAATCACCCAGCCCTGGGCCCGTGCCATGTGGAAGGATTACTGGGCAGGGCCTCTGTTCCAGCAGGATCCGGGCTTTTCCAGCTATATCTGGGATGTGCTGGCCGCTGCCGTGGTCATCGATCCCCTGGTGATCACCCGGGAAGAAACCCTGCCGGTGGATGTGAATGACCAGTACGGACCGGGCTATGGAGATACGCTGGCTTACCGGGGCTTTGGACCGGAAGGTACCCAGAAGGCCCGGATCGTCTTTGCCGTGGATCAGGACCGGCTGTGGCCCATGGTGGAAAAAGTCTTTGACCGGCTGTAAAAAAGAGAGGAGAAAACCATGCTCAACCGCAAGAAATTCCTGCGGGCCGGCGCTTCTGCCGCCCTCTTTGCCCTTCTGCTGCCTCTCCAGGCCTGGGCCCAGGTGGTGATACTCCACACCAACGACATCCATTGCGGGGTGGACAGGAACCTGACCCTGGCCCGGGTGGCGGCTTATAAAAAGAAACAGAAAGCCCTGAATCCCCAGACCCTGCTCCTGGACGCCGGAGATGCCATCCAGGGGGAACCCCTGGGGAAACTCACCGACGGACGGGCCATGGTCCGGATCCTGAATGGGGCGGGCTATGATTTTGCCATTCCCGGCAACCATGAATTCGATTACGGCATGGACAACTTCCTGTCCCTGGCCAAAAAACTGGACTGCGGGTACACCAGCTGCAACTTCGTCCGGCTGGATACCGGGAAACCCGTCCTAGCCCCCTACCGGATCTTTCCCTTCAAAGAACGGAAGGTGGCGCTTATCGGGGTCACCACCCCCGGTACCCTGGTGTCGTCCACGCCCCGGTTCTTCCAGGACGAAAAAGGCCATTTTATCTATGGATTCTGTGAGGACAAAGCAGGGGTGAAGCTTTACAGACAGGTCCAGGATACGGTGGAGGAAGCACGGGAACAAGGGGCGGATACGGTGATCCTGGTGGCGCATCTGGGCAGTGACGGTTCCATCCCCGTATGGAGCAGCCGGGCACTCCTGGCCCATGTAACCGGCGTGGACGGGCTCATCGACGGCCATTCTCACGAACAGTACGAAGTGTTCTATCCGGACCGGAACGGGAAAATGATTCCGGTGGCCCAGACCGGCACCAAACTCCAAAGCCTGGGGCGTATGGTCATCGAAGATGACGGTACCATCCGGGGCGAACTGGTCCGGGAGCTGATGGAGCCGGATCCCCAGGTGGAGAAACTGGTCCGGAAAGAAATGGCCAAAGTGGACCGGGCCCTGTCCCAGAAGGTGGGAGAATCCTCTGTGGAACTGGTGGATTCCCTGGAGGGCCAGCGGGCCGTGCGCCAGAAGGAAACCAATCTGGGGGATTTTGCCGCAGATGCTTTCCGGACCTGTTTCAAGGCGGATGCGGCCCTGATCAACGGGGGCTCCTTCCGGTCCGGTCTGCCCCGGGGCGCCTGGACCCGGAAGACCCTTCTGACCCTGTTCCCCTTTGGGAACCAGGCGGTGCTTCGGAGTATTTCCGGCCAGCAGCTGCTGGATGCCCTGGAACTGAGCGTATCCCATGCGCCGGAAGAAAACGGCGGGTTCCTCCAGGTATCCGGGCTGACCTTTGTCTACGATCCGGCCATCCCCTCACCGGTGAAACTGGATGACCAGGGAAATTTCGCCCGGGTGGAAGGGGAACGGAGGGTCCGCCAGGTGATGATCGGCGGCAAACCCCTGGATCCGGCGGAAGACTATCTGGTGGCCGGGACCAGCTACATCCTCAGCGACGGGGGCAACGGCTATACCATGTTCCGGGACACCACCCTGGTAGCGGAACCGGGCCTGTCCGACGTGGACATCCTGGCTGATTACGTCCAGAAACAGGGCGTCAGCGAGGCCTATCGGAAGCCGGAAGGGCAGGGGAGGATCCGGATAGACAGGAAATAAGGCGCTGTGAAAAAATCATCCCCAGCGCCTTTATTTCGCTAGCGTCAGCTGGCTTCCATCGGCTAGTGACTAGAGACTAGTGACTAGTGACGGGGTGTGAAAAAGCATTTTTTCACACCCCCTTTTTTACCAAAACCTGTACTTTAGTACAGTGCGTTTCTTCTGAAAATTCTGTACAATAAAAGCAGAAAGAGGACGAACGGATATCTGGAGAAAGGAGCACATGATGAGAAAGACATGGAAACAAATTCTGTTGGGAGCATTGACCCTGTGTGTCATGGCATCCGGCTGCGGTGGGGGAAAAGGGGGCGGGGGAACCCCTGAAGACCCCAACGCCGACCTGCCGGTGCGGAAGAAAATCAGCACCCCGGTGGCATCCAGTTTTAAAGTAGACGGCCGGACGGTGAACATCTATGAATATACCGGGCTGACCTTCAAGGACCAGATCCTGTGGACGGACACCCTGGCGGTGGACGGGGACCGGATTTACTTCTTCGGCTTCGACACCAAGGACGAAACATACCGGACCAAACTCCGGTCTGTCAGTTTCAAGGATGAGACGCTCAGTGACCTGAAGGTGCTGGATGAACGGGCCTACTGGCGGGACAAACTGGTGGTATCCAACGGAACTGTCTATGACTGGCACAAACAAGGGGATTATCAAAGTCGTGAAAAGAAAAATGAAGCTTCCTATTGGCATTATTACGACGGAAAGACCATGGTGCCCACCGATTTCACCGGCACGACTCTGATTCCCATCGATCAGGGGAAGGATGTGGTCTTTACCCAAAAACGGGACTACTGGACCGGGACCCTGGACAAAGGGACCCTTACCAAGGGGAAGGAACTCCTTACCGCAGAGTCGATCAGGAAGGCTGGGCTGAACATCAAGAAACAATGGGCGGACAAGGACGGATTATACCTGATGGGGTATATGAAAAACGACAAGGGTGAAAATCAAAATGTGGTCCGGCAGTACAGTCTGCAGGACGGACAGCTGATCCAGTCCTTTGAGGGACCTCTTACCAAAGAAGGCCGTGGGTATGCGGTCACCGAGCACCGGGTGGTGCTGGGACAAGAAGGCGGCATCTACTGGATTTACCGCAAGAAGGATGGAAAGTTGTTGGGGAAATTCAAGACAGAACCCAAACTGACCATGGAAATCCTCACCCCCATGAAAAACGATTCCATCCTGATCTACCGCCGGATCAGCCGGGAGAAAGGCGAAGCCAAACTGTACCGGATGGATCTGTAGGGGAGAAAAGAGGGAAGAGTGCAGAAGATATGGAAAATAGGAACGGATTGAAGAAAGAGAGGTAAATTATGGGACTGATCAAAGCAGGGATGGGCGCTGTAGGCGGCGTGCTGGCCGATCAATGGAAAGAGTTTTTCTACTGCCAGATGGCACCGGACATCCTGATGATGAAAGGCCAGAAACGGACCGGGAGCCGGAGCTCCAACCAGGGCGACGACAACATCATCAGCAACGGATCCCGGATCGCTGTGAACAACGGCCAGTGCATGATAATCGTGGAAAACGGCAAGGTGGTGGATCTGTGTGCAGAACCGGGGGAATACACCTACGACAAAAGCACTGAACCTTCCATCTTCACCGGGGATCTGAAAGACAATGTGAAGGACATTTTCAAACAGCTGGGGAAACGGTTCACCTTCGGCGGGGATACCGGTAAGGATCAGCGGGTATACTATTTCAATACCAAGGAACTGATCGGGAACAAATACGGGACCCCCAGCGAAATCCCCTTCAAGGTGAAGGATGATACCACTGGCCAGGTGCTGACCATCCGGCTCCGGTGCTTCGGGGAATACAGCTACCGGATCACGGACCCCATCCTGTTCTATACCCACGTGGCCGGGAACGATTTCGACGAATACCGCAGGGAAACCCTGGACAGCCAGATGAAAAGCGAACTGCTCATGGCCCTGGCACCGGCTTTTGCCCAGCTCAGCGCTCAGCGGATCGACTACACGGAAATCATGGCCCATACCTTTGAACTGGCGGAAGCCCTCAACGATGTCCTGAGCAAAAAATGGCGGGATCTCCGGGGCATTGAAATCGTTTCCTTCGGAATCAGCAATATCAAAGCCAATGAAGCGGATGAAGAAAAGATCCAGAAGGTCCAGATGAGCATGACCATGGGCAGTGATCCCCGGATGGCCATGGGGGCCGTGGTGGATGCCACCGCCGATTCCATGAGGATAGCGGCAGGAAACCAGAACGCCGGAGCCGCCTTCGGGTTCATGGGCATGAATATGGCAGGGAATGCCGGGGCGAACATGTTCCAGGCCCTGGCAGGCCAGGCGGCGGCCCAGCAGCCGGCCCCACCGCCGGCAGGAGCACCACGTCAGCCCAGTGGGTTTGCCCCAGGAGCGGCGGCTCCCAATGGCTGGGACTGCAGCTGCGGCCAGAAGGGCAATACCGGGAAGTTCTGCATGGCCTGCGGCGCCAAAAAGCCGGAACCGGCAGGGACCTGGGACTGCGCCTGCGGCCACAAAGGGAATACCGGGAAGTTCTGTATGGAATGTGGCGCTCCCAAACCGGAAACCCAGCCCCAGGGATGGACCTGTCCCGGCTGCGGCACGGTAAACCAGGGGAAATTCTGCATGAACTGCGGAGCCAAAAAACCGGAGGATGCGCCTTTGTACCGCTGTGACAAATGCGGCTGGCAGCCCCCCGATCCCCATCATCCCCCCAAATTCTGCCCTCAGTGCGGAGATCCCTTTGACGACAACGACAAGAGCTGAAACAGGAGGTGAGTGAAAATGACCGATACCTCTGTTGCCTACAAGTGTCCCAACTGCGGCGGGCCCCTGGAATTCCAGCCGGGGGCAAGCCAGGTGGTCTGTCCCTACTGCGATACCAAACTGGACGTGGCCCAGATGGAAGCTCTCTTTGCCCGGCAGCAGGAACGGGCGGCAGCCGCCCAGGAAGCAAAGGAAGAACGCTGGAATACGGAGATGGCCGGCAAGGAATGGAGCACGGAAGAAGCTTCCGTCCTGAAAGCCTTCACCTGTTCCGCCTGCGGTGCGGAAATCGTCTGTGACGAAAACACCCTGGCCACGGAATGCTGCTACTGCGGGAATCCCACCATGATGCCCAACCGTTTCAGCGGCATGCTGAAGCCGGATTACGTGATCCCCTTCACCAAGACCAAGGACGATGCGGTGGCGGCCCTGAAGGAATTCTACAAGGGCAAGCGCCTGCTGCCGGCGGCCTTTACGGCCAACAACCGGATCCAGGACATCCAGCCCATGTACGTGCCCTTCTGGCTCTTCGATTCCAAAATCCATGCCAGTGCCGACTTCCAGGGGGAAGACGACAATGTAATGGAAACCAGCGATGAGATCATTACGGAAACCCGGGTGTTCCAGTGCATCCGCAGTGGCCGGATGAGCTTCCATAAGATTCCGGTGGACGGCTCCAGCAAAATGGACGATACCTATATGGAAAGCATCGAACCTTTCGATTATTCCCAGATGGTGCCCTTCAGCCCGGCCTATCTCACCGGTTTCCTGGCGGACAAATACGATGTGGATGCGGAAGCTTCCGTGCCCCGGGCTGATGAACGGGTGGAACGGTCCGCCGTAGGGGTGCTGGAAGAAACCGTCAAGGCCAGGGGCTATGACCGGACCATCCTCAAGGACAGCGTGGTCCGGAAGGATGAAGACCAGGTAGCCTATGCCCTGGCTCCGGTGTGGATCCTGACCACCCGGTATCAGGACAAACCCTACACCTTTATGATGAACGGACAGACCGGGAAGATGGTGGGGACACTGCCCTATGACAACCAGAAATCCCTGATGTATATGGGGGCTGTGGCGGCCATCCTCACACCGGCCCTGTATTTTGTGGCAAAGATGTTCTTGACGTAAGGAGGTCATCATGAAGAAGTTACTGCGCATCCTGGCACTCCTGGTGCTTCTGGTGGGCATGGCCGTTTCCGCATCGGCAGCCTCTGCCCTGGTGCTGGATCAGGCTGATCTCCTGCGGCCCCAGGAAGAGAAAGTCCTCCAGCAGTCCCTGGACCAGGTGAGCCAGAAATATCAGGTACGGCTGGCGGTGGTCACGGTGAAAAGCACCGGAAACGTGAAACCCGGAGAGTTCGCCAATGTAATGCTGGACAAGATCAAAGACAGCAAGCTCAAGGGAAATATGGTGCTGCTCCTGTCCATGAAGGATCGGGACTGGTACATTTCCACCGACAACGGCATGCGGAAAATGATCACCGACAAAGCCGGTATCAAGGCCCTCAGCGGAAAATTCCTGCCGGCCCTGAAAAAGAACAACTATCCGGAAGCCTTCGGCCAGTATGCCAAAGGGGCGGATGAACTGCTGGCCTACTACCAGAAAGAAGGGAAGCCCTACGATCCTGCCAATGCCTTCAATCCTCTGGCCCTGGCCATTGCCGCTGCGGTGTCCCTGGGCATCGGGTTCCTGGTGCGCCGGATCCTCATCGGCCAGATGAACAATGTGATGCCGGCCCTGGAAGCCGGGGTCTATCTGGACCGGGACAGCTTCCAGCTGGAAGAAAATGCGGACAACTACCTGTACATGACTGTCCATCGCAAGCCGAAGAAGAGCCGCGAAAGCGCCAAGGCCGACAGTACCGATGAGGATCATGGGGGCGGCGGCGGAAAGTTCTGAAAAGGAGGAGCCATGAAAAGAAAGGATGTCCGGAGGCCGCTGGTCTGCCTGTGCCTCATGGCTTTTCTCACCGGCCTGCCGGTCCTGGCCGGGGCTTCCGGCGGAGAAGGAATCTATGGCCGGGAACTGGACACCCTGTATGATATGATCCAGGGAGGCAGAGACCCTGACGCTTATGGAGAGGACCGGGAGGACCTGGTGGCTGTCTGGGAAGGGATCCGGGAACTGTCCCCGGCCCAGGGGCTGGAACAGGTGAAGTATCAGCTGTTGGACTGCAACGGGGACGGGGAGCCGGAACTGCTGACGGGCCAGGACGACCGGATCACCAATCTGTTCACCATCCGGGACGGCCGGCTCCACCGGGTGTTCAGCGGCCTGTACCGGAACGCCTGGTATCCCCTGGGAAAGGGACGGTTCCTGAACCAGGGGTCCGGGGGCATCGGTCTTGCCATACTGGGAGAGTACCATCTGGACGGGGACGGGAATCTGGTGTGCGAAAACTGTTATTTCACCAACTGGGATCCTGTCAGGGAAAAAGAGGAAGTGTACTGGAACACCCTTGGCATTCCGGACAGAGCCCTGTCGGAGAAACAGGCCATGACACCGGGGCAGTTCCAGCAACTGCAGGCAAACCTGATGGGCAAGGTGGAAAAACTGTCCTGGCAGTCCCTGGCCCGCCGGGGCAAAGGAAGTGTGGAGCTGTCCCTGACCCAGGTCAGTGAGTTTGGCGAACCCATGCTGGCGGTGACTCCCAGAGAGAGATTGGAGGATGTGCACCTGCTCACTCTCCAGGTGGCGGAGGTCAGTGACAGCGGTCAGGTGACCTGGCAGGTGGAAAAGGATGAACCATTGGGGAACCTGGAACCGGGTACCCGATACAACTACCCCATAAATCTGGAAGGGACGGCCCGGGCCACCGGCCTGTCCTATTACGACCGGAAGGGGTATCATCGGAAGATCCTCCAGATCAGCGGAAAAGACGGCAGCCTGGTGGTGCGGGAGGAATAGGGAGGTGACAGTTGATGAAACGGATCGGTAAATTATGGACGGACCTGATACGGGCTCTGCTGCTGTGTCTGGTCCTGGTTCTGGGGCTGACGGCCGGGGGGTTTGCTGCTCCCCGGAAAACCGTCCTGGTCCACAATGTCAAGGAAATGATGGAGGCCCTGGATGACCATACGGAAGTCATCCTGGCACCGGGCCGCTACAACCTGTCCACCTGGCTGGCCAGCACCGCTGCGGGGCAGGTGATCCACAGATTCCCATGGAATCCCCTCAGCCCTCCAGGCCTGTATATGGCCTATGAGGACCTGGAGCTGGCCGGATTCCAGGATCTCACCATCCGGGGCCAGGATACGGAGAAGATCACGGCAGAAATCGTAACAGAGGATCCCTATACTCCGGTGCTGCATTTCCGGAACTGTCAGAACTTCCGGCTGGCTCATCTCCGGGTCGGCCATTCCCTGCAGGCTGGCCGCTGCAGCGGAGCCGTACTGAAACTGGATCTGGTGCAGGACGCAAGGCTGGAAAATCTGGACCTGTACGGGTGCGGGACCTATGGGTACGAAGCCCTGGGCTGTGAAAGCGTTACCCTCCGGGACAGTGTGATCCGCAGCTGCACCTATGGCCTGATCAATGCCATCGAGTGCAGGGATATGAAGATCATCCAGACCCTGTTCAAAGACACCAGCACCAATCTCCCCCTTTTCGCCGTGGCCCAGTCCCGGCTGGAACTGATCGACTGTACCTTCAAGAATGTCCAGGGAAGGATCAATGATATGGACCTGGCAGGAGGAACCGTGAGCCAGATGGTTGAAAGGTAAAGAGAGCCGAAGAAGGGAGGGGGAACAATGGATGGATCCATTAAAAAACGTGCCGCCTGGGGACTGCTCGTTCTGTTGTTGGGAGCAGCTCCGGCTCTGGCCTGTGAACGGGACCTTCCCCACAGACATGAGTGGCCCGGCGGTGTCTCTGAACCCCGGCCCCTGGCCCCCGGTGCGCTCCGGCACCAGCTCCAGATCCTTCTGGCCAACCGGGAACAGTGGGACCGGGTCCCCCAATGGGACGGTCTGGTGAACATCGCCGTGCTGGATATGGACTGGAACGGTGAGCTGGAAATCCTGGTCAATGCCGAAGGAGAGGGCAGGGACCAGTGCTATGAGGTACAGCCAGAGACCGGGAAACTGAAGAAAATCCCCGAACAGCAGTTGTACAGATCCCTGAACAATCTCCTGAGAGCTCCGGCCTGGTTCACCATCATGCCGGAAAAGCGGCAGGACTGGCTGCAGAAAGACCCTGCCCACGTGATCCATATGCTGCGGGACAGCTATGAGAACTATGCGGGGATCAAAGAAGGGTTTGGTTAAAAATACGCCGTTACGCTGGTCCCCAGGACCCACTCCCGGAAATCCCGGGTGAAGGGTCCTGTTTTTCTGTTCTGGAGCCGGAATCCTTCTATGGCCCAGACCAGTCCGGGAAATACCACATAGTCCATCCGGGCGCCCCAGCCCCGGAACCCCTGGCGCTGGAAGAATCCCGTATCCCCGTCCATGGTGTGGTAGAGGATGCTGGACTGGGGCTGGTCGTAATACCGGAGCCAGGTTTCCCAGGTGCCGCCCTTCCGCTCATCCAGTTCCCCGTAGGTCACTGCGGCCACAAAGCCGGTTTTCCGCTCCCGGTATCCGTCCCGGCCCTGGGAGCCTTTGGACCCCAGCAGTTCCAGGTCGAAAAGCCAACGGTCCCGGGGCTGGTATTCCAGCCGGGTGGTCCAGATCTGCTGCCGGTCGAACCCGGTGCCGCTGGCCCCCGGTTCCAGTCCCGGCTGCTGGAGGGCCGGCAGGCTGGCAGGCAGGGACTGGCGGGTCCGGAAATCCAGGAAGGCGGACCGGAGGTTCAGCTTTCCCAGCTGCTTTTCTTCCAGGGCAAACCAGCCGGTCTTCCGATGCAGGTTGTCGTTTCCGGTGGTCTGGCCGGCAAACAGGGTGATCCGGCCGCCTGGATCCGTATTCTTCCCAAAGCTGGTACGGATCCCGTCCACCCGTTTGTCGATGACATTCCCGTCCATGAGATACAGGTTGAACCGGCCCAGTTCCCATTTGGTGTGGCTGTTTTCGTGCTGGAGATAGGCCCGGGACAGGGTGGGATGGTGGTCCTGGGTGTGGTCCTTGTCGTTCCGTTTGTCTTCGATCATGAATTTCAGCTGGGTATCCTGGCTGGTGTGGACCACCGGGAACAGCCGCAGCCGCCGCTGGAGCAGGAACACATCCTGATCCGTCCGGGGCCAGCGGCTTTTTTTCAGGTTGGCGGGGGTCCGGGCGGCAAACCGGCCCTTGCCGTACAGATACCGGTAGTCCCCGTGGAGTTCCAGCCAGGGAGTGTTCCGCTGTTCCTGTTTTTCCGGAGGATCGGCCTGGGAAGGGTCCACCGGGGCCCCTTCGCCCAGAGAAACCGGGAGAGCCAGAAAAAATACGAAAGCAAGCCAGAACGGGAAAGCCATGACAGTCACCTTCTTTCTGTTGTTTCTTTTATCATAACAGATGCATGGGCAGGGAGTAAAGAGCGGCGGGCTGACCAGGTGGGATTTCTGATGCCAAAACCACCTGACCACAGCGGGGCGCCGGGCCGGCGCCCCCTACGGTTGTACCTGACCACTTAACCACTTAATCCCCCTGACTCGCTCCCTACCCACATTCCCCGGGATATGGTATAATAAAATAATTAAAATGAATAAACTTGCGTTTGAGGAGAAGCCTATGAACGACGAAGAAGTAAAACAGCAGGCGCAGTTGGAAAACAGTCCGGACACGGACGATATGGGAGCCATCAAGGTGGCCGACGAAGTCCTGAGCATTGTGGCGGGGCTGGCTGCTTCGGAGGTGAACGGGGTCTACGGCATGAGCGGGGGCATCCGGGAAGGGCTCACGGACATGCTGGGCAAACAGAATTTCTCCAAGGGCATCAAGGTCTATACGGAAGGCCATACGGTGCGGGTGGAGGTCCATGTGATCATCACCTACGGGTTCAACATTCCGGATGTGGCCATCAAGCTCCAGGAAAAGGTCAAGGAAGCCGTGGAGAACATGACCGGCTACGAAGTCACCGGGGTGGACATCCATGTGGAAGGTGTGAAGAAGAAAAAAGAAAAGGCCTTTGCAGAGAAAGACGATACGGATGAACTGATGAAGAAATGGGAGGAAGAACCGGCAGGGAGCCCGGCACTGCCGGAAGGGACTGCCGCCGGGGAAAACCGTCCGGAACCGCCGGAAGAAGGAGAAACGGCGGCGGGAACGGAACCGGAAAAAGAACCTGACCCCAAAGGCCAGGAAATGTCAGGAGGGGAACAATGAGCATATTCGATCGGATTATCCTGACCCTGTATACCATCATCATGGCGGCAGTGGCGGTGCTCATCGTCATTGTCAGCGTCAACGGCATCCCGGTCCATGAGCTGACGGAATTTGCCGCCCGGGTGCCCGGCCGGTGGGAATACACCATCGGGGGCGTGATCATCTTCCTGGTAAGCCTGCGGCTGCTCTTTGCCAGCTGGAGCCGGGGCGGCAGCAATGACCTGACCTTTGACAACGAACGGGATGGGAAGATCCATGTAAGCCAGCGGGCCATGGAAGATTATATTGCCGGGTTCACCAATGATGTGTACGGTGTCTACGGTGCCAAATGCCGGGTGAAGCTGCTGAAGGACAGCCAGCTGGGCGTCCGGATCAATGCTTCCGTCGAGCCGGGCATCAACATTCCTGACACCACCGACGAGGTGAAGCGGACGGTAAAGAAGAACATCATGAATGTCATCGGCGTGGAAGTGGCCGATGTGGCCGTCTACTTCAAGCATATCAAGGCGAAGGAATAGATGGAGGATGGACCATGTGGCAGGAAATTTTACGCAAATTGTTTGAAACCAGCCGGTGGCGGATCATAGGCGCCTCGGTGGGTCTGGTGGTGGGCATCCTGTTCCTGCTCCTGGGCTTTTTCCGGGCCGTGTTCCTGCTGTTCTGCATCGGCCTGGGGTTTTACATCGGTTACAAAATGGATGCAGGGGAAGATCTGGTGGATCTGCTGGACAACCTGCTGCCTCCGTACCATAAATAAAAGGAGTTTACCAATCATATGAGCAGAAGAGACGCACGTACCATTGCAATGAGAAGCCTGTTTGCCCTGGAGTTCTCTCCGGAACAGTCTCCGGAAGAAACGGTCCGGACCATGGCGGAAGAAGAGGATATCCAGGATACCCGGAAAAAGGACCTGGCCTATGCCCTGGATCTGGTGAACGGGGTCCGGGAAAACCAGGAAGCCCTGGACGGGGAACTGAACGGTCTGGATGCCAAGTGGACCCTGAAGCGGATGAACGGCATCGACCGGAACCTGCTGCGGATCGCCGGGTATGAAATGTTCTGCAGCCCGGAACCGGTGCCTCCGGCAGTGGCCATCAACGAGGCCGTGGAACTGGCCAAAGTCTATGGGGGGGACGATTCTCCCGCCTTCATCAACGGTCTTCTGGGGAGCCTGGTGAAGAAACATGGCCGCTGAAGAAGCGGTCCTGGGACTGGATACCAGCTGCTATACCACTTCGGCGGCCCTGATGGACCTTCACGGCCATCTCCTGGGGGATCAGCGCCGGCTGCTCCGGGTGAAGCCCGGGCACCGGGGACTGGCCCAGTCGGAGATGGTGTTCCAGCATACCCGGAATCTGCCGGACCTGCTGGAAGCCCTGGACTTGTCCGGGGTGCAGGTGAAAGCCATCGGGGTCAGCGCCAAACCCCGTCCCCGGGAAGAATCCTATATGCCCGCCTTCCTGGTGGGGCTGGGGATGGCCCGGAGCCTGGGGAAACTGATGGGACTGCCGGTCCACCGGTTCACCCATCAGCACAATCACATGTTTGCCGGTCTCTGGTCCGTGGGGAAGCCTGCCCCGGACCGGTTCCTTTTGGTCCATATTTCCGGGGGGACCACGGACCTGCTCCTTTGTGAGCGGCAGCCGGACGGGAATTTTTCCCTGGAACCCCGGGGCACCAGCCTCGATCTCCATGCAGGCCAGTTCATCGACCGGGTGGGGGTGGCCCTGGGCCTGCCCTTTCCGGCGGGGGCCCCGCTGGAAAAACTGGCGGAGACCGCTTCGGAAGCCCATCCCCTGAAGGTGTGGAGCAGGGAAGGGGAACTGTCCCTCTCCGGCCCCTGCACCCAGACCCTCCGGGCCATTGAAAAGGGAGAAGACCCGGCAGCACTGGCCCTGGGGGTGGAACAGGCCATCGGCAAAGCCCTGGCCCGGACCATTTCCTGGGTGTGCGAAAAAGAGCAGCTGTCCCAGGTGCTCCTGGCCGGAGGAGTCAGTGCCAACAGGGAGATACGCCGGCAGCTGGAAGATTTCCTGGGCCAGCGGCAGATCGGTCTTTGGGCCCCGGATCCCCGGTACAGTGTGGACGGTGCCGTGGGCAATGCCTGGGCGGCCCTGCTCCGGGAAAGGCAGGAAGAACCATGATTGCAGGAAAAATCTATACGGTGTCGGAAGTCACCCGGATCGTCAAGGGGCTGTTCCGGAAAGAACCGGAATTCGCCAACCTCCAGATCCAGGGGGAAGTATCCAACTTCCGCCAGTACCCTTCCGGACACTGTTATTTCAATTTGAAAGACGGAAAGACCCTGCTGAAAGCCGTCATATTCGCCGGTGCGGCCCGGCGCCTGAAGCAGCTGCCCAAAAACGGGGACCAGGTGCTGGGGGTGGGCCGGATCGACCTGTATGAACGGGATGGGGTCTACCAGTTCTATGTGGATATGATGATGCCCCTGGGGGCCGGGAACCTGATGATCGCCTACGAGCAGCTGAAGGAAAAACTCACGGCGGAAGGGCTCTTCGATCCCGGCCGGAAACGCCCCCTGCCTGCCTATCCCAAGGTGGTGGGCATTGTGACTTCTCCGGCAGGGGCGGCGGTCCGGGACATCATCAATGTGGCCGGACGCCGGGATCCCTCGGTGAAGCTGCGGCTGTACCCGGTAAAGGTACAGGGGACGGAAGCCCCTCCGGAAATCATCCGGGGCATCCGGTTCATGAACCGGCACAAACTGGCGGATGTCCTGATCGTAGGCCGGGGCGGCGGGTCCATGGAAGACCTGTGGGTCTTCAATGACGAAGGTGTGGTCCGGGCCATTGCGGCTTCGGAGATCCCGGTGATCTCTGCGGTGGGCCATGAAATCGATTTTACCCTCAGCGACTTTGCGGCGGACCTCCGGGCACCCACCCCTTCGGCGGCAGCGGAACTGGCGGTGCCGGAACGGAGCGGGGACCGGGAAATCCTGGCCAAGCTGGTCCGGCGTCTGGAACGGACCATGGAGCTCCGTCTCCAGGACAGCAGCCGGGCCCTGGAAAAACTCCAGGAAGAGTGGGTGTTCACCCATCCGGAACGACTCTGGGAAAATGCCGGCCAGACCCTGGATACCCTGTGCCGGAACCTGGAACAGGCGGGCACCCGGCGGCTGGAGGAACGTCAGCAGAAGCTGGATCTCCTGGCAGCCAAGCTGGGGGCGCTGGACCCGTACGGAGTGCTCCGGCGGGGCTATACCATTACGGAAAATGCCCAGGGAAGGGCCGTCCGGCAGCCGTCGGACCTGCACCCTGGTGATACCCTGGTGACCCGTTTTGCCCAGGGAGCAGTGGTCTCCCAGGTGGAAACGGTCAAGGAAGGAACAGAATAATGCCCAGAAAGAAAGCGGAAACGGTTTCCTTTGAAGATGGCCTGAAACGGCTGGAAACCATTGTGGAAAAGCTGGAAAGCGGGGACCTGTCCCTAGATGAGACAGTGGCCCTGTACAAGGAAGGCATGGAACTGAGCCGGAACTGTGCGGCCCAGCTGAAAAAAGTTCAGCAGGATGTGAAAAAAATCGTGGAAACCAGCCAGGATGATTTTGCCCTGGCCCTGTTTCCGGAGGAGAAGGAATAATGGAACTGAGAAGTTATTTGCGGAGCCGGGGAGCTCTGGTCAATGGATATCTGCAGGTACGGCTGGGAGTGGGGAGCATCTCCCCGGTGGACAAGGCCATGATGTATTCCGTGGCGGCCGGGGGCAAGCGCCTGCGCCCCATCCTGCTCATGGCCGCAGCCGATGCGGTGGGGGCCAAGGGCAGTGATTTTGTGGCCGTGGCAGCCGGGCTGGAAATGATCCACACCTATTCCCTGATCCATGATGATCTGCCTTCCATGGACAACGATGACTACCGCCGGGGCCGGCTCACCAACCACAAGGTGTTCGGGGATGCCATGGCTCTTCTGGCCGGGGACGGTCTCCTGACCCAGGCCTTTGAAGTGATGCTGGAACAGCGGGGCGTGGATTCCAAAGTGCTCCTGGAGGTGGTCCGTCTGGTGGCCAAATGTGCCGGCCCCACCGGTATGGTGGGCGGCCAGGCTCTGGACATCACCTCGGAAGACCAGCAGCTGACCCTGGAACAGATGAAGAAACTCCACGAAGCCAAGACCGGAGCCATGTTTGTGGCGGCGGTCCGGGGCGGGGCCATGCTGGGCGGGGCCGATCCGGAAACCCTGCGGATCATGACCCATTTTGCCAACCTGTTCGGCCTGGCCTTCCAGATCACCGATGACATCCTGGATGTGGAAGGGGATGTCAAAGTCATGGGCAAACCGGCCCACAGTGATGAAAAGCTCCACAAATCCACCTATGTATCCCTGTTCGGTCTGGAAAAAGCCAGGGAAATGGCCGCCCAGACCCTGAAGGAAGCGGAAGAGACCCTGGCTCCTCTGGGTGAAAAAGCCCAGCCTCTGGTGGAAATCACCCGGTATCTGTACAACCGGAAAAAATAAGCTTTGGGGGAGGATGGACCCTTATGAAACTCTTGCCAACCATACATGCACCGTCGGATTTGAAAAACATCCCCGATGCCCAGCTGCCGGAACTGTGTCAGGAAATCCGGGAGGAGATCCTGGAAGTGACCAGCCGGAACGGGGGACATCTGGCCCCCAACCTGGGAGTGGTGGAACTGACCGTCGCCCTGCATAAGGTGTTTTCCATGCCCCGGGACAAGATTGTCTGGGATGTGGGGCACCAGTCCTATGTCCACAAGCTGCTCACCGGACGGCTGGACCGGTTTCCCACCCTGCGCCAGTACGGAGGGCTCTGCGGGTTTCCCAAACGGACGGAAAGTGAATACGACTGTTTTGGCACCGGCCATTCCAGCACTTCCATTTCCGCCGCCCTTGGTATTGCCTGTGCCCGGGATCTGGCCGGGGATGACTACAATGTGATCGCCGTCATCGGGGACGGGGCCCTGACCGGCGGGGAAGCCATGGAAGGGCTGAACAACGCCGGGGATCTCCACAAGAAACTGATCGTGGTCCTGAACGACAACGAAATGTCCATTTCCAAAAACGTGGGGGCCCTGTCGTCCTATCTCACCGAGCTCCGGACCGATCCCACCTATTCCCGGGTGAAGACCGAGGTGGAAGGCTTCCTGAAAAGCCTGCCCTCCATCGGCAGTTCCGTGGCCCGGGCGGTGGGACGGCTGAAGGACAGCTTTAAATATTTCTTTGTGCCCGGCATGCTCTTCGAGGATTTCGGGTTCAAGTACCTGGGGCCCGTGGACGGCCACGACCTGCCCGCCCTGATGGAAACCTTCGAAAAGGCCAAGCAGCTGGACGAGCCGGTGTTCATCCATGTGCTCACCACCAAGGGCAAGGGGTACAAACCGGCGGAAGAACGGCCCAACGCATTCCATGGCACAGGGCCCTTCGACATTGCCACCGGGAAGAAATTCAGCAATCCCCAGGCGCCCGCCACCTATACCAAAGTGTTCAGCGATGCCCTGGTGGAACTGGGAGAGAAAAACCGGAAGGTGGTGGCCATTACCGCCGCCATGCCCGAAGGGACGGGACTGGATGTGTTCGGCAAGTATTATCCGGACCGGTTCTTCGATGTGGGCATTGCGGAACAGCACGGGGTGACCATGGGCGCCGGGCTGGCGGCCAACGGCTACCATCCTCTGGTGGCCCTGTATTCCACCTTTGCCCAGCGGGCCTTCGACCAGCTGCTCCATGATGTGGCCATGCAGAACCTGCCCTTTACCCTGTGCCTGGACCGGGCCGGTCTGGTGGGGGACGACGGCAGCACCCATCACGGGGCCTATGACCTGTCCTATCTCCGGCTGATGCCCAATATGGTGATGATGGTGCCCGGGGATGAGAACGAACTCCGGCATATGCTGAAAACCTCCCTGGAATACAACGGACCTTCGGTGCTCCGGTATCCCCGGGGCTTCGGGCTGGGGGTTCCCCTGGATCCGGAAATCCATACCCTGCCCATCGGGAAGAGCAAACGGCTCCGGGAAGGGAGCCAGATCGATCTGTGGGCCGTGGGGACCATGGTGGATACCGCCCGGAAAACCGCGGATCTGCTGGAAAAGCAGGGGCTGTCCGTGGGGGTGGTGAACGCCCGATTCGTAAAGCCCCTGGACCGGGAAGCCCTGGAAGCCGCCAGCCACACCGTGAAGCTGCTGGTGACCCTGGAGGAAAACTCCCTGGCGGGAGGTTTCGGAGAAGGGGTGCTGGATGCCCTGAACCGGATGGGGCGGCTGAAGGAATGCCGGGTGCTGAACCTGGGCATCCCGGATCTGTACGTGCCCCATGGAAAGCGGGAACTGCTGCTCCGTGACCTGAAACTGGATCCGGAAGGGGCCGCGGATACCATTTTGCAAGCCTGGAAAGAGGAACTATGAAAAAAGAACGGTTGGATGTATTTTTAACGGAACAGGGGTTCTTTGAATCCCGGAGCAAGGCCCAGGCTGTAATCATGGCCGGGGAAGTGCTGGTCAACGATCAGAAGATTGACAAGCCCGGCACCATGGTGAAGCCGGATGCCAAAATCACCCTGCTGGGGAAAAAGATGCCCTTTGTGAGCCGGGGCGGCTACAAGCTGGACAAATCCCTGAAGGTGTTCCCCATCTCCCTGGAAGGGAAGGTGGTGGCGGATCTGGGGGCTTCCACCGGCGGCTTTACGGACTGCGCCCTCCAGCATGGAGCCAGCAGGGTCTACGCCATCGACGTGGGCTATGGGCAGCTGGCCTGGAAACTCCGGCAGGATCCCCGGGTGGTGAACATGGAACGGACCAATGTGCGGTTTTTGGAAGCCGATTCCCTGGGGGAACCGGTGGATGTGTTCACCATTGACGTGGCTTTTATTTCCCTGGACAAGGTGCTGCCCAGCGCCTATAAGATCCTGAAGTCCGACGGCTTCGGCATCGCCCTGATCAAGCCACAGTTCGAGGCCGGTCGGGAAAAAGTGGGGAAAAAAGGCGTGGTCCGGGATCCGGCGGTGCACCTGGAAGTGATCGAAAAGGTGATCGCCCAGGCCCGGGAACTGGGTTTTGTGGCCCGGGGACTGGATTTTTCTCCCATCCGGGGACCGGAAGGGAATATTGAATATCTGTTCTATATGGGGAAAGAAGGGGAAGACACCGTATCGCCGGAACGGATCCGGGAGGTGGTGGCGGCTTCCCACGAGACCCTGGAAAAATAAAGAGACAGAAAAAATGAGGGGTGGAACCATGGAAAAGAGACTGCGGCTGGGGGTGTTCCCCAATCTGCCGAAAGAAAAAGTACGGGCCCTGCTGCCCAAACTGGTGGAATTCTGCCGGGCGGAAGAGATTCCGGTGGTGTTTCCCCGGGAAATCGCGGAGAGTTTCGGGGTGCCTGGCTATGATCAGGAAGACCCTGGCAGCCTGGCCCAGCTTTCCATGGCCCTGACCCTGGGAGGCGACGGGACCATCCTCCGGGCGGCCCGGTATGTGACCCAGCTGAACATCCCCCTTCTGGGGGTGAACATGGGGAAGCTGGGGTTCCTGACGGAAGTGGCGGCTCCGGATCTGTATCCGGCCCTGCTGAAGATCAAGGGGGGGGAATACATCCTGGAAAAGCGGAACATGCTCCAGCTGACCGTATGGCAGGGAGAAAAGATGACCTGCAAGGCCCATGCCCTCAATGACATGGTGCTGGAAAGCAGCGACCGGTCCCGGCTGACCCGGATGAGCCTGAAAATCAACGGAGAACCTACGGCCAATGCTCCCTCGGACGGGCTGATCATTGCCACGGCCACCGGTTCCACCGCGTATTCCCTGTCCGCCGGGGGACCGGTGGTCCATCCCAGTCTGAAGGCCAGCATCATCACCCCCATCTGTCCCCATGCCCTCCATGCCCGGCCTCTGGTGATCCCCATGGAACATCCCATTGAAATCACTCCCCGGCCCCCTTACGAAACCATCCTGATCTCTGCGGACGGGATGACCGTAAGCCATCTGGCCTGGAACCAGCGGGCCCTGATTGAAAAAAGTCCCTGTGATGCCCGGTTTGTGCGCATCAATCCCCTGTCCTACTATGCCACATGGCAGGACAGGATGCTGAAGAACGAAGGGCAGACCATTCTGTAGGAGGTGCGGAAATCATGAAAATATCCAGACAGGAAGCCATCAAAGAAATCATCAAAGACCAGCAGATCGAAACCCAGAGTGATCTGGCAGAGGCGCTGAAAAAAGCAGGGTTCAATGTGACCCAGGCCACGGTGTCCCGGGACATCAAGGAAATGATGCTGATCAAAGTCCCCGATGAGGACGGACGGTACAAATATTCCTTCCCTTCGGAAAACAGCAAGATCCTCACCACGGAACGGCTGGAAGATACCCTCCGGAGCTACACCCTTACCATCAGCTCCGCCGAGAACCTGATCGTCCTCCATACCCTGCCCGGTACGGCCCAGGCGGTGGCCTATGCCCTGGACCATCTCAGCTGGAAGGAACTGCTGGGGACCGTAGGGGGCGATGACACCGTGCTCCTGATCGTGGACAGCAAAGACCACGTGGAAACGGTGAAACGCCGTCTCACGGCCAGGAAAGGACGCTGACCATGCTCAATTCCTTGGAAGTGCACAACTTTGCCCTGATCGACCGCCTGCGGGTGGATTTCACACCGGGGTTCAATGTGTTCACCGGGGAAACCGGCGCCGGGAAATCCATCCTTATCGATGCCTTCAGTATTGTGCTGGGCAGCCGGGCCAGTGTGGACTACCTGCGGCCGGGGGCGGACGCCTACTGGATCCAGGCGGTGTTCGACATCGAGGGACTGGAAACGGTCCATGATATCCTGCGGGAACTGGACCTGGATCTGGGGGAAGACACCCTGTTCCTCCGGCGGAAGGTGACGGCCGGGGGCAAGAGCCAGGCTTTCGTGAATGAACGGCAGGTGCCGGTGTATGTGCTCAGCCGTCTGGCCAGCCAGCTGGTGGATATCCACGGGCAGCATGAAAACCAGACCCTGCTGGCGCCCGGGGCGGCCCTGACCATCCTGGATCACTGGGATCCCCGGCTCCAGGCCCTGCTGGAAAAATACCAGGAAAAATTCGTGGCCTACGACAAGGCCCGGGAAACGGTGAAAAAATGGCTGCTGAAGGATGCCCACCAGACCGAAGACCTGGAACGGCTGGAAGGGGAAATCAAGGAAATCGACGAGGCCCGGATCCAGCCGGGAGAAGATGAGCAGCTCCGGGAAACGGTGCGGAAGCTGAGCAACCAGGAAAAGATCCTCCAGGCGGTGGGGGAAGCCCATCATTACCTGGAAGGGGGTGAGGACAGCGTCCCCAGTGCCCTGGATGCCATCAATACGGCCCGGACCACCCTGGAAGGGGTGCTGGACTATGCTCCGGAATTGAAACCCTATGCAGAAAGTATGGATTCTGCCTGGGAAACCCTGGAAGATGTGCGCCAGTCCCTGGGAGATATCCTGGCGGCGGATCATGACGACCGGGAGACCCTGGAAGCGGCCCAGGAACGGCTGGACCAGCTGTACCGGCTGAAGCAGAAATACGGGGGCAGCCTGGAAGAAGTGCTGACCTACCGGGATAAGGCCCAGGCGGAATACGAAGGACTCCTGTCCCTGGAATCCACCCTGGCCCGGCTGCGGAAACAGGAAGCCATCCTGAAGGCGGAGATGCAGACGGAAGCGGACAAACTGACCGCGGCCCGGAAAAAAGCCGCCGGATTGCTGGTGGAAGCCCTGCTGCCCCACATCCGGGATCTGGCCATGCCCGAAGGCCGGGTGGACCTCCAGTTTGCCCGGCTGCCGGAATGCCATGGCAGAGGCCAGGACAATATCCAGTTCCTGTTTTCCGCCAACGCGGGGATGGATCTGAAACCCCTGGGCCGGATCGCTTCCGGCGGGGAACTGTCCCGGTTCGCCCTGGCCCTGAAAACCGTCATGATGAAGAAGTTCGGGGTGCCCACCATGATCTTCGACGAAATCGATACCGGGGTGGGGGGCATCACCGCCCAGAAAATGGCGGAAAAAATGGCTTTGATCGCCCGGCAGCGCCAGGTGCTGTGCATTACCCACCTGGCCCAGATCGCCTGCTTTGCGGACCATCAGCTGTACATCCACAAAAGTGCCGACAAGGGCAGTACCGTCAGCCAGGTGGATGTACTGGATGAAGAAGGGCGGATCCAGGAAATCATGCGTATGACCGGCGGCACCAATACCTCCCGTTCCGCCCGGGAAAACGCCAGAGAACTGCTGGCCATGGCCGCCAAATTCAAAAAAACGAAGGAGTCTGACATTCATGAAAACCCTGCACGATGATCGGCTGGACGAAAAACAGCTTTCGACCCGGACCGCCTTTGAAGGCCGTCTGCTCCATCTGTTTGTGGACAAGGTGGGACTGCCCAATGGGAACGAATCCACCCGGGAATACATCCTCCATCAGGGAGCCGTGGGGATCCTGCCCGTGCTGGAAGACGGCAGCATGGTGTTTGTGAAGCAGTTCCGGTATCCGGTCCATTCCGTGATTTATGAGATTCCTGCCGGAAAACTGGAAAAAGGAGAAGAAATCCTCCCCAGCGCCCAGCGGGAACTGTCCGAAGAAACCGGGCTTACGGCGGACCACTGGACCCGGATGACCTCCATTGTGACCACCCCCGGGTTCACCAATGAAACCATCCATCTGTTCCTGGCCACCGGCCTCCACAAAGGGGAGATGCATCCCGATGCGGATGAATTCCTCCAGGTGGAAGTGATCCCGGAAGAAAAAGTCAAACAAATGGTCCTGTCAGAAGACATCTTTGATGCAAAAACCCTGTCAGCGCTTCTATTGTACTTCCTGACAAAAAAGGCCTGTTAAAAAATCCTGTAATGTTACCCTAAAATTAAAAATAAATGTAACAGAAAATCCTAAAGTATGTTATAATATCCATAAATTGATTTTTGGAAACGTTCAAGAAACAGCAGCATCAAATGGAGTACTGTGGAATGAACATTTTCCGAATTTCACAAAATAAGATGAGGGGGAACCGAACATGGATGTACTAAAGGTTTCGACAAAATCCAATCCGAATTCTGTAGCAGGTGCATTAGCAGGGGTATTGAGAGAAAACGGCAAAGCAGAAATCCAGGCCATTGGGGCTGGTGCGCTGAACCAGGCAGTGAAGGCAATCGCCATCGCCCGCGGGTTTGTGGCACCCCACGGTATGGATCTGGTTTGTGTTCCCGCATTCATCGATATCAACATTGATGGGGAAGAACGGACCGCCATCAAACTGTTGGTAGAACCGCGCTGAGCATAAAAAACACCTGCCGCATTACGCGGCAGGTGTTTTTTATGCTCATTTCACGAACAGACTGTCCACATCCACTTTCTTTTCCATCATGCCGGAGGCCACCAGGAAATCCTGGGTCTTCTTCAGGGAAGCAATGGCTTCAGGAGTGATGGTCATGCTGAAGTCGTAGAGAGGCGCCATTTCCTTTACGGCTTCCGGTTTCAGTTCCGTGGCTTTGGCGGTGAGTTCCAGGGCCTTGTCCGGATTCTTCTTCATGAAGTCCAGGGTTTCTTTCTGGACCGCCAGGAAGGTATCCACCAGGTCTTTGTGTTCCTTGTAGAACTTGCCGCTGACAGCGGTGACCGTCAGGCCGGAAACCAGGCCTTCCCCGGTGGTGACCACGTGCATGCCCTTCTTTTCCACATTGTAGGCCAGAGGACCGGCCAGCAGGGCACAGTCAGCACTGCCGTTTTCCAGGGCGGAAGCGGCGGCGGGGAGCCCCATGGAAACGAACTTCACATCCTTCATGGAAAGACCGGCCTGCTGCAGGTAGGCCGCCAGCAGTTCGTGGAGGATGGTGCCTTTGGGCCCGGCAATGGTCTTGCCCTTCAGGTCCGCAGCACTCTGGATGCTGCCGTCCTTGGAGAACAGTTTGAAGGCTTTGGGCGCCTGGGAGTACAGGCTGATGATCTTGATGTCGTTGCCGTTGGCGGCGCTGAGCAGGACGGAAGAACCGCCCACGCAGTTCAGGAACTGGATGTCCCCGCTGGCCAGGGCTGCCGTCTGGTCCGCACCGGAAGTGATGGTGGAGTAGGAGGCGGCAACGTTCTTTTCCTTGAATTTCTTTTCAAAGCTCTGGTTGGCTTTTTCTACAATAGAGGGGATGTTCAGGGGAGCCTGGACATAGGTGATGCTCACCTTGTCCATTTTGGGAGCCGCTTTCTGGGCGGCTTTGTCACTGCCGCATCCGGCAGCCAGGGCCCCTGCCGCCACCAGGCAGCAGGCCAGTACAACAGAGAGTTTTTTCTTCAATGACATGGTAACAGATCCTTTCATACCGAGGGTAGATCCGCCCTGTACAAGGGCGGGGGACCAGCCGTCAGGCTGGTGGTGGGTTAGCCGCATCAGCGGCGTTTCTTTTTAAAGGAACCTGCTGCAGGTTCCTTCCTTCAGCCGTTGACCGCTGACAGCTGACCGGGCTGCAGCAGCCCATTCAGCACCTGCCGCTTGGCTGCGATGAGCCCTGGAGAGAGCAGGTCCCGTTTTCCCGGGGCCAGGTGCTGTTCCTGGGTGATTCGGCCGTCTTTCAAAATAAGCAGCCGGTCCCCCAGGATCAGGGCCTCGTCCACATTGTGGGTCACCAGCACCACCCCCATGGAGAGCTGTTCCACCATGGAGCGGAGTTCCTGCTGGAGCTGGGAACGGGTGAAATAATCCAGGGCGGCAAAGGGTTCGTCCATCAGGATCAGATCACTGTGCATGGCCAGGGTCCGGGCCAGGGAAGCCCGCTGCTGCATGCCTCCGGACAGCTGGGAAGGATACTGGTCCGCCGCTTCCGTCAGCTGGACAAGCTGCAGCCAGTGGTCCGTTTCCCGGGGATCCGTGCCCGCCGGCAGCCCCAGGGCGATGTTTTCCCGGCAGGTGAGCCAGGGAAACAGCCGGGCTTCCTGGAACATCATCCCCAGTTTCAGGCCAGCGGGTTTTTCTACAGTGCCGCCATCCGGGGCTTCCAGGCCGGCCAGCAGCCGGAGCAGGGTGGTCTTGCCGCAGCCGCTTTTCCCCAGGATCACGGTGCATTCCCGGGGATGGAGGGTCAGGGACAGGTCCCGGAGCACGGTCCGGGTGCCATAGGTTTTGGTAATGCCGTCCAGTTTCAGCGCATCCAATAGAGTACCTTCCTTTCCACCAGGGCAAAGATCCCGTCCAGCACCAGCCCCAGGGCTCCGATGGTCAGGATGCCGATGAACACCTTGTCGCTGCGGCTCATGGCCTGGGCATCCAGGATCAGATAGCCCAGGCCGCTGTCCGCAGCAATCATTTCCGCTCCGATGATGGCCCGGAGACTGTAGCCCATGCCCACCCGGAGTCCGGTAAGGATCCCCGGCAGGGCAGACGGCAGGCGGATCTTCCACAGGCTCTGCCAGGGAGAAAAGCCCAGCATCCGGCCCACTTCCAGCAGCTTCCGGTCACACCGGCGGAAACCGTCGTCCATGTTCAGGTACATGGGGAAGAAGGAGGCCAGCACAATGATGATGGTCTTGGGCAGTTCTCCGATGCCGAACCAGAGAATCAGCAGGGGAATCAGGGAAAGGGGCGGCACATGGCGGAACACTTCCAGGAGCCCGGCATAACAGTCCCGGATCCGGGGAAACAGCAGGTTCAGGCTGCTTAGGAGGCAGCTGGAGAGGAACGCCCAGAAAAAGCCCGTCACAATCCGTCGAAGACTGATCAGGATATGCCGGACCAGTTCCCCGTTTTGGATCATGTGACAGAGAGTTTCCCCCACCTGGCCCGGGGAGGGCAGGATGTAGCTGCTCCAGATCCCTTCCGCTGCGGCCCACTCCCACAGCAGGAACACCAGCACAAAGGGGAACAGGAACCGGAATTTAGCCTTCATGGGCTTCGTGGGCGGCGGAGACTTTGGCATAGGCCGTCTTGGAGGATACCCCCGGCAGCTTCCCGATCCGGCCGGACAGGTTGCTGATGATATCCTGAGGGGCATCCACCACCACGCTGATGATGTGGATGTTCCGGGCGTGATAGGGGATGCCCATCCGTCCGATTACATAAGGCCCGAAATCATGGAGGATGGCGTTCAAGTCCTCCACTGCATCCGGGTCTTCCACAATAATGCCCAAAATCGCCACACGTGTTTCTTCCATAAAAGACCTCCTTTGACCAATGACAATTGACAGGGGGTGCTGCAGCGCAGCACCCCCTTTACTCCGTCCCTCTTCCATCGCAAGGGGTCTTTTGATGTGAGAAGGCTTTTTTGTCAGATTCAGTTTTTCTTGTTGGCTTCGTCGATTTCTTTTTCTTCTTCTGCCAGCACCGCTTCGTCCGCTTTCTTTTCCTTCTTGAAGAACTTCATCACAAAGGGAGAGAGCAGGGACAGCAGGCACAGGGCCAGCAGGATCTTGCAGATGTTGGTGGACAGCAGGATGCTGGTATCCCCGCCGGACAGGCTCAGGCTCCGCCGCAGGCCTTTTTCGCCCAGAGGCCCCAGGATCAGGGCCAGGACCACCGCCGCGGTGTTCATGTTGCATTTCCGCATCAGATACCCGATGATCCCGAACACGAACATGACCTTTACGTCAAAGGCACTGTTGTTGATGGCGAAAGAACCCACCACACACAGCACGAAGATGCTGGGAATCAGGATGGCGTCGGACACCCGGGCGATCTTGGCGAACAGCCGGCAGCCCAGAAGGCCGATCAGCAGCATGAAGAACTGGATCACCACAAACCCGCCAAAGAAAGTATACGTCATGGGAGCATACTTTGTAAAGAGTTCCGGTCCCGGCTGGAGCCCGTGGATGATCAGTCCGCCCATGAGCACGGCGGTAACGCTTTCCCCGGGAATCCCCAAGGTCAGGGTGGGAATCAGGGAACCGCCGGTCACCGCGTTGTTGGCGGCTTCCGATCCGGCAATCCCTTCAATGGAGCCCTTGCCGAATTCTTCCGGATGTTTGGAGAACCGTTTGGCTTCGTTGTAGCCCAGGAAGCAGGCGATGGAAGCACCGGCACCGGGCAGGATCCCGATGATGTTCCCGATGATCCAGCTGCGGATCACCGTGGGGGTGATCTGTTTCATTTCCTGGAGGCTCAGCATGATCCGGTCTTTGAATTTGGCGGCTTTGGCCCGTTGGACAATGGCCTTTTCCGCCAGGATGAAGGCCTGGCTCATGGAGAACAGCCCGATCAGGGCGCAGGTGATGTTGATGCCGTTGTACAGGGAATCCTGGCCGAACATGAACCGTTCCACACCCTGCATGGGATCCATGCCGATGGTGGACAGCACCAGCCCGAAGGCCCCGGACATAAGCCCCAGGATCATGGAATCCGTATTGATCCCGGCGATGATGGTGAGCCCGAACAGGCTCAGCCAGAAGTATTCAGGGCTCCCGAATTCCATGGCCAGTTTGGCCAGCATGGGTGCGAAGAAATACAGGGAAATGCAGCTCAGGAGACCGCCCCAGAAAGAGGCGATGCAGGCTGTGGCCAGGGCTTTCCCGGCTTTCCCTTTCAGGGTCATGGCGTAGCCGTCTATGGCGGTGGCCGCCGAAGCCGGTGTCCCGGGGGTGTGGATCAGGATGGCGGAAATGGATCCGCCGAAAATGGCACCGCAGTAAATGCCTCCCAGCATGATCAGACCGGCGGAAGGTTCCATCCCGAAGGTCAGGGGCAGCAGCAGGGCCACCCCCATGGCAGCGGACAGCCCCGGCATGCAGCCGATGACGATCCCCATGGTCACACTGGCAATCATGATAACGATATTCATGGGAGAAAGCGCGTTGACGAATCCCATGGCCATCAATGCATATTGATTTTCCATCTGTTCATCCCTCCGCTTCCTACAGCAGTTCGTCCAGCAGCAGGCCGGCGGGCAGAGGCACAGCCAGGAATTCGCTGAAGACGATATAGATCAGGACCATGAGCACCACAACGGTGATGGCCATGTATTTCTTTTCGATGTGGAAAAAGTGCATCATAAAAACAAGATAAAGGATGGCAGCAGGATAGAATCCGATCAGCACCATCAGCACAAAGAAAAGAATGGAAGCCGCCAGGAAGGTGAAGAACTGCCGGGGCAGGAAATGGGTCCAGACTTCCGGCAGGTCGTTGATGACCGTAAAATGGCCGTGGCAGCTGCAGGCCATTTTCACCAGCTGCATCAGGGTCAGGACAGCCAGCAGGCCAATGACGAATTTGGGATAGCTCTGTGCCGCAGGAGGCAGCTGCAGTGTCTCATAAAAGAAGAAGGCGCAGAATCCCAGCATAAAGATCACAACACTGAGTTCCGATTTTTTCATAATGGTTTCCCCTCATAAAGAGGGGCTGCACGGACGGCAGCCCCCGGTTTCATACACTGTTTCGATCAGGCATCCTGGTACAGTTTGGAGACTACATCTTTGCAGAAGGTCATCTGATCCTGGATCAGTTTGCCCAGTTCCTTGCTGTCCATGTAGTGGAGTTCCAGACCGGCGTTCTTGTGGTCGCGGATGGTCTGTTCGTCGGTCATGGTCAGTTTGAAGGCTTTTTCATAGAATTTGATGATGTTTTCCGGAGTGCCTTTGGGGGCTACCAGAGCACGGGCGGAACCGTACCATTTGTTGTAGTAACCCAGTTCACCCAGGGTGGGGACATCCTTGTAGCTGTCCAGACGTTTTTCAGAGTATACACCCAGCAGTTTCAGGGCAGCGTTGTTGCCCCGGATCAGAGGTTCCACATCCCCCAGTTTGGCACAGGAGAAGTCCACTTCGCCCTGACGGAGAGCCAGCAGCTGGTCAGCCGTGCCGCCGTAGGGAACTGCATTGTATTTGAATTTGGCCGTGGTGGCCAGCAGCTGGGCTGCCGTATGGTTGGAAGCCTGGACCCCGTTGGTGGAGGCTTTCAGTTCGCCGGGATGGGCTTTGGCATATTCCACCAGATCCTTCAGGCTGTTGAATTTGCTGTCCTTCCGGACCACCACAACCCCGGTTTCCTTCAGATGGTTGCAGATGGGAACGATGCTCTTGTCATCAAAGGAAGCATTCTTGGCCAGAGCCAGGGTGGTGTAGGTGGGCAGGTTGATGAAGCCGATGGTGTAGCCGTCTGGTTTGGCCTTGGACAGTTCCGTCCAGCCGATCTTTCCGTCCGCACCCGGTTTGTTTTCAATGACCAGAGTCTTTCCCACGAATTTTTCCGCATCCTTGCACAGTACCCGGGCACCGGTATCCGTACCGGATCCTGCCTTGTAGGCTACGATGACCTTGATGTCCTTGGTGGGTTTCCAGTCATCGGCCGCCTTCTGGGTTTTCTTGCCGCCGCAGGCACCTACTGCCAGAGCCAGGGCACAGATGGCGGACGCAGCCAGCCACTTTTTGAGTTTCATACAAATCGTCCTCCTTTGTAATGAATCAGTAAAAATGTAAAAACTCTGTAAAACTATTGTAGCATATTTCGGAACGCCCGCCTACTGAATTTTTGGAAAAAACACGCAAGGCATAAAAATCACAGAAAACCATTTTGTTTATCATGCCTAAAATCAATAATTATTGTTAAAAACTTAGACTCTATGGTATAATGAAAAAAACAAAAATCTATCTTGGAAAGACGGGAAAATCTCCGCTTTTGGGGACGGTTCCCCGTAACAAAGGAGGAAACGGCTATGGCAAGACTGCGTCTCATGCGTGCACCGCTGAAATATGTACAGGGCAACGGAGCTCTGAAGGAATTCTATGAATATTTCAAGGATCTGGGGAAGAACTGGCTGTTCATCTGCAGCCGGAGCGGCCACCGGACCTGCCATGATAAATTGGAGGAAAGCTTCGGCACCAGCGATACCCATCGGCATTACGAAGTGTTCGGAGGGATTTCCAGTGTGGGGGAAATCGAGAAATTCCGGAAAATGGTCCGGGCGGAAAACATCGATGTGGTGGTGGGGGTCGGCGGCGGCTCCGCCATCGATACCGCCAAGGCCACTGCTTATCATGAAGGGAAACGGGTGGTGATCATTCCCACGGTGGTGGCTACCGACGCTCCTTGCACCGGCCTTTCCGTGATCTACAACGATGATGGTTCCTTCAACAGCTATCTGTTCTATCCCAACAACCCGGACGGGGTGCTGGTGGACAGCTGGATCATCGCCCATGCCCCGGTGAAATTCCTGGTGGCCGGCATGGGGGATGCCCTGGGGACGTATTTTGAAGCCCGGGCCTGTTACCGGACCGATGCTCCCAGCCTGGAAAACGGCGGCATCACCCGGTCCGCCATGGCCCTGTGCGAACTGTGCTACGAAAACCTGCGGAACTACGGGGCCCAGGCCAAGATGTCCGTGGAAAAACAGGTGGTGACGCCCGCCCTGGATGCCATCATCGAAACCAATGTGTATCTGTCCGGGGTGGGGGCCGATAATGGAGGCCTGGCCTGCGCCCATTCCTTCTACAACGGGATCACCTCCCTGGGCGGCCACAGCGCTCCCCATGGGAACTGTGTAGCCTTCGGCACCCTGGTCCAGCTGGTGCTGGAAGGGGTGGAAGAGGATGAATTCCGGGATGTCCAGGGCTTCTGCAAAGAAGTGGGCCTGCCCACCACCCTGGAAGAACTGGGCATCACCACCGATGAACAGATCCGCCAGATTGCCAAAGCCGCCTGTGTGCCCGGCGAAAGCATCCACAACATGGTGGCCGACGTAACCGAAGATCAGCTGTATGCGGCCATCGTCCAGGCCGATGCGCTGAGGAAATAGGGGATGATTGACAACAGGGGTGCTGCCCGGCAGCACCCCTGTTTATGGTATAATAGCAGAAAACGTCCCTAACCGGACAGATCGGCGGTACCTGTTATGTCAGACACAGAAAGCAAAGAAGCAAAAAAATACAAAAAGATGCTGGAAGCCCCGGTAAAGCCCCTGATTGCTTCCCTGGCCCTGCCCTCCATCATCAGCATGCTGTGCACCAGCTTTTACAATATGGCGGATACCTATTTCGTCAGCAAGATCGATACAGCATCCACCGCCGCGGTGGGGGTTACCTTCGCCACCATGGCCATCATCCATGCCATTGCTTTTTTCTTTGGCATCGGGTCCGGCAACAGCATTTCCCGTCTGCTGGGAGCCAAAAAACGGCCGGAGGCGGAAACCATGGCCTCCACCAGTTTTCTCTACACCTTCCTTTGCGGGCTGCTGATCGCCGTGCTGGGGAATCTGTTCGCTCCCCAGCTGACCACCCTGATCGGGTCCACTCCCACCATTCTGCCCTATGCGGTCCAGTACATGAGCGTGATCCTGGTGGGAGCTCCCGTGATGATGTCCAGCCTGGTGATGAACAACCATCTCCGGTTCCAGGGCAGTGCCGCCTTTGCCATGGTGGGCATCACCATCGGGGGATTCCTGAATGTGTTCCTGGATCCGCTCTTTATCTTCCAGTTCCGTCTGGGAGTGGCCGGGGCCGCCTATGCCACCATCCTCAGCCAGTTTGTCAGCTTCTGTATCCTGTTCTGCATGACCCGGCAGGGAGCCAACATTCCCATCCGGTTCCGGAACATGCATCCCTCCTGGCCCATCCTGAAGGAAATCGTGGCCGGAGGTGCTCCTTCCCTGATCCGCCAGGGGACCCAGAGCATGTCTACCATTTTCCTGAACGTGGCCGCAGGAGGCTTTGGGGATGCGGCCATTGCCGCCATGTCCATCGTCACCCGGCTCAGCTTCTTCGCCGCTTCCGTGATCATCGGCTTTGGCCAGGGATTCCAGCCCGTGTGCGGGTTCAGCTACGGAGCCCGGAAATACGGACGGCTCCGGGAAGGGTTCTGGTTTGCGGTGAAGGCGGGGACCCTGTTTGCCCTGCTGGCCGCCGCCGTGGCCATTGTGTGGGCCGTGCCCATCCTGGGAGAATTCCGGAACGATCCCCTGGTGATTTCCACCGGGGCACAGGCGCTCCGGGCCCAGGCCATGACCTTCTTCCTGGTGCCCCTGACCATCCTGACCAACATGTGCCTTCAGACCACCCGGAAAATCGGGGGCGCCATGCTGGTGGCCGCCGGACGCAGCGGCCTGTTCCTGATTCCCACCCTGCTGGTGCTGCCCCGGGCCTTCGGGCTGACCGGGCTGGTGTGGAGCCAGAGCGTATCCGACCTGTGCGGCTTCCTCCTGGCCGCCGTCCTGATCCGGAAGTTCTTCCAGAAGCTGCCGGAGAAATAAAAAGCGGGGGCGGCAGGCCCGGCCGCCCCGCCAGGCTGGTGGTGGGTTAGCAGCCGCGTTTGGCTTCCTTATTCCGTTGTTCTTCCAACGTACTTTCCCTTTCTTCCATGCTACAATACAGACAACAAAAGGAAAGAAAGCAGGTGGCAGTATGAAACTGGATCCTGGACGGGTGTTCCGGATGGCGGAAACCAATGCTCCGGTGGCTGGCTGTACCGTTTCCCAGCAGATCGGAGCAGGGAAGAATCCCCTGTGGATCTTTTCCCTGGGAGAGGGGACGGACATCAGTGCCGAAATCTATCCCTATCACAAGCTGCTCACAGTCCACACCGGACGGCTGGCCCTTACAGGCAGCCTGAAAGGAACGGTACTGGAAGCAGGAGAGAGCCTGCTCACACCCACGGACGTACCTGTGGGCATGGCGGCAGAAGAAGATACCGTATATACGGAAGTGGAAATCCAGAAGGAGGATATCATGAACAACGCAGTAAAAGCAGGGGAAGCATTCAGACTGGCGGACCTGGTGCCTTATCAGGAAGGTCGTATCGTGAACATGGACGTGGTCCACAACGACAAGATGAAATTCGTGGTGATGGCTTTTGACGCCGGCACCGGCCTCAGCGAACACGCCGCACCGGGGGATGCCTTGATATTCGCCCTGGACGGGGAAGGGATCATCGGCTACGAAGGCCAGGCCCACACCCTGAAAGCCGGGGAACAGTTCCGCTTCGCCAAAAACGGACTCCACTGGGTCAAAGCAGAGAAACCCTTTAAAATGGGCCTGCTACTGACGCTGGAATGATATAAAAAAGGCGCTGTGAAAAAATCATCCACAGCGCCTTTATTTCGCTTGCGTCAGCTGGCTTCCATCGGCTAGTGACTAGAGACTAGTGACTGGTGACGGGGTGTGAAAAAGCATTTTTTCACACCCCCTTTCACTGTTCTCTCAACCGTTTTATGGCCAGGCGGTAGACTTTCCGGATTTTTCTTTTTGGATCGGTTCCCAGCCGGGGTTCGGCGGAATGGACGATGCTCCAGCGGAAGGTTACCGTAACCGGGTTTCCCTCCACCTGATGGATATCCTGGAGCCGTGCCTGGATTTTCCGGGCCAGGGCTTCCGATTCTTTCGGATCTTTCTCCCGGCGCAGGATGGCAAATATGGAATTGAAAAGCCGGGAAATGGAAGAATTCGTGCCCGCTTCCTCCCGGATGATCCGTCCTTCTTCATGGATCAGTTTCCGCAGCAGAGGCGCTTCGTAGGATTTCTTCAGGTATTCGTCGAACCGGCTTTCCAGCAGGATCAGGCAGAAGGAATCACCACTGGCTTCCATCTGCTCCTGGGTTTCCATCATATCGTTCAGGAACCCCTGGCGGTTCTGGAGACCGGAAACAGGATCTTCAAAGGGGGAGGGGAGGGTCTTCCGGAGCTCATGATACACCTGGTCCGCATCAAAAAACGTCCCCATAAGCCCCACAATCTGTCCGTCCCGGTAGATGGGCCATTTGTAGCAGGTAATATGATGCAGGGCCCCTTTTACGATGCATTCTCCAGGGATATTTTCCACCACTTTGCCCTTGTGGAGCACATCCAGTTCATCCTGCCGGTACGGTCCGTTGTCCAGATGCCAGTTCATGTCCTCATCGGTCTTGCCGATGATTTCCTGTTCCGAGGCAAAGCCGTAATGCCGGAGAAAGGCTTTGCTGGCCCCCAGGAAACGCCGTTCCTTATCCTTCCAGAAATAATTGGAATGGGTGTTTTTCCGGAAACTGTCCCACAGAAGAGCGGGCAGGGTATTCTTGTCTCCCGGAGAAACGGCGGCTACGGTTACCGGGCTGTCAATGGTCCGGGCTGTCGTAAGCAGCATGGGATGGGGCCCCTTGTAGAACAGGGTGGCCATGGTTTCCCTCCAGGTGTAATTGCCCTGGCTGTCTTTGGCACGGAAGAAATGGGAAATACAGCCTGTGGGACTTTTTCTGATCCGCTGGACCACCGTATCCTGGTCAAGGTAGGCCAGATAGCCGGACTGGTCTTCTTCATAAACCTGTTCCCGGATAAATGTACGGAGCACCGCCCGCATACCCTGGACTTTTTTGGAGAAGGGGGATTCATTGCTGTTGTTGGCATACATCTGTTCCATGGAGTCTCCATCAAGATCCACCAGGAAGACTTCTTCGAACAGGCCGTACAGATACCGGAGATTGGCGTCCAGCTTATTCTGCCGGGAACTGGAACTGTTCTGGGAAATGTTCTGGAATTCCACCTGGACCAGCAGATGCTGGTTCATTTCACAGACCACCTGGACCCGGACGGCGATATAGTCCCCTTTGTCAACATAGAAAAAGGTTTTCGCACTGTGTTTCTTTCGGGCAACCTGGATGAAGGTCCGCAGGGTGCGGATGCTTTCATTCTTTTCCGGCTGATTCATATTGGTTTCGATATCCTGGATGGTGTATCCCAGTTTTTCCGCCTCTTCCTCATAAACTTTGTTCCAGAAAAGCAAACGAAGAGTACCTTTTTCGTCCATATCGTAGAGCGCTGTGGAACGGTCGGTCTGGCGGATGACCATGCTGGCCATATCGTAGAAACGGAACCATTTCCGGCGTTCCACGGTGCGGCCCGCTGCTTCCAGATGGGCCAGGACACCGGCCAGGGGCTGGGGTTTGCCAAAAAAGTAGCCCTGCATCCGGCCGCAGCCCATGGCTGCCAGGAAGTCCGCCTGTTCCTTTGTTTCCACCCCTTCCACCAGGGTCTTGACTCCCAGATCCTTGGCCATGGTAATGACGGAAGCAATGATGCTCCGGGATTTTGCTGTAAAGTTCCGGAGAAAGCCCATGTCCAGTTTGATCAGATCCACCTGGTAATCCTTCAGCACATTCAGGGAAGAATAGCCGCTGCCAAAGTCGTCCAGCCAGATTTCATATCCCTTTTCCCGCAGCTGGTCCAGTGCCTGGCTGATATTCTGGGCGTTCTGGGCCAGGGTGCTTTCCGTGATTTCCACATGGAGAAAATCACGGGGCAGGCTGTACTTTTTCCGAGTGTTTTCCACCACACTGAACACATCCATGCTGTCAAAATCGTATCTGGACAGGTTGAAGGAAACCGGGGTAATGCACAGATTTTTGTCCAGCCGTTCCCGCAGCATCCGGCACACTTCCTCCAGCACATAGGCGTCCAGCCGGTGGATCAGCCGGGCCTGTTCCAGCACAGGGATGAAGGAGGCCGGGGACAGGAACCCCACTTGAGGATCCACCCACCGGGCCAGGGCTTCCAGACCGCACAGTTCGCCTGTCAGGGTGCGGATCACCGGCTGGTAGTACACCTGGATCCAGTGGTTCTCCAGGGCCTCCTCCAGGTGCTCAGTCACATAGTCCCGGATGTCCCGGTCCACCGGCTGGCCGGTGGGGACGTCGATTTCCTGGAGCGTGCAGAAAAACACCTGGCCCCAGGTTTCCGTATTTACCGTCCGGCCAGAAACATCCGCATAGCGGATCCGGTTTTCCCGGGTGAACAAATGGCCCTGGATATGGGAAAAACGGCCGTTCTTTTCGGCCAGTTCGCGCATGATTTCCTGGAAGCTCCGTTCCCGGTCTTCCGGAGCAAATATATTGAGACCATCATTGTTGATGTGCCGACGAAGCTCCTCCAGGTCCCGGCAGTCGAACAGCCGCAGGGTCTCTCTGTTGGCATAAAGCAGCGGAAAAGGCTCCTGCGACTGTACCACATAAAAACAGCAGGGAAGATTCTCGAAGCAATCCGGGAACGATCCCTTGAACGACGTACAATTCGCAGATTCCATGGTCAGTCTCCTTGCAGATTAAAAATAGATTGGTTGCCACGCATTGTCATTAAGATTCAATAAAATTATCTCACAATTTTGACCAAAGAGCAATGGGAAAAGGGGGGTGTTGCACGTGAAAAATATGCATGCAACAGCCCCCACGCTTTTCTTATTTCACCGCTTCCGCAAATTCCCGGCCATAGTTCCGGCACAGTTCCTGGCTCTCCTGGTCCGGAGCCCACTGGCAGCGCAGGCCGTCGTTGACCACCTGGAACCCGGCACCCTGGAGCAGTTCCGTGATCTGCTTGACCGACTCCCCGCTCCAGCCGTAGCTTCCGAAAGCGGCCGCCTTCTTGTTCTTGAATTTCAGCCCCCGAATCATTTCCATGATCCCGCCAATGGAGAACAGATACCCGTAATTGATGGTGGGGGACCCTACCAGGATGGCTTTGGATTTGAAGACTTCAGTGACGATGTCATTCTTGTCGTCCACCGCCGAATTGTAGATCTTTACCGTGACCGTAGGATCCGCCTGGTGGATCCCTTCGGCAATGCATTCGGCCATCCGGCGGGTGGAATTCCACATGGTGTCATAAATCAGGGTCACCTGGTTTTCCTGGTAATTCTGGGCCCATGCCTGGTAGGCCCGGACGATCTGCAGGGGATCCTCCCGCCAGATGACCCCGTGGCTGGGGCAGATCATGGACACCGGCACATCCATCTTGAGGATTTCTGCAATCTTCCGGGTGACCATGGGACTGTACAGGTTCAGGATGTTGGCGTAGTATTTCATGGCTTCCCGGTACAGTTCAGCCTGGTCCACGGCGTCATTGAACAGGGTTTCGCTGGCATAATGCTGACCGAACCCGTCATTGCTGAACAGGATGTTTTCTCCGGTCATGTAGGTGAACATGGTATCCGGCCAGTGGAGCATGGGAGCTTCAATGAATACCAGCTGGCTGCTGCCCAGATCCAGGGTGTCGCCGGTCTTGACGGTAACGTAGTTCCAGTCCTGATGGTACAGCCCCCGGAGAATGGCTTCCCCTTTTTTCGTGCAGTAGATGGGGGTATCCGGGATTTCCCGCATGAGAGCCGGCAGGGCCCCGCTGTGGTCGTTTTCGTTGTGGTTCATGACGATGTAATCGATGTCTTTCAGGTCGATTTCCCGTTTCAGACTGGCTACGAATTCTTCGTTAAAGGGTTTCCAGACCGTATCCATAAGTACGGTCTTCTGGTCCCGGATCAGATAAGAATTGTAGGAAGATCCTTTTTCCGTGGAATATTCATGCCCATGGAACTCCGTCAGTTCCCAGTCGATTTTGCCTACCCAAGTCACTTTATCCGTAATCTTCTTTCCCAAGAGGAACATCTCCTTTACCGGAACAGATTTTGTTTTCTTGTCCTTAGTATACCGGGAAGAAGAAAAAATGACCGTTGTTGTGACAACAGTGAGTGAAGAGTGGGACGGACTGAGCCGACAAGATCCATTGCGGGTCCATAGGGGGCGTAGGCTATCGTGCCGCCGAAAAGCTATATTGCGATGATGGGATCCATTGCGGGTCCGTAGGGGGCGCAGGCCCGGCGCCCCGCCAGAACACCATCTCCGCCGGAAACTCGATAACAGCCGTAGGGGCGAACCAAGGCCGGCAAAGCCGTGCCGCCCGGTTCGCCCGCTCACGCCAGGGGGCCGTCCCGGCCGCCGGTCGGGCATGGTATACCAATGGGCCGTCCAATGGCCTGCCAACTGGCAACCAGGGTGTCCGCCAGATGACAGCATAGATTAGTATAAATAGATTAATATAAATAAATTAGTTTAGGTTAGATTTAGACTAGACTAGAATAGATTAGATTAGTTTAGTTTAATCATAGAAAAGTCAAAAAGTCAAAAAAGACAAATCTCATATACTCCTTAAAGTCCGGTGTCTGTTCCGGTACATTCTTCAAGAAATGCAATAAAGCGCCCCCACGTCCTGGATAGATGAAGAACCTCGCAGACCCGCTGGAAGCAGAATTCCAGACCACCACCAGCTGGTGGGTGAAAATCCGGAACAGGCTGTATATCACCTTGATGCAGCAGGCAGTCAAAGCCATCGTGGCTGATGTAAAACAGAAGATTGCATGAGAAAAGCCGGTACGGGACATCGGGAAGGATGTTCTGTACCGGCTTTTTCTGATATACTGAAAATATGAATAGACCTCACTTTTTCCAGGCTTTTCACAAATAGGACAGAAATGTGATAAAAAACAGGTTGTAACTTCCCGCATGATTATGATAAAATTAAAATCAATAATAATTCTTAAAAATAAGGAGGATGGACCTGATGAAAAAATGGACAATTGTGGGTCTCACAACACTTTTGACGCTGGCTGCTTCGGCCGCATTGGCATCGGTACCGCAGAAATCCCTGTACCTGGGCGGCATCGGAATTGGCAGTGAGGGCTCCTATGTACGGCAGATATACGGTGCCCCTACAGAAACGGAACGGGAACATTCTGCTTCCCATCCGTCGGGATCGGTGGTGGAATACGAATATGGGGATGGGGTCTCCCTCCATCTGGCGGAAGGCGTTGTCTATCAGGTAGAAGTGTCTGCCAACAACGGCTGGGCAACTCCGGAAGGGATCCACGTGGGAATGGACGCTTCCCTCCTGGAGGGGACCTACGGAAAGCCGGACATGGTCCGTGGGGATAAATCCATCTACAGGGCGGAGGGTCTGCCCGGGGTGGGTCTGATCTTTGAAATCGAAAAGGGAAAAATCGACGAAATCGAAATCGGCCCCATCCAACAGTGACGAACATCGTTTGGCCAGAGGAGTATCATCACTTTTAAAGTTACCTGACTGGTTTTCACGCCAGATAAGCCCGGCGTACTTTGCCAATGCTTCTTGAGAGTTGAAAGCTTCAATATGGCCAATTTCTGCCAGGATACCAGCGGCCATAACAGGTCCAATTCCAGGGATGGATAAAAGGCTCTGATAGGCGTTAGGATCTAACCCTCGCAAGGTCTTCCATAGGCATTTTAAGGATTTCCTCGCGGGTCCGTAGGGGGCGCAGGCCCGGCGCCCTGCCAGAACATCATCTCCGCCGGAAACTCGATAACAGCCGTAGGGGCGAACCAAGGCCGGCAAAGCCGTGCCGCCCGGTTCGCCCGCTCACACCAGGAGGCCGTCCCGGCCGCCGGTGAGGCCTGTATCCCCGCATACAACGTATCCAAGGACACCCCCCAGCAGGAGAAAAACTGAAAAGTATGATATAATGGGCCCATGATGCTTTTGGCAGAGGAGCGAGAGCCTAAAAGAGGGGAAAAATATGCAGAAACCACTTGGAGCAAAAAAGAATAGAGAGGCTCATGATTCCAGACTTCATGGAATGACCCTGGAACAATGGAAAATTTTGTACCGGATTTTTTCTCGTTTTCAAAATGAACTCTTATGGGTAAAGCTTTTTGGATCCCGTGCCAGGGGAGATTACAAAGAAACATCGGATGTGGATCTGGCGATTGCCAGCAAAGAAGACATCCGTACCCCTATGCAGGCGGCATTGGACGAAAGCCAGTTGCCCTATACGTTTGATTTAATCGACTATACGAACCAATCCAACAAGAAACTGCAGGAATCCATTGACAGAGAAGGAATCGTGCTTTGGAAAACGAACCAGGAAGGGAGTCCGATTATGGCCAAAGAACAAATCACCTTAAAATGGGAAGAATACCATAAAGCATTGGGCAGACTGAAAATTGCCTTGCAAAAAGAGCCTGATGTAGATGGTATTTATCTGGATGCAGCCATACAGCGGTTTGAATTTACCTTCGAACTGGGATGGAAACTCCTGAAAACCATCCTGGATTTCGAAGGGGTGGAGGTGGCCAGCCCCCGGAGCGCTATCCGGGAAGCCTGGAAAATGCATCTGATCCGGGATGCGGAAAAATGGCTGGACATGCAGCAGAAACGGAACCTGACAGCCCACATCTACAACGAATCCACCGCAAAGGAAATCTATGGGCTGATCAAAAACGAGTATATCGGATTGCTGGAAGCGTTGGACCAGGAGATGGAAGGGAAAGAGTTGTAAGGGATTGCAGGCCCGGCTGTTATACCTTAAATCCGTCCAAAGCCGGGATCCATTGCGGGTCCGTAGGGGGCGCAGGCCCGGCGCCCCGCCAGAACACCGTCCCCGCCGGAAACCCGATAACAACTGCAGGGGCAAATCAAGGCCGGGGCATTTGGCTTCCTTCATTCAGTGGACAATCCCTCCTGAATTGATTATAATTACAAATGCGGTTAGTCTCACGTAAGAACCACAGGCTGTCGCCCCGGCGGCAGCTTTTCTTCACGCTTGAATTTACTTACAGGGGGAATTTGGATTTATGCTTTTAAAGGATTTGCAGATCGGGGAATCTGCGGTCGTTGCCAAAATCGAACTGCCGTTCCAGATCGAACGGCGGCTCCAGGCCCTGGGGATGACCCTGGGGACCCGGATTCATGTGCTGAACCGGAAGGGGAAGGGGATCATGGTGATCCTGCTCCGGGGCACCCGGTTTGCTTTGGGCTTCAATATGACCCGGAATATTACGGTGGACAAAGTGGAGGTGGACCATGACTGACATGCAGCAGCCTGAAAAGCATCTCCACGATGCAAAAAATCTCACCATCGGCTTCATCGGCAACCCCAACTGCGGGAAGACCACCCTGTTCAACGCCTTTACCGGCGCCAACCTGAAGGTGGCCAACTGGCCCGGAGTTACGGTGGAGAAGGTGGAAGGGGCCATCCGGCGCCACAACATGAACATCCATCTGGTGGACCTGCCCGGCACCTACAGCCTCACTTCCTATACCATGGAAGAAATCGTGTCCCGGGACTTCATCCTCAGCGATGAAGTGGACGTGATCATCAACGTGGTGGATGCCTCCGCCCTGGAACGGAGCCTGTACCTGACCCTCCAGCTGCTGGAACTGGGAAAGCCGGTGGTCATGGCCCTGAACATGATGGATATCGTGGAAAAACGGGGGATGGAAATCGACCTGCACCGGCTGCCGGAAATGCTGGGGATCCCGGTGATCCCCGTTTCCGCCCGGAAGCGCCGGGGGCTGGATGTGCTGCTCCATGCGGCCATCCATCACCGGGACGCCAAACACACGGACCCTCTGATCCACGACCACAAGGCAGTGGGGGCCCATCGGCTGGACCACAAAATGTACGCCATGGTCTATTCCGACCCCATCGAAGACCGGATCGACCAATTGATTGCGGAACTGGAAGATAAATATCCGGACATCATCAATCCCCGGTGGCATGCCATCAAGCTGCTGGAACAGGACCAGGAAGTGCTGAAAAAACACCCGGTGGACCGGCCGGACATCCTGGACCAGAACTACGAAACCCGGATCATCCGGGAAAAATATGATTTCATTGAAGAAATCATCCACGAAGTGCTGCTCCACAAGGAAGAAAGCGACAAGCTGACGGACCGGCTGGACAAGGTGCTGACGGACCGGTTCTGGGGGATCCCCGTGTTCCTGCTGATCATGGCGGTGGTGTTCTTCCTGACCTTTACCGTAGGGGACTGGCTGAAGGGGTATATGGAAGACTTCATCGGCTGGTTCGGAGACGGACTGGAAGGGCTGCTCACCGCCTGGTCCGTCAGCGATGCCCTGAAATCCCTGATCATCGACGGGGTCCTGGGGGGCGTGGGGACCATTGTCACCTTCCTGCCCAATATCCTGATCCTGTTTTTGACCCTGGGTTTCCTGGAAGATTCCGGGTATATGGCCCGGGTGGCCTATGTAATGGAAGACGTGATGAGCCGTCTGGGGCTGTCGGGTAAGGCCTTCATCCCCATGCTCCTGGGCTTTGGGTGCACGGTGCCGGCTGTGATGGCATCCCGTGCCCTGGAACACAAGCGGGACCGGTACAAGGTGATGCTGGTGACGCCTTTTATGAGCTGCAACGCCCGGCTCACCATCTATATCCTGTTTGCAGAGATGTTCTTCGGCAGTCATGCCATGGTAGTGGCCTATTCCATGTACCTGATCGGCCTTTTGGTGGCCATCCTGGTGGCTCTGGTGCTCCATGGCATTGAAAAGGCCCAGCACCGCCAGACGGAAGACTTCCTGCTCATCGAGCTGCCGGAATACAAGCTGCCGGATATGCATACTGTGGGCATTTACATGTGGGAAAAGGTGAAGAGTTACCTGGAAAAGGCCGGGACCACCATTTTCGTGGCCACCATCCTGATCTGGTTCCTGCTGAACTTCGGCCCCAGCGGCTACACCACCGATGCAGGAGAAAGCTTCGGCGCCATTATGGGCCATGTGCTGGTGCCGGTGTTCCGGCCCATCGGCCTGGGCTTCTGGCAGATCTGTCTGGCTCTTCTGGCCGGGATTTCCGCCAAGGAAGTGGTGGTATCCAGCTGTGCCGTACTCTTTGGCATCACCAACGCCAGCAGCGGGGCCGGCATGGCGGAATTTGCCGCCGACCTGGAATCCATCGGCTTTACCAGCATCAACGCAGTCTGCCTGATGATCTTCTGCCTGCTGTACGTGCCCTGTGCGGCGGCGCTGGCTACCATCCACAAGGAAAGCGGCAGCTGGAAATGGACGGCTTTTGAAGCCTTCTTCCAGCTGGCAACGGCCTGGATCGTTACCTTTGTGGCCTACCATCTGCTGAGCATTTTGTAAACAAATAAACAGTTATTGAATTATAAGCAAGAGAAAGAAGAAAAATTCCCCTTTCTCTTGCTTATTTTTTCGGTTTGTAGTATAAATAAGTCAGAAAAACAATTAAATGATTATTTAATCGTTAGACGAGAGCAAGGAGGAAGAATCATGAAAAAGAGTTATAAAGTGGAAGTGGACTGTGCCAACTGTGCGGCCAAGATGGAAGAAGCGGTGAAGGCCACTCCGGGAGTCCAGGATGCGGTGCTGAACTTCATGTTGCTGAAGCTGAAGGTGACCTTTGCAGAGGGGGCGGATCCGGCGGAAGTCATGGGCCGCTGCCAGGCGGCTGTGGCCAAACTGGATGACGATTTCAAGATTTACTGTTAAAGAATGGCTGAATGGATACCGGAGGGGATGGGACCATGGAACAGGAAAATAAAATTATGATCGGCCGGATCGCCGCCGCCTTTGTGCTGACGGTGGCCGGGGTCTTTCTGCCGGATGCCTGGAGCGGGGAAGGGGTGGCCCTGGAATACCGCTTTTTCCATCTGCTGCCCTATCTGGCGGCCTATCTGATCGTGGCCTGGGACATCCTGCTGAAGGCGGCGAAAAATATCCGGAAGGGTCAGGTGCTGGATGAGAACTTCCTGATGGCGGTGGCCAGCCTGGGGGCCTTCGGTCTGGGCATCTACCAGAACGGGGACTATGCGGAAGCGGTGGCCGTCATGCTGTTCTACCAGGTGGGGGAACTGTTCGAAGACTATGCCGTGGACAAAAGCCGCCGGAACATCAGCGAACTGATGGATATCCGGCCGGATTATGCCAATGTGGAGCGGGACGGGAAACTGGTCCGGGTGGACCCGGATGATGTGGCCATCGGCACCCGGATCATTGTCCAGCCCGGGGAAAAAGTCCCCATTGACGGCCGGGTGGTGGAAGGCCGGTCCAGTCTGGATACGGCGGCTCTCACCGGGGAAAGCCTGCCCCGGGAAGCGGCCCCCGGGGATGAAGTGATCAGCGGCTGCATCAACCTCAGCGGGGTGCTGACCATAGAGACCACCAAAGAGTTCGGGGAATCCATCGTATCCAGGATTTTGGACCTGGTGGAAGACGCCAGCTCCCGGAAAGCGAAATCTGAAGTGTTCATCACCAAATTCGCCCGGGTCTATACCCCGGCGGTATGCAGCGCGGCACTGGCCCTGTTCCTGCTGCCTCCTCTGGTGCGGATGGCCCTGGGCATGGCGCCTCTGTGGCACATGTGGCTGTACCGGAGCCTGCTGTTTTTGGTGGTCAGCTGTCCCTGCGCCCTGGTGCTGTCCATTCCTCTCAGCTTCTTTGCGGGGATCGGGGGCGCCAGCCGGCGGGGGATCCTGATCAAGGGATCCAACTATATGGAAACCCTGGCCCATACGGCCTATGTGGTGATGGACAAGACCGGGACCCTGACCCAGGGGGTGTTTGAAGTTTCCGCCGTCCATCACAACAAACTGGAAGAAAAAAAAGTGCTGGAAATGGCGGCCCTGGCGGAATGTGCCTCCAGCCATCCCATCAGCAAAAGCCTCCAGCAGGCCTACGGCAAACCCATCGACCGGAGCCGGGTGACGGATATCCAGGAATACGGGGGCAAAGGGGTGGTGGCCCGGGTGGACGGCCATACCGTGGCCGCCGGGAACGCCAAACTCATGGAAATGCTCCACATTCCCTATGTGAACTGCCATATGGTGGGGACCCTGGTCCATGTGGCCATCGACGGGGCATACCATGGACACATCCTGATCGCCGACCGGATCAAGGACCATGCCGTGGAAGCCGTCCGGACCCTGAAAGCCAACGGGGTAAAGAAGGTGATCATGCTCACCGGGGATGAGAAACGGACGGCAGAAGCGGTGGCCAAAGAGCTGGGCATCGATGAAGTCCACAGCGAGCTGCTGCCCCAGGGAAAGGTGGAACAGGTGGAAGAGCTGATCCGCCGGAAAGAGCCCAAGGAGAAAGTGGCCTTTGTGGGGGACGGGATCAACGACGCCCCGGTGCTGTCCCTGGCGGATGTGGGGATTGCCATGGGGGCCCTGGGCAGCGATGCGGCCATTGAAGCGGCGGATGTGGTGCTGATGGACGATGATCCCCTGAAAATCAGCAAAGCCATCCGGATCGCCCGGAAATGCGTGGGCATCGTGTACCAGAACATCGTCTTCGCCATCGGCATCAAAGGCATCAGCCTGGTGTTGGGGGCCCTGGGCTTCATCAACATGTGGTTCGCCATCTTCGCCGATACCGGAGTCCTGATCCTCTGCGTGCTGAATTCCATGCGGTGTCTGTTTGGGGGGAGAAAATAAATGGGGGCTGTTGCACACGCAACAGCCCCCAATCCTCTATTCCACCCCCGCTCCCAGTTGGAATGCTTGCTGGTTGGTGGGGATATGGTCCATATCCATGTCGTCCGTATGGGTCAGCACCACTTTTCCCAGATTGATCCATTCCAGCCGTTTCATCAGGTAATCAAAATGGTCCAGGATGGGCTGGGGATGGCTGCCGCCAACGGCCACCAGGAGAGCCCCGCTTTTGCCGTTCCCATGCAGCTGGTCGTCCCTGCCTTCTGCCAGAGCCCAGAGACGGTCCATGGCATTTTTCAGCAGACCGCTGTAGGTCCAGAAAAACAGGGGAGTGGCAAAGACAATCACGTCTGATTCCCGGTAGGTGTCATAGATCCGGTCCATGTCATCGGACTGGGTGCAGGGCCTGGCCGTATCCCTGCCCCCGTGGAGACAGCCCACACAGGGGTGGATGTCCATGGCCCGCAGGGGGAACACGGTGACTTCATGACCCCGGGATTCCGCCCCGGCCTTGAAGGAACGGATCAGGGAATCGGTGAACCCATGGGGACGGAAAGAACCGTTCAATACCATTATTTTCGTCATGACAGTGGCAATGCTCCTTTGTATCGTGTTTTCTCATCAATTGTATTATCCATTATAACAGTTCCGGAATTCTTTTTGAATGGGGGAATTTGCACCCTTATTTCCCTTGTGTTATCCTTAATGGGTGAGGAGGGAGCACCATGAACAGGAAAAAGAGAACCGGGCAGATCCTTTTGCTGGCCTGTATCCTGGCTCTGGGCAGCGGGACCTGGGGCTGTGCCCAGGGAACGGGCCGCCAAGCCGTTTCTCCCGGGCAGGGAACGGCGGTACAGGAAAAACAGTCTCCTGAAAAACCGGCCATGGAATCCAGGCCCATTGCTTTTACGGACCGGCGGCGCCGGTTGATCCGGGAATATGCCCGGATCCACTATGGCCGGGAGATGGAAACCATTGTGCCCCAGGCGGTGGTGGTCCACTGGACCGCATCTGATTCCCGGGACGGGGTGTACCGGTACTTTTACAACGAAGAGAATCCCCATCTCCGGAACGGGACTCTGAATGTGGCTTCTCATTTTCTGGTGGACCGGGACGGGACCATCTGGCAGCTGACCCCGGAAACGGCGCTGAACCGCCATGCCATCGGACTGAACTGGTGCGCCATCGGCATCGAGAACGTGGGCGGAGTGGACGGCCGGGAAGACCTGACCCGGGCCCAGCTGGAAGCCAATGTGAATTTGATCCGGTATCTTCGGGGGAAATATCCCACCATCCAGTGGGTGCTGGGCCATTATCAGCAGGACCAGGCCCGGCATACGTCTTTGTGGAAAGAGAATGTACCGGGCTATTATCATGGCAAGACGGATCCGGGACCCCGTTTTATGGCGGGGCTGAAGGAACAGCTTGCCGGAGAAGGAGTGAAGTTCTTTTGAAACCATGGAACAAGGGAATTGGCCTGCTGCTGGCAGGCCTTCTGCTGCTGCCCGGAGGGGTGCTGCCCCGGACGGCGTGGGCTACTGCTCCGGCTGCCCCATCTGCCAGAGCCGCCCTGAGCCCCCGGATGCAGAAAATCGGGAAGATCATCCAGGGGGCCGGGCCCGCCCAGGTTTATTTCACGGATCTGGCCACCAATCAGAGCCTCTATCGGGGCAGCAGCACCCTGCCTTCTGCCAGCATGATCAAGGTCTTCATCCTGGCCAGGGCCTATGAGGATCTCCGGAACGGCAGCCTGAGCCGGAAGGAAACCTTCACCCTCACCCCGGAAAATGTGGTGGGCGGGGCAGGGGTCCTCCAGGGACGGCCTTATGGCACGAAAGTCCCCCTCCAGGAAGCCCTGGACCTGATGATCACTGAAAGCGACAATACCGCCGCCAACCTGCTCATCGACCGGCTGGGCATGGACCGGATCAATTCGTACCTGCAGAGCCATGGGTACAGCCACAGCATCCTGCGCCGGAAGATGATGGATACGAAAGCCATGGAGGAAGGACGGGAAAACATGACCAGTACCCGGGATGTGGCCCTGCTGTTCAAGCGGCTGTATCGGGGAAACTGTGTGGGACCGGCCCAGGACCGGGAAATGCTGGAGATTTACAAACGGCAGACCGACAACGACAGCATCCCCGGAGACCTGCCCCAGGGAACGGTGGTGGCTCACAAAACCGGAGAAGTCAGCGATGTGCGCCACGACGGGGGCATCGTCTATACCCCCAAAGGCGCCTATGTGCTGGTGATCTTCACCCGGAACTATACCCCCTACGAAACCATGGCCGGATTGTCGGAGAAGATCTATCAGGCGTTTGTGGAATAACGGGGAGTGTGAATTTTTCACACCCCCCGTTTTTATTTGCACATCCCTTTGTTGTCTGAGAAACGTTCCTTCAGCATCCGATTGATTTCGGCCCTGTCTTTTCCCTGCTTTTCCATCTGCTTGATCAGCTTGTAGGCATGGAACAGGGGGGACGGGGCGATTTCAGAACTGAAGAAGCCGATGCCCATGTTCCAGGCCAGTTGTTCGAACACATCGTCCAGGGCTCTGGAATCCAGGCCATTGGCATAGGCTTTCAGCAATTCCCGCATGGCCTGCCGCATCCGTCCGGCACCCACCGCATTGGCCAGGGAAAGCAGGAGCCGGATGTTGTACGCCAGATACCGTTTTTCGCTTTTCCAGGTCATATCCCAGAATTCCACCGCCAGTTCTCCCAGCTTTTCATCGATCAGCGGGTAATTGGTGATCACCGCCGGCCGTTCCGGTGCGTCGTCTCCGTTTCCTTTTGCCTGGGTCCGGTAGAAATACGCGTGGTATTCGTGATCCGCTTTTTTCTCCGTATCATGCACGTAGCCCAGCATTTCCATGACTTCATAGAGGGGAATGGGTTCAAAGGATTGGATCACTTCCAGCCCTTCCCCCACAGGAAGCTTCGCCGCCTGGTTTTTCAGCCCTTCCAGGAAATTGCCCGCAATGCCCCGCACATCGATTTTTTTGAAGCCGCCAACTTTCTCTTTCCATTCCATATTTTTCATATCCGTTTGCCCCTTTCGTTTGTTCTGTTATCTGCAGTCACCATAGGTGTTTTGGTTGGCTCTTTCGTCTTTCTGGAATCAATATAGCATGGCAGGGAAAACAAGTATGTTGGCAATACAACGGACGAAAGATTCTCCCAAAGTCCACAGTCCGGGACAGCATCCAGCCGGTTCTCAAAAAGATTTGGGAAGTGGATCTATGCCATGAACTGCAAAGAAGAGGATATGGAAAAATTCCATTATCCGGAGCTGTTGGGAACCTGGGGGAAAACCATGGACCTGGTTTATGGATACAACGAAGTCCAGTACTGCTGCAATACCTACCAATTCTGGTGCGGAAATGATAAGAGGGGGTGTGAAAAAATAGCTTTCACACCCCCTGTCAACGGTCAGCTGTCAACTGTCAACGGCCAAAGGAAGCCAGCAAAGCTGGCTGTGAACAACGGAAACCGGTATATCAATCGTTTCCGTAGGGGGCGGCAGGCCCGGCCGCCCGCCAAATCAGCAGTTGACCATGTGTTGTGCGAGGCGCCGGGACTGCGCCCCTACGGTCTTTCTTTTTTATTTCAAAATCAATTTGCAAAATTGATTTCCTTAACGACCAACGATGAACGATGAACGATGGACCTGCAGGTTCGTCGGTCTGCCTTCTTTCTCCCTCTATTTTCAAAAAGTTTAACTTTTTTCGCTCTCCTGTACTGTATACTATGGATAGACAATACAGCACGGGGGGCGGTTTTTTATGTTTGAAGGCAGAATCCGGGAGGTGGGGCGGCCGGACCGGATCCTTTCCTATTTCGGACAGGAAAAGGCCGTGCTGCTGGTGGTAACGGTCACCGGCATCCTCTACAACCTGGGTATGGGAGCCGGGCCCTATTTCGAAGGCCAGCTGGCCCAGTGCCTCTATGACATTTACCAGGGGGAAGCCACTGCCGGGGACATGGCCCGTCTGGCGGCGCTCTATGTGGGAGTGATCTTCCTGGTCCAGCTGGCCCGGGCGGGGAAGCGGTACAGTGTGCGGCTCTTTGCCAACCGGGTGAGCCGGACCATGCGCCATACCCTCTACCACAGCCTGGTGCGGCTGGACGCCCATGCCCTCCAGCAGGAAAACCTGGGGAACCTGATGACCAAGGCCATGGGGGACGTGGACGCCTGTGCGGAAGGGATGCGGAAATTCACCACGGAGGTGTTCGATACCGGGGTGGTGATGGTGGTGTACCTGTCCCTGCTGCTGGCCTATGACTGGCGGCTGACCCTGCTGGCCTGTCTGTTCACTCCGGCGGCCTACTGGATCGCCAACCGGCTGAAGAAACAGGTTGCCCGGGCCAATGGGGTTTACAAGGCCACGGAAGCCCGGCTGAACACCCTGACCCTGGACCGGGTGAGCCACGCCCTGACCTACCGGATCTACGGCCAGGAAAGCCGTCGGGATGCCGCTTACGAAACCCAGCTAACCGCCTACGAAAAGGCCAGTGCCCGGGCCAATATCTTCGAAGGGGCCCTGGGGCCTTTGTATGACGCCATTGCCATGGCCGGCACCGGGATGATCTTCTGGTTCGGGGCGAAAAACGTCCAGGGCACCGGCTGGGAAGTGTGGAACATCGCCAGCTTCACCACCTTCCTGGCCTGCTTCACCAAACTGGCGGTGAAGACCAGCCATGCGGCCAAGTTGTTCAATGCGGTCCAGAAGGCCCAGGTTTCCTGGCAGCGGATCAAACCCCTGCTCCGGCAGGCGGCACCGGAACAGGAGGAACAGCTCCTGGGTCCGGTGGAACCGGTGACCCTGGAAATCCGGGATCTGTCCTGCCATTATCCGGGCCAGGAGAATGGCCTGGAAGGAATTTCCTTTACCGCCCGTCCCGGGGATATCATCGGCATTACGGGCCCGGTGGCCTGCGGGAAGAGCCTTTTGGGGAAGGTGTTCCTGGATGAGGTGCCCTGGACCGGCTCCATCCGGTGCAATGGACGGGATTTTTCCGCCCTGGACGGGCTGCAGCGCCGGAGCCTGATTTCCTATCTGGGCCACGATCCGGAACTGCTGACCACCTCCATCGGAGAAAACATCCGGATGGGGGACCCGGTGGAGGTGGAAAAATTCCTGGCCATGACCAACCTGGCAGGGGAAGTGGCCGCCATGCCCCAGGGAGCGGATACCCCGGTGGGCAGCGGCGGCACCCGGCTTTCCGGGGGTCAGCAGGCCCGGATTGCCCTGGCCCGGACCCTGGCCCATGCCCGGTCCATCCTGGTGCTGGACGATCCCTTTGCGGCGGTGGACCGGAAGGGGGAGACGAAGATCCTGGATGCCATGAGAAAGACCTTTCCGGACCGGGTGATCCTGCTGATTTCCCATCGGCTCACCCATTTTCCGGAATTTACCGGGGTATTGTTCCTGGAAAAGGGCCGGGGAAAGTTCGGTACCCATGACCAGCTGCTGCAGGAAGAGCCCGGCTATGCCCGACTGGTGCAGCTCCAGCAGGAAGGAGTGGATCTGGATGAACAATGAGAATCCTGTATGGAAAAGTGTCAAAGGCACCCTCCAGGCCCATCCCCGGACCGGGGCCCTGGTGGCCGTCCTGGTGGTCCTTTCGGTGACCACCTCCCTGCTGCCGCCCCTGGTGCTGGAAAAAGCGGTGGACAGCCTGACGGAAGGCCGGGGGATTCCCTGGCAGCTGGGGGCTCTCTACATCGGGCTCATCGTCCTGTCGGACTGCTGTGAAACAGCCCAGAACGGGGCCATCACCCTGTTCGGCCAGAAGGTGACCCACGGGCTCCGGTCCACCCTGTGCGCCAAGCTGGACCGGCTGCCGGCCCGGTACTTTACCGGCCATCCCAGCGGTCAGACCGCTTCAGTGTTCGTCAACGACGGGGACACCATCGATGCTCTGTATTCTGACGGAATCGTGGGGATGCTGGCGGACGCCTGCAAACTGCTGGGGATTTTGGGGATCCTGTGGAGCCGGAGCCGGGGCCTGTTCGCCATCCTGTGCCTGGTACTGCCCCTGCTGTTTATGCTCACCCGGCATTTCCAGCGGGGGACCCTGGCGGCCCAGAGGGAAAACCGGCGGGCCATCGGACGGGTGAACAGCCATGTGCCGGAGACCATCCGGAACATCCGGACCATCCACACCCTGGGGAAGGAACCGTATATGGAAGACCGGTACGATTCCCTGATCACCGACAGCTTCCGGGCCATCAACCGGGCCAATGTGTTCGACGGGATCTATTCTCCCATCATCCTGGTGACCCAGGCGGCAGTGGTGGCGGTGATCATGGTGGGAGCCTCCCAGGGGCCTGCCTGGGCGGATCTGTTCGGTCTTTCCGTTGGGTCTGCCGTGGCGGTGATCGCTTATGTGGGGAAGATCTTCGGTCCCCTGGAAAGCATCGGCATGGAAATCCAGAGCATCCAGAGCGCCATGGCCGGGATCCAGCACATCGGGGAATTCCTGGATGAACCGGAACGGGAACCGGTTTCCGCCAGTCCCCTGCCGGAAGAACTGCGGCAAAAGGCGGTGGCTTTTTCCCATGTGACTTTCGGGTACGATCCGGCCCGGCCCATTCTCCGGGACTTTTCCTGCAGCCTGGAACCCGGGGAACAGGCCATCCTCATGGGGCCCAGCGGCTGCGGGAAAAGCACCCTGTTCAAGCTGCTGCTGGGGATGTACAGTCCCTGGCAGGGAAATGTGGCTCTTTTGGGACACCGGGCCGGGACCATCCCGGAAGGGGAGAAACGCAGTCTGTACGGCTGTGTGGAACAGGAATTTTCGGCGGTGCCCGGTACGGTGAAAGACCAAGTGACACTGGGGGACGATTCGGTGACTCCGGAACAGGTGGACCGGGCCCTGGCCCTGGTGGGACTGAAGGAAACCGTGGACCGGATGCCCCAGGGGAAGGAAACCCCCATGGGGGACGGACTGTTCTCCCAGGGAGAACTCCAGCTGCTGAACATTGCCCGGGCGGTGGCCAGGGAACCCCGGCTGCTCCTTCTGGACGAAATCACCGCCAACCTGGACAGCCAGACGGAAGCCCGGGTGCTGGAAGCCCTGGAACGGGCCGCCCGGGGCCGCACGGTGCTCAGCATCTCCCACCGGTTCTCCCGGATGATGGCAGGGCAGAGGATCGTGAGGATGGGGTGATTGGTTGTCAACGGCCAGTGACCAGTGACCGGCAAAAGGGCTGTGAAAAAATGAAGAATCATTTTTTCACAGCCCCTTTTTTAATTCATCTGTTTTTCATATTTATACGCTAAAATATGTACTTATCATTATATACAAAGGAGCGATGGTTTTGCCCAGACATCTTACCTGGGCCCTGCTGCTGGAGGAATTCAAAAACGGCGGGCCCCATGTCCATTTCATGGCTTTTATCCTGTTCAATATCCTGGGGATCGTGATCCTCCGCTATGGGTTCAAATGGCTGGTGGGTTTCCTGGCCAGACACACCCGGGGGGGACGGGATGCCTGGGAAAGGGCATTCCGGTTCATGCCGGTGCTGCTGGGGATGCAGCTGGGGATCAAGCTCACCAAGGATGCCCTGGATCTGCCCAAATTCGTCCGGCACGGGCTGAACATGCACTTCCACAGCCTGGTGATTTTCACCATGACCCTGTTCTTTGCCCACCTGATTGCCGCCTATCTGAAATCCCGGCTGACCAAAAGCGAGGAAAAGTCTTCCTCCATGTCCATCCTGGCCACGGTGGTGGATATCGGGGTGTACATGGTGGGGTTCCTGTTCATCCTGAATTCTTACGGCATTTCCATTTCCCCGCTCCTGACTGCTCTGGGCGCCGGCGGCCTGGCATCCGCCCTGGCCCTCCAGGATACTTTGGCCAATCTGTTTTCCGGCATTACCACCATCTTTTCCAAACAGGTGCGGATGGGGGACTACATCAAACTGGCCAGCGGGGAATCCGGCCGGGTGGTGGACATGAACTGGCGGAACACCACCATCCGCACCGCCACCGGGAACATGGTCATCGTGCCCAACAAGAACATCGCCGCCAGCAACCTGACCAACTACGAACAGCCCCTGGCGGAATGCACCATCACCATTCCCATTACCATCACCTATGACAACGACCTCCAGACCGTGGAAGACGTGACGCTGGACGTGGCCCGGCACATCCTGGACAAAAGTGAATACGGGGTCACCGGGTTCCAGCCCCAGGTGCGCTATGACCAGCTGGGGGACTACGGGATCCGGTTCCAGGTGGTGCTGCGGATCCGGAACATCCTGGATGAAGGAGTGCTCCGCCACCAGTTCATCAAAGCCATCTACGACCGGTTTCAGCAGGAACAGATCCGGCTGTTGGTGAGACATGACTAAAGGGGCTGTGAAAAAATGAAGAATCATTTTTTCACAGCCCCTTTTTTTCAATATCCCAACTTCTTCTTCAGTTCTTCCATATCCTTTTCCGACAGGAAGGGACGGATCACATCCAGGTAATAGTCCGCTTCCTGTTCTCTGCCCGCCTTGTGGCAGGCCTGGGCTCCGCCGGCGGCCAGCCGGAGCACTTCCGGATTGGGGCCCAGGGGGATGTCTTCCTTCTGGGTGAAGGCGGTGAGTTCTTCCCGGGTGGCCGGCGCCAGTTCATCTCCCAGCTTCTGGGCGATGGTTTCCAGCTGGCCCTTTACGGCCCCTTCCTCCCCGTAGTTCAGGCTCAGCAGGAAGGCGTACCGGGCACCCTGCCAGTTGCCCTTGTGGAGCAGCCGTTCCCCTTCGTTCCGGTAGCACCGGGCCAGGTCGGCAGGGCGGAAAGCCTGCCGGAAGGCATCCCGGTTCACCCGTCCGAAACCGTCCCAGTCCTTTTCTTCCCGGAGCACGGACAGATAGCAGAACCGCACCGGGGCACTGGTGGGATCCCAGCGGAGTCCCTTTTCCAGGGCTTTCCGGGCCGCTTTGGTCTGGCCCTGGGCCAGTTCCAGTTCGCCCAGCAGCAGGTAGAGCAGATGGAAGGGGAAGGGAGCCTGCTGGACGGCCTTTCTGGGCTGGTAAAACTGCTGGTACAGCACCATTTCCATAGGCTCCGCAAAGGAACGGAATTCCACTTCCGAATCCGGCTGGAACAGGGCGGAATGCTCCGCCTCCCGGATATGGGGGGTGAGGATGGCCCGTGCCTTGTCATAATCCCCGGCGCCGGTGAGTTTCTGGGCTTCCGCCAGATCGGCCCGGAATTTTTCAAAGGCGTGGCTGAACATATCCGCAAAATGCTGCCGGCTCTCTTCCGGCATCAGCTTGTACAGCAGCTGGGTGCAGGCCCGGATGATTTCCCGGTGCAGGGGATGGTCCCGGTACAGCTCCATGCAGCCCTGCAGATATTTGATGTCTTTCTGGGAGTTCCCGGTCAGGTTCTCCCGGATGGATTTCAGGATGGATTCCAGTTCTTCCATGATTCTTCCTCCGATTCATTGCAGTTTGTATTCTATTATACAGCCCTTGCCCCCTTCCTTCAACTGTGCTATAATAGTTCCATTCAATTCCATACCTTGCCATGAACAGGAGAGTACTCATTTCCGGAGGTCACAGAGAGTGGGGAGCAGGTGGGAGCCCCATACGGAAAGAAACGGGGAAGTTCACCTGGGAGCAACCGGACTGAACGGAGTAGGTCCGGCGCCGGCCCCGTTATCGGCCAGATGAGTGAAAAAATAGGGTGGTACCGCGAACCTTCGCCCCTTGTGGGGACGGAGGTTCTATTTTTTTAGGAGGCGTGAACATGAGCGATAAACTGCAGGAACTGCGGGAGAAGATCCAGAAGGATCTCAGTCAAGTCAAAAGTGTGGAAGATCTGAAGAACATCCGGGTCCAGTACCTGGGCAAGAAGGGGGCCCTGACCTCCATTCTCCGGAGCCTGGGAGACGTGGCGGCGGAAGAACGGCCGAAGATCGGCAAAATGGTCAACGAAGTCCGGGCCAAGATGGAACAGCGGATCAACGAACAGATGAAGCTGCTGGAAGCCCATCAGATGGAAGAAAAACTGGCCAGTGAAACCCTGGATTTCACCCTGCCGGGACGGAAACCGGCCCTGGGCCATCTCCATCCGGTGACCCAGACCCTGCGGGACATCAAGAAAGTGTTCATGCGCATGGGGTTCGAAGTGGTGGAAGGCCCGGAAATCGAAACGGACTATTTCAACTTTGAAGCCCTGAACCTGCCCAAGGACCATCCGGCCCGGGATATGCAGGATACCTTCTACATCACCGATGACATCCTGCTCCGGACCCAGACTTCCGGGGTACAGGCCCGTACCATGCAGAGCCGGGAACCCAACACCCCCATCCGGATGATCTGCCCGGGCACCGTGTACCGGAACGACTACGATGCCACCCATTCTCCCATGTTCCATCAGGTGGAAGGCCTGGTGGTGGACAAGGATATTTCCCTGGCGGACCTGAAAGGGACACTGGAACTGTTCTGCAAGGAGATGTTCGGGGACAGCGTGAAGATCCGGCTGCGGCCCAGCTTCTTCCCCTTCACGGAACCCTCCTGCGAAGTGGATATCAGCTGCGTCATGTGCGGGGGCAAGGGCTGCCGGGTGTGCAAGAACTCCGGCTGGCTGGAAATCCTGGGGGCCGGGATGGTGCATCCCAACGTGCTGCGGATGAGCGGCTACGATCCGGACAAAATGAAGGGCTTTGCCTTCGGGATGGGCGTGGAACGGATTGCCATGCTGCGGTACGGCATCGACGATCTCCGTCTGTTCTTCGAAAATGACCTGCGGTTCATCCGTCAATTCTGAGTGGGAGGCAAAGGACAATGTTAGCTTCTATTAATTGGTTGAAACAATATGTGGATATTCCCGTAACGCCGGAAGTGCTGGCGGACAAACTGACCCGGGTGGGCCTGGAAGTGGAACAGGTGATCCATCTGGGCGAAGGCCTGGAAGGGGTCATCACCGGGAAGGTGGCCCAGATCGAACGGCATCCCAATTCTGACCATCTGTGGATCTGCCAGATGGACCTGGGGCAGGGGGAACTGGTCCAGATCCTCACCGGGGCCCAGAACGTGCATCAGGGGGATATGGTACCGGTGGCCGTGGTGGGCTCCCATCTGCCCGGCGGCATGACCCTGAAGGCCGCCAAGATGCGGGGCCTGGATTCCAACGGCATGCTGTGCAGCGCCGGGGAACTGGGCATCGATGCCAAACTGCTGCTGCCGGAACAGCGGGACGGGATCTTCATCCTGCCGGAAAACACTCCCATCGGGGTGGACGTGAAGGAACTGCTGGGGCTGGATGATGTGGTGCTGGATATCGACCTGACCGCCAACCGCAGCGACTGCTTCAACATGCTGGGCCTGGCCCGGGAAACCGCCGCGGTGCTGGGACAGAGCCTGCGTCTGCCCAAACTGGCCACCCGGGACGAAGCGGCCGGCAGCGCAGCCGACTGCGCCAAGGTGGAAATCCAGTGCAAAGACCTGTGCACCCGGTTCGCCATGCGGATGGTGAAGGATATCCAGGTGACGGAATCCCCCGAATGGATGCAGAAACTGCTCCGGGCCGTGAACATCCGTCCCATCAACAATGTGGTGGACGTGACCAACTATGTGATGATGGAACTGGGCCAGCCCATGCATGCCTACGACTATGACACGGTGGCGGACCACACCTGGATCGTCCGCCGGGCCCAGGAAGGGGAGACCCTGGTGACCCTGGACGGCCAGAAACGGGACCTGAATCCCAACATGATCGTCATCGCCGACCCGGAAAAAGCCATTGGTCTGGGGGGCGTCATGGGCGGCCTGGCTACGGAAGTCACCGGCAAGACCGTGAACGTGATGCTGGAATCCGCCACCTTCTACGGCCCCAGCATCCGGCACACCTCCAAGGACCTGGGCCTGCGCAGTGAAGCTTCCCAGCGGTTCGAACGGGGGGTGGACACCATCCGGGACCACGATGCCCTGAACCGGGCTGTGCACCTGCTGGAAGAAATGGGCGCCTGCAAGGCCGTGGCCGGTGTGGTGGAAGACTACCCGGTACCCCAGGAACCGGTGAAGATCAAGGCCCTGCCGGAAGCCCTGCGCCGGCGGATCGGCACGGAAGAAATCACCGATGCAGAGATGCGCTCCATCCTGGAAGGGCTCCGGTTCGATGTGGAACCCCAGGCCGACGGAAGCTGGCTGGTCACCGTGCCCACCTGGCGGAACGACTGCACCTGCGATGCGGACCTGTCTGAAGAAGTGGCCCGGATGTACGGCTACGACAAGATCCCGTCCACCCTGCCCCAGCTGGATATGGCCCGGGGCGGCCAGGCTCCCATCGAGGACGTGAAGGACAAGGTACGGAACTGCCTGGCGGATGCGGGTCTGGACGAAGTGATGACCTACACCTTCATCAACGCCGGGGACTTTGACAAACTGGGACTGGGTGCCGACGACAGCCGCCGGCAGGCCATCCAGATCATCAACCCCATCAGCGACGATTTCCGCACCATGCGCACCACCCTGGTGCCCAGCCTGCTGAATACCGCCGCCTACAACCTGGCCCGGCAGAACGACCGGGTAGCCCTGTTCGAAGTGGGCCGGGTGTTCCTGCCCAAGGCTCTGCCCCTGAGAGAACAGCCTGCGGAAAAGACCCGTCTGTGTGTGGTGCTGTCCGGCAAACGGAATGAACTGAACTGGACCGAAAGCAAGGACGCGGTGGACTTCTTCGACCTGAAAGGGGACCTGGAACTGGTGCTGGAAGTGCTCCAGGCCAGCGGCGTGACTTACGCCAAACCGGAAGAGAAGTTCCTCCATCCCGGCAAGAGCTGCACCGTGCTCCATGACGGGAAGGCCGTGGGCTTCATGGGGGCCCTCCATCCCCAGGTGCAGGACCGGTTCGGCCTCAGCGGGGAAACCTTCGTGCTGGAACTGGATCTGAGCAGCTTCGTGGAGGGGGCGGAACGGATTCCCCAGTTCACCCATATTCCCCAGTTCCCCAGCACCAGCCGGGATATTGCCGTGGTGGTGCCCCAGACCGTCAGCGCCGTTGACCTGATGGCGGAAATCCGCACCCAGGCCGGACCGCTGCTGAAGGATGTGCGGCTGTTCGATGTATACAGCGGCAAGCAGGTGAAAGCCGGGTGCAAGAGCGTGGCCTTCAGCCTGACCTTCCAGGATCTGACCCGGACCCTCCAGGACAAGGAAATCAACGACATCATCAACCAGGTGGTGAAGAAAGTCCAGGAACGGTTCGAAGGGGAATTGAGAGAGTAAAAGGAGGTGTGAAAAAAACACACTCCCGGTCAACGGTCAGCTGACCGTTGACCACTTTTTTCAAAAAACCTGTTGACAAAAATCCCTATCTATCGTATACTAAACAAGTCAGCGGCGCTGGAAAGCAAAGCGACAACGGCCCAGTAGTTCAGTTGGTTAGAATGCCGCCCTGTCACGGCGGAGATCGT
>OLFS01000028.1_pt1 | contig 128108 bp, 96 predicted proteins | sample 1605491 | NCBI WGS metagenome assembly OLFS01 (sample SAMEA3888921, study PRJEB22519) | human gut metagenome | biome: human gut; feature: human-associated habitat; material: faeces | place: Denmark | collected 2011 | reverse complement strand
CTGCCTCGACATGGCGGGTCCCGTCGACGAAATCCTCGAGACGTCCAAGACCTGCGGCGCAGGCATCAACGTCGCAATGCTCGAAGGCTTCTCGCCCATGAAGCACTGCGGCACGATGACGCCCACGCGCGAGCAGCTCGAGAAGTTTGTCCGTGAAAGCCTCGAAAAGGGCGCCGTCGGCGTCAAGATCATGGGCGGCCACTGGCCGCTGCCGCTTGAAACGAGCCGCGAACTCGTCAAGACCGCCAACGACATGAACGCCTACGTCGCCTGGCACGCCGGTTCTCACACTGCGGGCTCCAACATCCTCGGCATGCGCGAGGTCATCGAGGCCGCCAAGGGCCAGCGCCTGCACCTCGCCCACATCAACGCTTACTGCCGCGGCCGCGTCAATCCCGTCGACGAAGAGTCGAAGGAAGCCATCGAGATGCTGCGCGCCAACCCGAACCTCTGGTGCGAAGCCTACGTGAGCCCCAACAACGGCACCGTGCTTGACTGCGACGAGGACGGCCAGATCATCGACCACGTCACCCGCACCTGCCTCGAGACGTTCGGCCTCACGCCCGACGCCGCCGGCATGCGCGAAGCCTTCCTCACACACCGCTGCTTCGCGATCGCCGACACGGGCTTCATGTCCGAACTCGTCGAGGGCGAGGCCGCGCTCGAACTCTGGGAAAAGCAGGGCATGAAGGGCGCAGGCAGCTTCCCCGTCAACCCCGCACTCTCCCGCTTCATGGTCGCCACGGCCAAGCGCGAGGACGGTAGCTTCGTGGTCGACGCCATCTCCACCGACGGCGGCTGCATTCCGCGCAACGTCGCCATCTCGGTCGGCCTCTCGCTCGTCAAGTTCGGCGCCCTGACGCTCCCCGAGTTCGTCGTCAAGACCTCCGTCAACCCAGCACGCCACCTGCGCCTGCATGACCGCGGCCACCTCTCCGAAGGCGCCGCCGCCGACATCACCGTCTTCGACTACGACCGCCAGCAGGCCGTCGAGACGATCGTCGCCGGCAAGTCCGTCATGAAGAACGGCGAGATCACGGGCACCGGCATCACCCTCGTCACGACGAAGGCGGGCATCCCGGCTGCCGAACGCAACGGCTTCAAGTGGATCGAAACCGAGTTCGAAAGCCCCGAACCCGAACGCTACATCCCCTAAGCCGCATTCGACTCCATGAGCCGAAGACCGCCGCAGGCCCGCCCTGCGGCGTTTTTTTGGCTTTTACTCCCATTCACGCCCGCAGCATTCCTTCCTTTGGCGCGAATCACCTCTCCCGCAGGCACCTCCGTGAGCCGGCGTACGCCCCGCATCACGTGCGGTTAGAATGACCTTCTGAACCTTTCATTTTCCGGAGGGCACCATGCGCGCCGCCGTTCTTTCCGCTCTGCTCGTTCCAGTCTTCCTCACGGGCTGTTCTACCTACGTCACGGTCGTCTCCGAACCCGAGGGCGCCGTCATCACCGACGCATCGGGAAGCATCGTCTACGGCCGCGCGCCCCTCGACGTCGAGTACGACACCAACGAGCTCAGGCACGGTGCCCATCCCGGACAGTGTGCGCAGATTCCCGGCTTTACGGCAAGGTGGCCGAGCGGCGCCTCCGCCTCGACCGACGCAGCGCTGCCGTTGTGCGACCTGCGACACGGCATGACCGTGAGAATCAACCGTCCCAAGTCCGCACCAGGCCTCGAGCAGGACCTCCAGTGGGCGCTCGAGCGCGCCCAGAAGCGTGCGCGCGACGCAGAAATCGAACGAGACCGCATGATGCTCTACATGGACCACGGCTGGTTCTGGGGACCGGGCTGGGGCCCTTGGCCGCGCACGGCGCCCCCGCCGCCGAGGCCCGTGAGATAATTTCACTTTTGCGCAACACGATCGGGACACATCATGCTCAAAGGCAAAAAGGCGGTCATCTTCGACCTTGACGGCACCCTCATTGACTCTCTCGGCATCTGGAGCGCAGTCGACGAGCTTCTCGCCACGAGCCTCGGCCGTCCCGATCTCGCCGCCGACCCCGTGACGCTCGCCCGCCTTCGTGAGGATGCGCTCGTGCGGCATGCCCTCGAACCCAATCCTTATGTCGGCTTCTGCGCGGATCTGGCCGCCTTCTGCGGGAGCCCGCTTCCCGGCGAGGAGGTCCATCGCGAGCGCTACCACATCTCGCGCGCTCTTCTCAAGTCCGACGTGCGCCTCAAGCCGGGCGCGGCCGCCTTCGTGAAGACGCTCTCGGAGCGCGGCTTCAAACTCGCCGTCGCCACCACGACCAAGCGCGCCAACATCGACATCTACGAGACGGTCAACCCGCACATCGCGCCCGAGCTTGCATTCAGCAGCGTCTTCGACGCCATTCTCACGCGCGAGAACGTGAGCCGCATCAAGCCAGACCCCGAGGTCTACCACCTCGCGCTCGAGACCCTCGGCGTGCGCGCCGATGAGGCGCTCGTCTTCGAGGACTCGCTTCCCGGCCTGCGTGCCGCGCACGCCGCAGGCATTCAGACCGTCGTCGTCAGGGATCCGTGGTCCGAAGCCGACAGGGCACGACTCCTCGAGGAGGCGGACGCCCATGTTGATAGCCTTTGCGACGCACCCGAAATCTGCGGTTTTACCCGCTCCTAGCCACCCTTCGGGCGAACATCCTGCGCTAGAATGGATTCAGGCCAATGGCCTTCAAACAAACAGGAGGTATCCTTCATGCGCATTCTTCTTCCCGTCGACGGCAGCGAACACTGCCGCAACGCACTCCGCTTCATTGCCTCCCGCCAGGCGCTCTCGCCTGAAAAGGAGGCGACCGTTGAGCTTCTCAATGTTCAGCACTCCATCCCCGAAGCCGTGATCAACGCGCTCGGCCTCGATTCCGTCCGCAAGGCCAGCCAGGACGAAGGCATGAAGGTCATCGACGCCATGCGCGAAGACGCCGGCGACCTTGACGTCCGCGCCAAGGTCGAGGGCGGCGAGTTCGCGCCCGTCATCGTCCGCGAGGCCGACCACATGGACGCCGACCTCATCGTCATGGGCTGCCGCGGCCTCTCCGCCATGGAAGGCTTCTTCGTGGGCAGCGTCTCCGCCAAGGTGATCAGCCTCACGAAGCGTCCGCTTCTGCTCGTTCGCGACAAGATCCCCGCAGGCGCCATGCGCGTCGGCATCTGCGTCGACCACTCCGACTACGCCCACGCCGCCGCCGAATTCGTCGTCAACCAGCGCGAGTTCTTCGGCAAGGACGCCGTCTTTGAAGTGATCAACGTCTCCGAAACCGAAGAGACCTTCCATCAGGCCGTCGAACCCGTCATGACCGTCTTCGAGGACGCCGGCGTTCCCGCCGAACGCGTGCACCTCAAGGGCAAGGTGGGTGATGCGATCTGCAACTACGCGGGCGAAGGCAAGCTCGACATGCTCGTCATCGGCTCCCACGGCTACGGCAACTTCCGGGCCGCCTTCATGGGCTCCACCGCCATGCGCATCACCGCCGGCTGCGAAGTGCCCCTGCTCGTCCTCAAGGCCTGAAAGATCTCTGCGCGCCTGAATCACGACGCGCGCAGCATCTCAAAGCCAATGTGCCGGCTCCCTCGGGAGAGCCGGCACTTTTTTGTCTCATCCGCACGAAAAGGCCCGCCGCCCTGTCCCGCCTGTACTCGGCGTTGAGGATGCCCGCATCGTATTCGGCATGTCCGGTGAAGAAGATCTGCCTGCCGCCTTCGGTCGAGAGGGCGAAGATCCCCGCCTCGTCGGATTCAGCGAGCACCTTGAGCTCGGGATGTGCGCGCACGGCCTCTTCGTCGATCGTCGTGTGCCTCGAGTGCGGAATCCTGAAGACGTCGTCGCAGCCCCTGAAGAGCATGGAGCTTCGCCTCACGACGCGGTGCTCGAAGACACCCGAGAGCTTGCGCTCGAGAAGCGTCTTCCCTATCCCGATGAGCTGGCAGGGCTCGCCGTTCTTCGGGCGCCAACCGCCCTGCACGCAGACGGTGCCCAGTTCGTGGCGTGTCACACAAACTCCTCTGTGTCAGGCGTTTTGAAGAAAACATCCTGTCAGACTATCAGAGCGAAAGGGGTGGTTTCGAAAAACCGCCCCTGTCTTGGGGGTATAACCCGCGCCTCTAGTGCATGATCCCGAGACGCGGCCCTGACGATGCCGTCTTTGTGCGACGGACTTACATCTTGCGGCCCCAGAAGAAGTAGACGCCCCAGCCTTCGTCCATCGTGCGGCCGGCCATCAGGTAGAGGGGGCCGATGATGCTGTCGACGCCCACGTAGCCGCCCACGGCGCGGTGCCAGTCGCGGTTGCCCGACTCGCCTTCCTCGTCGCGGTTGTAGGCGCGGCCCGCTTCGGCCGATGCGCCGAGCCAGACCGTGCGCTCGCCTGCGCCCAACCAGTCGGAGATGTTGCGCGAGATGCGCACGGAGCCGAGCTGGATGTCGGAGCCCGTCCAGCGACCGTAGGGACTGCCGGTGAGCTCGAAAGCGCCGCCCAGCGAGAAGACGCTCGGCACGGCGGAGCGGCCCAGCTTGCCCGAGAAGAGCGTCGTCCAGCGGCCGTAGGTGATCGGCACGTAGACGTTGGCCTCATAGATGTTCTTGTAGCCGGGACCGTCCGTGTCGAAGATGCGCTGGCCCTGCAGGGCGAAGCGGTAGCCCTTGGTCGGAAAGTTGACGCTGTCGAGCGTGTCGAGCAGAAGCTCGGCGCTCACGAACGGAGACTCGACCTCGGGCGTGCTGAGGTCGGTCACGCCGATCGTGCGGGTCGAGGCCTGGGAGAAGTAGCCCGCTGCCACGCGCGCATAGCCCAGGCGCTCGATCGAGTAGCCGAGCCCGATCTGGGCCGTGCTGGTCTCGTTCTTGTAGCGCGCGATGGCCTCACCGTTTTCGTAGACGTTGAAGGGCGAGACCGAGTACTCGAAGCTCGGATTGACGAACCAGTCGGAGCCCGGGCCGAGGGGCTGGTAGAACTCGACGCCGGCCCTGCGGTTCTTGCCCGCCTGGATCTCGGAGCGCAGCTCGGCGCCCCAGGGATTGAGCCAGCCCCAGGTGTGCGCAAGGAGCACCGTGAACGTGTGTTCGTCGCGGAAGTCGGTCTCAAGCGAGCCGCCAATGCGGATGCTCGAGTAGCCGGGCTTCTTCTCCTTGGGCTCGAAGACGAGCACTTCGGTGCCCTCGGGGCCCGGTTCGAAGCGGTAGCGCACCGAGCTGTAGGCGCCGTCGGCCCAGACGCGGCGGCTCGCCGCGTCGATTTCGGCATTGGAGACCGGACGCGAGGTGTCGATGTCGAGCTCGTTGAGGATGGCCTCGGGATTGGCGACCTTGAGGCCCTCGACCTTCACGGTGGAGATCTCGTGGATGTCGCGGCGCGTGTGCGGCATGACGGCGCCCTTGCGGGTCTCGTCCCAGGCGATCCACTGGGCGCGGTCGGGCGAAGCGAGGCGCTCGAGGCGATCGCGGACCTTCTGCGCGGCATCGTAGCCGCGGGTGATGATCTTGTCGCTCTTCTTGAGGTCGGCGCTCGAGAAGTCGTCAAGGTCGGGCGTGATCAGGATGTCCTCGGGGCCGAGGTCGGCAAGCGACTGCCTGACGTTCTGCTCGGTGAGGAGGTTCACCATCTGCGCCATCACGGTGACGACGTTGCCGAGCTCCTCGCGCTTGAGAAGCGGCGTGCCCACGTTCACCGCAATGATGACGTCGGCGCCCATTTCGCGGGCGAGTGACACGGGCAGGTTGTCGAGAAGGCCGCCGTCGACGAGCATGCGGTCGTGGATCACGACGGGCGCGAAGACGCCGGGCAGCGACATTGAGGCGCGCATCGCCATGCCGAGGCTCACGTCCTTCTGCAGCACCACGCGTTCGCCCGAGACCAGGTCGGTCGCGATGGCGCCGAACGGAATGGCCAGCTCGGTGAGGTCATTCACGTAGTTGGCGGGCCCCGTCTTGTCATTGAGGAAGAGGTCGAGCTCCTCGGACGGGATGACGCTGTCGGGGAGCTTCACGCGGCCGTCCTTGCCGAACTCGATGCCCGAGACGGCCAGATTCTTGTAGTCGTCCACCTTGAGGCGCCAGGGCAGCTCCTCGCGGTCGGCGCGGGGCGCCATCATGCGATCCCAGTCGACGCCGAGCACGATGTCGCGGATTTCGGCGGCCGAATAGCCCGCCGCATAGGCGCCGCCAACCATGGAGCCCATGGACGTGCCCGTCACAACGTCGATCTTGATGCCGAGCTCCTCGATCACGTCCAGCACGCCCGTATGGGCGAAGCCTCGGGCGCCGCCGCCCGAGAGCACGAGGCCCACGCAGGGACGGTGCTCGGCGCGGCATCGCGCGCGGACCTCGTCCGCCGTCTTGGCAAGGGGCTGCGTGCAGGTTGCGGCAAGGCCGAAGGCCGCAAGCGTCAATATCGCAATCTTCTTCAATTGCATAGGCTTGTCGTCGATGTCGGGGAAAAAATTGGGACGAGTCCGGAATGCAGACCTGCGGCACAAAGAAAGACGGCCGCAGGCTCCTTGGGTCGGAGTGCGGCCGTCCGTTCTCCGAGAATGCATCGGGCCGCTCCATACGCTTGATGATAGCGCGTGAAGCGGCTCGCTGACGCTTTCGGACGACGTCGAAATGAGAAAAATGCAGGCTTTTCGCCCGTCAGGCCTTCGGGCAGCGGTTGAGGAGTCCTTCCTCGATCATGGCGGGATTCGGGCGCGGGGCCTCGATCATGCGCATCGTGTTGGCATCCGTGTGCTCGAATTCGCCCTTGACGCCGGGAATCTCGAGCTTCGTGACCTGCTCGTAGCTGAAGCGTCCGTCCTCATGGAACTTGAAGACAACGTCCCAGGACTTCGTGAGGAAGGCCTCCTCGAGGAAGGGATTCGAGCAGATGCCGTTGACCATCTGACCGCGCTCGGCATGCAGACGGATCTCGCGGTCGCCGGGCATGGCCGTGCCCTCGGCCATCGCGATCTGGCCGCGCGGAATGGCGAGCGTCATGTAGATCTTGTGCGTCTCGGGCTCGTAGAGCAGATAGCCCACCTGGTCATGGAAGGCGGCGAGCTCGCCCGGCTTGGTGATGTGCACGTGGTAGCGCAGGCCGTAGAGGACCTGCGGGCCGTTGTTCTGCGGATCCATCACCTCGAAGTCCCACGTCTCGACGTAGGGCTCCGTTTCGGGGCCGCCCGCCTGCGGATGGGTGTCGACGCCGTCGTCGCCGAACCACTTGCCGGCCAGAGGAGCAATGGGCCCGAGCATCGAAAGCGTATCGGGATTGGCGGGCGCTTCCGTATAGATGTCCTTGTACTTCATTTCAGCCTCCTTTGAAGGGACCGCATGCAGCGCACCATGCGCTCCGGCGGTCCGAACAAGCTCGGTTCATGGTAACACCGCGCAGGGCCCCGTGCTCCCGCCGTTACGAAACGTACGAAAAAACATTCCCTGCATTTCGCCAGAGGCTCCGCTCCTTCCGTCGGGCGCAGTACTTGGTGTTACCATTACAGATTCCGTTTTCAAACGAGATTCCTGAACATGCTCCGTCCTAGTCCCACAGCCGCGGTCTTACTCGGCCTTATGGCCGCCCTCGCCGCAGGCGCCTCGTCTGCCGCACCGTCGACCACCGCCCCCATGGGCTTCGGCGACGCCCGAGTCCTGCTGCACGAGCGCGCCGACATCATGGCCGCCGACCGCGCCGAAATCGCCCGCGCCGAGTCCGAGGCCGAGGCTGCCAAGTCGCTCTCGGGCCCGAAGGTCGAGATGGACGTCAAGCAGGTCTGGGGCACCAAGACCGTCGACCTGGGCATCGACACGGGGCTTGGACAGCTCTCCGGCCTCGGCGGCCCGATCGGCGGCGTGCCCGGACAGATCATCTCGAGTCTGGCGCAGAAGTACAACCACGTCGACATCCACTTCAAGGAGGACATCGGCGGGCCGCGTGCGGCCGTGACGGCCACGCTTCCCATCTACACGGGCGGCCTCATCACCGCGCAGCAGAACGCGCTCAACCACAAGGTGAGCGAGACGCGCGCCGACCGCGACATGCGCGAGAACACGCTTGACGCCGAACTTGCGGCCCGCTACTGGGGCGTGCAGCTCGCGCGCAGCGTCGCAGCCCTGCACAGGAGCGTGCTCGAGGATCAGAACGAGGAGCTTCGCCGCGCGAAGCGCTTCGAGCAGAAGGGCCTCATCGCCAAAGTCGAGCGCCTCGCCGTCGAGGTGGCCCGCGACAACGCGAAGCGCACGCTCGTCTCGGCCGAGTCCGACGTCGGCGTGGCCGAAGCGGAGCTGATGCGCCAGCTGCGAGAAACCTCGCTCCCCGAGCTCTCCTCGCCGCTCTTCGTCCTCACGGGCGATCTGGGCACGCTCGACCAGTGGCAGAACCGCGCCGACACACAGTCGCCCGCCATCAGGAAGATGAACGCGCTGCGCGCTCAGGCGGGCGAAGGCATCTCCGCCGCCGAGGCGAGCTTCAAGCCCAAGGTCTACGCCTTCGGCACCAAGAACCTCATCAAGCACTATCTGACGCTGCCCGAGCCCGACTGGATGGCCGGCGTGGGCGTCACCTTCACACTCTGGGACAACCACGACCGCTTCGACAAGCTCAACGCCGCCCGAAGCGTGGTCACGAAGGCCGAAGCCGCGCGCAGCGAGGCGAAGAACCAGGTAGCCACGGCCGTCGAGGTCGCCTTCCTGCGCGTGATGCAGGCACGCGAGGAGTTCGAGCTCACGGGCTCGACCGTCGAACTTGCGCGCGAAAACCTCAGACTGCGCGAGGCGAGCTTCGCGGAAGGACTCTCCAACGCCGTCGACGTCGACACGGCCCGCACGAAGCTCACGGGCGCCGAAGTCGCCCGACGCGCGGCCGCCTACAAGTTCGTCGTGAGCTGGGCCATGCTCCATGCGTCCGCAGGCGCCATGCCCGACTTCGTCAACTCCCTTACTCGCAGCGACCTCGTGGTCGTGAAGTGACTCAGAACAACGCTTTTCCACCGGCTGGAACAAAATGATCGAACAGACTCAAGCTCAGCAGACTCAGGCGCAGGCACCCAAGCGCCCCGCCTCCTCCGTCCCGCTTCTCGTGGGAGGCGCCTTCTTCGCAGGCATCGCGGCTTTTCTCGGATGGGGTGTCTGGGAGGCCACTCATCCCGCGCCCGTGCCCCTGCAGGGCATGGTCGACGCCCGCACGATCTCCGTCTCCGCCAAGGTGCCGGGACGCCTTGCCGAACTCAAGGTCCGCGAGGGCGACGTGCTCAAGGCGGGCGACACCGTCGCCGTGATCGCCATTCCTGAAATCGAGGCCAAGCTCGTACAGGTGAAGGCACAGGAACGCGCCGCCCAGGCGAGGGAGGACCTCGCCAACACGGGTGCCCGCGTTCAGGAAAAGGATGCGGCCCGCGCAGACTGGGAGCGCGCCAAGGCAGCTCTCACCCTTGCGTCCAAGACCTACGAACGCGTCGACGCCCTCTACAGGGAGGGCCTCATCCCCGCCCAGCGCCATGACGAGGCGACCGCCCAGCTTGCAGCCGCACGCAAGGTGACCGAGGCCGCTGCCGCCAAACTCTCCGCCGTGGACGAAGGTGCCCGCGTCGAGGACAAAACCGCCGCGAAGGCCCTCGTCGACCAGGCAAGAGGCGGCGTCTCCGAAGTCTCGAGCCTCGCCTCCGAAAGCATCGTGAAGGCGCCCGCCGCGGGCGAAGTCACCCGCATCGTGATGGAGGAAGGCGAAGTGGCACCCGCGGGCTTCCCGCTCGTGCTCGTCACCGACCTCAGCGACAAGTGGGTCGTCTTCAACATCCGCGAGGACGAGCTTCCGGGCGTCGAGGTGGGCACGATTCTCAAGGGCTTCATCCCCGCCGTCAACCGCACGGTCGACCTCAAGGTCAACTGGATCAATCCTCGCGGCGAGTACGCAGTCTGGCGCGCGACGCGTCAGTCGACGGGCTACGACCTGCGCACGTTCGAGGTGCGCGCTCGTCCCGTCGAAGAGCTTCCCGCCCTGCGTCCTGGCATGACCGTCATCGTCGAGCGCTGAGCGGCACGCCATGAAGCACTGGTTTGAGGGCCTCGTCAACACAGCCCGCATCGAATGTCGCTACACCCGCAGGCACCCGCAGCAGTGGGTGATCTGCGCACTCCTGCCCGTCATGTGGCTGCTCTTCGTGGCAAACACCTTCGGCACCGGCCTCATGACGAAGCTCCCTGTGGGTCTCGTCAACGAGGACGGCGGCCCGCTCGCGCGTGAGCTCGTCATGGTCCTCGATGCCGTACCGAGCCTCGGCCTCAGGGGCTTTGAAACCGCGACCGAAGCCGAAGCCGCGCTCTCGCGCGCCGAAACCTACGGCACGATCGTCATTCCAAGGGACTTCACGAAGGACAGCCTGAACGGACGCGGCAGCACGCTCGAGCTCATCATCAACAAAAGCTACTACGCCGTCGGCACCATTCTGGAAGTGGACGTGAAGACGGCGCTCGCCGCCGTCATGAAGAGCGCGGGCACGATCAGGATGACCGCCGCGCGCGGCGGCTCGCTCAAGGCCGAGTCGAACAACCTGCGCATCGCCTCGCCCGAGGTCTACTTCCTCGGCAACACAGGCTTCAACTTCAGCGCCTACCTGCTGCCGACGCTCATTCCCGGCCTCATCGCGCTTGCCGCAGGACTCACCTTCTCGGGCGTGCTCGTGCGCGAGTGGCGCGACGGAGGTGCGACGCGCCTTCTTGCGGCCGCAAACGACTTCGCGTCCGCCGCAATCCTAGGCAAACTCCTGCCCTGGTTCGTCTTCTACGTCGTGCTCGGCCTGTGCTGGGTGTTCGGCCTCACGGGCGTGCTCGGCTGGACGGCCGCAGGCTCCGTCGGCGTCTGGATCGGCGCCACGGTGATGCTCATCGCGGCCATGGCCGCGATCGCCATCCTCTTCACGGCCGTCTCGCTCAGCTGGCCGATCGCCGTCTCGGCGCTCATCTGCTTTGCCGCGCCGTCCTTTCCGTTCACGGGCTTTTCCTATCCGCTCGAGTCGATGACGCCGGGCGCCGCCTTCTTCGGGCAGCTCCTGCCGCTTACGCACTACCTCGCCGTCCAGGGCGAGTGCTGGATCCTGAATTCGCCCCTCGACCACGTCTTCACGCGCCTCGCGCCCCTTGCGCTCCTCATCGTCGTGCCCATGGCCGCCGGCCTTCCGATCCTCGGCGTGCGCCTGCGCGCCTGGAGTTCGAAGGACCCCGAGAAGGACCGCATCCGCACACTCCTCGTCAAGGAGAGCCTCATCACCGACGAAACGCAGGGAGGCGCACGATGAACAGGAACAATCAGGCTGAGCAGATGAAGGCGCCCGGCTTCTGGTACACCTTCCTACACACGATCAAGGCCTCCTTTCTCTCCCGCGACACGATCCTCATCTTCGCGGGCGCGATCGCCTTCTACCTGATCTTCTACGCCTGGCCCTACGGCAACCAGCAGATCCAGCACGTCCCGTCGGCCGTGCTCGACCTTGACCGCTCGGCCGCCGCCCGCCGTCTCGTCACGGCCATGGACGCCTCGCCCGCCATCAGCGTCGTGCGCATCACGCAGGACGAAGGCGAGGCGATGGAGGCCTTCAGGCGCGAGGAGTTCTCGGTTCTCATCACGATTCCGAAGGACTTCGAGAAGTCCCTCACCCGAGGCGAGAACGTCACCGTGCACGTGCTCGGCAACGGCGCCTTCCCCGTGAAGGCCCGAGCCGTTCAGGCCGCGTTGGGCGGCGTCGTGACCGACAAGACGAAGCTCCTCGACGATGCGGCCGTCTATGCGACGGGGCTCCCCGGCACGAGCGTGCACTCGCACCATCAGGCCGCGCCCGGCCTTCGCGTGCAGTACATGTACAACGAGATCGGCGGCTACGGCAACTACACCGTGCCCGTCGTGGGTCCCGTGATCATTCAGGCCGTGATGCTCATGGCCATCACGATGGCGCTCGGCGGCTGGCTCGTCGCCGCAAGGCGCGAGCCCTTCGTGGAGGCCGCGCTCGACCGTCCGCTCCACAGGGGCGCGGCCGTCTGGCTCGCCTTCACGCTCATCACCTTCCTCTGGTTCGTCTACATGCAGGGGTTCGACTTCTGGTGGCACGAGTACGGCTCCATGCGCAGCGTCGCCGCGACGCTGGGCACCGGCCTGCTCTTCTCGGCCTCGGTCGCCTCCTTCGGCATGGCGGTCACGATCCTTCTGGGCTCGAACCGCTGGTCGAGCCAGGCCGTCGTGATGATCTCGGCCCCCGCCGTATTCATCTCGGGCGGCATCTGGCCCATGACGAACGTGCTGAGCGAGCCCGTCTTCGCGCTCTCGCTCTTCATTCCGACCTCGCCCGCAGTGCCCGCGCTCCTTGCGGCCTCGCAGGACGGGGCCCTCACCGAGTCCATCCTTCCCTATTGGGGAATCCTCGGCATTCAGACGCTCTTCTATCTCTCGACGGCGCTCCATCTCGTGCACCGCCGCGACTGGCGCGAGGACGCCGTACAGGCCTACAGCCGCGGCGCCCTCAGGCGCGAGCCCTTCGTCAAGACCGACCGGCCCTCCGACTGGGACTATTGAGGCAACAGCACATGCAGTTCATCGATTCACACAGCCATCTCAACAGCGACGCCTTCGACGAGGACCGCGACGAGGTCATCGCGCGCATGAAGGCGGCGGGCATGGCGGCCGCCATGGTCATCGCCTGCGAGGACGACGAGCTCCCGAAGCTCGAGGCGCTCCTCGCGGAGCATCCGGGCTGGCTCTTCGGCGCCTGGGCGCTTCATCCCGAATTTCCCGACAAGCCCGAGCCCACCGTCGAGCGGATCGCCGAGATCTGTTCGCGCCCGGGGTTCGCCGCCGTGGGCGAGACGGGGCTCGACTTCTACTGGTGCAAGGAGCCGCTTGACTGGCAGCGCGCACGTTTTCGCCGCCACATCGAGGCCGCGAAGGCCATCGGCAAGCCCCTCATCATCCACGCGCGCGACAGCGAGCGCGAGGCCCTCGAAATCCTCCGCGACATGCATGCGGGCGACGTCGGCTTCGTGATGCACTGCTTCTGCGGCGACACGGACACGGCGCTCGCCGTCGTGGACGCGGGCGGCCACGTAAGCTTCACGGGCAACCTCACCTTCAAGCGAAACGAGGCGCTACGCGAGACCGCGAGGGCGCTTCCGCTCGAAAGCCTCCTGCTCGAGACCGACTGTCCCTACATGGCGCCTGTGCCCAAGCGCGGCAAGCGATGCGAGCCTCAGTACGTCGAATATGTCGCAGAATGTCTCGCAGGACTTTTCGGCGTTGACAAAGCGCACGTCGCCCGACAAACTACGGCCAACGCCGTCAGGCTCTTCCGCCTGCCCATCCGTCTTGAGGAAGCATAATCAGTCTATGAAAAAGCTCGCCGTTCTTCTTGCCGCCGCCCCGCTTCTTCTCTGCGCGCCCCTCGCATCGTCCGCCGACGCGTCGTCCGCAGGCGACCCGGGCGCCTTCGTCCTCTCCGAGGCCGAGGTCGATCAGATGGCCCGCAACACGCACGACTTCAATCAGGCGATCGCCGCCGGCAACGCCGCCGACGTCAGGCGCCTTCTCTCCACGGGCATCACGCCCAACATCGTGCTCGAAAACGGCGACACGCCGCTCACCTGGGCCCTGCGCAGCGAGTCGTGGGATCTCGCCCGCGTGCTGCTCGACGCCCAGGGCATTGACGTCAACATGGAGAACCGCCACGGCGAGACGCCGCTCATGCTTGCGGTGATCAAGGGCCGCGAGGCTGAATTCGACAGGCTGCTCAAGCTCGGTGCGAAGGTCAACAAGACCCGCGGTTGGACGCCGCTCCACTACGCCGCCACCGAAGGCCGCACCTCCATGATGAAGCGCCTCATCGAACTCGGCGCCGACGTCAACGCCCAGACGAAGGCGGGCATCACCGCGCTCGACATGGCCGCAAGGAAACCGAGCCGCGAGGCCGTCATGATGCTCCTTCGCGCAGGCGCCTACCGCGACTACTGCACCGACAGGGGCATGTCCGCCGCAGACTTCGCCAAAAAGGCGGGCGACGAGGAGCTCGCCAAGTACCTCGCCGTCAAGACCTGCGCCGTCACGGGCCCCGCCAGACCCGAGCTCTACAGGCAACCCGCCGGCATCACGCTCCGTCACTGACGCTCGTCCCCTCATGCACAGGCCACCGGACGCACGCCCGCGCGGCCTTTCCACGACAATCCCGAGGATTCCTTCGTGTCCCACACGCCTCTTCCCCTCACCGCTCTTGAACTTCTCGCCCCCGCCCGCGACGCCGACACCGGCATCGCCGCGATCGATCACGGCGCCGACGCCGTCTACATCGGCGGCCCTGCCTTCGGCGCCCGCCAGTCCGCGGGCAACACGATGGACGACATCGCGAGTCTCGCCGAGTACGCGCACCGCTACAACGCCCGCGTCTTCATGGCGCTCAACACGCTCTTCACGAACGAGGAGCTTCCGCGCGCCCGCTCGCTTGCCTTCGACGCCGCCAAGGCCGGAGTCGACGTCCTGATCGTTCAGGACATGGGCCTCATGGCGGGCCCGCTGCCCGACATCGAGCTCCATGCCTCGACGCAGTGCGACATCCGCACGCCCGAAAAGGCCGCGTTCCTCGAGAAGGCGGGCTTCTCGCAGATGGTGCTCGCGCGCGAGCTCTCGCTCGCCGAGGTCGCCGCCTGCCGAGCCGCGCTCCATTCGGCGCGCATCGAGTACTTCATCCACGGCGCGCTCTGCGTGAGCTATTCGGGCCAGTGCTACATCAGCGAGGCGATCACGGGACGAAGCGCCAACAGGGGCGCCTGCGCGCAGCTCTGCCGCCTACCCTACGACGTCTACACGGAGTCGGGCGAGCAGATCGCCCGCCGCAGCCACGTGCTTTCGCTGCGCGACAACAACCAGACCGACAATCTCGAGGCCCTGATCGACGCGGGCGTCTCGTCCTTCAAGATCGAGGGCCGCCTCAAGGACCTCGTCTACGTGAAGAACATCACGGCCTGGTACCGTCAGCAGCTCGATGCCATCATCGCGCGACGCCCCGAACTCTCCCGCACCTCCGACGGCGTCTCGACCTTCAGCTTCACACCCGATCCCGAGAAGAGCTTCCAGAGGAGCCGAACCGACTACTTCGTGCACGGCCGTCAGTTTGCAAAGCCCTACGAGCTCGCCCAGCTCGAGAGCCCCAAGAACACGGGCAGCCCCGTCGGCTGCTGCGAGCGCGTCGAGCCGGGCGAAATCCTCGTGCGTCCCGCTGCGGGCGTCTCGCTTGCCAACGGCGACGGCCTCACCTATCTCGGCGACGACGAGGAGATCCACGGCCTTGCCGTCAACCGTGCCGATCCCGCCGGCAGGGGCCTCGTCAGGCTCACGCTGCGCAACCGCCGCGAACTCCCCGAGGGGCTTCGCCGCGGCATGACGCTCATGCGCAACCTCGACCGCTCCTTCGTGCGCGAGCTCTCGGGCGAGTCCGCCGTGCGCCGCATTCCGATCGTCATGACCTTCCTCGTCGAGGACGACGCGCTCACGCTCATCGTGACCGACGGCCGCGAATGCGCCGAAGCTCATGTGGCGATGGATCTCGACGCCCCCTCGAACCCCGAGCGCAACAGGGAGACGCTCATCAGGAACCTCGGCAGGCTCGGCGACACGCTCTACACGGCCTCCGACATCTTCGTGCCCGAGGACCTCGACGTCTTCGTGCCCGCCTCGGTTGTCAACATGATGCGCCGCGAAGCCGTCGACGCGCTCACGAAGATGCGCGAGGAAGCCCGGGTCCGTCCCGGCCGCGCCCCCGTCGACGACGAGGCGCCCTATCCCGACCGCATCCTCGGCTTCGCCGCCAACGTCGCCAACGATGCCGCGCGCGAGTTCTACGAGCGCCACGGCGCCCGCGTGACCGCGCCCGCCTTCGAGATCAAGCCCGTGGAGAAGGCGGATCTCATGACCTGCCGCCACTGCATCCGCGCCGCGCTCAAGCGCTGTCCGAAGATGCTCAAGGCCTTCCCCGAACTGCTCGAGAAGACGCCGCGCGAAGCCTTCAGGCCCGAGCCGCTCGTCCTCGTCAACTCGTCGGGCGAGCGCTTCGAGGCGATTTTCCACTGCAAGGCCGATCCCTGCTTCATGACGATCACGCACGCCGACGACGCGAGCGGCTCCCGCTCAGCGGGATAAAATGAAGGGTCGCCCCATCCTCCGGCTCCCAAACCCATGACGAACGACGAAGAACCGATCGAGCTCCTGATGCCATCCGCCGCCATGCAGCCCGTCCTTTCGGACCTGCGTGCCGCGCTCGTGCGCCTCGGTGACGTGAAGACCAGATCCGCGCCTCGCGTCTGGGACAACATTGACTTCGAGGGCACGGCCGCGAACATCGCGCGCTTCACGCTCTGGACGGAGGGATGGGATGAAGGCGTCATCCCTGCGGGCGACGTCAACGCTGCAAGCGACGTCGGCCACCGCCTCTCGACCGAGCTTGAGATCATGTCGCCCGACGACCTCGAGGAACGCTTCCGCGTGATCGTCGACGGCGCCCCCGTCACCAGGCTCTACCGCCGCATCTCCGACGCCCAGACCGTCAGCCGCCTGATGAAGGACACCATGGCGCTCGGCTGGTCGGGCTTCGACATGCTCGCGCTCTCGCCCGCCGAGCAGGAGACGATGCGCCGCAGGCGCATGTTCGTCGACGCCTTCCGCAACGACTTCGACTGGACGCGCCTGCGCGCCCTCGAACTCTCCCAGAGCGCAGCGCTTCTCGAGGCCGCGCTATACGTCGAGATGGTCCAGCCCGCCGACATCGAACGCCTGAGACGCCGCATCGCGGGCGAGGCGATCGCGCGCTGCGCGAGCTGGACCGCATTCGCCCGTGCGCTTCTGTGCGCACGCACCTTCTGCAGCCTCAGGGACGGGGCGCTCAGCACCCGAAGCAGGATCGCGGAGGACGAGGCGAGGCTCACGGCTCTCCTCTCGGGCCCCTGGCAGTCCGCCTGGCCGCGCGTCGCGCCGTAGGGCGCAGCCGGGCAGAATGCCCTCCTGAGAACCGTTCTAATCCGTTTTCCCTAAAGCATTCCGCCCAAGCGCTCTGAAGTCGCTCAACAAAGTGCGAAATTCCCTCTTGCAGAGCGCATCAAGGAGACATCAAGAGCCTTCGTTCGAGTCACAATGACTGAAACGCCGGTGCCGCGCACCGGCCCCAGTCACAGACACCCGGAGAGCATCATGCCCCTGAACCGCCGCAATTTCCTCGGAGCCGCCGCCCTTGGCGCGGGCTCCCTCATGCTCGGCTCCGCGCAGGCCGCGCCTGCGCCCGCCCTGCCCAAGTTCACGCCGCCCACGGCCAAAAAGCCGATGGCGCTCTGCTTCAACGAAAATCCGCTCGGCCTCACGCCCGCCGCCCGCGACGCCGCGATCGCAGCCCTGCCCGACGCCAACCGCTACCCGTTCGTCGCAGCCGAAAGGCTCCGCAAGGCCTGCGCCGACTTCATGGGCGGCAAGCCCGAGAACGTGATGCTCTCGCACGGCTCCGCCGAATCGATCCGCGCGAGCATCGAGGCCCACATCCGTCCCGGCGTCTGCCTCATCTGTCCCGAACTCACCTACAGCGACGGCGCCGACACGGCCCGCAAGAACAACGTCAAGGTCGTCACCGTGCCGATGGGCGCGAAGTGGTCCGTCGACCTTGAGGCCATGAAGAAGACCGTCGCGGGCATCAACGGCCCCGTCATCGTCTACTTCGTCAACCCGAACAACCCAACCTCGACCATCGTCGACTCGAAGGCCCTTCACGACTGGATCCGCTCTCGTCCGGCCGACGTCTTCTTCGTCATCGACGAGGCCTACGCCGAATACGTCCGCGATCCGTCCTTCGTCTCCTGCAAGACGCTCGTCGACGAGGGGCTCGAAAACCTGTGCGTGCTCAAGACCTTCTCGAAGATCTTCGCCATGGCCGGCATGCGCCTCGGCTTCACCTATGCCGCGCCCGCCGTCGTCAACAAGGTCCGCACCCAGGTCGCCTACGACATCATGCTCAACAACTCGGCCATCGCCGCCGCGCTCGTCGAGCTCGAAGACAAGGACTTCATCCCGAACTCCCGCAAGGCCAACGAGGACGCCCGCGTGATCGTCTGCAAGACCCTCGACGAACTCGGCATCGAGTACCTCGACAGCCAGACGAACTTCATCTTCATGAACCTCAAGGCCCCGCTCAAGCCCTTCCAGGACCGCATGAAGGCGGAGAACATCCTCGTCGGCCGCCCGTTCCCGCCCGCCGTCGAATGGTGCCGCGTCTCGCTCTCGACACCCGACGACATGAAGTACTTCGCCGCGAAGCTCAAGGAGTTCCGCCGGAAGGGCTGGGTCTGATCCGATGAGCCTTCCGCCGCGGGACGACCGTCCCGCGACGCCTTGAAAAAAATCCCGCGCGCCGCTGCCGGCCGTGGGATTTTTCCTTTCCGCTTCCCTTCGGCCGCCGTTCGACCCAGGACCTCATCAGGCCTTCAGATAGCTCTCGCCCGCCTCCGTGAGCGGGATGCCCGCCGCGCGGATGCTGCCCGCGATCTCGGCGATGCACTGCCTGATTTCGGGCCAGAGGCTCTCCGAGGTGACAGGCCAGAAGACGTAGAAGGGAATCGTGAGCGGGTTCTCGAGGGGGACCGCCGCGCAGTCGTCCGAGACGCTCATCGCCGCGAGCTCGTCCGTGATGTGCACGCCGATGCCGCGCTTGACGAACCTCAGCGCCACCTGCGTCGAGGAGAGTTCAGCCACGATCCTGTCGGGCGTGAGCGCGGGATGCAGGCTCCTGATGTACTCGCGCTCAAGCTTGTCGGCGGAAAGCAGGATGAAGTTCTCGTGCGCATAGTCCTCGAGCCTCACCTTCTCCATCCGGCTCAGGGGATTGGTCTTCGGAACCACCAGCCTGAAGGGCAGGTGCGCGATCGCCTCCTTCTGCAGGTCGTCGTGACTGCTGAGCAGCGTGCCGAAGCCCACGTCGAAGGGATGCGAGAACTTAGAGTAGTAGATGTCGCGGCTCTGGTGCACGTCCATCGTGATCCTCAGCGTCTCCTCGTGGGCCTTGAGGATCTTCGCCACTGCGGGAATGATCACGTTGCTGCAGTGGCGGGCGAGCACGGCAATGCGCAGCTGCTTCTTCGTCGAGGCCCTCTGCTTCGGAAAGTCCTCGAGCATGTGCCAGGCGCGCATCGACTCCTTCGCCACGCGATAGAACGCCTTGCCGTCCTCCGTGAGCGTCAGGTTCTTCGTCGAGCGGTCGAAGAGCCTGCAGCCGAGCCTGTCCTCGAGCTGGCTCACCGCCCTGCTCGCCGCGGGCGCGCTCATCGCGTTCTGGTTCGCGGCCGAGAGGAGCGAACCCGTCTCCACCACCGCGCAAAAGAGCTTGATCGACCTTGCCTTCAGTTCCATTTCATCCTCCTTCCGGACCTCACCGATAATTTCATTTTCCGCAATCTGCCGTGCAATATTTGCATTTTACAAAATAAAAAGCATAAGGCAAAATACTTTCCAACACGGCAGGCACGGCCTGAGACACCCAGCCTGCAACTCTCCGAAACACAAGCAACACGGCCGATTCAGAGGACATCTGATCGGCCGTTTTGCTTTTGAGGCGGAGTGCACATCCCACAAGACCCCAGTCAACTCGACGAGAAAAAAATGGCCATTTACGACCCCAAGTCCCGCGTAGCGGAAGAGTTCATCAACGATCAGGAAATCCGCGACACGCTCGCCTACGCCGAAGAGCACAAGTCGGACGTTCCGCTGCTCATGAGCATCCTTGACAAGGCCGCCCAGTTCAAGGGCCTGACCCACCGCGAAGCCGCCGTGCTGCTCGCCTGCGACGTCAAGGAGGTCAACGACAGGATCTTCGAGACCGCCATCAAGGTGAAGGAGCACATCTACGGCAGCCGCATCGTGCTCTTCGCGCCGCTCTACCTCTCGAACTACTGCGTCAACACCTGCACGTACTGCCCGTACCATGCCAAGAACAAGAGCATCGTGCGCAAGAAGCTCACGCAGGAGGAGATCCGCAACGAGGTGATCGCGCTCCAGGACCTCGGCCACAAGCGCCTGCTCCTTGAGGCGGGCGAGCACCCCAAGCACAATCCGATCGAGTACATCCTCGAGTCCATCAAGACCATCTACTCGATCAAGCACAAGAACGGCGCCATCCGCCGCCTCAACGTGAACATCGCCGCCACGACGGTCGAGAACTACCGCAAGCTTCACGAGGCCGAGATCGGCACCTACCAGCTCTTCCAGGAGACCTACAACCGCAAGGCTTACGAGGAGCTGCATCCGAAGGGACCGAAGTCCGACTACGCCTACCACACCGAGGCGCACGACCGCGCCATGGAAGGCGGCATCGACGACGTGGGTCTCGGCGTGCTCTTCGGGCTTGATCTCTGCCGCTACGACTTCGTCGGCCTGCTCATGCACGCCGAGCATCTTGAAGCCGTCTGGGGCGTCGGTCCGCACACGATCTCCGTGCCGCGCATCTGCCCGGCCGACGACATCGATCCGGCCTCCTTCGAGAACGCCGTGCCCGACGACCTCTTCCTCAAGATCGTCGCGCTCATCCGCATGGCCGTGCCCTACACCGGCATGATCATGTCGACCCGCGAAGGCCAGCGCATCCGCACCGAAGCCCTCAAGCTCGGCATCTCCCAGATCTCCGGCGGCTCCCGCACGTCCGTGGGCGGCTACGCCATCCGCTCCGTCCAGGAGATGGAGGAGAAGACCGAACAGTTCGAGACGAACGACCGCCGCTCGCTCGACGAAATCGTCCGCTGGCTCCTCGAGAACCACTACCTTCCGTCCTTCTGCACGGCCTGCTACCGCGCCGGCCGCACGGGCGACCGCTTCATGGAATGGGCCAAGGACGGCAGCATCGCCACGTACTGCCAGGCCAACGCCATCATGACGATGAAGGAGTACATGTGCGACTACGCCTCGAAGGAAACCCGCGAGGCCGGCGAGCGCGTCATCGCCAACGAACTCCCGAAGATCCCGCACGAGAAGATCCGCATCGCCAGCGAAAAGCGCCTGATCCGCATCGCCGACGGCGAACGCGACTTCCGCTTCTGATCTTCAGGCCCATCGACCTTCCGATCAATTCGCGGGGACTCCTACGGAAGCCCCGCGACCGAACACAGGGGAAAAAGGCCCTGCGGACCACATCACATCGGTCCGCAGGGCCTTTTTGCTTCTGGGGCTTCTTCAGCTTCCTTTTCCGAGGAACGGCCCGGTCGGACCGGGCCCGGCCACTGCAGTCATCAATGGCGGTAGTTCACCTTGCTGCAGATCTCCTCGACGATCGGCTCCTTGAGCCTGTTGAACTCGGCCTTGTTCTTCTCGAAGAGATTGCCACCATGGGCGTCGATCGAGACGATGAGCGGACCGAACTCCTTGACGCGCATGACCCACATGGACTCGGGCTGGCCGAGTTCGGGCCAGTGGCGCTCCTCGACCTCCTCGACGCATTCGGCGGCGAGCACGGCGCAGCCGCCCGGGAAGACGCAGTGCACGGCCTTGCTTTCCTGACAGCCGGCAGCAGTCTCGGGACCCATGCCGCCCTTGCCGACGACGATCTTCACGCCCGTTTTCCTGAGGAATTCGCGCTCGTACTTCTCCATGCGCATGGAGGTCGTCGGGCCGATGGAGACGACGCGGAAGCCGGAGCGGCTCTTGTCGTCGGGAACCATGATGGGACCGGCGTGGAAGATGGCCTTGCCGGCGAGGTCGTACGGAAGGTCCATGCCTTCCTCGACATGGCGGAAGTGAACCATGTCGCGGCTCGTGATGAGGGCGCCGGAGAGATAGAACACGTCGCCGATCTTCAGGGACTCGATGTCGGCGTCGGAAACCGGCGTCGTCAGAACTTTCTTCGTCATTTTTCTGTTCTCCCAAATCAGAGCGTCATGCCCTTGTGGCTGATCATTTCGTAGCTCATGTCCGCATTGATGCGGATCGTGGCGCGGCGGTGGCCCCAGCAGCCCGTGGAAACGCCCACGGCAAGGCAGGACGGATGGCGCGCGGCCTGTTCGACGTTGACGCCCATCACGGACTTCGTCCCCGTCAGGCCGCCCGGACCGATGTTGATCTTGTTGAGGCCTTCCTCGATCATCTTCTCGAAGTCGGCGCCGATCTCGTTGGCGTTCTTCGAGCCCACGGGACGCATCAGGGCCTTCTTGGAAAGCTCGGCCGCAACCTCGACGCTCCCGGCGATGCCGATGCCCACGAGGAGCGGCGGGCAGGCGTTGACGCCGCGATCGCAGATCACGTCGAAGATGAACTTCACGATGCCCATGTAGCCTTCGGCGGGCATCAGCACCTTGGCGGCGCCGGGCAGCGAGCAGCCGCCGCCGGCCATGTAGCCGTGAATGAGGCAGCTGTCGGAGTCGGGAATGATCTCCCAGTCGATCCAGGGCACGCGAACGCCCGTGTTGTTGCCCGTGTTGCGCTCGTCGAAGATCTGGACGGCGTTCTGGCGAAGCGGCGCCTCGATCGTGGCGCGGCGGACGGCCTCGTCAAGGCAGGCGCGCATTTCGGAAAGAAGCGGGAAGTTGGCACCCACCTCGATGTAGTACTGGATGACGCCCGTGTCCTGACAGAGCGGGACATTGAGGCGGCGGGCGGCGGCAAGGTCGTCGAACATCGCGTCATACACGATGCGGGAGATGTCGGAAGTCTGCTCCTTGCGAAGTTCGGCAAGGCGGGTGGCGACGTCGTCCGGGAGAATCTTGCCCAGCACGGACGTGAAGCGCGTCATGAGCTCGGTGAAGCGCTCGGCCTTTTCCTGTTGATTCATTGTGCTCTCCTTAAGAGTCTGGTTCACGTCCTCCGAAACCGGGGCTGTCATTCGAAAGGACGCGGGGGTTCTCATCGCCTAAAGCACCTGCAGGGCCGGCGGTCCTTCAGAGCCGGATAATTTCCTATATATAGAAAAATGTTGTCCAGCATCAAGACCAGCCTACCTTCTTAACGTTCAATGTCGTTACAAAGCAGTACTTTCATCGATTGAGCACATTATAGAATTTTTTATATTCGACTGTCAATATGTTTTTCTACGACACGTAAAATAAATTTTTCTTCCTCCCGGACGCAAAAAGGCCCGCAGAGAGCAGGGCTCGTGCGGGCCATTGAAATCGACTGCGGGGTGGGCCGTCAGAGGTTGTTGCCCTCAGCGGCATCCTTTGCGGGACTGCCAAGCCTCTTTTCGAAGAATTTCACGACACGCTCGATGACGGGCTTCTGGAACCAGGGCAGATCTCCGTGGCCTGCGCCCTCGACGAGGACGTACTCGACGTCGGTGCCGGCCTTCCTGAGAGCCTGAGCGAGATGTGCGCTCTGCATCGGGCTCACGAGGCGGTCGCCCGAGCCGTGCATGATGAGAAACGGCGGCTCGCTGCCGTCGATGTGGCCGAGCGAGCTTGCGTTCATGGCCTTCTCGCGGTCGGAGAGAATGCTCCCGCCGGGAGACTTGCCGAAGGCGGGACCGTGCACGAGGAGCGCCTCGGTCACGGCGGGCGAGGCGTGGACCTTGGCCTGAGCCGGATCGAGTCCCTCGCCGATGGAGGTCAGGTCCGAGATACCGTAGATCGTGCAGACGGCCTGCACGTCGGAGGAGACGTTCGTGAAGTCGCCCTTGTCGAACGCCTTCTCGCCGTTCGTGGCGCCGAGCATCTGCACGAGGTAGCCGCCCGCGGAGTCGCCGATGACGCCGATGCGCTCGGGATCGATCCCGTACTCATCGGCATGCGCGCGCAGGTAGCGCACGGCGGCCTTGCCGTCCTCGACGAGCGCCGGGAACTTGACGGGCACGGTGCGGTATTCGGCTGCGGCCACGACGAAACCCGCGCGGGCGAGCGCATGGCGCATCTCGATGAACTTCTCGTGGTCGGCGGAGGTGAAGCCTCCGCCGGGGAAGTAGACCACGGCGGGCTTCCTCGCCTTCGTGCGCGGCGTCATCACCGTCATGCGCAGCTGACGGATCGAGCGCTGGGACTTGATCTGACTGTAGATGATGCCCGATATCGTGTCGATGCGGCCGTCGGTCACGTCGACCTTCATGACCTCGGCGCCGGGCACGTAGCCCATCAGATCGGCGCGGTCGGCGGCGAAAATCGTTCCTGCCGCGAAGAGTGCGCAGGCGGCGGGAACGGCCTTGAGCAGAAAGGCCTTGCGGATATTCATTGAAAAATTCCTTCTTGTCGGTTACGAGGGGGGCTTGAGAAGCTACATTGCCGGAGAACGGGCTCCGACCAGAAAATTCTACCCTCGTCCAACCGCCCGCGCTCAGTCGGACTTCAGTCGGAATTCAGGTGAAGCTCAGCGGGAAGTCGAAGGAAGCGGCGTCTTTTGCGAGGCCGCGAGCTCGCGCAGGCGCTTGAGCGTCATCTCGTACTGGACGTACTCGGGCGTGTCGGGATTCATGGTACTCATGAGAAGCGAGAGGCTTTCGGCCGCCGTACGCCAGTCCTCGTTGGCGGAGGCCGCAACGGTCAGGATCTCGACGGCCTTCATGTCGCCGGGCCGTCCTTCGACGGCGCCCTGCGCCAGAGGCTGGGCCTCGCGCATGCTGTCGGGACCGCCGATCGTGAGAAGCGTGGCGGCGAGTTCGAGCATCACGGCCGGATCGGCCTTCACCTTGGCGTTCGCGACGCGTCCCCTGCGGTAGGCCTCGGCCGCCTTCGGGAAGTTCTCCTCGTCGACATGACGGCGCGCAAGCAGCACCCAGGCGCGGCCGTCCTTCGGGCTCGACTCGAGGTAGCGCTCGATCGAGGGCGTATCGGCGCGTCCGTCGTAGACCGCCTGGGCCTTCTCAAGCCCGATGAGCTCGGGCGCGCCGTTCACGGCATAGAGGCCGACCGAAACCGCAGTGACGCCCGCCACCACGGCGGCCGTCACGACGGGGCCCGAGAAGCTGCCCGCACGGCGGCCTGCGCCGTCGTTGGGATCGTGGAAGACCGCGTCGTGTTCCTCGAGCGCGCGGCGGCGAAGATCGTCGGCGAGAATCTCGTACTGCTCCGCACTCACGGCGCCCGACTTCAAGTCCTCGTCGAGCTGGGCGCGCTGTCGCCTCAGCGCCTCGGTCACGGCCGAGCCGTAGGCCTTGTCCTCGCGCTCGACGCTCGCCTCCTCCCTGCCCACGCGAAGGAGCGACGGCACGAGCGCTCCGACGGCCAGGACGAGCATCAGAAGGAGGATGAGATAGAGAAGGATTTCGTCGGACATGTGCGTTCGTTCCGGAGGCGTTGTTCGTCTGCCTGCGCTCGGAGCGCAGGTCGTGTTTGTCCCATCACTATATATGAAACGGGCGGCTCCGCGAGGAGACGCCCGTTTCGTCGGATCATCGCCGGGCCCCGAAGGGAGCCCGAGGCGGATTACTTCTTGGTAGCGGCCTTTTCGTCAATGGCCTTCCTCAGCAGCGCGGTGGCGTCGGAGGCTGCCTTGGCAGACTTGGCGAGGCTGCGCACGGCCATGTCGTGGTTGTGGAAGTACGCACCGTTGGCGGCAGTCCAGTATTCCCAGTTGATGTGAGCGGATTCGTGGAGCTTGCGGGCCTTGGCGAGGACCTCTTCGGACACGCCGACGGTCTTGGCGAGTTCAAACGCGTTGAACATGTCGTTCATGCGGGATTCGGCTTCGCGGACCTTGCCGTCGAAGTGGCCCTTCATCGCGTCGATCGCGGCGACCATCTGCTTCTCGTTCTTGTCCTTGTGGCAGGAGAGGCAGGTCTCCTTCACGTAGTGCTTGGGCGAGGTGGCCCAGTGCATCGTGTAGGTCTTGCCGTTTTCGTCCTTCACCTTGGGCATGTGGCAGGAAGCGCAGTCGGCGCCGGCCTTGTCGTGCTTCGAGCCGAAGTACGTTTCGGCGTCGGGATGCTGCATCTTGACGAGCGTCGCGCCGGTGAGGTTGTGCTTGAAGTCGCGGAAGCCGACTTCATCGTAGTAGGCCTCGATCTGGTCGGCGTTGACCCATGGGAAGAGGTTCGTGAGACGGCTGTCGAAGCCGACCTTCTCGCCCGTCTTGACGTTCATGCCGGGGTTGCAGACGTATTCGACGTGGCACTGGGCGCACATCAGGCGGGAGTCGGCGCGGTCGAGCATGGCGACCTTGCGGTCGAAGCCGCGGACGCCGACGTCCTTGACCTCAAGCTTGGCCTGGCGGGCCGCGAAGTCCTTGTAGACGTTCATCTTGCCTTCGCGCGTCATCGCGTCGATCAGGGCGTCGCGCATGATGCGCGGCTTGGCGCTGTGCGGGTCGTGGCAGAAGTTGCAGTTCATGCCGTGCTGGACGTTCCGAACGACGTCAACGGGGTTGGAGCCGCGGTGGAACTTCGCGCCCTCGGCCTTGTCGCCCATGTAGGCCCAGTCGAGCATCAGGTCGGTCGACTTGCAGGACCAGCACACGCCGTTGGCGGCAGCGGCCGTGCCCGGCTTGTGGGCCTTCTGCTCGTTGTTGTCGGGATAGTTGTCCTTGAGGACGTCCCAGGCCTTGTAGGACTTGCCGCCCTCAAGCGTCGTGTAGAGCCAGCCGTCCTTGGGCTCGAAGCGGCCACCGAACGCACGGTCGACGATGAACTGGTCGATCGCCATGAACGTGTGGGCGCGCGGAAGGTCGTGCTCCTTCGTGAAGCCGTGGCCGCCGAGCGCGCGGTCAAAGAACGGGTCGGGTGCAGGACCGCCGGCCGCCTTCTTCGACTGGCGGGCGGGACGGTCGGACGTCATGAAGGCGGACTTGTACTGCTGCTGGTGGCAGGCGCCGCACTGGGCCGGGTCCATGTTGACGGCCGGACGCTTCTTCATGTCCTTGAGATGCGCTTCGGTGCCGGTGTGACACGTCGTGCAGGCGAGATCCTTGTGGGCGGCGCCCGCATGATCCTTGGCGACGTTGGCGTGGCAGGCTGCGCACTGATTGTCGGCCGCCTGGGCGGGAGCGCCCGCGAGAAGACCGAGAAGCGCAAGCGCGGCGGCGACGGGGGTGAGCTGTTTATGCATGTTGTTCTCCTGTGACAAGGCCGTCGCGCGGGGTCTGGCGAGGTCCTCGTCTTTTTCAAAATTTTAAGTTTGCTTAAGCCTTTCTTAAACCCTTCCGAGGTGATGGTGGAGGGTTATTCCCAATGACCGCCGGATACCCTGTCCCACAGCCTTCCGCACGAAAATACCTCTCGAGAGGTAATACCAAGGTGATGCTCACCACCGTCCCCCACCATCCCCTCTCCGCCGTCTTCGGGCACGAAAAAGCCCGTCAGCGCATCTCGGCGCGTGACGGGCGTTTTCAGAGTGTCGGAACAGGATCAATCAGGCCGGCATCAGCACTGTTCGATCTCCTCTTCCTTGTGGCGCGGCCAGCAGAGGATGCCGCGGTGGTTCGGCATGACGCTCGGATCGAATTCCGGGTTGAGGATGCCGCGCTTCTTCTGGCTGACGTAGTCGTCGAGCGCGATGAAGGCGTACTTGCCGAGGATCGCGATGGCAACCAGATTGACGATGGCCATGAGGGCCATGAAGAGGTCGGCGAGGTTCCAGACGAGGCCGAGCGAGGCGACGGAGCCGAGGTAGACCATCATCACGACGAAGGCGCGGTAGATCCAGAGCGCGGCCGGATGACGGCTGATGAAGTCCATGTTGATTTCGCCGTAGAAGTAGTTGCCGATGATCGAGCTGAAGGCGAAGAAAAGGACCGTGACGCTCATGAAGGCGTTCGTCCAGGTGCCGAGCTGGCCCGTGAGCGTCTGCTGGATGAGCTCGATGCCGGTCTTGCCGGAGTCGGCCCAGCCCGGGGTGAGCAGCACGAGCATGGCGGAGGCCGTGCACACGACGAGCGTGTCGAAGTAGACGCCGAGCGCCTGCACGAGGCCCTGCTTGGCGGGGTGGGTGGCGTCGGCCGTGGCGGCGGCATTGGGGACCGCACCCATGCCGGCCTCGTTCGAGAAGAGGCCGCGCTTGATGCCGGTCATGAGGGCCATGCCGAAACCCGCGCCGAGGACGGCGTCGAAGTCGAAGGCGCAGCGCACGATCGTGACGAGCACTTCGGGCACCATCGTGATGTTGAGCGCCGTGACGGCGAGCGCGACGAGGATGTAGGCGCCGGCCATGACGGGAACCATCACGCCCACGACCTTGGCGATGCGGGTGAGGCCGCCGAAGATCACGAGGGCCGTGAAGCCCGCGATCGCAAGGCCCGTCATCTGCGTGTCGAAGCCGAACGAGGTCTGCATCGAGAGGCTGATGGTGTTGGCCTGGACGGAGTTGAAGATGAGGCCGTAGGTAACGGCGAGGAGCACCGCGAAGACGCTCGCGAAGAAGGAGGAGCCGATCACGTTGCCGATGTAGTAGGCGGGACCGCCCACGAAGCCGCCGCCCTTGCGCGGGGCCTTGTAGATCTGGGCGAGCGTGGACTCGACGAAGCCCGACGCGGCGCCGATCGTGGCGATCACCCACATCCAGAAGACGGCGCCGGGGCCGCCCGTGGCGACCGCGATGGCGATGCCGGCGATGTTGCCCACACCCACGCGGGAGGCGGTGGAGACGCAGAAGGCCTGGAAGGTCGAGATGTGGCCCTCGCGCGGCTTGGCGCCCGCGCCCTCGGTCATCAGGCGGAACATTTCGGGAATGCAGCGGATCTGCACGAAGCGCGTGCGGACCGTGAACCAGAGGCCGATGCCGATCAGCATCACGATGAGGACGTAGGACCAAAGATAATTGTTGATCACGCCGATGATGTCATTGAGCCAGTTCATGTTTTGTGGTTTTCCTTCTCGGTCTTTTTGTTTCAGGAGGCGCAGCTTCAGGGGCGGCGGAATCCGCACCCCTGCACGGACGGTCGGGGGAGCGGCCGTTCCGCGTCCGGACTGAGTGGGGATGCGTCCGGAATTGTTTGCAGCAATTTACCATTGTAACAAAGGGTTTGCCCTGAGGTTGTCCGCCAAGGCCCCCTTTCTGCATTTTCCGTGCCGCACACAAGCCGGCTGCAGACTACTGCGCAGTCTTGGCGAGGCGCCTGCGCCCGCCGTGGCGGCCGCAGGTGACGACGCGCACGTCGCCCTGGCTTTCGGCGCGTGCGCGGCGAACCTTCTTGGGATCACAGACGAGCGCGCCCGCGACCTCGAGCCGATCGCCCTCGTGAAGCTTCGTCGAAGGCTCGATGCGGCGGCCGAAGACAGCGAGCCCCGCCCCCGCAGGCAGCGATGCGCCCGCTAGTCCGAGGACCTCGGAAGCCGCGGCGCCATCGGGCGCTTCGACCGTTTCGGCCATCACGCCCGCCTCATTCACGAACAACACTTCCACACGCATGATCCCCCCTTTCGAAAAGCCGTCCGCGGCCGTGTCCGAAGGGCTTCGGAGCCGCGTAAAAAGCCTTACAATACAAGATTGCCGTGCAGTTTGCACGAAACGGACGCCGACCGTACGGAAGCAGGACGACAAGAATCAAAAGAACGCAATACAAGAGAACAAGAGAAACATCATGGCACTCATTCAGAACAAGCGCGCCCGCCACGACTATGCGATCGAAGAAAAGTTCGAGGCCGGCATCGTGCTCCAGGGCTGGGAAGTCAAGAGCGTTCGCGCCTCCCGCGCCCAGATCAACCTCGCGCACATCTACGTGCGCGACGGCGAGCTCTTCCTCTGCAACGCCCACATGACGCCTGCGGACCAGGCCTGCACGCACGTGACGCTTGAGTCGAACCGCACGCGAAAGCTCCTCATGCACCGCCGCGAGATCATGAAGCTCATCGGCAAGACGGAGCGCGCGGGCTACACGCTCGTGCCGCTCGACCTGCACTTCACCCGCGGCCGCGTCAAGGTGACGGTCGCGCTCGCACGAGGCATGCGCGAATATGAAAAGCGCGCCGACCAGAGCAAGAAGGACTGGAAGCGCGAGCAGGAGCGCATCATGAAGAAGGACGCCCACGGCCGCCACGTCCTCGAATAGCCTTTCCCTTTCAGACAGCAGGCTTCGGACAGACAGCCTGCTGCCGGCCCGAAGCGCCGCGAAACTGGCGCAAAACACGAACCAACACTCCACCGGGACGACCTCCACATGCCCACGCTCGACTCACCGACGCTTGACACGGTTTTCTTCGACTACGACCGCAAGCCCCTTTCCCGGCACCCGATGACCTGCCTTGCGATCTACGGCAAGGGCGGCATCGGCAAGTCCACCACGGCTGCGAACGTGGCGCTCGCGCTTGCGCAGGACGGCCGCAGGGTGATGCTCGTCGGCTGCGACCCGAAGGCCGACTCGACCGCGCTCCTGCGCGGCGGCGCGAAGATCGAGACCGTGCTCTCGCTCCTGCGCACGAAGCACAAGTCCGAGCTCAGGCTCGATGACATGGTGGTCGAGGGCAAGGGCGGCGTCCTCTGCGTCGAGGCGGGTGGTCCCCGTCCAGGCGTTGGCTGCGCGGGCCGCGGCATCATCGCCGCCTTCGAGGCCCTCCGGGCCCAGGACGCCTTCAACATCCTTCGTCCCGACGTCGTGATCTTCGACGTGCTCGGCGACGTCGTCTGCGGCGGCTTCGCGATGCCCATCCGCGACGGCTGGGCCAGGAACGTCTTCATCATCACCTCGGGCGAGAACATGGCCATTCATGCGGCCGCCAACATCGCCACGGCCGTCGAGACCTTCGCCGAGCGAGGCTACGCCCGCCTCGGCGGCATCATCCTCAACGCCCGCGACGTGCCCCGCGAGGCCGAGAAGGTCGAGGAGCTCGCCTGCGACCTCAACACGACGATCGTGGGCCGCCTGCCCCGCTCGGCCGAAGTGCAGGAGGCGGACGCTCTCGGACTCACCGTCCTTGAGCACGCGCCATCGTCCGGCATGGCCGACCGCTATCGCGAGCTTGCCCGCCATCTCGTCGAGGCTTGCGCCGCCACCAGACCCGAGCCCGCCCGCGGCGGCTTCACGTTCTGAGGCCCGCCCATGCTCCGACTCTTCGCACACACGCCCGAACGCGTGCTTCCCGCACCCACGGCGAAGCTCTCCGAGGCGCACTGGCCCGTGCCCTTCAGGCAGGGCCTCGAATACTCGCCGCCCACGCGCGGCCCCTGGACCATCGTGCACGTGGGCATGCTCGTGCCCGAATGCCACGAGATCTTCGTCTGCGCCCAGGGCTGCCTCAGGGGCGTCGTACTCAGCGCAGCCGAACTCGGCCTGCAGCGCCGCTTCTCCACGATCACCGTGACCGAGGAGCACCTGCGCGACGGCCAGCTTGAGGACACGATCATCGAGGGCGTCACGCACATCCTCGAGCGTCTCCCGAAGCTTCCGCCCGCAGTCCTCGTCTACTCGAGCTGCCTGCACCACTTCTCGGGCGCCGACCTCGGCTGGGCCTACAGGAAGCTCTCCGAGGCCTTCCCCGACGTCGTCTTCACCGACTGCTACATGACGCCCACGCTCCGCAAGAGCGAGATGCCGCCCGACAACAAGATGCGCAGGCAGCTCTACCACGGCCTCAGGCCCGCCGACCTTCCCAAGGGCGGCCTGCTTGTGGCGGGCTCCCTCGAGGCCTTCGGCCCCGAGAGTGACTTCGCGCGCGCCGCACACGCGGCGGGCGTCCCGTTCTTCGAGCTCCCGGGCATGACGACCTACGAGGAATACCGCCGCATGGCGCATGCGCGCTGGGTCGTGACGGTCAATCCCGCGGCCCTTCAGGCGGGCAGGTTCCTCGCCGAGCGCCACGGCATGCGCCACCTTCAGCTGCTGCTCGACTACAACGAGCACCGCATCGACGACTCGCTCGGAACGCTCGCCGAACTCACGGGCATTCCGCTCTGGGACACCACGGCCGAGAAGTCCGCCGCCAGGACCGCGCTCGCGCAAGCGGCCGACGCGCTCGCGGGCCGTCCCGTGGCGATCTGCCAGACGGCGACGACGCGCCCCGTGGCGCTCGCACGCCGCCTCGTCGAGTCGGGCATCCGCGTCACGGACCTCTACTGCGACAGCTTCCTGCCTGCGGACAAGACCGACTTCGAGATTCTTCGCAAGAAGGCGCCCGGCATTCTCGTGCATCCGACGACGGTGCCCGAGATGCGCTTCGCGACGCCCGCCGAAAAGCGCGACGACATCGTGGCCATCGGCCAGAAGGCCGCCTTCTTCACCGGGGCGACCCACATGCTCAACATGATCGAGGGCGGCCCCTGGTGGGGTCACGGCGGCGTGAGAAGCCTCGCGCTCGCGCTTGCGGCTGCGGCACGCGAGCCCGTCGACGTCGACCGCATCATCAGCGTCAAGGGATACGGGTGCAACGGATGTTGTTAGACTACACGCAAAGCTCCATGTCGACCTACACGGCCGACTGCTCGGGCGTCGCAAGCGCCCTCTATGAACTCGGCGGCATGACCGTCATCCACGACGCCTCGGGCTGCAACTCGACCTACACCACGCACGACGAGCCCCGCTGGAACACGATGCCCTCGGCCGTCTTCATCTCGGCGCTCACCGAGATGGACGCCGTGCTCGGCAACGACAGCCGCATCATCGACGACATCGTCGACGCAGCCCGCAAGCTCACGCCCGCCTTCGTCGCCATCGCCGGCACGCCCATTCCCATGATGACTGGCGTCGACCTCAAGGGGATCGCCCGCCTCGTCGAAAGCCGCACCCGCATTCCGTCCTTCGCCGTCCAGACCAACTCCATGCGCGCCTACAGCGTGGGCTGCGCACAGGCCTGGATCGAACTCTCGCGCCGCTTCGTCGTTCCCAACGGCGCCCGCGCGGGGTCCTTCGGCATCAACCTTCTGGGCGCGACGCCTCTCGACTTCTCGACAGGCGGCATGCTCGAGTCCCTCAGGGCCGCCGCCGCACGCGCAGGCTACACGATCAACGCCTGCTGGGCGATGGGCGACAAGCTCGAATCCCTCGCCAACACCGCGGCCGCGCGCGTCAACGTCGTCGTGAGCTCGTCCGGGCTTCCGCTCGCGCAGTGCTTCGAGCGCTGCTTCGGCACGCCCTACATCTGCGGCCTGCCCGTGGGCGGACTTGCTCCCCGCTGGCACGCGGCCGTCGAATGGGCCGCGAAGAACCGCTGCAGCGTGCCCGCCGCCGACTTCCTCGGCGCGGATGCGGGCGGCACCCGCACGGCCGTGCTCGGAGAGCCGCTTGCCGCCGCCTGCACGGCCGCGGCCGTCAACCTCGATCAGCCCGGAAGCTGCAGGGCGCTCTCGCCCCTGCCGTCCCTCGGCATCGAGGCGCCCATTCTCTCCTCGAACCTTTCCGAGGACCTCCTGCGCGCCATGCTCGGCGGCACGGAGGTGCTCGCCGCCGACCCGCTCTTCGACATCATCGCCGAGGAGGCCCGCGTCGGGCGCACCATCGCCTTCCCGCACGAGGCCTGCTCGGGCCGCATGTACAGGAGCGGGATCGTGAACATTCTCGAGCGCGCCCCGTTCGACGCACTCGTCGGCAATCTGCTGGACACTGCAAAATGACCTTCAATCTGAAGCAATGCGCCCTCGTCTGCGGCGCACTCGCCCTGGCCGCGACCTCCGCGGCCGCACGCACCGTCGTCGACGACAACGGCACCAGCGTCGAGATCCCCGACCACGTCAACCGCGTGGTCGTCACGAACATCCTTCCGCTCGCCTCCGCCGTGACCGTCTTCCTCAACGACGGCAAGACCGTGGTGGGCATGCATCCCGCCTCCTACTCGGCCGCCAAGAGCGGGCTCCTCGGCAAGCTCTATCCCGACGTCCTCAAGGCCGACACCTCCTTCATGCAGGGCGCGAGCCTCAACGTCGAGGCCCTGATGGCCCTCAGGCCCGACCTCGTCCTCGTCAACGCGCCCGACAAGCGCACGCTCGACGCGGTCCGCAACGCGGGCATTCCCGCCTTCGGCATCAGCCCGAGCAAGTGGCACTACGACATCATCGAGACGCACGCCCAGTGGATGAAGAGCCTCTCCGAGATCTGGCCCGAGCACAAGGGCAAGGGCGACCTGATCGACAGCCGCTCGAAGGCCATCGCGAAGATGGTCGCCGACCGCACGAAGGACCTCAGGCCCGAGGAGCGCAGCAAGGTTCTCTTCCTCTTCCGCTACGACGCCCGCCAGATCGTCACTTCTGGGCGCAACTTCTTCGGCCAGTACTGGTGCGACGCCGTCGGCGCCAGGAACGTCGCCGAGTCCGTGACGGCAGACAACGCCAACGCCATCGTCTCGATGGAGCAGATCTACGCCTGGAACCCCGACGTCGTCTTCATCACGAACTTCACGGCCGCCACGCCCGCCGACCTCTTTGATAACAAGATGGCAGGCCACGACTGGTCCGACGTGAAGGCCGTCAAGGACAAGCGCGTCTACAAGCTCCCGCTCGGCATCTACCGCAGCTACACGCCTTCGGCCGACACGCCGCTCACGCTGCTCTGGATTGCCAAGCAGGTCTATCCCTCGCGCTTTGCCGACATCGATCTCACCAAGGAGGTCAAGGCCTGGTACAAGGACGTCTTCGGCGTGACGCTCACCGACGCCGACGTCGACATGATGTTCAATCCGGGCGAAGGCGCGAGCACCGGCGCCACGGTCGCCACCCGCAGCAACGGCTGATCCATGTCGAACGTCTCCACCGCACGCGCGCGAAGCGCTCAGGCCGCAGGCGCGGCCGCGGGGCGCTTCCGCCTCGTCATGGCCTCGCTCGCCCTGCTGCTCGCCGTCACGGCCGTCGCCTCGCTGTGCCTCGGCCGCTACAGTCTCACGGGCACCGAAGTGATGGCCGTGCTCCTGCCCGACGGCTGGCTTTCCGTCGAGACGAACCGCATGATGGAGAACATCGTTCTCAACGTGAGGCTGCCGCGCGTGCTTCTCGCGATCATTGCGGGCGCGGGACTCGCCATGTCGGGCGCCGCCTTTCAGGCGCTCTTTGCGAATCCGCTCGCCGCGCCCGACACGCTCGGCGTCGCCACGGGCGCCTCGTTCGGCGCCGTCCTAGGCATCCTCTGGGGCTGGAACGGCATGGGCATTCAGCTCATGAGCCTGGCGACGGGCCTCTCCGCAGTCTTCTTCGTGATCGTCATCAGCCGCGTGCGCAACACGAGCTCGATCCTCATGATCATTCTCTCGGGCATGGTCGTCGGAGCCCTCTTCTCGGCTCTCGTCTCCCTCGTCAAGTACGCGGCCGACCCGCAGGACGTGCTGCCGTCCATCACCTTCTGGATGATGGGGGCGCTCACGGGCGCGACCAAGTCAAGCGTGCTCGCGGGCACGCCCATGGTGCTCCTCGGCATGCTCGTTCTCTGGCTCCTGCGCTGGCGCCTCAACGTGACGACCCTTCCGACTGACGAGGCCGCAAGCCTCGGCATACCCGTGCGCAGGATCCGCGCAGGCGTCATCATCGCCGCCACCATGATCACGGCCTCGGTCGTCTCGATGTGCGGCCTCATCGGCTGGGTGGGCCTTCTCGTCCCCCACGCCGCACGCATGGTCTTCGGTGCGAACAACCGCTTCGTGCTGCCCGCCTCGATGGTCATGGGCGCCCTCTTCATGCTCGTGATCGACACCGTCGCGCGCACCGCCACGCAGAGCGAGATTCCCGTCTCGATCCTCACGGCCGTCGTGGGTGCGCCGTTCTTCATCTATCTTCTGCGCCGCACGGGCGGCATCTCGGGGTAGCGCCATGTCCCTTGAAGTGATCCACGGCGGCTACGCCTGGCCGGGCCGCGAACCCGTTCTCACGGGCGTCAACTTCCGCTTCGACGGCACGGGCGTCATGAGCATCCTCGGCCCCAATGGCGCGGGCAAGACGACGCTGCTGCGCTGCATGCTCGGCCTTCTCAAGTTCACGGAGGGCGAGGCGACGCTCGACGGCCGCCCCGTCTCCAACTGGAAGCCCCGCGACTTCTGGCGCACGATCGGCTACGTACCTCAAGCGAAGCTCCCGGGCTTCGCCTCGATGACGCTCGCCGACATGGTCGTCCTCGGCCGCAGCGCGCACATCGGCCCCTTCAGCCTGCCATCCGACGCGGACTGGGAGGTGGTCGACCGCGTCATGACCGAGGTCGGCATCGAGCACCTCGCGGGGCGCCTCTGCAGCGAAGTCTCGGGCGGGCAGTTCCAGCTCGCGCTCATCGCCCGCGCGCTCGCGGCCGAACCCAGAATCCTCGTGCTCGACGAGCCTGAATCGAACCTCGACTTCCGCAACCAGATGGTGGTCCTCAACGTCATCGAGCGTCTCACCGAGCAGGGTCTCGGCGCCGTCATCAACACGCACTTCCCCGCGCATGCGCTCGAGATCTCCACGAAGACGCTCCTCGTTCCCAGGCACAGGCCGCCCATCTTCGGCGACACCCGCGACGTCATGACCGAGGATCTCCTCTCAGACGTCTTTGACGTGCGCGTGCGCATCAGGGAGCTCGACTTCCCCGAGCGCCGCTACACGTGCGTCGCCGCCGTCGAACCCCGACACGGAGGAGCGTGACGAAAAGAATGACGCAGAGGCCTGCGGAGAGGCCCCGGACATTCTGTCCTGCATTAATGGAAAAAGGACCGGCCCGCGGATTGCGGAACGGTCCTTTTCTTCCTCGGGCCTCCCCTGCGCGGGCAGAGGAGGCTTCATGCGGATCATCGCTCGGAGGGCTGCAGGGGCTCGTCCTTGTCGTCCTCGACGGCGAAGGCCGCCTGCTGTTGCTGCTGGGCGGCAAGCCCCGCCTCGAGTTCGCTCTGCAGGAGCTTCACCATCATGTAGCGGTTGAGCACCTCACGGGCGAAGAGCAGGTAGCCGAGGTAGAGCTCGGACTTGCGCAGCGAGATCTTCTCCTCCCCGATCTGGGTCATGAAGTCGCGCTGAGCCTCGTCGATGAGCTCGAGGGCCTGCGTGCAGTTGGCCGGCACGAAGTTGTCGCGGATCATGATCAGGCGCTTGGAGAGGGTCTTGATGTTGTCGCGCATGCGTCCCGTGAAGGGCGAGTGGGAGTTGGCCACGTAGTTCTGTGCGACGCCGATCTGGTCGCGCAGGGAGTGGCTCACCTCCTTCATGCTCGTGAAGGCGCGGTAGTAGAAGTTGCGGGCGTCGCGGTCGGAGCGCGAGCCGCCGCCCTCAAGGGCCATGTTGTAGTACTCTCCGCGGCGCATCGTGATGAAGTCGAAGAGCTGTGCGGCGTCGCCCTTGAGCTCGCGCAGCTTCTGATCGTCCTCGTCAAGGAAGGCCTGAAGGCCCTGCGCGTAGAGCGTGAGCGTGGCGTTGAGGTTGTCGTTGACGCTTTCGGTGAGCAGGTCGCGGATGCTGGCCTTGTCGCCGCGGTCGATGCGCTCGTGGTCGGGCGTCTCGTCCTCTTCCTTGACGAAGAAGTTCGTGCGGATGACGACGATGAGCGCGAGCACCATCATGATGAGCTGAAGCGGCTCGCCCCAGCTGATGAAGAGCATGCAGATGAGGCCGCAGGCGGTGAAGGCCGTGAAGGCGGTCATGAACCAGCCGGAGATCACGGTGAGCACGCCCGAGATACGGTACACGGCGGACTCGCGGTCCCAGGCGCCGTCGGCGAGCGACGAACCCATGGCGACCATGAAGGTCACGTACGTGGTCGAGAGCGGGAGCTTCAGGCTCGTGGCCGAGGCGATGAGCGCGGCGGCGAGCACGAGGTTCACGCTGGCGCGGATCTCGTCGAACGGCAGCTCGACCTCGCCCGGCGCGAGCTTCTTCTTCTCGAAGCGCGTGGCTAGGCTCTTGATGACGGAGGCCGGAATGATCTGATGGGCGAGGTTGTTGAAGCGGATCGCGGAGCGCACGACGACGCGGGCGGGAAGCGAGGAACCGAACTGCTCCTTGCCGCCGCGGGCGGACGAGGCGAGGCTGATCGAGGTGCGGATGACGCGGTGGGCCTTCTTGGAGAACCAGAGCGTGAGCACCATCACGAGGCCGGAGGCAAGCAGGAAGTAGGTCGGCGTGCCTTGGTTGTGGCGCAGGCCCTCCATCGTGAAGGTCGTCGGATCGGCGCCCTCGACCGCGGACCAGATCTCATAGGAGGAGAGCGCGGCGAGCGGCACGCCGATGAAGTTCACGAGGTCGTTGCCCGCGAAGGCGAAGGCGAGCGAGAACGTGCCGGCGAGAATGATGATCGGGAAGATGTTGATGCGCAGCGCCATGATGAGCGCCTGGAAGAGCACGGTCAGGATGGCGAAGCAGCCGAGCAGGAGTTCGGTCGTGTTGGCGCCGATCCAGGAGATCCACTCGGGCTGCATGAAGGACGCGCCCTTGGCGCCCTTGATCACGAGGAAGTAGAAGACGGCCGTGAGCGAGACGCCGCCGTAGATGCCGCCGAAGAGCTTGTAGTAGCGCTCGTAGTTGAAGGAGAAAATCAGACGCAGCAGATACTGCACGAAGAGGCCCGCAAAGAAGGCCACGACGACGGATACGAGAATCGCCATGATCATGGCGAGCGCCTTGGCGGAGTTGAGGTAGAGCCCCAGATCCGCAATGGGCGCGCCGCTCGACCAGACCTTGTAGCAGGCGAGCGCGGTGGCGCCGCCGAAGAGTTCGAACACAATCGAGACGGTCGTGGAGGTGGGAAGGCCGAGGGAGTTGAAGGTGTTGAGCAGGAGGACGTCGCAGACCATCACGGCCGTGAAGACGATGATCACTTCCTTGAAGGTGAAGTGCTCGGGCACGAGAACGCCTGTGCGGGCGACCTCCATCATGCCTGAGGAGAAGGTGGCGCCGAGCAGGACGCCCAGACTGGCCACCGTCATGATCACCCAGAAGGGTGCCGTGCGGGAGCCGACGGCGGAATTGAGGAAGTTGACGGCGTCATTGGAGACGCCGACGAAGAGGTCGATGACGGCAAGCGCGCCCAAAAGCGCCAGCGCAGCAAGTATGAATGTATCCATTCGATTTGTATCTGCCCGAACGGCCCGGCCAGTGCCGACGCTCCGAGGGAAACGACTTCACGACGTGACAGTTCCTGACAATTTGCAATCAGTATTAATGGTTCGATTGTATCGAACCTCAGGCCGTATTTGGGGACCCGTCTGCTGAAAACACTCAAAATGACAGCACCGCGCGGAGAAGCCGCGAGCTCGTACCAGCTTCGAATTACTCCCAAAAGCGATGCCCTGCGGGACTAGCGCAGCTGGGCGGGACTGCCGTGCGAGTTCTCCTCGTTCTTCGGACGCATGTACCAGAGGAAGATGACAAGCGGCAGGAGAATGAAACCGCCGAGGAAGATGACGGACTTGAGCGGCAGGTACATGGCCATGCCGCCGCCCACGAGCGGGCCGATCACGCTGCCGACCTGCTGTGCCGCGTAGGAGAGGCCGAAGATGCGGCCGCGGTCCTCGGGCGGCGTGCTCATCGTGAGCACGGCGTTGATGGCGGGGAAGATGCCCGCGAAGGTGAGGCCGCCGATGAAGCGCCAGACGGCGAACGGCACGAGCGTGTCGGGAATCGCCTGGATCATGCCGAAGCAGGCCGTGCCCGCAAGCGCCGTGTAGAGCGCGGGGCGGTATCCCCACTTCTGGCCGATGACGCCCCAGAGGGGCGAGGCGATCACGCCCGAAACGCCGACCACGGAGAAGACGATGCCGGTCACGAAGACGATGCGGTCCATGCTGCCCTGGAGCTCGCCGATGTACATCGGCATGACGGGCTGCTGCAGGAGGATCGTGAGTTGCACGACGCCCGCGCACAGGAGCATGCGCTGCACGACGGGAATCTTGAGGAGGCTGGTCTTCTCGCGCGCGGCGGCCGCCTTCTTCTGCTCCTTTCTCGGAGGCTCGTGGATGAAGAATAGGATGAGGAGCGTGATGACGGCAAGTGCGGCGCCGCCGATGAAGAAGGTCATGCGCATCGAGAAGAGCTCTGCGAGCGCCCCGCCGAAGAAGGGCCCGAGAACGCCGCCCGCAGTCATTCCGCCCTGCATGATGCCCATGGCCAGGCCAATGCGCTCGCGCGGCACGGTGCTCGCCATGATCGCGAGGCAGGCGGGCCAGAGGCCCGAGGCGAACCCCTGGAAGCAACGCATGGCCAGCAGCTGCCACTCGTTCTGGACGATGCCGCCCAGCGCATAGGAGACGGCGAGGAGGATTGCTGCACGCAGCGCCATGAGCTTGCGCGAGCGTTTGTCGGCCATGGCGCCCCAGATCGGGGCCATGACGCCTGAAATCAGAAAGGAGACCGAAAAGACGAGACCGCTCCAGAAATTCGCCCGCGACTGCTCGACGCCGAGCTCCTCGATGAGGTACATCGGCAGAAAGGGGATGAGCATCGTGTAGCTGAGCGACATCAAAACCGCGCTCAGGGTCAGGATGACGAGCGTCGTCTTCCAGTGGGCTTGGATCGCTTGTGTATCAGGCACGTCGGATCTCCGTTGTGGGTTTCTGGCTTTTCTTCTTCGTCCTGCCGCCGAGGGGAAGCGGACTCGACAATGATACGCCCGGGCGGGAGTCCTGAACAGCCCGAACCTTTTGGCGAGCCCAAAAGAAAAGGGAGCGTCTGGTCGAACGCTCCCGTAAGATCCGTGAAAAGTGAAAGGGGGCATGCCCTTTCGGGCGCTCCGGAGGTTCGCACGGGCTGGTCTTCCCGACGATCCTCCATCCCTTCACAGGCGGCCGCTGCAACCGGAGAGTCATGCCGGCTGCGGGCCGTCGGGCAGTCACGGACTGCCGATGGTCCGGCAGCATCTGGTCGTGGCGCTCCTTTGCACATCCCCCGATGTAAGCGCCGATGCCGCCTGCGTCTGAAGCCGCCTGATCCGGCCTCATTCGCCTGAGTCGAACGGTTGGTTCCGTTCAACTGCACGCAAATTTTAGTGATTTTCGGCGGAATTTCTACTCCTTTAGGCTAACTCCGCACCCCAATTCCGCGCTTCTTTTGACGATAATCAGGTAATTTCACCTGTTTACATCTCGGTTAGGGATATCCCCAAGGATGTCCTTCTACCCCCACCGAGGTATGTCTCGGACCACATGCCGGGGCATGCATGAAGGCGAACGCCCGCCCTCATTCTGTGGAAACCCTTACTCATGATCGGTGCGCTCTGGAAACAGTCTCTCCACGAGCTGCCTGATCATCTGAGCGGGATCCGAGAAGGGCGCATCGGCAAAGAGCGCGTGTCCCGCGCCGCCCTTTGCACGGGAGGCCGCCACGTGGTAGGTCTCGCCCGTGTAGGCGTCGAGGAAGGTGAGCGACATGGAGGCGGGGGCCTCAAAGGGTCTCAGGGTCCTGCCCGTCGAGAAGGTGACGATGCCCCGGCAGCGGCGCACCGACGGCAGGTCGCCCGTCTCGAGGAGCTCGGGTTCGAAGCCGCGGTCGCGGAGCATGCGCGCGAGCGTCAGATCGAACGAGGCGGAATGCTCCTCGGCGGGCACGACGCACAGCGACCTGTAGGACTGATAGGGGCTTCGGTAGGAGGGTTCCTCAGGGGCCGCCTCCTGAGTGCTCGAGCAGGCGGCGAGCAGCGAGGCCGCGGCACAGGTCGCGCACAGGGCGGCGCGCCTTTTCACCTTTTTCAAAATTCGTGCTTCCATCCTTCTCCTCATATATGGATCTCAATGACGATAGGTTACACCCACTGACCGTAGCCCAACCCGTTTGCGCGTACAATTCTCCACTTCCGAACCCGCTTCCGAAAACAACCCATTTCCAGTACGCCGACCATGTCCAAGAACAAGTCCGGGGCCGCGAACCGCCCAGCCCTCTACAATCCGACCGCCGCCTGCGTTCTCGCGCTCCTCTTCACGCCGATCTTCGGCGCCCTGCTTCAGGCGCGCAACTGGGACGCGCTCGGCGAACACGGCCGCGCCCGCGCCTCGCGCATGTGGGTGCGCACGACGCTCTGGCTCCTTTTCGTCTTCGTCATCATGCAGGCCGTTTTCCAGAACGAGCCCTTCATGCAGTTCGGCGGCCTCTACTTCCTCGTCGTCACCTGGGCGAGCTGGATGGTCACGACCGGCTGGAAGCAGATCGGATACGTGCGCGAGCTCTTCGGCAGCGACTATCCCCGCGAGCGCCTCGGCCGCGTGACGATCTTCGCAGGCGGCTGCTGGGTGATCTACTCCATGGTCTCCATCTCAATCGCGATGGCCATCCAGCTCACGGGCCTCGACAAGATGCTCCCCGGCGCCGAGCGTGCCGAAAGTCAGGGCGTCGTCCTGCGCGTGCCCGAAGGGTCCGACAAGGTGGTGGTGGAGCCGCTCCCCGTCGAGACCAGAAAGGCCGAATAAGGCCCTCCTCACTTCCGCATGCCCAAGCGTCCCGACCCGCGCTTTCCGATTCCCGCCCCTGAAAAGGCCGAGGACTACGTGCTCGACCTGCTCGGCGGCATCGTGAGGCGCAGACCCCTCACGGGCGAGGAGGCGATGGCCCAGCTCATCCGCCTCGAGGAGGACGCCCGCCGCGGCAATCCCGCCGCACAGACCGAATTCGCCCGCCGCCTTCTCACCGACGCGCCCGACAGCCGCAAGAACCGCCGTGCGCTCTCGCTCCTCAGGAAGGCCGCCGCCCGAAAGCTCCCCGAGGCCCTTCACCTGCTCGGCGTCGTCATGCTGCGCGGCCAGGGGTTGGACGCGGATCCCGCCGAAGGCGCGAAGCTCCTTGAGGAAGCCGCCTATCTGGGCAGCGCAGGCGCGGCCGCCGACCTCGCCCGACTCTGCCGCATGGGGCTCGGACGCCCCGCATCCGACAGGGACGCACTCTACTGGTACCGAATCGCGGGCGCCAAGGGACACACCGCCTCCCAGCGCGAGACGGGCCTCATGCTCAGGGACGGACGCGGCGCCCGCGCCGACAACGACGAGGCCGCCAGATGGCTCAGGGCCGCCGCCCAGGGGCGCGACCCTCAGGCCCAGTACGAACTCGCCCGCCTTCACCAGCGCCGAGGCTGGGCTGGCGCCGATCCCGAGGAAGCCGCCCGATGGCTCACCGAAGCCGCCCTTTCGGGCGTCGTCGAGGCGCAGTACCGCCTCGGCGTCCACTACTGGGCGGGCAGGGGCGGCAGGGTCGACCTGCGCGAGGCCGTCCGCTGGACGTGCCGCGCCGCCGAAAACGGCAGCACGCAAGCCCTCACCACCCTCGCCGACTTCTTCCTGACGGGCTCGGCCCTCGACATGAACCGCTTCAATGCCTACACGCTCCTCAAGTGCGCCGCCAGGCTCCACGACGCGGGCGCCGCGACCACGCTCACCGCACTCGAGCGCATGCTCACCCGAAGCGAGAAGGCCCGCGCCACCCGCCTTGTGATGATCTCGAAAACCCCTAGGGTCCTCGTCGAGACCCTCATCCCCCGCCAGAGCCGCTGAAAGCCGCCCGGTGTTGCACAAGGCCCTCCCCGCCTGCGCAAAAAAAAGGTCAGAATCCCTGCAGGACAGGGATCTGACCTCAACAACCAAAAGCATATGGATGACGGACATGACTCCGCATTGCTTCGCCGGCATCGGCCGACTGATTCATTCTGCCACCGTCCGCTCTCCCTCTCAATGCCTCCAAACCGCTCTCCCGGGGCTTTTGCCTGCCCGACGGCATGCGGGATCAAGTTTCGCCTCCCTCTTAACACTTTTTCTACCTCTGAAGTAGCATGGGATTTACCCTAACGACACTTCAAGGCGAAGCCTCCCGAGCTTTTCTCGAGTGCGTCCCGGAACAGATCGAGTGTTTTCACCTATGCAGCGGCGTACGGGATCACCTCCCCCAACTTCCCTGTGCCATAGGCGTTGCAAGGCCATATACAAAAAAAACACAAAAATCCCCTTGCCTTGCAACAGGTTGCGAAACACCTTCACCAATAAAATCGCCCCCCCTCGAGAGGCAATTTCCTGTCTTTCGCTGCAGGGCAGGGTTTTTGCTTGGGTTTACCTTTGGAGTCCGCATCGCTAAAATGCTTGGCATGCGAAATCACGGGATCTTTCATTCGCCTCTAGGAGCGGCATTTTCGCCCTTTTGTCGTTTTCAGGCACTCCCCTGATTCTTCAACGCAACCCCCAAAAATATTCTTCGTCCCCGCAGCCACATCCCTTTCAACTGACGGGGGCGGGCAGATCCACCAGGAGTGTTCAAATGAATCGTTTCGACCTCGTTGACCGCATTGCCGCACGCAACAACATTTCCAAAGCTGAAGCTGACCGTGTCGTCGTGAGCGTTTTTGAAGAAATCATGTCCGCCGTTACGATGGGCGATTCCGTGACTCTCATCGGCTTCGGCAGCTTCCGTGCCGTTGAAAGCGCTCCCCGCACGGGCCGCAACCCCGCCACGGGCGAAGCCATCCGCATTCCGGCGGTTCGCAAGCCGAAGTTCGTCGCCGGCACGTACTTCAGGGAAATCGTCAACAAGTACGAGGGCATCAAGGACGAGGAATGACGGCAGGGCTCTCCAAGCCTTCCGTCTGAGTTGAAGAAGGACCGCGTCGCACACTGCGTCGCGGTCCTTTTTTCATAGAAACTCGGCGCGGAAACCTCTGTCTTCAGACAGGGGGTATTGCCCCATTTGACGGCCTTGGCTCAGTCCCGCCTGAGCGTGAAGCGCTCGAATCCCGAGCGGAGCTTCTCAAGCACGGGTTCGGAGGGCCATGCGGGATCCACGGCGCCGAACCTTGCGATGAGTCCCGGCGGCTTGCGGCAGATCTGGAGCGCATAGTCCTTCACGTTGCGCGCCTGAAGAAAGGCGGCCGTCTCCAGAAGCTGCGCCTCGCTGAAGTAGTCGGGATGCGCCGTCGTGCGGCACTCGAAGGGAACGCCCGAAGCGAGAAGCAGCCCAAGGCTCTCGGTCCACTTGTCCTGCGCGCTCTCAACGCCCGTCACCTTCGCCCAGTGAGCGCCGTCGGCGGGCACCGCCTTGACGTCGAGCCCCACCCAGGAGAGGTCGGGGAGCACCTCGGCGAGCCTCGCGGGGTAGCTGCCGCCCGTGTGCAGGCCGACCTCGTACCCCATCTCCTTCACGGCCCGCACGGCGGCGGGGAGCGCAGGATCGAGGCAGGGTTCGCCGCCCGAGAAGACGACGCCGTCGAGAAGTCCGTGGCGCCGCTTCAGAAGAGACTCCAACTCCTCCCAGGACGAATGCTCGAGCCCGGGATCGAAGCTCCTCTGCTGCATCCAGCTGTTCTGGCAGTAGACGCACCGCCAGGGACAGCCCTGCACGAACGCCACCGCCGAGAGTCTGCCCGGAAAGTCGATGGTCGTAAAGGGCGTGAGGCCCGCGAGCTTCAGTTCCGAAGCCGCGGACCCGTTTCGGTCATGACCGTTCATGCCGCGGCCTTATTCGGCCTTCCTGCACTTGCAGTCGTGTTCGGCCGCGCGCTTTTCCGTGAAGCAGACGCGTTCGGCGAACTCGCCCTTCTTGCCGGTGTTGAATGACTGCACCGGACGGTGGTAGCCCATCACGCGGGTCCAGACTTCGCAGGGCTGGCGCTCTTCATTCGTGAGTTCAACGTCCTTCTTGACTTCGTTGGTCATTTTCGTGACTCCTGATAAAAAAGTTGTTTTCCTTTGGAGCCCCCTCAGGAGGCCTCCTCCCTTGCGGCCTTCGCGCGCTTCTTCGCCAGCAGCTCGGCGTCGCACTTCGGGCAGAAGTCATGGCGGCCCGAGAGATAACCGTGCTTGGGACAGATCGAGAACGTCGGCGTCACCGTGATGTACGGCAGGCGGAAGCGCGTGAGCGTGCGGCGCACGAGGTCGCGGCAGGCCTCGGGCGAGGAGACCGCCTCGTTCATGTAGAGGTGGAGCACCGTGCCGCCTGTGTACTTCCGTTGCAGGTCGTCCTGACGCTCGAGCGCCTCGAACGGGTCGTCCGTGAAGTTGACGGGCAGCTGCGAGGAGTTCGTGTAGTACGGATTCGAGGGCGTGCCCGCCTGCAGGATGCCGGGGAAGCGCTTGCGGTCCTCCTTGGCGAAGCGGTAGGTCGTGCCCTCGGCCGGCGTCGCCTCGAGGTTGTACATGTGGTCCGTCTCCTCCTGGAACTCGACGAGGCGGGCGCGAACATGGTCGAGCAGGCGCAGCGCAAAGGCATGGCCCCAGTCCGTCGTGATATCCTCCCTGTCGCTCGTGAAGTTGCGGATCATCTCGTTGATGCCGTTGACGCCGATCGTCGAGAAGTGATTGCGCAGCGTGCCGAGATAGCGCTTCGTGTACGGGAAGAGGCCCTGGTCGATGTGGCGCTGGATGACCTTGCGCTTGATCTCGAGGCTTGTCTTCGCAAGCTCGAGCAGATAGTCGAGGCGGCGCAGAAGCCCCTCCTCGTCATCCTTGAAGAGGAAGCCCAGACGCGCGCAGTTGACCGTCACCACGCCGAGCGAGCCCGTCTGCTCCGCGGAGCCGAAGAGGCCGTTGCCGCGCTTGAGCAGCTCGCGCAGGTCGAGCTGCAGGCGACAGCACATCGAGCGGATCATGTTGGGCTTGAGCTCGGAGTTGATGAAGTTCTGGAAGTACGGCAGACCGTAGCGCGCCGTCATGTCGAAGAGCCTCATCGCATTGGGGCTGTCCCAGTCGAAGTCAGGCGTGATGTTGTAGGTCGGAATCGGGAACGTGAATACGCGTCCCTTCGCATCGCCCTTGAGCATCACCTCGATGTAGGCCCTGTTGATCATGTCCATCTCGGCCTGCAGCTCGCCGTAGGTGAACGGCATCGTCTCGCCGCCGATCATCGGATGCTCGGCGCGCAGGTCCTCGGGACACGTCCAGTCGAACGTGAGGTTCGTGAACGGCGTCTGCGTGCCCCAGCGGCTCGGCACGTTCAGGTTGTAGATGAGCTCCTGCATGCACTGGAGCACTTCGGCGTAGGGCAGGTTGTCCTTCCTGATGAAGGGCGCGAGATACGTGTCGAAGCTCGAGAACGCCTGGGCGCCCGCCCACTCGTTCTGCATCGTGCCGAGGAAGTTGACGATCTGACCCGTGGCGGACGAAAGGTGCTTCGGCGCCGCGGCCTCGACCTTGCCGGCCACGCCGTTGAGGCCCTCGTTGAGGAGCGTCCTCAGAGACCAGCCCGCGCAGTAGCCCGAGAGCATGTCAAGGTCGTGGATGTGCAGGTCGGCCTCGCGGTGCGCGCGGCCCACCTCGGGCGGATAGATGAAGTTGAGCCAGTAGTTGGCCATCACCTTGCCGGAGACGTTCAGGATGAGGCCGCCGAGCGAATAGCCCTGGTTGGCGTTCGCGTTGACGCGCCAGTCGATCTGGTCGAGATATTCGTTGATGGAGCTTTCGACGTTGACCCAGCTCTGCTTGGCGTCGCGAGCCTTCGTGCGGGTCTCGCGATAGACGATGTAGGCGCGGAGCGTCTTGAAGCAACCCGCCTCGAAGAGCGCGTGCTCGACGGCGTCCTGAACAAGTTCGATGCACAGCGTCGACTTCTCGTCCAGACGCGGCAGCACGTACGCGCAGACGAGATCAAGGGCCTTGGCCTCGCCGAACTCGCCCGTCGCCTTGCCCGCGCGCGTGACGGCGCTAACGATCTTCGTGACGTCGAAGGGCTTCACGCTGCCGTTTCGCTTGACGATGTGCTTGCCGGCGAACCGTTCACAAATCTCCATTTGCTTCTCCATTCTTTTCCTGTCACTTCGGGCGAAACACGTTCAAACACTATATATAGTATGTCTCACCCCGCCGAACCACGAGCTGTAGTGGTGCCGCGCAGAACGGGTCTAATGACTATAGCAAAGAGAATACGGAACCGCACCCCTCCATTCGGGGGATCCCGGGCTACCGGCGGCGCCCGAGAAGACGCCCCTAAAGCGCCGGAACGCCTGCGGGCAAAGGATTGTCAGTACATGCGGAGAGGACGTGCGGAGTGCCCGTCGGCCCAATAGGTGATTTACCTAGTGCATAGAGAGTGCCTTATGAGTAGAATAGGGCTTAGTCAGACGGTTCTGCCTAACCGGATCTCTTGTTTGTGCGTAGAGAGCATCCGCAGAATTCGTCGGACTCCTGTCTTCGGCGTCCGAGGGGCTGCATCGGCAAGATCAGCGTTGTCTTTCCGATGCAAGCAAGTATGCCTTGACAGTTTTTTCACCCGCAACACATTTGTTGCGGGTTTTTTTTATCCTTTTTTCCGCCCTCTCCTCCGATCCGGGCCGTCCTTCCCCGTCTAGTCACTTTGTCTCATTCGACTCACTTCGGCCCCGGCGAAAATCTGCGTATCTTTACTTACAAGATCCTGCCTATGCCAAACGCCCCCGAAGACGGGGAAAACCCGAAAAAAGACTCGATTTCAGGTGTTTTTTGCCCAAAAAAACGCACAAACAATGACAAAAGTCAAATTGCACGGGCGCGTTTACACTTATTCGACGCATTTTTCACCCACCAGCGCCCGTCTTCGGCCCGGGATTTCGCCCTGAACAGCCCCCTGGGCCCGATCGTCTTCCGCCCTTTTTCATAGCGGGAGACTGCGCCCGCACGTCGGTGTCTCCCTCTCAGGATCATGCGCGCCCCTGCGGCGGCGTCGGAGGACGGAGTGAGGGAACGAACCGTTCGACGTCGCGCGTGAGGGCGCGCAAATGAAGAGAGGGGCATTGGGGTGCATGGAGGTGTGCAGGCCCTTCACTGGAAGCGCACCGGGCGTGCATGAGGCATGCATGAGGGGCGCACGCCGCCCGCGCGGCAGTGCGCGACGGCACGGAAGGTGCGGGAGGGAGGAGGACGCGGATGCAAAAAGGCGCACCGCGAAGCAGGACGGCTCCGAAACGCCTGCAGGAGAGGTGCAGGAGGGGAATCAGGTGCGAAGCGCAGATAGACTAAAGGGGCTGATCGGAACTCCCTTTCAATTCCAATCAGCCCCCTAGCAGAGGAACGCGGAGTGTTAACGAGGCAGGACCAACCACATCGTCAATCTGCGTTTGAGGAGGAGCAATGAACTTTTGTTTTCTTGCTTGCAGATAAAGTTACTCGCATTTACCTCAGGTTGCAAATGTTCTGAAAACGGCTTCCAAGGCGGCTTGCAGGCTCTCCGGACGACAAATTCATACGATTTTTGAAAAAATATGAGCACCACTAGCGATGTTCGTAGGCGTCATTTTCTGCGTATAAATACGCAGCTCGTATAACTTTTTCTTTTCCCGTCCGAATCTCCCGCACATCATCCGCACGGATGACCCTGACCACAAATGCAGGGGGCTTGTCTTATCATTTATTATTTGCGCCAGAAGCACGCTTCCGGTCCCGGATACTGACAAGACATAGTCAGGCAGCCGGCCTCCGTCCGCCCGAGCACCCTCCGGGCGGGATTTGAGCGGACGACGCCCTCCCCGATTCGAACTAGGACTATTAACAGTGAGCTCCAATCCCCAGAACCTTGCGGACGACGGCCTTGAACGCATCAAGGCGCTTGACGTCCTTACGACGCTTCCCGAACTCTTGACGCATCACCTGACCGTCAGGCCCGACGACGTTGCCTACAAGGTCTACGACAATGCGTCCAAGTCCTGGAAGGATCTCACCTTCAAGAACGTCTACGATCAGGTCCACGCCTGGCGCCATGCCTTCGCGGCGCGCTCCGAGCTCGTTCGCGGCGACCGCGTGGCGATGCTCCTGCCAAACTGCCCCGAAGCGGTCTTCTTCGACCTCTCCGCGCTCTCGAACACGCTCGTGCCGGTGCCGTTGCACGCCATCGACACGCCGAAGTCCTCCGCCTTCATCCTGAACGACTCCGGTGCCAAGGTCCTCGTGACCAACAAGCTCCTCAAGTGGAAGCAGATCCGCGAAGCCGCCGAGACGCCCGAGATCCGCCTTGTCGTCATCACCGACGACAAGGACTGCGACGATCTGGAGGCGCCGATTCCCGTCATGACCAAGGAAACCTTCCTCAAGCTCGGCGAAACGAGCCAGCTGCCCAAGGAGGCTCCCAAGGCCACCGACCTCGCCGCGCTCGTCTACACCTCGGGCACCACGGGCAACCCCAAGGGCGTGATGCTCACGCACCGCAACGTCATCTCGAACATCCAGGGCGTGCTCAAGAACCTGCAGCCGAGCGGTCACGAGACCTTCCTCTCGTTCCTGCCGCTCTCGCACACCTTCGAACGCACGACCTCCTACTACCTCGCGCTCGGTCTGGGCTACACCACCGCCTTCAACCGCTCCATCGCGAACCTGCAGGCCGACTTCCGCGAGATCCGCCCCACGGTCCTCATGTCCGTGCCGCGCGTCTATGAAATGATCTACGCGAAGCTGCAGGACGGCCTCGCCAAGAAGTCCAAGTTCGTCCGCTACCTCTTCGACTGGGCCGTCGAAGTGGGCTGGCGCCGCTTCTGCCGCGAGAACGGCCTGCCCGTCGAGTCGTCCTCCCGCGCCTGGCTCGACCCCTTCGTCGCAGGCTTCCTCGACAAGAAGGTCGGCAGCCAGCTGCGCGCCGTCTTCGGCGACCGCATCCACCTTTACATCTCGGGCGGCGCAGCCCTGAGCCCCGCCGTCGCGCGCACCTTCTTCGCGCTCGGCGTGCCTATCTATCAGGGCTACGGCATGACCGAGACCTCCCCGATCATCTCGGTGAACAAGGTCGGCCACAACCACCCGAACACCGTCGGCCCCGCCCTGCCCAACATCGAGGTCCGCCTCGGCGAGGGCGACGAGCTCCAGGTCCGCGGTCCCACAGTCATGAAGGGCTACTGGAACCGCGAGGAGGCCACCAAGGCCATCTTCACCGAGGACGGGTGGCTGCGCACGGGCGACGTCTGCACGATCTACCCCGACGGCAACATCCGCATCACGGGCCGAATCAAGGAGATCATCGTGACGAGCACCGGCGAAAAGGTGCCGCCCGCCGACCTCGAGTCCGCCATCACCTCCGACCGCCTCTTCTCGCAGTGCATGGTCGTGGGCGACGATCGTCCGTTCATCGCCGCCGTCGCGGTCGTCAATCCCGACGAGTTCAAGACGGTCTGCGGCGAGCTCGGCCTCGATCCCGCCAAGCCCGAGTCGCTTCAGGACCCCGCCTTCCGCAAGGCCGCCCTCAAGCGCATCAAGACCTCCACCGCGGGCTTCCCGAACTACGGCGTGCCGCGTCAGGTCCACTGCACGCTCGACGCGTGGACGATCGACAACGGGCTCCTCACGCCCACGCTCAAGATGAAGCGAAACCTCATCCGCCAGCGCTACACGGCCGAAATCAACGCGCTCTACGACACCCTCGTCAAGCGCTGATCCCCGCCTTCCGATGCCGCCCAGACGCCCCGCCGTCGGGCGGCATTTTTCAGCCTGAGGGGAACTTTTTACGGATATTAGGGTATACCCCCGATTATTTTATCCGCATCCGCAGGCCATTTTTGAAGAAAATTGATCCGCTGGCCCGCGGCGCCCAAGTGCCGCGGCAACGAGACACCTTTCGCTTGAGAGACTCACGTGACGAACACCCGATCCTTTGTCGACGACTTCCGCACCATTCCGGACATGCTCCGCCACACGGTCGCCGCCTGGCCCGAACGCGAGGCGTTCCGCCAGTACGACTATGCGGAGCGCCGCTGGTACTCCATCACCTGGCGGACGTTCCACGAACAGGTGATGCGCTGGCGCCGCGCCTTCACGCACATGGGCCTTGTCAAGGGCGAGCGCGTCGCGATGCTGCTCACCAACTGCATCGACGCCGTCACGTTCGACGAGGCGGCCCTGTGCGGCGGCCTCGTGCCCACGCCCCTTCACGCCATCGACACCGCGGGCTCCTCCGCCTACATCCTCAGGGACTCCAACGCGCGCTTCCTCGTCACCACGTCGCGCGCACGCTGGAACGCCATCGCCGAGGCCGCAGGCGAGGAGGGCCTGCCCGATATGCAGCTCGTCGTCTTCACGAACGAGCAGGTCGAGCCCGGCTCCGTCACGCACCTGGGCGGCAGGGATATCGTCCTTTCGAGCCTCGAGGGCTGGCTTGCCACCGGCGAGGGCGTCTCCGACGACGAGCTCCCGCCCGAGCCCTGCGCCGACGACCTCGCGGGCTTCATCTACACCTCGGGCACCACGGGCCGCCCCAAGGGCGTGATGATCACGCACCGCAACATCGTCTCCAACGTCCAGCAGATCAACAAGTGCTACGACTTTAACGAGGAGGACGTCTTCCTCTCGTTCCTGCCCTTCTCGCACACGTTCGAGCGCACCGTCGCGCACTACAACTCGCTCGCCAACGGAGGCGCCATAGCCTTCGCCCGCAACGCCGCGCAGATCGAGAACGACCTGCGCGAAGTAAGGCCCACGCTCATGTGCTCGGTGCCCCGCATCTACGAGAAGATCCACCAGAGGCTCCTGCACGAGCTTGCAGAGAGCTCTGAGGAGAAGCGCCACCAGACCGCTTGGGCGCTTGAGACCGGCTGGCGCCGCTTCGCCGAGGCCAACCACCTTCCGATCGAGCTCTCGCCCCGCGCACAGCTCGACGAAACCGTCTGGCCCCAGCTCGACGTCGAGATCGCGTCCGAAGTCCGTGAGATCTTCGGCGGCCGCCTGCGCGCCACGTTTGCGGGCGGCGCAAGCCTCAACTACGCCGTCGCACGCTTCTTCTGCGCGCTCGGCATCAACATCCTGCAGCTCTATGGCCTCACCGAAACCTCGCCCATCGTCTCCTTCACCCGCATGAAGGACAACCACCCCGACTGCGTGGGCCATCCCGTGCCCGACTGCGAAGTGAAGCTCGGCGCCAACGACGAGCTCCTCGTGCGCGGTCCCCAGGTGATGAAGGGCTACTGGAACCGTCCGCTCGACACGGCCGCGGCCTTCGAGGACGGCTGGTTCCGCACGGGTGATCAGGCCGACCTCTCCGACGGCGGCCGCGTGCGCATCAAAGGCCGCATCAAGGAAATCATCGTCACGAGCACCGGTGAGAAGATCCCGCCCGTCGACGTCGAGTTCGCCATCCAGGAGGACCGTCTCTTCGAGCAGGTCCTCGTCATCGGCGACAACCTGCCCTACGTCACCTGCCTCGTAGTCGTCAATCCCAAGCTCTGGCCCGCCTTCTGCGCCGACCTCGACCTCGACCCCGAGGATCCCGCCACGCTCCAGTCCCGCGACGTCCAGCGCCAGTGCCTGCGCCGCGTGCGTCATGCCTGTCGCGCCTTCCCGCAGTACGGCGTCCCACGCGCCGTCGCCATCACGCGCGAGCCCTGGACCGTCGACAACGGCCTGCTCACGCCCACCATGAAGCTGCGCCGCCCGCAGATCATGACGGCCCACGCCAAGCTCATCGAAAGGCTCTACGCCTCCCGCTGAGACCTGAGGCACACCTTCCTAGAGGGGCGTCCGAACAGGACGCCCCTCTCTTTCATTGTGCGGCAGCGGTTTCGGGGACGCTCGAAAATATTTCATCCAAAATCCCACAAGCCGCAAAAAACGCGCTACACTACTGCCGCAAATCAATCTCCCAATTGCAGAACCGGTCGAGACCACTCCCGCTTCTGCAGAAGAGCAGGTCAGCGGATGCCAGATCCCTCCTGTACTGCGGGCGTTCAATTTCCTATTTACGCGCGCATCTTCGACCTTCGCATACACGTCGAGGATACGCACGTATATTTTTTTTTGTGCTTAGAGGTTGTTATGCGAATCCTTCAGAAGGCTCTCACCTTCGACGACGTTCTTCTCGTCCCCGCCTATTCCGAAGTCCTCCCCCGCGATACCCAGCTCGCCACGCAGCTGACGCGTAATCTCCGTATCAACATTCCGATGGTTTCCGCCGTGATGGACACGGTTACGGAAGCCCGTCTCGCCATCGCCATCGCTCAGGAAGGCGGCATCGGCTTCATTCACAAGAACATGTCCGCCGACCAGCAGGCCGCTGAAGTCCTTAAGGTCAAGCGTCATGAAGCCGGCGTTGTTGCCGAACCGATCACCATCGGCCCCGACATGCTCGTCGGCGACGTCATCGCCCTCGCCCGCGAAAAGCACATCTCCGGTCTCCCGGTCGTTGACGGCAAGAAGGTTCTCGGCATGGTCACCAACCGCGACCTCCGCTTCGAAACCCGCATGTCCGTTCCGGTCTCCGAAGTCATGACCCCGCGTGAACGCCTGGTCACGGTCAAGGAAGGCGCCTCCCTCGAAGAAGCCAAGGCCCTCATGCACGCCCACCGCCTCGAGCGCGTTCTCGTCGTTGACGACGACTTCAACCTCGCAGGCCTCATGACCGTCAAGGACATCACCAAGGCCACGGACCACCCGTTCGCTGCCAAGGACGCCTCCGGCAAGCTGCTCGTCGGTGCCGGCGTCTCCGTCGGCGGCGGCACGGAAGAACGTGTCGAGAAGCTCGTTGACGCCGGTGTCGACGTCATCGTCGTCGACACGGCCCACGGCCACTCCCAGGGCGTTCTGAACCGCGTCAAGTGGGTCAAGGAACACTATCCCAACCTGCAGGTCATCGGCGGCAACATCGCCACGGCCGCTGCCGCTCTGGCTCTCGTTGATGCCGGCGCCGACTGCGTCAAGGTCGGTATCGGCCCGGGCTCCATTTGCACGACCCGCATCGTCGCCGGTGTCGGCGTTCCGCAGATCTCCGCCATCTCCAACGTCGCCGAAGCTCTCCGCGACACGGGCGTTCCCTGCATCGCCGACGGCGGCATCCGCTTCTCCGGCGACATCTCCAAGGCCATCGCTGCCGGTGCCAACGCCGTCATGATGGGCGGCATGTTCGCCGGTACGGACGAAGCCCCGGGTGAAGTCATCCTCTACCAGGGCCGCTCCTACAAGTCCTACCGCGGCATGGGCTCCCTCGGTGCCATGGGCAAGGGTTCCGCCGACCGCTACTTCCAGGACAACAACCAGGGCAACATCGACAAGTTCGTTCCGGAAGGCATCGAAGGCATGGTCCCGTACAAGGGCCCGCTCGCCCAGATCATCTATCAGATGATCGGCGGCCTGCGCTCCTCCATGGGCTACTGCGGCTGCCGCACGATCGACGAAATGCGCACCCGCGCCCAGTTCGTCGAAATCACGGCCGCCGGCTGGCGTGAATCCCACGTCCATGACGTGAAGATCACGAAGGAAGCTCCGAACTACCGTCAGGAACACTAATTCCGACGGCTGACAGGCTCTGACGTCAAGGCGCGGCGGTTTTTCCCGCCGCGCCTTTCGCATTTCTTATAGAATGCAATCGCCAATTTCTTTTTCCACACGGACTACAGATACATGTCTCACGACCGCATCCTCATTCTCGACTTCGGCAGCCAGGTGACCCAGCTCATCGCCCGCCGCGTGCGCGAAGCCCACGTCTACTGTGAAGTTCATCCCAACGACGTGTCTGCGGAATTCATCCGCGAATACAACCCGAAGGGCATCATTCTTTCCGGCTCTCACATGAGCGCCTATGAAGAAAGCAACGACCAGGCCAGCCAGGCCGTGTTCGAAGCCGGCGTTCCGGTTCTCGGCATCTGCTACGGCATGCAGACGATGGCCCAGCAGCTCGGCGGCCGCGTCGAAAGCGGCACGAAGCGTGAGTTCGGCTACGCCGAAGTCCGCGCCCACGGTCACACCAAGCTTCTCGAAGGCATTGAGGACTTCCGCACCGAGGAAGGCCACGGCATGCTCAAGGTCTGGATGAGCCACGGCGACAAGGTTGCCGAGCTTCCCCCGGGCTTCAAGGTCATGTGCTCCACGCCCTCCTGCCCGATCGCCGGCATGTGCAACGAGGAAAAGGGCTTTTATGCCGTCCAGTTCCATCCGGAAGTGACGCACACGCTCAAGGGCCGCGAAATGCTCAACCGCTTCGTGCTCGACATCTGCAAGTGCTCCGCCGACTGGGTCATGGGCGACTACGTCGCCGAAGCCGTCGCGCAGATCCGCGAGCAGGTCGGTGACGAAGAAGTCATTCTCGGCCTCTCCGGCGGCGTCGACTCCTCCGTGGCCGCCGCGCTCATCCACCGCGCCATCGGCAAGCAGCTCACCTGCGTCTTCGTCGACAACGGCCTCCTTCGCAAGAACGAGCGCGAACAGGTCCGTGAAACGTTCGAAAAGAACATGGGCCTCAAGCTCATCGTCGTCGATGCCGTCGACCGCTTCATGAACGAACTCGCCGGTGTCACCGATCCGGAACAGAAGCGCAAGATCATCGGCCGCGTCTTCGTCGAGATCTTCCAGGAAGAAGCCTCCAAGCTCACGGCCGCCAAGTGGCTCGCCCAGGGCACGATCTACCCCGACGTCATCGAGTCCGCCGGCGCCAAGACGAAGAAGGCCAAGACCATCAAGTCCCACCACAACGTGGGCGGTCTTCCCGACACGCTGCACCTCAAGCTCCTCGAACCGCTGCGCTCCCTCTTCAAGGACGAAGTCCGCGAGCTCGGCGTCGAACTCGGCCTTCCGGCCGAAATGGTCTATCGTCACCCGTTCCCGGGTCCGGGCCTCGGCGTGCGCATCCTCGGCGAAGTCAAGCGTGAATACGCCGACCTTCTCCGTGAAGCCGACGCGATCTTCATCGAAGAACTCCGCAACTTCGACCTCTACGACAAGGTTAGCCAGGCCTTCGTGGTCTTCCTCCCGGTCAAGTCCGTGGGCGTCATGGGCGACGGCCGCACCTACGAATGGGTCGTGAGCCTGCGCTGCGTCGAAACGTCCGACTTCATGACCGCCGTCTGGAGCCACCTGCCGTACGAACTTCTCGGCAAGGTTTCCAACCGCATCATCAATGAAGTCCGCGGCATCAACCGCGTCGTCTATGACGTCTCAGGCAAGCCGCCCGCCACCATTGAGTGGGAATAACCTTCTCGCTTTGACATAAAGTCAAACCCTGAAAAACTCTTGTTTTTCAGGGTTTTCTTTTTTTCTCAGAGCCCCCTCTTTCGGGCAACCGCCTAATTCTCCCGACACTTGCTCCAAGTCATGTTTTGGCTTCTGATTTATCGTCTGAGAGAGCGCATCTCAAGAGTAGACTTGTTCAGATCATTCGTCCGCTTTCATCGGGAGGCCAACCAGACTGACCGTCCGCCACGACCTTACTCTCTCGATGAGGATCTTGAAAGGAGCATGCTCATGACCCAATTCACCGTTTCCCGCCGCGCAGTTCTCGGCGGAGCAGCTTCCGCACTGCTCGTACCTGCAGCCGCCCACGCAACAACGCCTGCACGCCACTATGACGAAATGACTGACGTGCTCATTGTCGGCTCAGGATTCGCCGGCATGGCAGCTGCGCTTGCAGCTGCCGAAAAAGGCGTCAAGGTCAAGGTTATTGAGAAAATGGCCTTCCTCGGCGGAAACTCGTCTCTCTCCGGCGGCATGATGGCCGTACCTGGATCAAGCGTTCAGAAAGCCCAGGGCATCGAGGATTCCCCCGAAAAGCTGATTGCCGACATGACTCGAATCGGTCAGGGACTTGGCAATCCTGAGCTAATTCGCTTTGTCTGCGAAAAAGCCTCGGAAACTTTTGAGTGGACCCGCACGTCCATGGGAGTTGAGTGGAACACGCACTTGACAGGCAAGGGAGGACACTCCGCAGCCCGATGCATGGTGACAAAACAGGGAACCGGTCAGGGCATTCTCGTTCCATGTTCCTCCAAGCTCAAAGCGATGGGCGTTCCGCTTTGCACCCGCACTTTGCTGGAGAAGATCTTCCGAGAAGAGGATGGACGCGTGACTGGCGTGCAAGTGCGCGAAGGGTGGACGTTCAACAAGCCCGAGTCTGGCACGGTTAAATCTATCGGCGTCACTCGCGGCGTTGTGCTCGCCTTCGGCGGCTTCAGTGCGGACGTCAACTACAGAAAGCGTCTCGATCCCAAGCTCGGAGAAGCGTTCCTCACAACTAACCAGCCGGGAGCCACTGCAGAGGGACTGCGTCAAGCCAGTCGTATTGGTGCGAATGTCATTCAGGCTGACTGGATCCAGTGCCTGCCCTCCTGCTCGCCTGTCGAAAAAGGCATGGGGCTTGCGAGCCATTTTGCCACTATCGCAGCCAGCCTCTACGGCGTCTGGGTTGACTCCAAGACAGGGAGTCGCTTTGTCGATGAGTTCGGAGACCGCAAGGTATGCACTGACGCCATACTCGGCGTCATCAACCGCGGAGGCAAGGCTCTTGCCATTTCCGATCAAAACGGCGTTGACGAAATGGAAGTCGTCCGTCCCGGCCTGACTCAAAAGATCCTAAAATCCGGGGCCTTGCGTCAGTTTGCCTCGCTCGCCGAACTTGCTGAGGCTTACGGCATCGACCGCAAATCTCTTGACTCCACCATTGCCCGCTATAACGAACTGCTCTCCGCTGGACGCGACGCAGACTTCGGCCGACGCTTCGACAAGCGCGCCAAAGCACTTGGCCGAGCCCCGTTCTACGTATCAGAAATGAGCCCGAAGGTTCATCACTGCATGGGCGGCGTCGCCGTCAACGTTGAGACAGCCGTTCTCGACGTTGAAACGGATAAGCCGATCCCCGGTCTTTTTGCAGCCGGTGAATGCGTGGGCGGCATTCATGGTGCGGTTCGAATCGGAGCTTGCGCCGTGATGGATTGCCTCGTGAACGGCCGTCAGGCCGGTCTTTCCGCAGCAGCCAGTCCCAAGGCCTGAGCAGTTGACCTGTAACCTTCCGGAACAGCGTCACCAATAATCCAAGCGCCCGCCTGATGAAACCATCAGCGGGCGCTTTGCTTTCACTCAGAAGCTCACTTGTTGCCGCCGAACCACTTGGCGTAGATCTTGTCGTAGGTACCGTCGGCGCGGATTTCGTCGAGGACCTTGTCAAGACGGGCGCGCAGCTTGTCGTCGCCCTTGCGGATGGCAAAGCCGTAGTTTTCCGCCTTCAGGACACCGGGCACTTCGCGCAGGTTGAGGTTGGCGGAGGCTTTCTGAGTCAGGAAGTACTCGTTGACGGGCTTGTCGTTGACGATGGCCTCGCGGCCCTTGAAGGAAGGCTTCACCCGCCGAATTGAAGGTGCGTATTTTGGCGCCCTTGATCTTGGACATGAAGACGGAGCCTGAGGAACCGATTTCAGCGCAGAGCACCTTGTTCTCCAGATCCTTCACGCCCTTGATGGAAGCATCGTCCTTGCGGGCCATGATGGAAAGCCCAGATTCATAGTACGGCTTCGTGAAGTCGACCTTGGCGGCACGCTCCGGCGTAATCGTGAGGGCGGAGACCGCCACGTCGATGGATCCCGACATCAGGGCGGGAATGAGGCCGTCAAGCCCCATGGAGAGAATCTGGGGTTCGAACCCGGCGCGCTTGGCCACCTCGTCGATCAGATCGATGTCGAAGCCGACGTACTTGCCTGAGTTGGAGTCGAGGAATTCGAAAGGAGGATAAACGGTTTCACTGCCGACGCGCAGTGTTTCGGCTCCGGCCTGAGTGCCGACAACCATAAGAGCGAGCGCTGCCGCTGCGACGAGCTTCTTCATGTTCATACCGAAGGTTCCTTTTCCTGTGTTCTACTGGATTTTTCCGGTGTTGATCGAATTGTCGCGTCCGGCTCCCGCCGGGCGTCACAAGCGGCCCGTCGGCCGCTCGACAGGAATGAGCTCCGACAAATTGTTGTGAAAGTTGGTGTTTAGGGGGCGTACTGATCTTTCTCTAGCAGAGAGGGAGTCGCGGATGATTTTTTCAACTTTTATATACGCTCCCCCCCACATCTATACACGGCGTAAACGATCTTGCAGATATCCTGAAAGTTGTGGCGACTGGAAACTTGTGCCCGTCGTCCATATTCACTCATCAATAGAGAGAGTCCCATGACAGATGACCTGTTTATGATCGCGTTCGCCATCGCACTGGCCTCAGTGCCCTATCTCCTCGTCCGACTGTTGAGCAGTTTCTTTAATCATCAATGAGAACCGCCTCATGTCTCCCATTGACTATTTGTTTGTCGGCACATCCCTTGCGTTGGTTGTCTGGCTCATTGTCGAACTCCTACGCGCGTGACTGACCCATCATGACATCCAATACTTTTTATACCCTTGCCGTCTTCGCCATCGTGCTGCTCATCATCACCAAGCCCATCGGGCTATGGTTGACGCCGATTGCTCAAGGCCGCGCTCCCGCTGTTGTCGATGCAATCGACAGACGCCTTATTTCCGTTCTCGCACCCAGTGGACGTGAGGAATCGTGGCAACGTTATGCCGTTTCGCTTCTTACCTTCAATACACTGGGACTCATTTTTCTATATGTCCTGCAGCGTATTCAAGGTTGGTTGCCGCTTAATCCGCAGGGCTTCGAAGGAGTCGCCCCCGATCAGGCATTCAACACTGCCGTGAGTTTTGTCACGAACACAAATTGGCAAAGCTACGGCGGCGAAATGACGATGAGCTACTTGACTCAAATGTTGGGCATGGGGGTACAAAATTTCCTGTCCGCCGCCACCGGCATTGCTGTTGCCTTCGCGCTCATGCGCGGCTTTTCGCGACATGAGTCCTCAACGATCGGCTGCTTTGCCCATGACGTGATTCGAATCACGCTCTGGGTGCTTCTGCCGATGTGCCTGACGTACGCTCTTTTTCTCGTGAGTCAAGGCGTCATTCAGAACATGTCAGACTACTTGACGGTGACTACACTTGCGGGTGATAGCCAGTCGATTGCCATGGGACCGGTTGCCTCTCAGGAAGCCGTCAAGCTCCTTGGGACGAACGGCGGCGGGTTCTTCAACGTCAACTCCGCTCATCCCTTTGAAAATCCGACCCCCCTAACTAACTTTTTAGAAGCGCTTGCCATTTTCGCCATTCCGACCGGTCTCACTTATGCCTTTGGCCGCATGGTCGGTCATCAACGTGAGGGTTGGATGCTTTGGCAAGTAATGGGCGCCTTGTTTGTGCTCGCCTTTACCGCTTTCGTCTATACCGAATCAACAGGGAATCCGCTTTTGCAGGCCATCGGCGCGGAAGGCTTGAGTTGGGAAGGGAAGGATGCGCGGTTTGATCTAGGTGCCCTGTCACTCTTTTCCACCGTGACGACGTCTGCATCCTGCGGTGCGGTCGCGGTGATGCATGACAGCCTCATGCCGCTTTCAGGCATGGTGACGATGGTACTCATGCAGTTGGGTGAAGTCGTTTTCGGCGGTGTCGGTGCGGGCTTTTACGGCATGATCGTCATGGCTGTCATCGCGGTCTTCATCGCCAGCCTGATGGTGGGACGCACGCCGGAATATCTCGGTAAAAAGATAACGCCGAAGGAAATGAAGCTGGCTGCGCTGACGATGTTGACCGTTCCCTTCATCGTTCTCGCCGGTACCGGCATCAATCTCATGTTGCCGGGGGCTCTAGAAAGCCTCAACAACCCCGGTGCTCACGGCCTTTCCGAAATTCTCTACGCATGGACATCCGCTGCCAACAACAACGGCTCGGCATTCGCGGGTTTGAATGCGAACACTGCCTTCTACAACATCGGGCTTGCGATTGCGATGTGGCTCGGACGCTTCATAGTGATCGTCCTTACGCTTGCGCTAGCCGGCACACTCGCCCGGGAGCGTCATGTCCCGTCCGGCAAGGGCACATTGGACACGGCCAGCCATCTGTTTGCAGGCCTCCTCATCGGCGTTGTGCTTCTTGTCGGTGCGCTTACTTACCTGCCAGTTCTGGCATTGGGACCCGTAGCTGAAATGCTGTCCCTTCTCTAACGCCAAACAAGAATTTAATCATGACATTAAAGAAAAACGAACCGCTCCTTTCCGGAAACCTGATCCGGGAAGCCGCGAAGGAGAGCCTGAAGAAGCTCTCTCCGAAAGCGCAAGCCAAAAATCCGGTGATGCTCATCGTATATCTGGGGAGTATTTTCACCGGCGCCCTTTTCATCTCTGATCTTCTCCATGGAACCGCCGCGAGACAAACCTCTTTTCTGGGTTGGCTCACGGTGTGGCTATGGTTTACGGTGCTTTTTGCCAATTTTGCAGAAAGTCTGGCTGAAGGCCGGGCGAAGGCTCAGGCAAACGCACTGAGGGGGCTTAAAACGGCCACGCCAGCATGCCGCATCCCTTCGAAGCCCGACCTCTGGAATGACACTACTGAAGGCATTATTGTGGATGCCACTCAGCTGCGAAAGGGGGACATCGTTCTTGTGAAGGCCGGTGAAATCATTCCCTGCGACGGAGAAGTGGTGCGTGGCATCGCGAGTGTCAATGAATCGGCCATTACCGGCGAGTCCGCTCCTGTCGTTCGCGAGTCGGGCGGGGACTTTTCCTCGGTTACCGGTGGGACGACCGTGTTGTCGGATTGGATCGTTGTTCGAGTCGAAAGTGATCCAGGCGACAGCTTTATTGACCGCATGATCGCCATGGTCGAAGGCGCAGCACGCAAGCGTACGCCCAACGAAGTGGCACTCACCATTCTGCTCCTCGCGCTCTCCGTTCTGTTTCTTATTGTCGTGGCCGTCATGCTTCCGGCTTCCGTTTACAGCGTCAACGCGAACGGTACCGGAGAAGTCGTGACGCCCGCCATGCTGATTGCACTGCTCGTCTGCCTCATCCCCACTACGATCGGGGGATTGTTATCCGCGATCGGAATTGCGGGCATGAGTCGTCTCATGAGCGCCAACGTCATTGCGCGTTCGGGCCGTGCTGTTGAGGCGGCTGGTGACGTTGACGTCCTTCTTCTCGACAAGACTGGTACGATCACATTCGGCAATCGACGCGCAAGCGCTTTCCATCCGGCGCCAGGCATCACGGTTGAAGCTCTTCGTGAAGCTGCGCTCCTTTCAAGCCTTGCCGACGACACGCCTGAAGGAAAATCCATTGTCGAACTCGCATTGAAGGAAGAACCTTCACTTTCGTCTCTGGGTGCAGCTGAAGACGCCACCTTCATACCGTTTACAGCCCAGAGCCGTATGTCGGGCGTCAACCTTGGATCGCGTCAGATCCGAAAAGGGGCAACGGATGCCGTTGTCCGTTGGGCCAAGGATACGGGGCACGCTGTTGTGCCACAACTGAAGCGTCAGGCCGATGCCGTATCGAGCCGTGGCGCCACCGCGCTCATGGTTGCAGAAAATGGAAGCCCTCTCGGCGTGATAGAACTCAAGGACATCGTCAAACCGGGTATTGCACAACGCTTTGCCGAACTGCGTGAAATGGGCATTAAAACCATCATGGTCACCGGCGACAATCCGCTTACTGCCGCAGCCATTGCTGCCGAGGCCGGTGTCGACGACTTCGTTGCCGAAGCCACACCGGAAAGCAAGCTGCGATTCATTCGCGATCAACAGGCAAACGGCCATCTCGTTGCCATGACGGGTGACGGCACCAATGATGCTCCCGCCTTGGCTCAGGCCGACGTAGCCGTTGCCATGAACAGCGGCACGCAGGCCGCCAAGGATGCTGCGAACATGGTCGATCTCGATTCGAGTCCCACAAAGCTCATCGACATCGTCCGCATTGGAAAGCAGATGCTCATGACGCGTGGGGCACTCACAACCTTTTCGCTTGCCAATGATGTTGCCAAATACTTCGCCATCATTCCCGCCGCTTTTTCGTCAACCTATCCCTCTCTTTCGGTTCTCAATGTCACGGGACTTGAAACGCCGGAATCGGCCATGCTCTCGGCGGTCATCTTCAATGCCCTCATTATCGTTGCCCTGATTCCAATTGCCCTTAAAGGAGTGCACTACAAGGCTTGGTCAGCCGCTCGTCTTCTTAAGCACAATCTGCTGGTATACGGCCTCGGCGGCGTCATTATTCCCTTTGCTGGGATCAAGCTGATTGACATGGTGATCAACGTTTTTTAAGAAATAGTGAATATGTCCACCTCTTACACGACCGCATCTGTCGGTCTTCGCAAAAGTCTCCTCGAGACATCCGTCGCCTTCGTCTTCTTGACCGCGGTCACTGGCCTCCTTTATCCGGCACTTACGACCGGTATTGCCCAAACGATGATGCGCGATCAAGCCTCCGGGTCCCTCGTGTTCCATGACGGACGTGTTGTCGGATCCAGCTTGATCGGACAGGATTGGACAAAGACGCCCTTTTTCCAAACCCGTCCCTCGGCCGTTGCCTACGACGGAGCTTCGAGCGGTGCGTCCAATCTGGGTCCGACGAATCCGAAGCTCATCAACGACGTGCAATCCCGCGTCAAAGCATGGCAGACTCTTCGAGGTGATACAACGCCTGTCCCGGGGGACCTTGTGACGACATCGGGGTCCGGCCTTGACCCGCACATCAGCCGCGCGGCCGCTCTCTATCAGGTGCCCGTTGTGGCGCGGCGGACGGGGCTCTCCGAAGCCGCCCTTACGGCACTTATTGAGGAGCATGACGAATCCGGGCTTTTCGGACGACACCACTACGTCAATGTTCTTAACCTCAACATCGGCGTACAATCCCTCTTGCGCAAGGCCTCTTAACCTATCCTCCATGTACTCTGACGAAGACCGACGCCCCGACCCAGACAGCCTTCTGAAGGTCGGACAACAACGCATCAGGGGCCGCCTGAAACTCTTTCTCGGGGCGGCTCCCGGTGTTGGTAAAACGTATGCCATGCTGACCGAGGCGCATGAAAAACGCCGCGAAGGACTTGATGTTCTCATCGGCTGGGTCGATACACACGGCCGTCGAGATACCGAGGCGCTTTTGAACGGTCTCGACGTCCTTGCACGCGCCAATGTTCGCCGTGGGACATTTCTTGCGGAAGCGTTCGATATTGATGCCGTCATCCGCCGCAGGCCTGCGCTTGTCGTGATCGACGAGCTTCCTCACAGCAATCCGCCCGGATCTCGTCATCCGAAACGTTGGCAGGACATTGAAGACATTCTCGATGTCGGGATCGATGTCTATAGTGCGATGAACATCCAGCATCTCGAAAGTCTCAACGACATGGTTGGAGCCATGACGGGAGTAGCGGTAAAGGAAACCATCCCGGACCGCTTCTTCGACGAAGCCGATGAGGTGCGCCTTGTCGATCTTCCACCGGACGATTTGCTGCGTCGCCTTGAGGCGGGGAAAATTTATCTTCCAGGCTTCATCGAACGCGCCAAAAATCACTTCTTCAGAAAATCCAATCTCATAGCCCTTCGTGAACTATCCCTTCGCCTGATGGCTGAAAGGCTGGAGAGCGAAGTCAGAGAGCACCGTACTCTCTCTGCGGATCCTGCGGTTCGCGATGCTGTTACGGGGTTCGTGCTGGTCGTCGAGCGTCCAGACGTACAGGAGGTGATTCGAGAAGCAAGCCGACTGGCTCGGAATTTCTCTGGCGATTGGCATGTCCTTTGGCTCGGCAAGCCGGGAGAATCCCGTGAACACCGGTGCAGAGTTGCCGAAACGCTCGCCTTTGCGGAAAGTCTGGGTGCCGTGACGGCCATGACGAGCGGCAGCTTTGCAGCCGAAGTGTCCGCTTATGTGCGGGAGCACAATCTCTCCATGATCGCAATTGCTGACATGGGACTGCTCGCCACCATGCGGCGTCGTCATCTGTTGAGACATGTCGCCCCCAAAATCACGTTTGTTATTCTCTCGAGCAACACCGAGAAGCCATCTATTTGGGATTCACTCACAAGCGCTTTTCGAACGGATGCAGACGACGTCAATTACTCCGGCTATGTTGTTTCCGCCGTTTCCAACGTACTCTTGGCCGGCCTCTTTTCGTGGTTGATGCCATGGATTCAGCCGACCAACTTTGCGATGTGTTATCTGCTCGTTTCTTTCTTGGTCGCCATCCGTTACGGCATGCGTCCCGCCGCATTCGCAGTCGTTCTGTCGATCGTCTGCTTTGACCTGGTGGCGGTCGCGCCTTTGGGATCGTTTGCGGTTTCTGATCTACAGTACCTCTTTACCTTCTTTGTCATGCTCACTGTCGGCATCGTGTCCGCCCGACTTGTCGCTAAAAGTGAGACGATCGCCCGAGAATCACGTGAACGCGAGGCTCAAATGAGCCTGCTTTACGAAACCGCCCGTTCCTTTGCCGGCTTCATGGATCGCGAGTCGCTCTATCGAGAGGCTCATGAAGTCATGACGACGCGGCTGGATATTGCGCTTGAAATTTGGGAGCCTGACTCGACCAATGGGTTCATTCGCATGAACCATGCCTTGGCGAATGCCGATCCCGCCCTCATGCAGTTGGCCGTCGATCACCATCGCCCGACAGGATGTGCCACCACAACGTTGAGCGAGGCTGAATACCTTTATATTCCGCTGGTGGGATCCACCGGAGACGTCATTGCTGTCGCTGTCTGCCGCCTTAACAGCCCAGATCAGTGGACGGATGCTCTTTCCAGACGTCTGATTGAGGCACTTCTCACATTGCTGGGACAAGCCCTCGAACGTCTCTTCAATCAGGACGAAGCGAGAAAATCCCTGACAAATCTCGAAAACGAACGCCTGCGGCACACCCTTGTCCGTTCGCTCTCACACGATTTGAAAACGCCGCTTACAACGCTCGCGCTTGGCGCCGAAAGCGTCCTCGAACATTTGAAGAACAAGGATACGGACCGTGCGTTTGACGAGACCATTCAGCTCATCAAGTCATCGGAAGGCATGTCCCGCATGGTGAATAACATGCTCGACATGGCTAAGCTTCAGAGCGGGAGCTTCAAACCCAATATGACTTTTTTCCCTGCGGATGAACTAGTAGCCGGAAGCATCGGTCTTCTCAAAGAACGACTTCGGGACTTCCATCTCGACATTCGACTTCAAACCGATATTCCCTTGCTCTATGGGGATCAAGTGCTTTTGGAACGACTTCTTTACAATCTCATTGACAATGCCGTCAAATACTGTCCGTTCGGCAGTCGAATCCTCGTGGAAGTCGCAAGGCGTGCTTCAACCATCATGTTGGCCGTGCACGATAATGGTCCCGGACTTCCGGCAGGTGATCCGCAAAAACTTTTTGATCCGTTCCGCAGAGGGCAAAAAGAAAGCAAGATAGCCGGCGTGGGACTTGGACTTGCCATCTGTCGCTCGATCGCGCGTGCTCACAACGCCGATCTTCTGGCACTTCCTTCGCCCATGGGCGGAGCCAGTTTTTTGCTGATGCTTCCTTTGGTGGAGCCGCCGGATATGGAAGACGAGGACGCCATTCTTGCCAAACTTGATGCCTCCTCCCTGCTGTAAAACCATCGGAGTCCGTGATGCCCAAGCCCCGAATTTTGTTTGTTGAAGACGAAGATTACATTGCCCGAGTTATCAAATCGAGTCTGGAAGACGCCGGATACGAAGTCTTTCGAGCCAACTCGCTTGTGCAGGGACGAGTCGAAGCGGCAACACGCTCTCCCGAGCTTCTGATTCTTGACCTTGGATTACCAGACGGAGACGGCACTGATCTCATTCGTACGCTCCGCTCCTACAGTAGCGTACCGATCATCATTCTCTCGGCGCGCTCGGGCGACGACGCCAAAGTCGAAGCGCTTGACCTTGGCGCTGATGACTACATCTCCAAACCCTTCAGCATGATGGAATTGCTCGCCCGGGTGCGCGCACACTTGCGGCGCGCGGCTGGCGATGGTTGCCGCAATGCCGTATTTACATTCGGTGACGTAACTGTTGACCAGGCACGCGGCGTTGTGCTCAAGGGCAAGGATGAAGTTCATCTCACCAAGCTCGAATTTAGACTGCTCTGCGTACTCATTGCCGGTAGAGGACGCGTACTCACGCACCGACAGCTCCTCGCCGATGTCTGGGGGGCTGCGTATGTAGAACGTCCGCACTACCTTCGTTTATACATGGCACGACTGCGTCAGAAGCTCGAGAGTAACCCGACCGAACCTCTATACTTCATGACGGAAACGGGTGTTGGCTATCGGCTTAAAGTTTAACAACTTCCGCGGAATTCCCCATCCAATGCGAAGCGTTGGGTGGGGATGGATAGCGGGCCGAGCGTTAGCTCGGCAATTTCTGCCCTTGAAGAAGCCATGGTTCGAGACGCCGCATCCGGCTGGATGGAGGGCGAGCTTGACGACGGCAGAGCCATTCCGTTGCCAAGCGACATCGAAAACCATCTGCAGAACAAAGATCATCAGGACTGCGCATGGATGCTTGTCGACATCGACATGTCCAAGCTGTCCGACAAGACTGAGCGCCTGAACATCTGCCTTTCCTCTCGCGCTCTTCGCCGTCTTGACTCTTTGGCAGCCAACCTCGCAAAGACTATTTTTTCCTGAAGGACTGAAAAAGGCTCCCGACTTCCGGGAGCCTTTTGTTTTTCCTCGTCTATTCTCGAAACCTTCCACAGCGACTGAACTACGGAAGGATTCCTCTACTCAGAGCGTGTGAGTGGCTCTCACTTGTTGCCGCCGAACCACTTGGCGTAGATCTTGTCGTAGGTGCCATCGGCGCGGATTTCGTCGAGGGCCTTGTCAAGACGGGCGCGCAGCTTGTCGTCGCCCTTGCGGATGGCAAAGCCGTAGTTTTCCGCCTTCAGGACACCGGGCACTTCGCGCAGGTTGAGGTTGGCGGAGGCTTTCTGAGTCAGGAAGTACTCGTTGACGGGCTTGTCGTTGACGATGGCCTCGCGGCCCTTGAAGGAAGGCTTCACCCGCCGAATTGAAGGTGCGTATTTTGGCGCCCTTGATCTTGGACATGAAGACGGAGCCTGAGGAACCGATTTCAGCGCAGAGCACCTTGTTCTCCAGATCCTTCACGCCCTTGATGGAAGCATCGTCCTTGCGGGCCATGATGGAAAGCCCAGATTCATAGTACGGCTTCGTGAAGTCGACCTTGGCGGCACGCTCCGGCGTAATCGTGAGGGCGGAGACCGCCACGTCGATGGATCCCGACATCAGGGCGGGAATGAGGCCGTCAAGCCCCATGGAGAGAATCTGGGGTTCGAACCCGGCGCGCTTGGCCACCTCGTCGATCAGATCGATGTCGAAGCCGACGTACTTGCCTGAGTTGGAGTCGAGGAATTCGAAAGGAGGATAAACGGTTTCACTGCCGACGCGCAGTGTTTCGGCTCCGGCCTGAGTGCCGACAACCATAAGAGCGAGCGCTGCCGCTGCGACGAGCTTCTTCATGTTCATACCGAAGGTTCCTTTTCCTGTGTTCTACTGGATTTTTCCGGTGTTGATCGAATTGTCGCGTCCGGCTCCCGCCGGGCGTCACAAGCGGCCCGTCGGCCGCTCGACAGGAATGAGTGTATCCGCCTGAATTTCCCTTGTGACAGAACTAGGCCATCAGACCTAGGCGATTGCACGTAGCACGGTTCGCCGCGATCAACCGCGCCCTGCAGTATCCATTGGATTCATATCAGGGGGGCGGCTTGGCGTCCTGAGGCCGCGAGGCGTAAGATAGTCGTCACCTCATTCAGTGCACCAGCCATGCAGAATTTTCACGAACTGATTCAGGGCTTCCACAACTTCAAGGAAGACTACTTCCTCCGCGAGCGCGAATTCTTCAGCAGCCTCGTCCACGGCCAGAGTCCGAAGACGCTCGTCGTAGCCTGCTGCGACTCGCGCGTCGACCCCGCCATTCTGATGGGGTGCCGTCCGGGCGACCTCTTCGTCGCCCGAAGCATTGCCGCGATCGTTCCCGATGTCGAGAAGGCAGGCGAACATGATGCGGTCGTCTCCGCCGTCGAATACGCCGTGAAGCACCTCGACGTGCGCAACATCATCGTCATGGGACACTCGAACTGCGGCGGCATTCACGGCCTCCTGCACCCTGAAGTCGTCTCGAAGGAGCCCTACATCTCTCGCTGGCTCTGCCTCGCCCATCCCGTCCTCGAAGAACTCGAGCATGAGGATCCCGACGAACCCGCCGACGTCCGCGCACGACGCTGTGAGGAAGGCACCGTACTGCAGTCCATCGACAGCCTGCTCTCCTACGACTGGGTCAAGTCCCGCGTCGATGCAGGCACACTCGCACTCCACGCCCTCTACTACGACCTTGCCAGCGGTACCATGTACGTCTGGAATGCCGAAGCGGAGGACTTCGAGGCAACCAAGCTCTCCGAGCTCTGAACAAGCTGCGCAGACTTTTCCGCGCCCGGCCCTCGCACCGCGAATTCTCTCCGACTGAACTCCTAGCTTCCAGACTCCAACAACGGGAAACATTTCACATCATGATCAAGCCAATCGATCTAGACCGCGCATATAGACTTTTGAACATCGGCGCCACGACGCTCGTGAGCGCGGCTCACGAGGGCGACGCAGACATCATGGCCGCCGCCTGGGCTACAGCTCTCGACCTGACGCCGTGCAAGGCCACAGTCGTCATCGACAAGAGCCACTACACCCGCAAGCTCATCGAAAAAAGCGGTTTTTTCGCTCTGATGATTCCAACGGCAGCCATCGCTCCGATCGTCATGAATCTCGGTACGGTCAGCAAGAACGACAATCCGCGCAAGCTTGAGGAATGCGGTACTCGTCTCGTGACGCTTCCCGAATATGACATGCCCTTGCTCGAAGGCTGTGCCGCCTGGATCGTCTTCCGCGTCGTGCCCGAGTTGCACAACCAGGAAGCCTACGATCTGTTCATTGGTGAAGCCGTCGCCGCCTTTGCCGACGATCGCGTCTTCGTCAACGGCCGTTGGAACTTCGAAGAGGCTCCCGACGACTTGCGAACGCTGCACTACGTGGCCGGCGGCCATTTCTACACCATTGGCGACGCGCTTGAAGTTCCGGCCTCCGCCTGAATCAAGATGCGGCTTTTTGCTGAAAGCCCGGAAATCAAAAAAGGAGTTGAGCCAGTGCCCAACTCCTTTTTCATTTCTCCCTATTGGGGCAAAGCCCTTCCGCCCGTCATCGCCTCGGGAAGAAGAGGTCGATCGCCTTCGCGGGAGATGCGGGCGTCAGCCTTGAGCCAGCAACGAAGAGCACGGCCGCCACGACCATGCAGGGTGCGATGGCATGCGCGCCTCCCATCGGAATCTTGAAGATCGTGACGGCGAGATAGAAGGCGATGCTGCCCGCAACGGAAACAAGTGCACCTCCTGCCGTTGCGCCGCGCCAGAAAAGACCGCCGATCAGCGGCATCAGGAAGGCGAGTTCAAGGCCGCCGAACGCAAAGAGATTGATCCAGGCGATGACGTCAAGAGGCTCGAGCGCCAGAATCAGCGCAAGGAGTCCGAGCGCCCCCGTCATGAGCCTCGTCGTCATGCGAAGCCTGGCCTCGTTGCGGCCCGCCTCTGGGCGGTGAAAGAGCACGAGGTCCTTCATGATGGCGGAGGCGGCCGCGAGAAGAAGCGAACTCACCGTCGACATCGTGGCGGCTAGAGGGCCGATGAGCGTCACGCCCGCCGTTACGGGATCCATGTAGTTGGCGATCAGGTAAGGCATCACGGCGTCCGTCGTGCCGCCCATCTCGGAGAGAGGCACGTCGAGCATGCCTCGGGCAAAGACGCCCATCACGGTCATGCCGATCATGAGCGCACCACAGACGACGGTCGAGACGATCATGGCCTGATGCAGGTCGGAGGAGCGGCGGTAGCTCATGCAGCGCACGGCCGACTGGGGCAACCCGAGCGTGCCGAAGCCCACGAGCACCCATGCGGACAAAAGCAGCGACGTTGCTAGCGCGCCGCCCGAGGTGGGCGAGAGCAGCACGCCCTCACTGCCCGCCCCGCGGGGAGCTGCGGCGGCGACGTTCGCCATCACCTGGGCGAGTCCGCCGCCCGTCTCGAGGATGTTCCAGCCGAGCGCGCCCATGCCCACGAGCATCAGAACGGCGCAGGCCGTGTCGGTAACGGCCACGGCCCTGAAGCCGCCGAAGGCCGTGTAGAGCACGGTGACGGCGCCGAAGAGCACGAGCCCCCAGCCGTAGCTCACGCCCGCGGCCTTCGAGAAGATCTGTGCGCCGCCGATGAACTGACCGATCATCATCGTCGTGAAGAAGACGAGCATCAGCACTGCGAGCAGCGCCGCAAGCGTCCGTCCGCCCCGGCCGTCGCCGTAACGTGCGCGGATCATGTCGATGACGGTCAGCGCCCCCGCGGCGCGCGAGACGACGGCCATCTTCTTGCCGGCCACGCCGAGAATCAGAAAGCCCGCGATGATCTGCGGCGCGGCGAAGACCACCCAGCCGAGGCCGAGTTGCCAGGCAAGGCCGGGCCCCGAAACGAAGGAGGAGACGGATCCGTAGGTCGCAACGAGCGTCATGGCGAGCACGAAGCCCTTGAGGCTTCGGTCGCCGAGGAAGTATTCGCCTGCAAAGCGGTTGCGCCGCCCCGCGCGCTCGGCCCAGAGCGAAAGCCCCATGAGCATGACGAGGAAGAGCGCGATCGGAAGGAGAATCAGGAAGGTGTTCGTCACGACAGATCCTCCCCGCCGGTCTTCTTCAGGTTCCCTGCCGAGTAGCCGCGGGCGGCTTCATCAAGGTCGATGTCGGTGAAGCAGCGCTTCACGAGCACCCAGACGGCCGCGACGCTGACGAAATAGCCGCCGACGCAGGATGCCATGAACCAGACGGGCATGGAGAGGATCGTCATATCCGAATCCTCAAGGAGCCACACCGCCGCCCAGAAGTACGCCATCGTGAAGGCCGCGGCGGCGAGCGTGGCCGCCGCCTCGCGCCCCGAAGCGCGAAGTGCGCGATCATAGAGAGTGCGGTCCGGCGACACGGCGTCCCGGACCTCGTTGTTGTTCGTCATTGACGATGTTACCTCCGGCCCTCGCCCATGAGGATGACGACGGCTTCTTCGGCGTCTTTGCGCCATTGGGGAAACACCCCGTCCTTGTTGTCAGTGTGTGTGATGGACGGGAGCGAGTTTGATGCCCGCTTCGCGGATCAGACGCCTGAAGAGCGTCAGATCCTCCCAGGCCTTGGCCTTTTCATCGGGAGCTCGAAGCAGGTAGGACGGATGATAGCTGACGACGGCCTTCGTGCCGAAGTCGCCGATCGTCACCTCGTGCACGCGTCCTCGCTGGCTGCCGATCGAAGCGTCGGGTCCCAGACCGAGCAGCGTCTGCATGGCGAAGCGTCCCATGATGAGAAGCACGTCGGGGCGAACGAGAAGAAGCTGCCTGCGCAGATAGGTTGCGCAGCAGGCCACCTCGGCGGGCGCGGGATTGCGGTTTCCCGGCGGGCGGCACTTGAGCACGTTCATGATCGCGATGTCGCGGCGGCGCTCGATGCCGATGCTCTCGAGCATCTGCGTGAGCAGCTGGCCCGACTTGCCGACGAACGGAATGCCCTGAAGGTCCTCCTCGCTGCCGGGCGCCTCGCCCACGAGCGCAATGCGCATCCCGGGACCGCCTTCGGCGAAGACGACGTGCTGGCGGCTTTTGGCCATCGAGCAGCAGGTGCATGCGCCTGCAAGCCCTTCAAGCGTCGCCCAGTCAGCCTTTTCACAGGCGGCGACAACTTCGGGCGGAAGCACGAGTGCGGGCGCCTGCGGGGCGCTTGAAATCGGTTCGGCGACGGGACGAACGACGGGGGCGGGTCTCGCGGGTGCGGGACGGGGCGCGAACTCGGGAGGCATTCCCGGCGGCAGTGCGGTGGATCGTGCGGCGGGAAGCGGCGCAGGCCTCGAAGGAGCAGCGGGCGCGGCGGAGCGAACGGCCGGTGCGAGCTGCCTGAGCTCGGCGCGAAGCGCGGTTTCGGCAAGCGTCACGTCTTCGGTCTCGCGCAGAATCCACTGCGGACCGATTTCGAGGGCGTCCCACATCAGGCTGTCGGCGGCGCTCAGCATGCCTCACCTCCGAATTCAAGCGTCATCAGGACCGCATGCTCGCGGCCTTCGGCCGTGCGGTAGTAGTTCTTGCGAAGACCCACGCGCACGAAACCCGAGGTTTCGTAAAGACGGATCGCACGCTCGTTCGATTCGCGCACCTCGAGGTGGCAGCGCGTGCACTTCCGGGTGCGCATCGCATCCGTCATCCTGTCGAGCATGGCGCGGCCAAGCCCCCTGCCCTGCAAGTCGGGACGAACGCCAATCGTAAGAAGCTCCGCCTCGTCAAGCACCGGCATCACGACGGCCCACGCGCCGATCGAGCCGTCATCGAGCTCGAGCACGTCGCAGAACCAGCCGTTCCTGAGCACGTCGGCGAAGTCGCCCACCGTCCAGGGGGTCGGCTCCACCATCGCCTCGAGGGCGGCGAGGACCTCCTCGTCGCCATGCCTCACGGACCTGAAGCGGAGTCCGTCCGTCACAGGCGCTCTCCCCTCGCACGCTCCTGCATCGTGAGCGCAACACGGTCGCGCACGTAGAGCGGAGAGGCAAGCGCGGGGATCATCGTACGGCCCTCAGCCTCGTCTGCGAGGCCGAGACGCGCGATGCGCATCACCATGTCTTCGGGAATTTCGTGAACGGGGAAGCCTTCGGGGAGGTTGAACGCCTCGGCATAGACGCCGGCGGCGGAGCCGCAGAGCGCATCGACCTTCGCCTCCTCAAGCCAGCGGCGCGCATCGGCGGGCTTGACGAGTTGCGGCGCAAGCACCTCGCGCACGCCTCTCGGGCCCTCGACCACCTCATAAAGGGCGGAATAGGCCTCCTGCATGCGGGCGTCGTTCATGACGGCAAGGCGCGTGCCGGGCGCGAGCTGCGCGGCCTCGGCCGCCGCAAGCGCGTCGGCCTCGAGATTGCACACGGCGGCCACGTCGGTCCTGAGCGCCCAGGCGATGCCCTGAGCGACGCCGCAGGCGACGCGAAGGCCCGTGAAGCTGCCGGGGCCTGCACCGAAGGCCGTGAGCGCGATGTCCTTCTTTTCCGCGCCGCATTCGGTGAGGAGCTCGTCGATCATGGCGAGGATGCGCTCGGCATGCTTGTTGCCGACCGTCTCGGACTTCCAGGCCGAAACTTCGCCGTCGCGGCTCAGAAGGGCCGCGCTGCACCGCTGGTGCGCCGTATCAAGAGCAAGAATGAATGAAGGCATGACCGTCCAGTTGTTTTCTGCAAGCCTCGAAAAGGCCTCCGAACGCACGAAATCGGCGTCCCACAATGAATTCGATCATTATACCATCGAGCCTCCGGCGCCCCTCGGAGGCACGAAAAAGGCCGTCCACCCCTGCGGATGAACGACCGTTTTGCCTTGTTTGGCTTGCTGTGATCGAATCTCCGGCCGCCCCTGCGTACGGCTTGCCGTCCGAACGTCTATCGGGCCGAGGCGCCAGCCGCATAGGCCGCGCGTCCTTCGCCGCTGCCCGTGAGCTGAACGTGGAATTCCGTGATCTGCTGACGAAGGAGCTGACGTTCGTCGCGACGCAGCTTGCGCGTCTCCTTCGACATCACGGCCCCCGCCTGCTCGCTGCAGAAGCGCTTTCTGAGCTTGTCGCGGTCGGCTGCGGACATTTCCCTGCGCATGTCGCTGCGCTCGCGGGTGCTCATGCTGCGCCAGTGCATGGCGCGGGAAACCTCGTCGAGATAGGGCCACAGGTGCGCACGCTCGCTCGCGGACATCTCGGTCCACTGGCGGATGCATGGCGCCTCGACCTCCTGACAGTGGTCCCCGAGACCCGCAGCGGGCTCGGCCCCGGGCATGGCGGCCGCCGAACTGCATCCGAGGCAGCAGAGCACGATGATGGCGCTGTTTCTCATAAGCTAGCTTCCCGTCATGAAATCTGCAGACGAATTTTCCGGCCTTCGCCTCAAAACGCCTGCGCCGTTGTCGTTCAGGGACAGCCCGCCATTTGGCGCACAAGGGTTATCCCCAACCATGTTCGCGGGATGGGTTCGAACCACCGGGCCCGACCGTCTCCCGACCCCGCACCGTCAATATACAGTTCGCCGCTCTTCTAGGCAGAAACCATGATTTAGGACCTGTTAACAAGAGGCTGATTTTGTAACACGATTTTGTTTTCCTTCCACGAGGCATTTGTAACAGGCGACAATAGGGTCATGCAAAAGAGTGTCCAAAAGGCACGGCTTACTGTCCGACACGGCTTTCGCGGCAATCCCGCCCGAAATTCCGATTTGCAACGGACGCTGATTCCGGAGAACCACCGTGGAACGCAATCCCAAAATTCTCGTTGTTGACGACGATCCCCGACTTCGCGACCTTCTGCGCCGCTATCTCGGCGAAAACGGCTTCCAGGTATTCGTGAGCGAAAACGGCGCCGCGATGAGCCGCCTCTGGGTTCGCGAGCACTTCGACGCCCTCATTCTCGACCTGATGATGCCGGGGGAGGACGGCCTTCAGATTCTGCGCCGCCTTCGCGCCGCCAAGGACATGACGCCCGTCATCATGCTCACCGCCCGCGGCGAGGACGTCGACCGCATCGTCGGTCTTGAGCTCGGCGCCGACGACTACATCGCCAAACCCTTCAACCCGCGCGAACTGCTTGCCCGCATCCATGCGGTGCTCCGCCGCCGTCCGGCGGGCGACGCCCCGGGCGCTCCCTCGCTGGAAAACGAGACGGTCCGCTTCGGCGAGTTCGAGCTTGACCTCGGCACCCGCGTACTCAAGAAGAACGGCGAGGTGCAGCCGCTCACGACCGGCGAGTTCGCCGTCCTCAAGGCCTTCGCCCGCCATCCGCGCCAGCCGCTCTCCCGCGACAAGCTGATGGAAATGGCCCGCGGCCGCGAATACGAGGCCTTCGACCGCTCGCTCGACGTGCAGGTTTCCCGCCTTCGCAAGCTGATCGAACCCGATCCCTCCAAGCCGCGCTACCTGCAGACGGTCTGGGGCCTCGGCTACGTCTTCATCCCCGACGGCCACAGCTGATCGCCGGGACCGCATCAGGCCAGTTCTGAGAAATTCTGAAAGCTCCCGTCCGCCACAAGCGGCGGGAGCTTTTTTCCGCAGTACAGAACCGCTACACTTTCACCAAACGGTTTCAACCCACACCTGCCGGACACACTCATGCTTTCCCTACGCAGCAACCATCGCCCGAGCCTCTTCTGGCGCACCTTCATTCTGCTGTGCGGCCTCATCTTCTTCAGCGTCGTCGGCTGGCTGCAGAGCTTCCGCGTGCTCTCCGAACTTCCCTACTCGCAGGGCGTCGCGCAGCACATCGTCTCGACCGCAAACCTGACGAAGTACGCGCTCGTGACGGCCGACCCGCTCTTTCGCGTCGACCTGCTGAAGCTTCTTGCCGCCCGCGAAGGCCTTCTTCTCTCGCCGCGCGATGCGACCGACAAGGTCGTCGTCCTCTCGGGCGACGGCTTCAACGGCCTCATCGAGCAGCTCGTCAAGCACCAGCTCGGCCAGGACACGATCCTCGCCTCGAGCGTCAACGGCGTCTCGGGCCTCTGGGTCTCGGTCGACATCGACGGCGACGCCTACTGGATGCAGACCGACAGCGGCATCCTCAATCCGCCGCTCGGCACCGCCTGGCTCTGGTGGGCGCTCGCTGCCTGTCTTGCCAGCCTCTTCGGCGCCACGCTCCTCACCCGGCACGTGATCGATCCGCTTGCCAAGCTCTCGCAAGTGGCCGCGCAGCTCGGTCAGGGCAAGGTCCCCGATCCTCTTCCTGAGGATGCGGGCACGGCCGAGATCCAGGCCGTGAACATGAGCTTCAACCGCATGGTGCAGGACCTGCGCCGCATGGAGGCCGACCGCGAGCTGCTTCTCGCGGGCGTGAGCCACGACCTTCGCACGCCGATCACGCGCCTGCGCCTCGAGGTCGAGCTCGCCGACCTGCCCGAGGACTCCCGCACCGCCATGGTGAGCGACCTTGAGCAGATGGAGAACATCGTCAACCAGTTCCTCTCCTACGCGCGTCACAGCCATGAGGAGCAGGAGCTCGTCAACCTGGGCGAGGCCGTTCAGAACGCCATGTCCAACGCCAGGCTTGCGAGCGACTCGACCGTCAAGATCACGAGCCACATCGCGCCCAACGTCTTCATCGTTGCTCACCCGCTCGAGCTCTCCCGCGCCGTGCAGAACCTCTTCACGAACGCGATGCGCTACGGCCGCAGCGAGGACGGCATCCTCAGGCTCCACATTACGACGGGCCTGACCGACAACGGCAAGAACGCCATGCTCACCGTCGGCGACGAGGGCGCGGGCCTTCCTGAAGACCAGCGCGAGCGCGTCATGCGACCCTTCGAGCGCGGCGAAAGCGCGCGAAGCGGCGTGACGGGCACGGGCCTCGGCCTCGCCATCGTCGACCGCATCGTCCGCCGCTCGAGCGGCAGCGTGCAGCTCGACAGCATGGATCCGCACGGCCTTCTGGTGCGCGTAGGCTTCCCCGCCGCCGATCCCGCCGCCATCAAAGCCAAGGAGGAGAAGCGGGCCCGCGAACAGGAGAAGCTTGAGAAGAAGATGCTCAAGGAATTCCAGAAGAACCAGCCCGCAGCCCCCGCCGATCACGTCGACGAAGACCCGAAGGCGTGATGCAGGAACAAGCTGAAAGCACCTGAAACACGAAGGGGTCGCTCTCACGAGCGGCCCCTTTCCCTGTTGGAACGGGCTTCAGATTCGCCTCAAGCCATCCTGCTCATCAGCACGACGGCCTGAGCCATCATGCCCTCCATGCGTCCGACGGCGTCCATCCTCTCATTGGTCTTCGCCTTGACGTTGACCACCTCTTCGGAGACGCCAAGCGTCTCGGCGAGCGAGGCCCTGATGGCGGGCATGTGGGGGCCGATCTTCGGGCGTTCGGCCACGATCGTCGCGTCGCAGTTGACGACGGTCCAGCCCTTCTGTCTTGCGAGCGCCACGACGGCCCTGAGGAGCACGCGGCTGTCCGCGCCCTTCCACTTCGGATCCGAGGGCGGGAAGTGCTGTCCGATGTCGCCGAGGGCGGCAGCGCCGAGCACGGCGTCGGTCACGGCGTGCAGGAGCACGTCGGCGTCCGAGTGGCCGTCAAGGCCGAGTTCAAACGGAATCTGCACGCCGCCCAGAATGAGCGGACGGCCTTCGACCAATCGATGGGAGTCGTATCCCTGACCTACTCGGAAGGGCACCACGGCGCCGTCTCCTAAGATGAGGCTCGCGAGCACGCCGTCGGCGGGTTCGGTCACCTTGATGTTGGTAGTGCGTCCCGGCACGATCCTGACGGGACGGCCGAGCCTCTCCATGGCGCTCGCCTCGTCGGTGATCCCCGCGAGGTCGCCCGAAAGCGCCTCGACGAGGTCGTGCACGCGGAACATCTGCGGGGTGGCCGCGCGCCACAGATCCGAGCGCGGCACCGTCTCGAGGATCATGCGGCTCTTGTCCGCACGCTTGATCGTGTCGGCGACGGGTACGGCGAGGATGCCGCCCGAGACACCGCCGTCGGCGAGCACCTCGTCGATGAGGCGGGCGGCCTCGCTCGGCTTCAGGCAGGGTCTCGCCGCATCATGCACGAGCACCCACGCGTCCCTGTCGAACCCTGCGTTGAGAAGGCCGTTGACGACCGACTCCGCACGCTCCCTGCCGCCGCAGCGTAGCACCCTGACGTTTTCAGGAAAGTGGCGCGCCACGTCGTCGATGTAGGGATCCGTCGGGCTCACGACCACGACGATCTCGCCCATGCGCTCGACGGCTCGAAGGGCGCGCACCGTATGCACGAGCATCGCCTCCGAGCCGAACTTCATGTACTGCTTGGGAGAGCCGAGCCCCATGCGGCTGCCGACGCCGGCCGCGCACACGAGCCCGACCACCTTCGTGGCTTCACTCATCCGTTTCTCCTTCTTGTCCCGTGGCCTCCGCAGGCGCGGCAGGCCCTGATGGGCACATTGTACCGAGGCTTAGCTACAAAGCGTTTTCCCGCAGGAAGAGCACTTTGAACGGACCTTCCGCTAATATCGAAAGACATCCGCCTATTTTCAACACATTTTTCCACGGAGGCAGGCTTTTATGCAGTCGCTCATCCACATGGCCGGAGGCATCGCCCTCCTGCTCTGGGGAGCCTACATGGTCAAGACCGGGATGCTCCGCACCTTCGGTGTGGCCCTCAAGGACTTCCTCTCCGTCCGGCTCAAGAACCGGGCCATCGCCATGGCGTCGGGCACCACGCTCGCATCTCTTCTCCAGAGCTCCACCGCCGCCACGCTCATCGTGGCGAGCATTCAGGCCGAAGGCTTTCTCACCACCAACATGGCCTTCGCGACGATTCTCGGCGCCGACTTCGGTTCGGCCCTGATGACCCGCGTGCTCACCTTCGACCTTTCGTTCCTGTCGCCGCTCTTGATTTTCATCGGCACCTGCCTCTTCTTCATGCGCAAGGCGGACACGCGTCAGGGCCAGTTCGGCCGCATCCTGATCGGCCTGGGCATCATCATGCTTGCGCTCAGCCTCATCGTGGCCGCCACGATGCCGCTGCGCACGAGCACGGAGCTCGCGCCTCTCTTCCTCGAGATCTCTCATTCGCCGATCCTCGCCGTACTGCTCGGCCTGTGCCTCGGCTTCGGTTGCTTCTCGAGCCTTGCCGCCGTGATCATCACCTCAGGCCTCGTCACTGCAGGCGTCATCCCCGTCTCCACGGGCCTCTGGGTGGCGCTCGGCGCCGACATCGAAAGCACGATCCTTGCGCTCATGACCACGATGACCGCCTCGCGCATCGGCCGCCGCGGTCCGGTCGCCAACACGATGTGGCGCACCGTGACGCTTTCGTTCACGGCCCTGCTGCTCGCAACGTGCCCCTTCATCGCCGAGGGCTTCGGCACGATCCCCGACAGCGTCATCTACTTCCACGTCACGCTCAACCTGATCATCTCGGGCACGGGCCTCTTCATCATCAAGCCCTTCGCAAGGATTGCCGACCGCATCATCCCGGAAAAGAAGGCTGATGCCAAGACGGGCGGCGAGGCCGCAGACCTCTTTGCGAAGGAAAACCTGATCTCGAGCGGCATGTCCCTCAACGTTGCGCGCACGGAGCTGCAGCGCATCACGGGCGACGTGCGCAGCTTCTGGCACGACATCGAGATCATGCTCCGCATCAATCCCGCCGACGGCGAGATCCTCATCCTGCATGATCGCGGCAACTACATCAACCAGCGCACGAGCACGATGACACGCTACCTCGGGCTCGTCATGCGCGGCCAGCTCACCACGGCCGAGGCGATCGAGTGGCAGTACCTCAAAAACGCCAACGGCAGCATCAAGGTCGCCCTCAACACGATCGACCGCATCATCACGGTCATCATGAACGAGAAGTGCCGCAAGAACCGCTCGTTCACGCCCGACGGCCTCAAGGAGCTTCAGGCCCTGCATCACCGGGTCGGCGTCTGCCTCGAGCAGCTTGCCATGATTCTCGCCGAGAAGGACCTTGAGAAGCGCCGCGCCCTCTGCAACACGCTCAACAACGAGCGCGAGGCGATCCTGCGCGACAGCTACGAGCTGACGCTACGCCACATGGAGCGCGTCTCCCGCGGTCTGTCGGGCGCCATCGACACCTCCGCCCTGCACCTCGAGCTGCAGTCGCTCTTCAACCGCGTCGTCGGCATCATCGGTTCGGCCGCCTCCATGGACTACGGCACTCCCAACGATCCCGAACCTCAGGGCTGACACCCGCTCGAATCCCCGTCCAATGGCCCGGTCTTCATTGAAGACGGGCCATTTTTGCACCCATTTTCCGAGGATCTTCGGGCTCGTTTCGGGCCCATTTCGGACCATTTTCAAAGTATTTCGGATTACCATGCCACCCCTTCGGGGAAGGCTCATCGAGACGCTTTCCCCTTCCATTCAATTGGAACACAGGGATTTACACGATTTCATTCACTTCAGCGAACATCATCCGCGCGGATTAAGCCGTCCATCACTTGGGGTTAACCCTTTGAAAGATGATTCGTTTTCGGTCCTTTGATTCTTCAAAATTCCCTCAATTCATTTTTTCGACGGCGCCCGTCGCGGGACGCCTCGCTCAGACTTTCAATTGACAGGAGTTTTCCGTTGAAGAACCCGACTTTCAAGATTGCCGCCGTTGCGATGATGGTTGCCGGCGCCTTTGCCACCCAGACCTACGCCGCTGGCTTCCAGCTCTCCGAGCAGTCCGCCATCCAGATGGGCCGTGCCATGGCCGGCGCCGGCGTCGTGGGTGACGACCTTTCCGCCGTTCACTACAATCCCGCCGGCATGACGCTTCTCTCCGGCACGCGCATGCAGGCGACGGGCACCTGGGTTGCGGTCAATCTTGACTACGAAGGCGACTCCGGCCAGAGCGAAAACGGCCGTCTCAAGGGCCAGATCATTCCCGCCGGCTTCATCACGCACCAGATCAACGACAGCCTCTGGGCCGGCCTTGGCCTCACCGTCCCCTACGGCATGGGCACGGAATTCGGCGAGGGCTGGGAAGGCAGGGAGCGCGGCACCGAGTCCATGATCCTCACCTTCGACATCAACCCGAACCTGGCCTGGAAGATCAATGAAAAACTCAGCGTCGGCGGCGGCGTCTCGCTCCAGTACGCCAAGGCCGAGCTTGGCTCCGGCAGGATCGTTAGCGAAAACGGCCATACAATCAACTCCAACGTCAAGGGCGACAGCTGGGCCTGGGGTTGGAACGTGGGCGTGATGTTCCAACCTGTCGAGACCGTCCGCCTCGGTCTCGCCTACCGCTCGCACATCGCTCACAACGCCGACGGCCATACGACCCTCAGCAATGTTCCCAATGCTCTCCTTAATCCCTATGCCCCCGGCGTGAGCAATCTGCGAAGCGACATGGAAGTCCGCATCAAGACGCCCGACACGGTCACGCTCTCCGCCACGTGGGAGGCCACTGACGCCCTGCGCCTCTCCGGTACGGCCCGCTGGTCCAAGTGGTCCAACTTCCGCTCTCTCAACGTCCAGAACCTTGACCTTGCCGGCACCAAGCTCGGCACCACCGTCGTCGAAAACAACTGGGACGACACGTGGTTCTTCTCCGTCGGTGCCGACTACAAGCTCAACGGCCAGTGGACTGTCCGCGGCGGCGTGGCCTACGACCAGGGGCCTGTTGAAAACCAGTACCGCATGGCCGTCATTCCCGACACCGACCGCGTCTGGTTCTCGGGCGGCGCCTCCTACAAGTACACGGACAACCTGACGTTCGACTTCGGCGCCACCTACATCAAGGGCGTCGGCGACACCGACCTCTACGACAAGGTCGGCGGCAAGAAGATCGGCGAATTCAAGTCGCTCGACTCCTACATCTTCTCCGCCCAGATGCAGTACCTGTTCTAAGGTAGTCCTTCAGGATTAAAAAAGCACCGCAAACCCTCTCCCAGAGGGATTAACGGTGCTTTTCCTCTTTCAGGGGACCCATCATGCTGACGAATTAGCCCGCTTTTAAACTTCTGTTGCTATGTGTTAGGGTGTACACCTCATTCGGGAAAACACGCATAAAAAGCCCGAAAAACGACATGTGTCGCGCACTCCAATCCATACCAGGAGCAGATCTTGCATCAGAATTTCATCCGCGCCGCCGCTGCCGCCGCCGTGGCCGCCACCTTCTCCTCCGCCGCCGTTGCCGGCGGCTTCCAGCTGACGGAGCAGTCCGCTCTCGGTCTCGGCCGCGCCTACGCCGGCATCGGTGTCGACGGCACCGACGTCTCGGGCCTCTACTACAACCCGGCCACGATGACGCTTCACGCAGGCTCAGTTCGGCTTCGTCGGCGTCGGCCTCAACCTCGACTACAACAGCAAGGACGGCGGCTCCATCCATGACGAAAACGGCCGCAAGCAGCCCGAAGCCGTACCCAACCTCTTCCTTTCGCACCAGATCAATGACGTGACCTGGATCGGCTTCGGCTTCACGGTGCCGTTCGGCCTCTCCACCGAATATGACGACAACTGGGAACAGGCTTATGAGGGCACCGATGCCAAGATCGAGGTCTACGACTTCAACCCGACCTTTGCCTGGAAGCTTTCCGACAAATTCTCCCTCGGCGCCGGCGTCTCCTACCAGTACGTGAAGGCCAAGCTCGGCTTCAACAAGTCCGCAGTCTCGAACGGTTTCATCTCCAACACCCACACCCGCCTAACCGGTGACGCCTGGGGCTGGAACGTCGGTGCCATGTGGACGCCTGTTGAAAACGTCCGCATCGGTGCCTCCTACCGCTCCGCAATCGGTCACACGGTCAACGGCGACCTCAATGTCACCGTGAACTCGACCGTGGATAATCAGGTCTTCTCCAAGGTCATCACCACGCCCGCCACCGTCTCGATGGACGCCCCCGCCTGGGCCATGCTCTCCGCCGCCTGGGACGTCAACGACTGGCTGAGCCTCTACGGCACCATGCGCTGGGCCGACTGGTCGAGCTTCAAGGCTCTGACGGTTGAAGCCGGCAAGTTCAGCTCCTCCCAACCCAAGAACTGGAAGGACACGTACCTCTACTCCGTCGGCTACGACGCCCGCATCAACAGCTTCTGGACGCTGCGCGGCGGCATCGCCTACGAAACGTCCACGATCGACGACAAGTACACGCGCACCGGCACGATTCCCGACGCCGACCGCTGGTGGTTCGCCATCGGCTCCTCCTTCCACTGGACGAAGGACTTCCAGACGGACGTGGGCTTCGCTCACCTGCACGGCGTGCATGAACGCAGCCTCTACAACTCCAAGCATGAGGAAATCGGCAAGTTCCGCAAGCTTGATGCCTACATCATCGGCATCCAGGGTCAGTACCGCTTCTAAGGTCTAGCCCGCGGCGAACTCCGCCACATCCTGCACTCCGAATCCCGGCGTCTCCCAGACGCCGGGATTTTTGCTTTCGGGATAGAGGAAATCGACAAGCAGCGTACCGAGGTCGGCGCCCTCGGGCAGTGCGGGGCGCTCGAAACCCTCGAATTCAGGGCAGTCGGTGAAGCCCGCGCTTCGGCAGAGGACGGCGGTGTAGAGCGCAAGCCCCGTCTCCACGCTCGGACGAAGGCCGAAGTGCTTGAGAAGAAGCGTGAGAAGCGCGAGGTCCTCGTCCCATAGAGTCTCGGGAGCGGGATGAAGGGAGGAAAGAAGGAGGACGGGAGACCTGTCGTCATGAAGGAGGCATTCGCCGGCCGTCGGGCGCGTGCTGTCGGCGTGAAGGCACGCAAGGTCCGTCACCTCTCCCTCGGTGAGAAGAAGCGGATCCACGGGCGTGCAGCGGATGAGTTCCTTCAAGCGCGCCGCATAACGTCTGCATCGATGAGCTCTCAGCATGGTCGGGCCTCCATCGGCCGCTCGCAGATCGGGCGGCCTTCACCTAATCCTACGGCATATCGGCCGAAGGTGTCGCCCCTCGCCTGTCGACCGCCCTCTGAGAGTCCTCCGGTTTGTGCTATCGTCACTTCCGACTCAAGACACAAAACGGAGCCCACACATGTCCAATAGCGCAATCCCAGACCTGATTTCCGAAGACATCTTCCGTTTCGGGCCCGGCGACAGGTACGCGCTGCCCATCGGCACGGCGGCACCCGACGCGCTCGCGCTCTCGCAGATGGCCGAGAAGTGCCGCACAAGGCATGAAAGACTCCTCGTCATCTGCGCCGATCCGCTCGACGCCGTGAGGCTCGGGCAGGAGATCCCTTGGTTCAGTCCCGAACTCGGCGTCAGAAGCCTCCCCGACTGGGAGACGCTCCCCTACGACGTGCTCTCCCCGCAGGAGGACATCGTCTCCGAGCGCCTTGAGACCCTCTACCGCATGACCTCGGGCACGAAGGGCCTCGACGTCGTGATCGCCTCCGCCGTCACGGCCGCCCAGCGCATGGCGCCCGTCGCCTACGTGGGCGCGAACACCTTCTTCTTCCGTCCCGGCGACACGCTCTCGGTCGAGGGCCTTCGCTCGAACCTCGCCGCCGCAGGCTACGCAGGCGTCAAGCAGGTGCTCGCGGCGGGTGAATTCGCCGTTCGCGGCAGCATCATCGACGTCTTCCCGATGGGCTCCGACAGGCCCTTCCGCCTCGACCTCTTCGACGACGAGATCGAGTCGATCCGCTGGTTCGACGTCGAGACGCAGCGCTCCATGGAGGCCGTCAACGAGATCAGGCTGCTTCCGGGCCACGAGTTCCCCGTGACGCCCGAGGCCGTCACGGGCTTCAGGCAGCGCTGGCGCACGCGCTTTGCAGGCGATCCGGGCAAAAGCCTCGTCTACCGCGACATCGGCAACGGGGTCCTGCCGCCGGGCATCGAATACTATCTGCCGCTCTTTTTCGAGCAGACGGCCACGCTGGCCGACTATCTGTCGGCGGGCACGCGCGTCGTGCTCGTGGGCGACGTGCAGACCGCGCTTGCTGGCTTCATGAAGGAGACGCTCTCGCGCCAGCGCATGCTCGAAACGGACGCGGACCGTCCCGCGATGAAGCCCGAGGAGCTCTGGCTCACGCCCGAAGCATTCTTCACGAGCCTCTCGAAGTTCGCGCGCTTCACCTTCAGGCGCGAGGGAGCCCCCGAAGCCGCGCTCGCCCTCAAGGGCGTTGCGGTCGACCGCAAGAGCCAGAACCCCGTCTCGAACCTCATCGCCTTCACGACGACCGAGAAGACGCGGGGCCGCCGCACGCTCATCGTTGCGACCTCGGTGGGCCGCATGGGCACGATGGGCGAGCTCTTCAGGGCGTCGGGCCTCGAATTCACGGAGTACGAAAACTGGGCGGACTTCCTCGCGGGCGACGCGCCCGTGGGCCTTGCGGCCGCGCCGCTCTTTGCGGGCAGCCTCCTTGAGAATCCCGGTACGGCGATCCTCACCGAAACCGAGCTCTATGCCGCCAGCCCGAGGCGTTCGCGTCTGCGCCGCAACCGCCAGTCGACCAACATCGAAATGATCGTGCGCGACGTCTCCGAACTCAAGATTGGGGATGCCGTCGTGCACCTCGAGCACGGCATCGGCCGCTATCAGGGGCTCGTACACATGGACACGCCCGACGGAGAGGCCGAGCTTCTGCGCATCGACTACAAGAACGAGGCCAAGCTCTTCGTGCCGATCGCCAACCTCCACCTCATCTCGCGCTACTCGGGCGCCGATCCCGAGAACGCCCCGCTGCACGCTCTCGGACGCGGCGACTGGGAAAAGGCGAGAAGGAAGGCGGCCGAGCAGGTCCGCGACACGGCGGCCGAGCTCCTGCACCTCTATGCGCTGCGCGAGACCCGCAAGGGCGTCGTCTTCCCCATCGACATCAGCGACTACGAGGCCTTCTGCGAGGGCTTTGCATTCGACGAGACGCCCGACCAGGCGGCCGCCATCGGCGCCGTCCTCAACGACATGACGACGGGCAAGACGATGGACCGCCTTGTCTGCGGCGACGTGGGCTTCGGCAAGACCGAAGTCGCACTGCGCGCGGCCTTCGTCGCCGTCTCGGCGGGCCGGCAGGTGGCCGTGCTCTGCCCGACGACCCTGCTCGCCGAGCAGCATGCCCAGACCTTCCGCGACCGATTCGCGCCCTGGCCCGTGCGCATCGCCGAACTCTCCCGCTTCAAGACGGGCAAGGAGACGACGAAGGCGCTCGAAGGCATCGCCGACGGCACGGTCGACATCGTGATCGGCACGCACAAGCTTCTCACTGACAAGGTGTCCTTCAAGCACCTCGGCCTCGTCATCATCGACGAGGAACACCGCTTCGGCGTTCGCCAGAAGGAGACGCTCAGGAAGCTGCGCGCCGAGGTCGACGTCCTCACGCTCACGGCCACGCCGATCCCGCGCACGCTCTCGATGAGCCTCGAAGGCATCCGCGACTTCTCCGTCATCGCGACAGCCCCCGAGCGCCGTCTGGCGGTCAAGACCTTTGTGCACGCCGAGGAGCCGGGCCTCATCCGCGAGGCCGTCATCCGCGAACTCAAGCGCGGCGGCCAGGTCTACTTCCTGCACAACGAGGTGGAGACGATCGAGAACCGCCGCGAGCAGCTCGCCGCACTGATTCCCGAAGCGCGCATCGCCGTCGCGCACGGACAGATGAGCGAGCGCGAGCTCGAACACATCATGCGCGAGTTCTACCAGCAGCGCTACAACCTGCTCCTCTGCACGACCATCATCGAGACGGGCATCGACGTCCCGACCGCCAACACGATCATCATGCAGCGCGCCGACAAGCTCGGCCTCGCGCAGCTCCACCAGCTGCGCGGCCGCGTCGGCCGAAGCCACCATCAGGCCTACGCCTACCTGCTCACCCCGCCCTCGGGCGCCACGACGAAGCAGGCGAAGCAGCGCCTCGAAGCCATCCAGTCCCTTGAGGAACTCGGCAGCGGCTTCTACCTCGCCATGCACGACCTCGAGATCCGAGGCGCGGGCGAAGTGCTAGGCGAACACCAGTCGGGCGAGATCGCCGAGGTCGGGTTCGACCTCTACAGCCGCATGCTCGCCAATGCCGTCAAGGCACTCAAGCGCGGAGAACTTCCCGACTTCACGGAGCCCCTCGTGCCGACCACGGAAATCTCGCTCCATGCGCCCGCACTGCTGCCGAGCAGCTACGTCTCGGACGTCTCGCAGCGCCTCGGCTTCTACAAGGAGTTCTCGTCCGCGACGAGTGTCGAGGACATCATCCGCACGACCGAATCGCTCGCCGACCGCTACGGCAAGCTTCCCGAGGCCGCGCAGAGACTCACTCAGATCCACAGGCTGCGCCTTCGCTGCGAAGCGCTCGGCGTGCGCAAGATCGACTGCGCCGACACGGCGACCGTCATCACATTCACGGCAAGGCCCGCCGTCGAGCCGATGGCACTCATCCGCTTCCTGCAGTCGAGGAAGGACGCCCGCATGCTCGGGCCCGACAAGCTGAGGATCGACTCGGGCGGCGCAACGCCCGAAAATCGCCTCGCACTCGTGCAGACCGTGCTCGCGGCGCTCGAAGCGCACTGAATGGAATGGAGGGACCAGAATCATGGGCATTGAAATCGAACGCAAGTTTCTCGTGAAGTCGGACGGCTGGCGAAAGCTCGGCTGCGCCGTGCGCTACGCTCAGGGCTACCTCTGTAGCGACAGGAACCGCACGGTGCGCGTGCGAACCGTGGGCGACAAGGGCTTTCTCACGGTCAAGGGACGCGGAAGCGGCATCGCGCATCCCGAGTACGAGTACGAGATCCCGTACAACGAGGCCCGGACCATGCTCGACGAACTCGCCGAAAAGCCCGTCATCGCCAAAACCCGCACGAAGATTCCGTTTGCGGGCTTCGTCTGGGAGGTGGACGAATTCTTCGGCGACAACGAGGGCCTCGTCATGGCCGAGATCGAGCTGCCATCCGTGGATGCTTCCTTCGAGAAGCCCGAGTGGATCGGCGAGGAGGTGACGGGCGATCCGCGCTACTACAACTCGATGCTCGCCAGGAATCCGTACAAAAACTGGCGGCGCTGATCCCAAAAACAAGCAGTGCCCAACCCGCGCAATCTCAGGCATTACCCTGCCAAGCACGCGAATGCCGGCGATTTGTCGCATACTTTCAGTCTGGCAGTTTTTTCAATCGAAGGATTCCCCATGCAGGCACCTCAAACCGAATCGCCCTCCGAGTTCACGACTTCCGCCGTTCTGACCGCCTACAAGGCGCTTCCCGAATCGCTGCGCCCCTTCTATGCGCACATCCACTGCGGATCCGCCGCCATCGTCGCCGCACTCGGCCTGACGGCTGAAGACAACAACGTTCTGGAGACTGCCGTCAAGGCCATCGGAGACCTTGCCGACGATGCGGAAGCCTTCGACCGTGACGCGGCCGCCGAGAGCGGAACCCTCGCAGACATGATTCGCGAGCTCGCGGGAACGCTCGGAGACGACAGGAATCCGCTCGTCGTCTCGCTCGACGTCATCTGGGGCGCGATTTCCTCCTCGTCCATCGTCACCGGCGCAGATCCCGACGACGATGAGGATCCCATCGAGCACTATCTCTACGACAACAGCGACCTCACGGGTCTCATGGGCGCCTACTGGGACCTTCAGGGGGTTCTCGAGATCATGTTCGGCGAACTCGGCATGAACGCCGACTTCCGGGGCAGTCTCATCGAACTTCCGACCGAGGCCGCTAGCGTCGCCGAGCTCAACAAGAGCCTGCAGCGCCTTTCGTCGAGTTCCCGCGCCTGCTTTGCGTGGTGCCACAACAGGATCGTCTCGGTGCTTCGAGACCTCTCGAACGACGACCCGAAGGTTCTCGAGAAAAACCTTGAGAGTTCCGGCATTCAGCCGCTTTTCATTCCGGCCGTGCTCAGGCAGTTCAACGAGTCCCGCACGGCAAGCGACGTGCTCGCCGCAGTCTCCCGCCGCTTCTCGCCCTTCGACCGAGAGCTCGATGCCGTTTTCGAGCAGTTCTGGAACCTTCAGCGCGCCGTGAGCCAGAAGGCCGACCATCCCGCCAGAGTCGCTCTTGCCCTTCTCGTCTCCGCCCTGGCCGCCATGCTCGACTGTCGTCCCGAAGACATCGACTCCCGCGCGAGCTCCCGTCTCGCGGAGTCTGACGATCTTGCGGCCTCCGACCGGGGACTCGCCCTCCATCTGGCCGGCATCGTCGCCGGCGTGGAACTCGTCGAATCCGACGACCCCGTGATGCAGATGTGCAGGAGCTTCGACGAGGCATGCGAAAGTGCCGAAGCGAATCAGGACATCTGTCTTCCGCTCTCATGCGCACTCACCGCCGTCAATCATTTCCTGAAGGACGAGGCCGCCGCAAAGGAACACTTCAAGAAGCTCCATCTGGCAGACGCCACTACCGAAACCTTCCTTCCCAGCCTTGCCACGCTTTCGGAATTCCTCGTGCATCACACACCCGAGAAGGACGACGACTCCCTTCTCCAGAAGCACTTCGCCCCCGTCATCGAAGGCGATTACGATGGCCCCACTGCAGGCGAACACTACGCGAAGCTTCTCAGCGAGACACTTTCCAGGATGGACGAAGAGAGCTGCGCTCTTTTCACGGCGTCTTTCCTCACGCTGGGCTACCTGATGAGCGGCATCTTCGCCCGCACGCCTGAGGAAATCGAGGAATTCTTCAAGCAGGCGTTCCCCGGATTCATCGTCGATCCGATCATCGCCATGTGCATGTCCATCCTGCCCGCCGCCTCCAAGCTCGCGGTCGAGGCCACGGAAAAGATGGAAGCCGCCACCGCCTGACGTCTCCAAAGCCGTCGTCATCGCCAACGTCATCAGACGCATCCGTCGCCCGGCTTGTGTGAGCCGGGCGATTTTTATTCAGGACCAGAACCGACGACGGGGCCTGCTGGAGATTTCGGCCGGTCTGTGCATTCCATGCTCATGGCCTCGCTTGCGACCGCGTCCGACGCCGCTCAGCCTAAGCCCGAAAAGACAAGGAAAAACCCGCTCCGAATCAAATGCCGGGCGGGCGTCTTCACAAGGCGTGGTGTTCGGGCTCAGTGCTTGAGCGCGGCGAGAGCGGCGAAGGGATTGGGCTTTTCAGCCTCGACCACCTCGTCGCTCGTGTTTTCATAGTCCATCTCGCAGTCGTCGTGAAGCGGCATGGCGGGAAGCGACAGGATCGCCTCCTCCTGAACCCAGTCGGCGACGGAGAGACTGCGGCTGCCGACGATAACCTCCTCATCATCACCCTCTTCATCGAGCGGGAGCGCATTGGCCTCTGCCTCGGTCTTCGTGAAGCGGAAGACGAGTTCGCGGCTGACGGGAACGCTCACGGGCTCGTTGCAGCGCGCGCACTGCATGACGACCGTGCCCTCGAACGAGAGACTTGCGGCGGGAAGTCGCTCAACGATGCCGAGTCCCGTCACGCTGAACTTCAGGGAGCCCTCAAGCGCCTGAATGAAGTGCGCGAGCTCAGGCATTTCGTCAAGCTCAAGCGTGCCCTCCACGGTCTGGCGGGTGCGGGCGATTTCGAAAACATCGAGCGTAAGAGACATGGTCATCCTCAGTAAAACTTTCAGGCCCGGAACGGGCGCCCTGAAAGGATACATTGTTCACGCGCAGGCGGCGGGAATTTCGCTCGCCCGCCTTGGGACTTCCCGCTACAATTCCTGCATTATGACAAAAGCACTCATCCTCGCCTCGAGCTCCCGCTACCGCCGAGAGCTCCTCGACCGTCTCGGCATCGCCTACACGTGCGAAAGCCCCGACATTGACGAATCCTCCCTGCCTGGCGAAACGCCGCAGGACACTGCGATGCGCCTTTCCGAAATGAAGGCCCGCGCAATCTGGGACAAGCACCCCGGCGCCGTCGTCATCGGCTCCGATCAGGTGGCCGACCTCAACGGCGTCAAGCTCGGCAAGCCGCACACGCACGAGAACGCCGTCCGCCAGCTCAAGAGCATGCAGGACCACGACGTCGTGTTCACGACGGCCCTGTGCGTCATTGACGCCGAAGGCCGCGCCGAGCGCGTCAAGTCCCAGACGACGATCCGCATGCGCACGCTCTCCGACGAGGCCATCGAGGCCTACGTCGAGCGCGAGAAGCCCTTCGACTGCGCCGGCGCCGCCAAGATCGAGCGCCTCGGCATCGCGCTCATGGAAAGCGTGAAGTCGGACGACCCGACCTCCCTGATCGGCCTGCCGCTCATGGCGCTCACCACGCTTCTCACCCGCGCGGGCGTTGAAGTCCTCCCCGGCCTCGACGCCTGATTGAGGAGCACCTCCCATGGCCGGCACGATCTACTGCCTTCCCAACCTCATCGCCGACGGCACGCTGGAAGCCGCCATTCCGCCCGCCGTGCGCACCCGCGCCGCAGACATCCGCCTCTTTTTCGTCGAGGCGGCCAAGAATGCGCGCGCCTACCTGAAGCTGCTCGGCCATCCCGGCCCCATCTCGGAGCTCAGGATCGAGGAGATCGGACATGATCCCGACCCCGCCCTGATCGACCGCTGGCTCGAGCCCGTCCTCGCGGGCGAGGATGCCGCGATCGTCAGCGAGTCGGGCTGTCCCGGCATTGCGGATCCGGGCGCACAGATCGTTGCAAGGGCCCAGGAGCTTGGCCTGCGCGTCGTGCCGTGGGTCGGCCCCTCGTCGATTCTCATGACGCTCATGGCGAGCGGACTCGACGGCCAGCGCTTCCGCTTCCTCGGCTACCTGCCCGTGCATGCGGACGAGCGCGCTGCGGCCCTCAAGGACCTCGAGACCCAGAGCCGCCGCTCCGAGACCCAGCTCTTCATCGAGACGCCGTACCGAAACGGCGCGATGCTCGAGAGCCTCGTCTCCACGCTCGCCCCCGACACCCGCGTCACCGTCGCGACAGACGTGACGGGCGAGCATGAATCCATCCGCACGATGACGGTCCGCGCCTGGGCCGCGCTCATGCCCGAGGAACGTGCGCTGCCCAAGCTTCCCACCGTCTTCGCGCTCCTCGCCGCGCCCCGCGGCACGGCACCGCGCTATGCGCCGTCCGACGCCCGCCGCAAGGGCGGCAGGGACGCAGGCCGCCCCGCCGCAGGCAGGAACTTCAGACCAGCTCAGAAAAAGGGACGAGGACGATGAACGTGAACGCGATCCTCGCAGGTCTTCAGCAGTTCTCCCCCGACCGCATCATGACGGCCGCGGGGTTCCTGCTCGTGCTTCTCGTCGCCCTTGCGATGTGGCTCGCCGCCAGACGCAGGCAGGCAAGGCGCAACATCGGCCTCTCGAAGATCGCCGCCGGCCTTCCCGAAGGCGACGGCCCCGTGACGAGGGCCGCTCCGAAGCTCTCGCGCCCCGACCCGCTCGAGGCTGACCGCCTCGCACTCGAAATGCTCGAGTCAGACGAGAACGACGCCGAGGACATCGAGGAGATCAGGCACACGTCCTACACCGAGCGCGTGAACGTCCCGAACGCGGCCGCCCGCAGGGAGGCCGCTCCCGAACCCAGACGCGAGCCCGACGTTGCGGTGCTCGCCCCTGAACCGAAGCCCGAACCCGATCCCGCACCGAGGCCCGAGCCCGCCTTCAGGCGCGAACCCGAACCCGCGCCCGTCCCCGCCGTGCCCGTCGTGCCGCCCATGCCCGAGTGGGAGTTTCTCAAGACGCTTCCCTTCATAGTGAGGCAGGGCCTTTCCACGGGACACGCCGACATGCTCGGCATCGGCGTCGAGGCGGTGTTCTTCCCCGCCGAAGCGGTCAACAGGCTCGACGACCCCGTCCTGCGCCTCGTGCCCTTCCTGCCCGCAGACGAGGGCGAGCTCCTCTGCCGCGAATCCGACCGCCGCACCTTTCAGGCGGGAGGCCTCTACGCACAGCCCGACGCCGTCATCGCCCTCAGGGCTGGCGGCGTGCTCGCCGTCGAGTACAAGTCCCGAGGCGGCCGCATGGACGACCCTCACGACATCCCCGGCAGCCTGCGCCCCAAGGACCTTCTGCAGACCGTCATCGGCGCCATGGTGCTCTCCGCCTCCGAAGGCGTCGCCTGCGCGCCTGTCCTGCGCACGAACAACGCCGTCTACTTCCTGAGGCCCGGGAAAACGCTCGCGACGCTGCTCGCCGAACGCATCGGCGCCGCCGTCTCCTTCGTGAAGCCCTATGCCGAACGCAGCGGCATCAGCGCCTCCGACTACGCGGAGCTCTGCGTCGTGCCCGCCCAGATGCTCTCGGGCAGGCCCGTACGCTCCGAAGGCGACCTGAGAGGCGAGGCCGCACACGCGCGCATGCTCCGCTGAGGCCGGCCTCCTCACAACGGATGCGTGATCCCAAATCACGCCGAATCCGCAAGCTCCTCTGTGTCAGGTAGTTACGCTCATGGTTCCCTGCGAAAGCGAGGACTATAGTGGGAGGATGACATGCCGGACCATTTTCGGAGGAGACCACATGCGAACCGTCCCGACGTTCACCTTTTCCATTCTCACTCTGGCGTCCCTTGAAGCTGCGGCCGCCCTTTCGGCCACGGTGCCGCCCGCCTGGCTCAAGGCCGAGGTTTCGTTGCCCGAGCACAGTCGCTCGCCGCTCGTCGTGAAGCTCTCCCCCGACATGACGCCCTGCAGGGCCAAATACGGCAATGAGGCCGCCTCGAAGTGCAGCAGGCTCTTCGGCCTCGTCTCCTCGCGCGTCACGGGCGTCTCGCTCTCGCCCGCCGTCGAAGGCGTCTGGCGCTGGGAGGCCCGGGGCGCACTCGCCTTCACGCCCGAGGAGCCCTGGCCCGAGCGCACAACCTTCAAGGTCGACCTCTCGGGCCTGCGCCTGCCCTCCGCAACGACGCTCAACACGCCCGTGATCGACTTCACGACGCCGCCCCTCACGATGACGTCGGGGTTCGCGACCTTCTGGATGGACCCCGCCGTCTCGGGCGAGCGCGCCCTTACGGTCGACGCCCTGTTCTCGACGACCATCGCCGACACGAAGGCCTTCGAGGCCTCGGTCAAGGTCGACGTCCCCTCAAGAAGCGGACTCACGTTCGGCAAGCCCATCTTCATCTGGAACCATTTCCGCACGGGCTTCTACATGAAGCTCCCCGTGCGCACGCTCGGCAACGCGACCAACGTCCGCATCACCTTCCCGAAGGCCGCGGGCAAGTGGACGGCAGCTGACGGCCGCCATCCCGTCGTGCAGCCGGGATTCCGGCAGGCGTTCGTGAGCTACACGATTCCTGCCGCCGACAGCCTCTACAAGATGGGCGAGGCCTCGCTCAGTCCGACGCGCACCGAAACGCTCGAGCAGGTCTACGAGCTCGTGCTCAGGCCCTCGCTCCTCACGAAGCCCTCGGACATCGTCGCGGCGATGCGCGTCACGGCTCTGCCCGCACGCATGAACGAGGAGGCCGTCTCGCCCACCGACTGGCGCAGAGCACCCGCCATCACGCCCGACGTACTCGCGCGCGGCACGCCCGTCCCCGTCTCGATCGCGCAGGACCCCGACACCCCGTCCGACAGCATCCGCCTTCTTCTCAAGGCCCGGCCCGGCGACTTCCTCCATCTGGCGCTTCCCGCGGGCTTCGGTCCCGAAAAGGGCGCCGTGCTCTCCGACGGCTGGACGACCGTCCTTGCGGCGGCCGACCCCGGCGCCGCAGTCGGATTCCTGCAGCCCGGTAGCATGATGACGCTCTCGGGCTCGAGAACCCTCACGCTCATGGCCGACGGCGTCGACCGCATCCGCTGGCGCATCGAGCGCATCAGGGATCCCTACCTTGCGCTCACGGCCCAGAACTGGCGCGCACACGAGACCGTCACGAATGCCGAGGCCCTCTCCGAGGCTGCCGACGGCGTCATTCCCGTTGCGGCGGGAAGGCGCTTTGCGTCGCTCCCGCTCGACGAGGCGAAGCTTCCCGGCGGACGCGCAGGGCTCTTCCAGATCACGCTCACGGGCGAGAAGAAGACGAAGGACGGTTGGGGCGTTGCGGCCATCGCCGCCAAACGCGTGCTCGTCACCGACACGGCCCTCATCGCCAAGACCTCCCGCGACGGCAGCCACGTCGTCCATGCGGCCGACCTCGTCAGGGGCGTTCCCGCCGCCGGCCTTCGCGCCGTGCTGCTCGGTGCCAACGGCGTCCCTCTCGAAACCGTCACGACGGACGAAACCGGCGCCGCACGCTTTGCAACGACGCGCGGACTCGAACGCGAAAAGGCGCCCGCCGCCGTCGTCGTCACGAACGAAGCAACGGGCGACCTCGCTTGGCTCTCGCTCTCCGACGCCTCCAACGTCGACCATGACCACGACTTCAGCACCGCAGGGCGCCTCGTCTCCGAGGACGGCCTCACGGGCCTCGTCTTCTCGGAGCGCGGCATCTACCGTCCCGGCGAAACCGTGCACGCAGGCATGATCGTGAAGACCGCGGACTGGCACAGGCTCCCCGCAGGCATGCCCGTGACGCTGCGCATCACCGACGCCGCGGGCCGCACGATGCTCGAGACCGCCCCCGCACTTACACCCGAAGGCACCGCATCGGCCGACTGGACCATTCCGACGGACGCCGTGCCGGGCGAAATCCGCATCGACCTGCTCGCGGGCGACGTCGTGCTCTCCACCCACCATGCGGCGATCGGCGACTTCACGCCCGAGGCGATGCGCCTTACGGCCCGCATGGTCCAAGGGGCGCCCGGCTGGATGAAGCCCGGAGACCTCGGCATCGACGCCACGCTCGCCATGTCCTACGGCGCCCCCGCTGCGAAGAAGGCCATGCGCGCACGCCTCGTTCTCTCGCCCGCCTGCGACATCTCGTTCCCCGAGCTCCCCGGCTGGACCTTCGTCGACCCCGCGCCCTTCGAGGGCACGCTCGACGAGGTGAAGGTGAAGTCCGTCGAGACGGACGCCGAAGGCCGCGCATCCCTCACGCTGCCGCTCTCCTCCACTGCGGGCACGCTCAAGGGCCGTCTGCTGCTCGAGGGCTTCGAAAACGGCGGCATCAGGGCCGCCACGGAAAACGTCGACTTTTTGATCTCGCCCGCCGACACCATGCTCGGCTGGCGCAGGCACGCGGAATCCACCGTGAAAAAGGGCGGCATCGACATGCCCGCCCCCGAGGCCTTCAGCTGGATCACGAGGGACGAGAAGCGCACGTTCGAATTCCTGCTCGTCGACCGCTTCCTCAAGCCCTGCGCCGACAGGCCGCTCACCCTCGCCGTCATGGCACGCCAGTCCGTCACGGAGCTCGCCTCCGACAGCACGGGACGCCTGCGCTACGACGAGCGCAGCGTCGAGCGCCCCGTGAGGGAATCCGCCGTCACGACCGACGCCAACGGCCGCACGACGGCCTCGCTCAACACCTCGGCGCCAGGCGACTTCTCCCTCGTCGTCAAGGACGAACAGGGCCGCGTGCTCGCGCGCCTGCCCTATCACGTCGCAGGCGAAGACCTGCGCCCCGCCCTTTCGGGCGACCTGCCCGCCGCCACGGCAAAGCTCGTTTCAGACAAGTCGACTTATGAAGCGGGCGAATTCGCCCGTCTCGACATCGTGTCGCCCTTCGAGGGTCTGGCGCTCGTGACGCTTGAAGCGGATCGAGTGCTCGTCTCCAAGTGGGTGAAGGTCAGCGCAGGCACGAACGCCGCGCAGATGGAGGTGCCCGAAGGCTACAGCGGGCGCGCCTTCCTGAGCGCCTCGCTCGTGCGCTCCTCGAAGGATGCCGCGCGCTTCCTCAAGGCCTATGCCAGGGCGACCGCGCCCGTGACGCTCAACATGAAGCCCCGCACGCTCGGCGTGAAGCTTGAGGCGCCCGCCGTGGTGCCCGACACGCGCGAGCTGAAGGTCACGGTGAAGTCAGATGCGCCGGGGCGCGTCTTCCTCTGGGCGGTCGACACGGGCATTCTGTCGCTCACGGGCTACAGGACGCCGTCTCCCGTTCATGCGCTTCTCGAAGACCGAGGACTTCAGGTCGACACGCGCCAGACGCTCGAAGGCCTGATGCCCGAAGGCATGAAGCTTCCGGGCGAGGCGCCCTTCGGCGGCGGCTTCGGCTCGAGGGCCATTTCGGCCGACGCGATGGCCAATCCCTTCAGGCGCACGATGGATCGCGCGGCCGTCTGGTGGGCGGGAAGCCTTGAGACGGATGAAAAGGGCCGCACCGTCACGGTGTCGCTCCCATCCGAATTCAACGGCGGCGTGCGTCTCATGGCCGTGGGCGCCTCCGAGGGTCGCGTGGGCGGCGCCTCGATCGACACGGCCGTGCGCGCGCCCTTCATCCTGACGCCGATCCTGCCGGGGTTCGCCGCACCTGGCGACGTCTTCACGGGCGTCGTCTCCCTCAACGGCGAGGCGCCCTGGAAGGGTTCCGTGGCGCTAGGCCTGCCCGAGGGACTGAGCGCAGGCGTGCTCTCCGCGCCTCTCGTCCTTGAGGCGCCGGGCGAAGCCACCGCACGCTTTGACATTGCCGCAGGCGCAGTGCCGGGCGCCGCATCCATCACCGTGACGGCCACGCCCGAAAAGGGATCCGCCGTCACGCGCACGACGTCCTTCTCGATCAGGCCCGCAGCCCTCAGGACCCATGACGTCCTCTGGGGACCGCTCGCCGACGTGAAGACGGCCGACGTGACCGTCAAAGCCCGCCTGCTTCCCTTGGAAAACGAAACCTCCCTCACGGTCTCGACGACGCCGCTGCCCCTTGCGCACGGCCTCGTTCGCAGTCTTCCCGAAGCCTTCTGGCTGAGTTCGGACGCGGCCCTCTCGGCCGCCATGCCCTGGGCGCAGCTCGTCGGCGCCCCCGCCGCGAAGCTTCCCGCGGGCGACGCCGATGCGCTTCGCAGGGATGCGACCGCCCGCATCCAGAAGGCGCTCGACACGATCGAGGGCCAGCTCGGCTGGAACGGCCTCTCGGCATGGCCCTGGGGCTCCCCGAGCCTCATGGCCACGACATGGGCCCTCGACTTCGTGCTCACGCTGCGTGAAAACGGTCGTGACGTGCGTCCCGAACTCGTCCGCAGGCTTGCCGACGCCATCAGCAACGCCCTCGATGGCCTGACGCCCGACACGCTCGGCCAGGCCCGAACGGCCGCCTGGGCTCTGGCCCAACTCACGCGCGAGGGCACGCTCGAAGCGGAGCGCATCGAGGCGCTCCGAAACCGCATGGACGCCCGCGAACTTGACTGGCGAAACGACCCTGCGGCGCTCTACATTGCGTACGCCTACCGCCTGATGCGCCTCACCGATGAAGCGGACGAACTGCAGAAGGCCGCCATTTCGATCGACGTCTCGAAGTCCGAGGGGAACGATACGCTGACACTCGGCGGCATCCCCGCCCTTGCATCGGCCGTGCGCCTCGCGCCGACGCCAGAAGGCACCGCACATCTCCTTCAGACGCTCGAATCGAGGCCGCTTGCGTCGCTCACGGATCGCGAACGCGCCTTCCTTGCGAGCGCGCTCCTCTCGGCGCCCTCGAACGGCGCACACGCAGGAAAGCTTGATGCGGTGACGCTCGCCTGCACGGCGCCGGCAGCGGAGAAGCGCCCCGCCGAGTCGCTTGCGAAGGGCGACGGCTTCGTGACGCTTTCGGCGCCGGGCTGCACCGCCTTCCGCCTCTCGTCCGCCGCCTCCCTCAAGGGGCTCTACCACAGCACGACCGCTGCGGGCTGGCCCGCCGAGCCCCACAAGACCGCGTCCTACGAAGGACTTGAAGTCGTCAAGCGCATCCTCAACGAGGCGGGCGAGCCCGTCACGTCGGTGAAGGCGGGCGACGTAGTCACGGTCGAGATCCGCGCGCGCCGCACCTCGGGCAACGCCGAATCCCCCGTCGTCATCACGGACCTCTTTCCCGGCGGCTTTGCACCCGCCTCCACGGACGAGAGCCTGCAGGGGGTGGACGTCCGCCAGACTGCGGTTTCGGAGGACCGCATGGTCGGCGTCTGCATGCTCGAGCATCAGGAATCGACATTCACCTATCGACTTCGAGCGCAAACGCATGGAAAATATTCGGTGCCGGCCGTTCAGGCGGCCGACGGCGCCGATCCGACGATCAAGGCGCATGACAAGTCCCTGACCCTCACCGTGACGCCATGAGCCTCACGGACAACACCAAACGGAGCACCTCATGAGAAGGTTTGCCCGTCTGCTTCTGGCCGCAGCCGTTCTGGCGGCAGCGGCCGGCGGCGGACTCATGATCTGGGCGAAAACCCAGCCAAAGCCCGGGCTCGTGCCCGAAGACACCCACTGGTCCCAGGCCGTCACCGACCGCGACGGCCGCCTCCTTCACCTCACGCTCTCCGAGGACGGCGCCTACAGGCTCCCCGTCCTCCAGGGAGCGGTGTCGCGCGAGGCGCTTGACGCGGTCGTGCGCTACGAGGACCGCTTCTTCCACTCGCATCCCGGCGTCAATCCCCTCTCGATCGGCCGAGCCGCCTGGTCCACCCTCACGGGCACCCGCCGCATCGGCGGCTCGACCATCACCATGCAGCTCGCCCGCAGGCTTCAGGGACTCGACACCCGCAGCTGGCGCGGCAAGCTCGAGCAGATGCTCTGGGCGCTGCGCTACGACATGCACTACACCAAGGACGAGATCCTCACGGCCTATCTGACCCTGACGCCCTATGGCGGCAACGTCGAGGGCATCGAGGCCGCCTCGCTCGTCTACTTCGGCAAGCACGCCTCGCAGCTCACCGCCGCCGAGTCGATCGCGCTCTCCGTCGTGCCCCAGAACCCCGTCAAGCGCCATCCCGTCACGGGTCCGGACTTCGACCGTGCACGCCTTGCCGTGGGCAGGAAGGCGATCAACGACGGGTTTGTGAGCGAGCGCCTGCGTCCCGTCGTCGAGGGTCCCCTCAAGGTGAGGGGCACGCGAGCGCTTCCCTTCGAGGCCCCGCACTTCACGCGCCTCGTCGAGGGCACGCGTCCCGATCCCGTCCTCAAGACCACGCTGAGCCTGCCGCTTCAAGAGTCGATGGAGAAGATCCTCGCCGAGAACGTCGCTCGGCTTCGCCCCTACGGCATTGAAAACGGCGCGATGCTCGTCGTCGACTCGCGCGACATGTCCATCCTCGCCCAGGTGGGCAGCATCGATTTCTTCAACAGCGCCATTGCGGGCGAAGTCGACGGCACCCGCGCGGCGAGAAGCCCCGGCTCCACGCTCAAGCCCTTCGTCTACGGCCTCGCGCTCGACCAGGGCCTCATCCACTCGCGCACCGTCCTTCTCGACTCGCAGCGAAGCTTCCGCGGCTACCAGCCCGGCAACGCCGACAAGCGCTTCCGCGGACCGCTTCCCGCCGTCGAGGCCCTCAACGACTCGCGCAACGTGCCCGCCGTGACGCTCGCCTCCGAGATAAGGCCCGACCTCTACGACTTCCTGCGCGAGGCTGGCGTTCCGATGAAACATCCGCGCGAGCACTACGGCCTCTCGATCGTGCTGGGCGGCGCCGAAGCGAGCGCCGAGGACCTTGCAAGGCTATACGGCACGCTCGGCAACGGCGGCCTTCTGCGTCCGCTCGTGCGCCTTCCCGACGAGGAGCCAGCAGCCGCCAGACAGATGCTCTCGCCTGAATCCGCCTGGATCGTGCGCCGCATGCTCGCCGAGGGCGGAGAGGCCCTCAAGGTCGAGGGCGTGTCCGTTCCTCTCCTCTGGAAGACGGGCACCTCGAACGGCTTCCGCGACGCCTGGACCGCAGGCTATGCGGGCCGCTACATCATCGTCGTGTGGCTCGGCAACTTCAACGGCAGGCCCGATCCTTGGCTGCAGGGTGCGCTCGTCGCGCAGCCCGTCTTCAGGAGCGCCGCCGTGCGCCTTCTCACGGACCGCGAGTGCGCCATGTCCGCTCAGGACGTGAAGCGCTTCGACGAACAGCCCGCAGGCGTCAGGTCCGAGCCCGTTTGCCGCTCGACGGGCGACCTTGCGACCGACGCGCAGGGCCGCGTGCGCTGCACCGACACGGTCGGCGCCTGGTTCATTCCCGGCGTGAGTCCCATCCGCGACACGGGCTTTCTTAAGGAAATCCTCGTCGACGAGGCCACGGGACTGAGAGCCTGCGAGGAAGGCGACGGCGTCAGGCGAGTCTTCGTCGAATCCTGGCCCTCCGAATACCAGCAGCGCTTCCTCGAGGCGGGCATCGTCAAGACGCCCATTCCCGACTGGAAGCCCGAATGCAGGCCCGAGGGCGCCGTCTCGGGCACCCCGCCCGCCATCCTGAGCCCGCGCGCTGGCACGCGCTACTACACGGGCACGGCGGGCCCGAAGCAGGCGGGCATCGTCCTCAGGGCCAGCCTCGCCCCTGACGCCAAGATCGTCTACTGGTTCGCCGACGACCGCTTCATCGGTGCTTCGGACGCGGGCGGCTCCGTCGTCTGGCAGCCTGAGCCCGGCTCGCACCGCGTGAGTGCGGTCGATGACCTCGGCCGCAGGTCGCACAGGACCGTGACGGTCAGACAACCGTAGGACATTTCTATCCGCCTTCCGGGCTGAACATCAGGCCCGCAACCAAAACGGCCGCTTCCTCGCGATGAAGGAGCGACCGTCTTCATTGGGTGCAGGGCACGGAGCAGACCAACTCAGAGGCCGTCCGCCGTGAACGAGGTTCTCCGTCCTCGGGATCTATCTGCACGTTGAGGTTGAAGGCGTAGCGGTCGGCGGGATGCGTCGAGATGGTCGTGAGGATCGCGTGCCCCTTGGCGTCGAGATAGCGGCGCGTGATGCGCAGGGCGGGGCTGCCCGGAACGCCCTCGAGATGAAGCGCGGCCTTCTCGGAGAGCAGCATTGCCTCGACGACCTGCCTGGTCTCGACGCACTTCTTCCGGTAGACCCTGGGAATGATGTCGATCATCAGCTGCTCGGGATGTCGGGGCGCCTCGTGCACGAGGCGCTGCCAGCTGCGGTTCACGTACTCCGTGGTCCAGGCTATGGGCGGGTCGCCCGGCTTCGAGCCCGTGCGGACCATGGAGAAGCGGATCAGCGTCTCGCCCGGCGGAAAGCCGATTCACGGCGAGAGCTCACGGCTCACAACGAACTCGCGGATGTCGAGAATGCGGCGCGGGTTGTTCGAGGCGAGCCTGTCGAGGTCGCTCATCGAGCTCAGCTCGCGGTTGAGGCTCTTGGCCTGCCCCGTGCTCACCACCATCGTGCCCACGTGGGGCGTGCGGCGGATGAGGCCCGCGGACTCAAGCTTCTTCATCGCCGCCCTCACCGTGAAGCGGGAGACGCCCTCCGACTTGCACAGCTCAAGTTCGCGCGGGAGCATGGAGCCGACGGGCCAGCGCCCCGTCCAGATCTCGTGCATGAGCCTCGCGGCCAGCTGGTCCTGAAGAAGTTCTCGTTGCATGTTTCGTATGAACATGAGTGAATAATGGCCGTCCGGGCAGAGCTGTCCGAACGACCTGAGCTTAACAGATTCGCGGGGCAGCAGAGGCCGATCAGCCTCCACCAGATCATGCCGGTCGAGAAGACCACGAGCACGTTGAAGGTGACGAGCAGGAAGTTGATCTTGTAGAACCTCGGGCGCTCCAAGCAGCCCGCGCCAAAGTAGACCGGGTCCGGCCCCCGCGCATTCGGTCGTGAAACTCCCGCCTTTCTGCTCTCAACGCCCAACATCCCGTCGATGGTCCAGAAAAGTCAGCACGCCGTTCACGCAAATGAGAATCGGGGATGTTCACGTGTTTGAGAATCAGAGACGCCAACAAGAGTTCTCACCAGTCCTTCCCCTGTTCGTGCGGCCGGCGGACTTGCACCGCATGGATGCGCGTGCGCAGCGAGGCGGCCCCACAAAGAAGCCCCCGCATTCTTTCGAATGCGGGGGCTTCAAAGCCAGCTTCAAGAGCCTTTGGAGGCCGGAGTCCGAAGGCTCCGGCTCATGAGGCAATTAGAAAGCGTAGCCGACCGTAGCGTTGAACGTGTTGTTCACGCGGTTGTCGGAGCCAGCGCCCAGCTTGTAGTTCAGGCCGAACGTGAAGGCGTCCTTCTGAGCGGACACACCAAGCTTCATCTGGAACAGGTTGCTGTCGATGACCTGCGTGGAGAGCGCAGACGTCGCGGCAACGCCGTTGATGCCCAGCGTCATGTCGGCATCCGTGTCGCCGAAGGCCGGGACAACGGAGAGGTCGAGCAACGGAGCAACGTTCCAGCCGGCGGCTTCAACATTGCCCGTAACCGTGACGCCAACAGGCATCTGGAAGATGTTCATGGAGTCGATCTTGGTCGTGTAGGCGGATTCGAAGTCGTCCGTGGTGAGGTGCGTGAAGCGCAGACCAGCGTGCGGAACAACCTTGAAGGAGCCGGCGTCGACCAGAACATCACCGCGAAGGCCAAGCGTGAAGGCATCCGTATCGGCAGAGAAGTCGCCGATGTTGTAGGCGTTGACGGAAACGTCGTTGGAGCCCTTCATGTAGCCGAGGTCGGCAGCGAGGTTGAACTGGCCGAAAGCCTTGGCGCCGTAGAAGGAGAAGCCGACGAAGTCGGAATCCGTGCTCGAGACGGCGAGCGTGTTCGTGCTGTCGGTATCAGCCGTGGCGACCGTGAAGGCAGCGCCGAGGGTGTAGCCGTCGACAACAGAGTCAACGCCGAGAACGCCGCCATAGACGTCGGACTTGTAGCCCTGGCCGTCCATGAGTTCCTTGGCTTCGTAGTGACCGCCCATGACGTCAGCCCAGACAGTCACGCCTTCGGCGCGCTGAGCGAGAACGTTGGTGCGGGCAGCAACGGAGTCGTTGAAGGCGGAAATGGCGTCCATCGTGACGGAAGCAACAGCGGACGTGGCGCCGAGCTTGGCGGCGTCATTGCCGATGGCGATGACTTCCTCGCGGTCAAGACCGTTGCCGGAAGACATCAGCCAGTTGTTGAACTTGGCGGACGTGGAAGCGCCGTTCTGAGCCTTGCCTTCGTACATGGCCGTCACAAGCGGGAGGGTCTCGAGGCCTTCGTAGGAAGCAACCTTGGCATCATCAAAGGCGATCGTGTGGACCTTATCCTTGAAGGCGGCGGACATGAGGCGGTCACCGTTGAAGGTGATGGCACCGATCGTGCCCTGCGTGTAGCCAGCCTCACTGAACATCACCTTGTCGCCGAATTCGGCGTCGGCAAGGTAGATCGTGCCGTTGTTGGTCACAGCGTTGGCGAAGACAGCATGGGCACCGGTCTTGTCGATCGTGTTCATGTCCACAACCATGAGGTTGTTTTCAAGAACCTGAACGCCCGTCTTGTTGGCTGCATCTTCGAATTCGGCCGTGCTCCAACCGGAAGCAATGACGTTGCCGGCGATCGTCTTGTAAGACGTCGTGTCGGTGGCTTCATCGTAGGTCTTGCCGCCGTCAACATAGATGGCAGACTTCATCTGGCCTTCGTTGGTGCCGAGAACGGCGTGGCCGGCAGCGGCAACAGTCTTGACGGCAACGTCAAGATCCGTCGTGCCGAGAGCAACGAGAGAACCCTGGCCGGCAACCACGGTCGAGTTGGCACCGATACTGCCAATGGCAACCTGAGAGGCGTCGTTGAGGCTGAGAATATGGCCGTCCTTCCAAGCCGGGTCAGCGAAGACCGTACCGGAAACGAGTTCGTTCACGACGAGCTTGCCGGCGACGTCCTCTTCGTCGGAACCGACAAAGACATTACCGTTAGCGGTAAGCTTGTCAGCCGTAAGGGTTCCGAGAACGTCAGCGTCCTTAAGATTAACTTCACCAGCCGTCAGAGTGCCGAGAACGAGGGCGTGGTTCTTGACTTCAAGAGCGCCAACAGCCTTGGCTTCAGCAGCCTTGCCCATGACGAGAGCGCTGTCGGCAACAACCGTGAGGTTCTCAACCGTAGCATTGCCCTTGACCGTCAGGTCGCCGGCGGCAACATTGAGAGCACCATTACCAGCAATAGCGCCGACAACAGCACCGGCACCGGTGGTCGTGAGCTTGCCGTTTTGACCAATGTTCACACCCTTGAGCGTGACCGTCTTGTCCTCCTTGACAGTAACGAGGTCGCCCGTGCCGTTGAGCTTAAGGCCGGATTCAACCGTAAGAGCGGTCTGACCGGCAGCAAGTTCAACCTTGCCGAAGCTGCCGGAGAGGGCTGTGGCAACACCCGTCACCGTAGCGTCCTTGAACTGTTCGAGTTCAACGCCGGCGAGCTTTGCAGCATTGGTGGCCGTGACCTTGCCGTCCTGGAGAACATCTTTAATCGCATCAGCCTTGACAGTGACCTTGTCGCCGAAGACGATCAGGCCGTTGCCGGAAGGAGCAATAGCATCCTTGACAGCGGCAACCTTATCGAGGCTAGCGAATTCACCGGCGGCGTCCGTGAACGTGATCGTGCCGTCGTTGATGAGATGGGCGTTGTTGGTAGCAGTGCCTTCGGCAATCTTGAGACCGGCAGCCTTCGACGTCAAGACGAGCGTGCCGTTGTTTTCAACCGTGAAATCACCGGCCGTGAAGCTGTCAGTCACCGTCAGCGTGCCGCCAACAGTTGCCTTACCGCCGTTATTAACCTGTTCGAAGGTGTAGTCGCCATCGATCTTGGCAGTGGCGCCCGCATCCAGTGCAACCTTGCCAGTAAAGGCTTCGCCTGCAACCTGGAGAGCACCACCGTTGAGGTTGACCGTGCCTTCCGTGAACTGGAGGATGTCATTCTTGCCATCAGTCTGGGACTTGGCATTAAGGGCATTGATGTTGAGCGTGGAACCCTTCTGGAGTTCCAGTTCTCGGAATACCACGAAGGAGGCCTTGCCATCAAGATTGACGCCGGTCTTGAGCGTAGCGCCATCTTCAACGGTGATCTTGTCGAAAGTCATCGTGCCGTCGTTCGTAAACGTGCCGCCGGAAATGTTCAGGGAACCAGTCTTGGACTTGGGACTATTGATATTGCCGGTGTTGACGGAGTCGGCATTCGTCACAACCGTGCCCTTAACCGTCATCGTGCCGCCGTTCGTGAGCGTGTCGACCGTCAGCGTGCCATCAGCCTCCTGGCTGAACGTACCGGCCTTGGCCGTCACGGCATCCTTTTCACCCTTGACTGCAGCAGCGACCGTGAGGGACTTGGCGGTAAGGTTGCCGGACGTCTGCGTGAGAGCGGCAGCCTTATCAGCCGTACCAGCAGCGACCGTCACGCCTTCCGTCACAGTGGCGTCACCCGTAATATTGACGACGCCAACATACGTAGCCTTGGCCGGGGTGGCAGCTTTGGCAGCAGTGCGCTGGGTATATTCCTTCGTGCCAACGGCAAGGGACTGCATCGTAAGGGTGCTGCCTTCGTTCACGACGAAATCAATGGCGTGATTGGCCTGAACAGCGCCCATGGCAAGTTCAGCCTTGCTGTCCTTCTGACCGACGGTAACGGTCGTGGCAGCGAGCGCAACAGCATCATTACTACCATTGTTGACACCAATCTGAGCGTCGATGTCATATTCGGCGATGCCGCCTTCAATGACCATCTTGCCTTCCTGAACATTGAGATTGCCAACGAAGCCGGTCATGTCAGCCGTGGTAAGCGTGCCCTTGCCGGTCTTTTCGATGGTGCCGTGATTCGAAACGATGGAATCCTTGATCGTCAGGTCGCCGGCGAGCGCGAACGTAGCAGAAGCATTGCTAAGGTACATGAAGTCGCCCTGCTTTTCGTACTTCTTAACAGCAGCTTCTTCAGCGTTGGTGCCGGCCTTGTTGCCTTCATAAACCAGAGACTTGCCTTCGGTGACGGTAATGGTCACGTTGCCGCCGTTGATGCGCAGAGCACCGCCCCAGCCGCCGGCCTGGTTGTTGGTAAAGGTCGTGTCGGTAAACGTGACGTTGCCGGCATTAAAGGTGTCAACCGCACCACCGTTGGCAGCGGTGTTGCCGTCAAACACAACGTTGTTCAGGGCAAGATCGGCTCCATCCTGAACACGAATGGCGCCGCCGTTCTTCTTGGCACTGTTGCCAACGAACTTGCCGCCGACCTGCGTGTAGGAAGCGCCCTGGCCGTCCACGAAAAGAGCACCGCCATGTCCGTCGGCACTGGCGGCCTTATTCCCTTCGAATGTGACGTTCGTCGCAGCAACCTTGGTGCCCGTTGCGTTGATGGCACCGCCGAAGGTGCCTGCAGCATTTTCACTGAACGTGGTGTTCGTGATCGTCGTTTCACCAGCGCCAGCAAGCTGAAGAGCACCGCCCTGCTTGCCGGACGTGTTCTTGGAGAACGTGGCGTCGGCAATGGTCGTCTTGACCTGAGAGCCGGTAATGTAGACAGCACCGCCATGGGACTTGGTCGCATTGCCGGTGAACGTGCTGTCAGTGATCTTGACAGTATTCTCACCATTCGACCAAACGTTGATGGCACCGCCGAGAACGGCTTCATTGCCGGCAAAGGTGGACTTGGCAACTTCGAGATTTGCACCTGCCGCACGAATAATGCCGCGGGTGCCGTTGTGCTGCTTATCGCCAGTGTTGACTTCGTCAAACTTGTTGTTTTCGAACGTGACGTTGTCAATCTTCAGCGTGCCCGTGGTGGCGGTAACAACCGCACCGAAATGATCTGTGCTGGTAACCTTGCCAGAGAAATTGCTGACGCTGCCGTTCTTGAGCGTGACGACATTGTCCTTGCTGGAAGCGGTCAGATCAAGACTGCCGGCGGCGTACATGCCCTTGTTGGTAACGTTCTTGAGGACCAGCTTGTCACCCGAAGTTCCAATGAGAGAGCTCGCCACATTATCCTGCGTCTCCGCCTTCGTGAAAGTGGCCTTCAGCGCCGTATCCGTCGCCTTGATTTCGGTATCAGTTTCAGTGGCCATGGCGGAACCAGAGACGCCGGCAATCATCGCGGCGACGGCAGCGGCCACAACCGTCTTCGTGCCCTTGCCCTGAACAGAAGATGTCACTTCGTTCACAACCATCAAAGCGCCGCGCGCCTTGTTGAACACCACCTTGAATGTCGAATTCATGTTTATTTATTCCTTCTAGAAAAACGTATGCGAAGGTTCTCTTGCGAAAACTGCGCAGAGATCAGTTTCGATGATTTGTGTTCAGGGGGGGGGGATAAACCCTAATATCAATTTGTTCAACAATAACCAATCACACAAAGACTACTGCGGCACAGTCATTTTATTGGAACTTTAAACGATACGCAAAGATTGTCATATCATTTTAATTATTTGATGTCTGTTGTTGCATTGCAACAGTGTTCGGTGAAAAATCGCTGTTCCGCATCACTGCTGTCCAAAAAAACGTTCTCTCCTGAGGTTGACAGTCAGACAGTCAGCATGCGCTAAAAAGGTTGAAGATCTGATTGTGGAGAAGCAGGCGATGGAGCGTACCAGAGCGAGAGGTGAGTGTCTTTGTGCGGCCTTTCAAGGTGCTTGACGAAGAGAAGGCAATGAGGCCGAGACCGATCTCGTTGGCGTTGAAGCCTGTGAGAAGGCAGATGCCCTGCCGACGCTGGCGAACATGAAGCCAATGGCGACAATGATCTCCTGACGAGGTACCGTACCTGTTTTCGCGAGTCCCTCACGGCTCATGACGCGGGGCTCGAGCGTGCGCTTGAGCTCGAGGTTCATGTCCTTGTGCATAAGGAGCGGTTGCGCGACGAAGCAGATCATGGAGAGAACGACAGCCGGAAGGAACCACTGTCCTCCAAGAAAGATCGACGCCGAGGCTGTCGTGGGCATGCAAGGAGCAGAGGACCCGGTTGACGGACTTCGAAATCTGGAGCAGGACGCTGCCCGAACAGGCCGTCAAGGAAACATACCGGGCGCCATGATCAGATCGGCGAGACCGAGCGAGTTGGCGACGCCGAGTGAGGAGCCGCCCAAGAGCGAGAGCGTCTTGCAGGAGATGCGGCGGCCTGGATCCGACTGCACGGAACAGAGGAAAGGGGGCTCGGCTATAGAAAACCTTACTCCAGCATATAGATTTTTATATGTCAACTGCCCAATGCCAGATATCGGAAGTCGGAGCAGTTGGCTGTTGGATATCGAAGGCGGCGTTCAGCGCACGAGTTCGTAGGGCCACTGGATGACGCCCAGGAAGTTGCGCACGTCGCGGTAGCCGCTCGCCGCCATGATCCTGCCGCCGATGTCGCTGCGTCGGCCCGAGCGGCAGTAGATGAGAACGGTCTTGTCGAGATCGGGACATTCGGGAAGCGTGCGGCCCATGCGGATTTCGCCCAGAGGAACGTTGATGGCGCCGGGCACGTGGCCCGTGGCGAACTCCGAGGGCTCGCGCACGTCGAGGATGACGACGTCACCGTCGTCCATCATGGCTCTGGCTTCCTCGGGAGTGATGGTCGAGAAGCCTTCGGAATTGCGATCGTCCATATCGGACCTCCGGAATGTATTTTTCATAAAGAATCGGCACGCTCCGTGCGTGCCGGATGCGTGCCGATTTTAGCGCAGGCTCGGGCTGCTTCAGTCGTCGGCGCCCGCCTTCACCGCGGTCTTGGCGGCCGCGGCCTTCGCGTCGAGTGCGTCAAGATATTCGGGTGTGATGTCGCCCGTGACGTAGCGGCCGTCGAAGCACGAGCAGTCGAAGGACTCGACCGACGGGTTCATGTCGCAGAGCACCTTGTTGAGGTCCTCGACGGGCGGGTAGATCACGGCGTCGGCGCCGAGGATCTTCGCGACCTCCTCGGCGCTCTTGCCGTCGCCGCAGAGCAGTTCGGAGCGCGTCGGCATGTCGATGCCGTAGACGTTCGGGAACATGACGCGAGGGGCGGACGAGGCCACGAAGACCTTGACGGCGCCGGCCTCGCGGGCCATGCGCACGATTTCGGTCATGGTCGTGCCGCGCACGATGGAGTCGTCGACGAGCAGGACGCTCTTGCCCTCGAACTCGACGGGCATGGCGTTGAGCTTCTGGCGCACGCTCTTCTTGCGGACCGTCTGGCCGGGCATGATGAAGGTACGGCCCATGTAGCGGTTCTTGATGAAGCCTTCGCGATACGGCAGTCCGAGCACCTGGGCGAGCTGCTGGGCGCACGGGCGGGCGCTGTCGGGAATCGGCATCACGACGTCGATGTCCTTGAGGTCGACGGCCTCCCTCACGTGGTCGGCGAGGATCTCGCCCAGACGCAGGCGGGCGGCGTAGACGTTGATGCCGTCGATCGTGGAGTCGGGACGGGCGAAGTAGACGAACTCGAAGGCGCACGGATGAAGCGAGGGCTCGTCGGCACACTGCGAGAACGAGACGTTGCCCTCGAGGTCGATCCACATGGCCTCGCCCGGCTTAAGGTCACGCTCGGTCTTGAAGCCCAGGCCGATCATCGTCACGGACTCGGAGCTCACCATGTACTCCGTGAAGCCGTTCTCAAGCTTGTTGGAGCCCCAGCAGATCGGACGAATGCCGCAGGGATCGCGGAAGGCGAGCATGCCCTTGCCCGCTATCACGGCGACGCAGGCGTAGGAGCCGCGAACACGGCGGTGCAGCGCGCGAACCGCGTCGAAGACGGCCGTCTTCGTCAGCCGCCGGCCCTCGCTCGTGGCGCGGGAGAGCTCGGAGGCGAGCACGTTGAGAAGAACCTCGGAGTCGCTCGTCGTGTTGAGGTGGCGGCGGTCCGTGTCGTAGAGTTCGCGGCGCAGGTCGTCCGCGTTCGTCAGGTTGCCGTTGTGCGCGAACGCAATGCCGAACGGCGCGTTCACGTAGAAGGGCTGGCATTCGTCAGGCGACGTCGCGTTGCCCTGAGTCGGGTAGCGGACGTGGCCAATGCCGATGCTGCCCGTCAGGTCGCGCATGTTGCGCGTACGGAAGACGTCACGCACGAGGCCGAGCCCCTTGAAGAAGTGAAACTGAAGGCCGTCGAGTGTCGCAATGCCGGCGGCGTCCTGGCCGCGGTGTTGCAAGAGGTGAAGCGCGTCATAGACACGCTGGTTGACCGGCGTGTCGGACATCAGGCCGATAATCCCGCACATGATGCTTGTTTTTCCTTTAGCCCGTGCCGCACCAACGAGGGATCGGCGGCAGGCTGTGATTGAGGAGAGTTGAGAGAAAAAAGTCGTCTAAAAACGACCAAGGGGACCATGCATGTGCAAGGTCCCCTTGATGAAATTCGTCACAATCCCGTCACCTTCGTGCCTCTGAGCGCCCGAATCCACTCGGGCATGTAGGGCATCGACCACTCGATCACGGTCTCGGCAGGTCCGATCATGACGGACTGCTGCCACATGCGGCTTGAGCTGAGCGACTGCGACAGCCCGAAGAAGAACACGCAGGCGGCCACAACGATGATGCCGCGCACGAAGCCGAATGCCGCGCCGAGGATGCGGTCCTCGAAGGTGAGTGCAGCCACCTCGAGCATCTTGCGCAGAATGAAGCCGAAGAGCCCGACGACGAAGAGGCAGGCCACAAGAATCAGAACGGCCGCAATGATCACGCGCGGAATGTAGCCGATGCTATCGAGCGGAATGCGGTCGGCGATTTCACCCGCGAAGCTCATGCTCAGCATGAAGCCGGCCACCCAGCCGACGATCGAGAGCACTTCGCGGATGACGCCGCGCATAATGCCCACCACCGTCGAAAGAACGAGCAGGGCACAGATGATCCAGTCGATTTCAGTCATCTTGAAAAAGGCTGCAGAATTGATGAAGCCGTTACTATAGCAGGAATGGGGGCGGGCGTTCGGGATATCCCGCCCCTCAGGCGTTTACGAGCCGGCGGGCGCCTAGGGATTGTTGCCGACGATGAGCTGGCCCGTGTGGCCGTCGAGCACAAGCGTACCCTGAACGCCACGGGCCTCGTCACGGGTCGCGTAGTTGCCCACGCGCACGCGCCAGAGCGTGCCCGCCTTCTGGCTCACCGAAACCTTGTAGGCCGGATAGCCCTTGGCGGAAAGCTCCCTGACGAGCTTTTCGGCATTGCGCTCGCTGCTCGTCGCGAGCACCTGAACGTAGAAGCCCTTGCCGTCCGTGGCGGAGCTCTTCTTCGCAGGCTTTTCCTCGGCCTTCTTGGGCTCGGACCTGGCGGCGGGCGCAGGCGCGGGTTTGGCGGCCTCGGCCTTGGGCGCGGGCTCCGTCTCCGTCTTCACGGGCTGACGAGCCTCGTTGGCAAGGTTGGCTCTGGAGGTGGACTGCTCCGCGGCGGCGCCGTTGGCCGTCACGTCGACGTCGCCCGAACTGCCGGGCAGGGCGTTGAGCGTCGTCCTCGCCGTTTCGGGCACGGCCGGAATCTCGGTCGAGACGGGCGGCTTGACGTCCTGCTCCCTGTCGAGCAAAAGCGGCGAGACGACGATGACGCCGAGCATCAGGGCGGCGGCACCCACGAGCCTGTAGCGGGTGCGCTGGCGCTGGACAAGGATCTCCTCGTCGGGCACGTCGTCCTCGACCTCGTCGGAAAGCGGCGCGGCCTTCCTCTTCATGAATCCGAACGCAGGCATCCTGAGACGCTTCTTCCCCGTCGGCTCCTCGTCCCCTGCGGGCGCGGCGGCCTCGGGTTCGGGCGCGGGACGCCGCGGCGCCTCGGGCGAAGGCGCACTGCCGATTTCGCCGATCACGAGACGGGTCTCGGGCGCGGCATCCGCCGCGCGGGGCGCGAGGCGCGGCTCGATCTTGGCCGCAGGCTGCGGAGCCTTCGGCTCGACGAACAGGGAGCCGCGCGGCGCAGACTCGGAAGCGGGTGCAACAGGGTCCGCAGATGCTGCGGGCGCCGCGGGAGAGTAAACGGGAGTCTGAACGGACTCCGGAACGGGCTCGGCAGCGCGTTCGGGCTCGACGAGCGGCTTTTCCTCGCCCACGACGTTGAAGGCCGGCGGATCCTCGCGGACATCCCAGGGGGAGGGCTCTCCGCCTTCGCCTCCGAGCTGAGGCTCGATGCGGGGCGCTTCGGCGGCCTGTTCGGCCGGCTTCTCTTTTTTGAACGGATTGGGAAACTGCATGGCGTGTGGCCCCTCAGGTGGTGTTGGGTCTTCCGGTCCTTCGCTGCATCAGCGAGCGATGCCTTCCCCTGCGAAGACTTCGAGCGCGGCGGTCACGGTGACGAAGGAGCCGAATACGACGATTCTAACAGCCTGTTCCGCGCCCGATTCTGCGCCGCCTGCAATTTTTACGGCGCTCTCGCGCGCGGCGGCGAGCGCCTGCGCAACGTCGGCGTGCTCGTGGATGCGGCCGGGCTCGACGCCCGCCGTAAGCATAGCTTCGTGCAGCTGTGCTGCGGTGGCGGCGCGCGGCCCCGTGAGGGAGGCGACGTGCCACTCGTCGAAGGCGTCGGCAAGAATGTGCGTCACGCCCGCCATGTCCTTGTCGGCGAGCATGCCGCAGACGGCGATCGTGTGTTCGCCGGGCCTGCGGCTTCGGACGACGTTGGTGAGAAGCACCTCGGCCGCCTGCGGATTGTGACCGACGTCGATGACGGTGGGCACGGGATCGGTGGTGATGAGTTCGAAGCGGGCCGTCAGGCGGACCTGGCGCAGACCCGTGCGGATGTCGTCGAGCGTGACGGGCACGCGGTCCATCAGGGAGGCGATGACGGAGAGGACGCCGCCCGCATTGCGGTACTGGTTGACGCCGGCGAGCGCGGGCTCGGGCAGGTCCTCGAAGAGCGTCGCGCCCTGAGCGAACGTAAACGTGCCGTTCTCCTTCACCGTCACCGTCCAGTCCTCGCCCGCGAAGAGTCGCTTCGCGCCAATCTGCTCGACATGATTCCTCACCGTGGCAGGCACGTCGGCGTCGGCGCAGACGGCGGGGCAGCCCGGACGGTAGATGTGAGCCTTCTCGAGGCCGATCGCCTCGCGCGTGTTGCCGAGGAAGGCGACGTGGTCGATGCCGATCGTCGAGATGACGGCGGCGTTGGAGTCGATCGTGTTGATGGCGTCAAGACGGCCGCCGAGCCCGATCTCGAGGATCACGACGTCGAGGTCGTCCTCGCGGAAGATCCTGAGGATGGCGAGCGCCGTGTATTCGAAGTAGGAGAGCGTCATGTCGCCGCGGGCCTTCTCGACCGCGCGGAAGGCGTCCATGAGGCGTTCGTCGTCTACTTCGCGCCCGTTGACTACGCAGCGCTCGTTGAGGCGGATGAGGTGCGGCGAGGTGTGCATGCCGGTCGTGTAGCCCGCCGCGCGGTAGATGCTCTCGAGCATCGCGCAGGTCGAGCCCTTGCCGTTCGTGCCGCCCACGGTAATGACGGTTCGGGACGAGAAGTCGAGCCCCATGCGCTCGACCATGGTCTTCATGCGATCGAGTCCGAGGTCGATGGGCTTCGAGTGCAGCACTTCGATGTGCGTGAGCCACGCGTCAAGGGTCTTGGCATCAAACATGAAAGGGAATCTCCAGTCTGGAAAATGGAAAAGCCGTCCGAACGATGCGTCCTGCGCTCGTCTCGGGCGGCTCGAAAATGCGTGCGGGTCGGGAGAGCCGTGCGTCAGGCGCCCGCCACGGGCGGCCTGCGCATCAGGTGTTGCGTGAGGCAGGAGATGCGCGAGCGCATCTCGCGGCGGTCGACGATCATGTCGATCTGGCCCTTGGCAAGCAGGAACTCGGCGCGCTGGAAGCCCTCGGGGAGCTTTTCACGCACGGTCTGCTCGATGACGCGCGGGCCCGCAAAGCCCACGAGGGCCTTGGGTTCGGCGATCACGACGTCGCCCATGAAAGCGAACGAGGCTGAGACGCCGCCCATCGTCGGGTCGGTGAGCACCGAAATGAAGGGGAGCCCGGCCTTGTGCAGACGCGTGATGGCGGCCGTCGTCTTGGCCATCTGCATGAGGGAGAGAAGGCCCTCCTGCATGCGGGCGCCGCCCGAAGCCGCGAAGCACACGAAGGGCGCGTGCAGGCGGATCGCCTCGTCGACGGCGCGGGAGAAGCGCTCGCCGACGACGCTGCCCATGGAGCCCGCCTGGAAGCGGAACTCAAAGGCCGTCGCGACGATCGGCTGGCTGCGCAACGTACCCGACATCGCGATGAGCGCGTCGGTTTCGCCCGAGGCCGCCTCGGCCGCGGCGATGCGCTTCGGATACGGCTTGCTGTCGACGAAGCCGAGCGGGTCCACGCTGCGCACGTTGGCGGCGATTTCGACGGCGCTCTCGGGATCAAGGAAGGCGAGAAGGCGCTGGCGGGCGCCGATGCGGTGATGGTAGCCGCACTTCGGGCAGACCTGAAGGCTGGCGCGGAGCTCTTCCGTGTAAAGCGGCTGCTCGCAGCCCGGACACTTGGTCCAGACGCCTTCGGGAATCGGACTCGGCTTGCGCTCGTTGTCGTCCTCGCGCTTGATCTTGGGGAGAATGTGCGTAATCCAGCTCATAAGCTCTTCATTTCAGGTTCGTCCGCTCCCTGCCGTGCGACGGCGGGGACGGACCGTTTCAAAACTGCGCCAATTATATCGCCCGGGAGGAATCCCAAAGGCGCGCCCCGCATCGGCTTCACGGATTAGCGGAAGGATGCTCGGGATCCTCCCAGCCGAAGGGACTCGGCCCCGCGGCGGGGATGGACGGATCCTCGTAGCCCACGCCCATCAGGTATAGGCCGTTCGGGCTGAAGGTGGGCGCGGCCGCGGCGCGGCTGCGCGCCTTGAGGACCTCCTCGACCCACTCGGGCTTCTCGCGGCCCGTGCCCACGTAGATGAGCGTGCCCACGATGTTGCGCACCATGTGCTGCAGGAAGGCATTGGCCTCGATGCGCACGCCGATGAGGCGGCCGCGGCGCTCAAGCTCGAGGCGGCGGATCGTACGCACGGGACCCGAGGCCTGGCACTCGGAGGCGCGGAAGCTCGTGAAGTCGTGCTCGCCCACGAGGCAGGCGGCACCCTCGCGCATGCGCTCGACGTCGAGCGGGCGAAAGACCCAGCCCGTCAGATCGTCGAGAATGGGAGAGCGCACGGGATCGTTGTAAATCCAGTACTCGTAGGTGCGCGAGCGTGCGGAGAAGCGCGCGTGGAAGTCGTCGTCGACGAGCCTTGCCCAGCGCACGGCGACGCCGGGCGGCAGGTACGTGTTGAGGCCGCGCACCCAGCTGCGCTCGGGGCGGTCGGCCTGCGTCTCAATGCTCACCACCTGCTGCATGGCGTGCACGCCCGTATCCGTGCGACCCGCGCACATCGTCGGCGTCTTCACCTGCAGGAAGGTCTCAAGCGCATCCTCAAGCGCCTGCTGCACGGACGGGCAGTCGGGCTGGATCTGCCAGCCGTTGAAGCCCGTGCCGCGATATTCAATGCCAAGCGCTATCTTCACTTCGGATCCGTCTGAGTCTTGATGCGTTCTTCAAGGACTTCGGCGCGATGGCGAAGCTCGTCGCCGCCGCGGCGCTTCACTTCCTGGAGAAGCTCGAGGGCCTCGTCCACGGCGCCGAGGCTCACGAAGCTCGTGGCGAGCTTGAGCTTGGCGTCAAGCGCCTTGGCAAGCGCACGTTCCTTGTCGGTTTCGGGTTCCGCGGGCTCGGGCTGTTCTGCGGGCTTCTGCTCCGCGGGAGCAGGCGTGGCAACTGCAGGAGCGGCGGCGGGGGCGGAAGTCTGAGCGGGGGCGACCGCATCGTCAAGCTCGAGCGAGACGCCCTCGAGAACGGCGGCAGCCTGCCTGGAGGCGCCGAGCACGGGGCCCTTCTCCTCTTCGTCAAGCGGCGGCAGCTCGTCGTCATCGGGCTCGAGCCACGGCTGGTCAGCCGGGGCCCCGGTTCCTTCGGACTTCAGAGCCTTTTCGGAATTCCGGGTCTCGTTCTTCTGCGCCATGGCGTAGGCCATCGCGCCCGCGCCCATGGCGCCGGCGGTCGTGCCGTTCTTCACGGCTTCGTCAACGGTCGTGCTGACGGCCTTGAGCTGGGCTTCGGAGGTTGGCGGGACATCCTTCTGAATCTGGACGGCAACGGGCTTCTTCTCCTCGACGGGATCTTCCTCACGCTTGCGCGAGCGAAGGCCGAGGAAGGCGAGAAGCGCCAGAACGAGGGCGCCGACGCCCCAGAAGAGCAAGTTGTTCGTGCCGCCGGAGCCTGCGGCATCAGCCGGCCGGGCGGGCGCCTCGGTCTTGACGGGCTCGACCTTGGGCGCATCGGCGGCGGGCTCTGCCGACTTGGCGGACTCGGCGGGCTTTTCAGCGGCCGCAGCTTCTGCGGCTGCAGCCTTCTCCGCGGCCTCTTCGGCGGCCTTTGCTTCGGCACGCGCCTCAGCGGCTTCGGCCTCTTCCCTGACGGCCTCGGCCTTCTCCTCCTCAAGGGCCTGCTGGCCCGCCTCGGCGACGACCTCGGGGGCCTTGCCTGCGGTGCGCTCGCGGTCCTGAGCATCGGCCACCTTCGCGGCGGCCTCGCCGGAGAGCCGTTGGGCGTCAATCAGATTCTGCGTGGGGCCGGGAATGGCCGTGTCCGCACCGTGCACTTCGTGGAAGGCGGCGACGGGATCAATGGCGAGGACCTCCTCGACCGTCGGCGGATTGAGGACGGAACGGACCTCGAGCCTGCCCGGATCGCCTTCCTTGAAGGCGGTGCGGTTGAGGTTTCGGAATGCGATGACGAGCTGCTCGAGCGTGGCGCCGCGGTAGCTCGGCCAGTAGAGCAAGGCGACGGACCAGAGGGTCATGTCCTGCTGCACGTGGAAGGCCTGCGAAGCGTCGAAACCGTTGAGCGCCACGTATTCCTTGACGACGTTGGGCGCATAGCGGCCTTTGCGGCGGATCTTCCCCTGCTTCTCGGCAGAGGCGGCGGAGACTTCCTTCTGCGGGGCGGCAGCCGCCTTCACGGCGAGCGCTGCGGCCCCGGATTCGGCCTTGGATTCGGACTTCGTCTCGGCCTTGCCCTCCTTCTTCGCCTCCTGATTGTCCTGAGCGGCCTCAGGCTCTCTGGGCACGACAAGCGGCTCGGGGGAGAGGCGGCGGGGCTCGCCCTTGACGGTGGTGCGTTCGGCCGAAGGTGTCACGACGAATGAGCCGTCCTTCGTCTGCACTTCATAGGCGCGGACGGTGACGGTGCCGCCTGCGTTCATCTCCATGAGAAGCGGGAAGCTGCCTGACTGAAGGGCCTGCTCGCCGTAGAGGCGCAGGCGCACGGTGCCGTTGCTGCCGTCGCGCGCAAGCTTGAGGTCCTGAACCTGGGAAGGCCAGTTCACGCCTTCGCGCAGGTAGGTGGCGGGAGGCGCCACGCGAACGAGTAGCGGAGAGATCGTCAGATCGAGGTCGTTGATCTCCAACAGGGCCTCAAGGGGCTCACCCGGCTTGCTTTCGACAGTCAGGTCGCCGAGCGAGACGGCCTGCGCCGAAACGGCGAAGCCGAGGATTGCAAGCGCCGTTGCGCCCGCCAGCATGCTTTTTCTGAACATCAGTCAATTCCGAACAGGCCCGCGAAGCCCGTCGGGCGTTTCGCGGAGTCATGAATAACCTGTTGATAATACCGCATGGAACCGTGCGAGCGGAAATACGCATTTTCCGCAGGGCGAGCCCGTGCGGCACCCGCTTCAGGCCTGAAAAAAGCCGCCGTGCCCGCGGGCGACGGCGGCTTCGGGAAGCCGTTTCAGGATACTCAGGCGCGCTTGCTGAAGGCGGCCCAGTACATGAGGACGAGAACGACGCCCGCGATGGTGTTGCCGACCGTGGCGGCAGAGAGGTTCTTGACGATGTTCTCGATCGTGATCACGTCGAGCGGCACGCCCTCGGGCGCGTAGCCCGAAAGCTTGAGGACGAAGGCGAGCGGCAGGAAGTACATGTTCGCCACGCAGTGCTCGAAGCCCAGCGCCACGAAGGCGGAGACGGGAAGCACGACGCCCACGGCCTTGTCGACGACGGTGCGGCCCGCATAGCCCACCCAGACGCCGAGGCACACGAGCAGGTTGCAGAGGATGCCCTTGATCATGATCGTCGTCCAGTCGGCGGAAAGCTTGCCGACGGCGATGCTCATCATGCCTTTGGCCATGGGACCCGTGTCGGCCACGTGCGCGAAGTAGACGAGCGTGACGAGCGCGAGGGCCCCGACGAAGTTGCCGAGCCAGACGCGCACCCAGTTCATGACCGCCGCGCCCCAGCTGATGCGGCCGTCGACGGCCGCACCCGCGAGCATGGTATTGCCCGTGTAAAGCTCGGCACCTGCGACGAGCACGAGGTAGAGGCCGAGCGAGAAGACGGCACCGCCCATGAACTTCTGCACTGCGAAGGGAAGCGTGGAGTCGCTCATGAAGAGCGTGCAGAAGAGCCCGCCGAGCCCGATGTAGAAGCCGGCGAGTACGGTGAGGGGCAGCTGGGTGCGCAGATCCATGCTGCTTTTGGTTACCCCGAGGCCGAGCACCTTTTCGGTGATTTCCTTCGGGGTGAGTGCGTCGGGACGCAGTGCGCTGTTGTCGGTCATGGGAAGCTCCGGAATGTTTGAATAACTGTGGGCGAGGCCCGTTTGGAAAGCGTCCTCGGACGAGGCGTCGTTTTCCAAACCGGCCGCAGCTTCTGGCTCGGAGGAGCCTGACCTGAAACGGCGGAATCAAAGGAACGGACATTGTATTGAAGTTTTCGCGCCCCTTCGGGCGACTACTTCCAATTTTCGCCGAAAGATGTATTCACTTTTTTCCGCGCCCGTCTTCCGAAAACGACGAAGGCTTCGAGAGCGCCTGTTTCCTGGGCTCTCGAAGCCTTCTGCGTGATGCGTTTCGGACGAATCAGCTCGTCTGAACCTCGTCTTCGGGCGTGCCCACGAGGTCGTACTCCTCGCTGCCCGTGATGCGGACCTTCACGAAGTCGCCCGGCTTGTAGGGCGTGAGGGTCTCGACATAGCACTTGCCGTCGATCTCGGGAGAGTCGGCCTTCGTGCGACCGATGGCAAGACCTGCCTCGTCGTCGTACTCGTCGATGATGACCTCCTCGACGGTGCCGATCTTGGCGCGGAGCTTCTCGGCCGAGATCTCGGCCTGAACCTCCATGAAGCGGTTGCGGCGCTCCTCGCGAACCTCGTCGGGCAGCGCACCGGGGAGCCGGTTGGCCTGGGCGCCCTCGACGGGCGAGTAGGCGAAGCAGCCCACGCGGTCAAGCCTGGCCTCGCGCAGGAAGTCGAGCAGGTACTCGAACTCCTCTTCGGTCTCGCCGGGGAAGCCCGCGATGAAGGTCGAGCGGATCGTGATGTCGGGGCAGACCGCACGCCAGGCGGCAATGCGCTCGAGGTTCTTCTCGGCGCTCGCGGGGCGCTTCATGGCCTTGAGCACGCGCGGGTGCGCATGCTGGAACGGCACGTCGAGATACGGCAGGATCAGGCCCTCGGCCATGAGCGGCACGATCTCGTCGACGGACGGATACGGATAGACGTAGTGCAGGCGCGTCCAGACGCCGAGCTCGCCCAGGCCCCTGCAGAGGTCGAGCAGATGCGTGCGCAGCGGCGGATTGGCGCGCAGATCGAGCGCGTAGCGGCGGTCGACGCCGTAGGCGGCCGTGTCCTGGCTGATGACGAGGAGCTCCTTGACGCCCGCGTCGACGAGGTTGCGGGCCTCGCGGATCACTTCGCCCGCAGGACGGCTCACGAGGCCGCCGCGCAGGTTCGGGATGACGCAGAACGTGCAGTGGTGATTGCACCCCTCGCTGATCTTGAGGTAGGCGTAGTGCTTGGGCGTGAGGCGCACGCCGCAGGCGGGCACCAGATCGCCCCAGGGCTCGTGGGGACGCGGCAGATGGGTCTCGACCATCGCGATGACGTCGTCGACGGAGTCGGGGCCCGTGACGCCGAGCACCTTCGGGCAGTGGTTCAACACGTAGTTGCTGCCGTCGGCCTCCTTGCGGCCGCCGAGGCAGCCGCAGACGATGACGCGGCCGTTTTCGGCGAGCGCCTCGGTGATGGCGTCAAGGCTTTCCCTGACGGCCTCGTTGACGAAGCCGCAGGTGTTGACGATCACGATGTCGGCGTCGTGGTAGCTCGTGCCGATGCGGTAGCCTCGGGCGCGGAGCTCGGTGACGATCCGCTCCGTATCGACGAGGGCCTTGGGGCAGCCGAGGGAAACGAAGCCGACGACGGGAATCTTGTGGGACATGGGAGTCTGAACCTGTAAAAGCGGTTGTTCGGCGGGACCGGGAGATCAGGCCTCTTCGGGCTTGATCCAGATCATCGCGGCGTGGCGGCCGGACTTCTCGCCGTCACGGCGGAAGCTGTAGAAGCGGCGCGGATGCGAATAGGTGGAGAGGCCGCAGTCGAAGACGTCGTCCTCGGAGACGCCCTCGGCGGCGAGCGCCATTTTTGCGAGCAAGGCGAGGTCGCACATCAGGCGGTCGCCTTCGCCCTGCGTGAAGGCGCGGTCGGCTTCGGGGAGACCGGCGAGCATCGCCTCGCGAACGTCCGGGCCGACCTCGAAGGCCTCGGGACCGATGCGCGGGGCGAGCCAGGCGACGAAACCCGTGCTTTCGGGGGCGCGTTCGCGCATGACGCGGATCGTCTTCCCGATGATGCCGGCGGCAAGGCTCTTCCAGCCCGCATGGACGGCGGCGACGACCGTGCCCTCACGGTTGGCGAGGAGCACGGGCAGGCAGTCGGCGGTCATGACCGTGCAGACGACGCCCGGCTTCGTGGAGACGGAGGCATCGGCCTCGGGTTCGCCTTCGGCCGTGTCGGCGTCGACGACCTCGGTGCCGTGCACCTGCCTGAGCCACACGGGATCGGACGGCACGAGCTGCGCGACGATGGAGCGGTTCATGCGCACACAGGCGCCGAAGTCGCCCGTATGCGGGGCGACGTTGAGGCCCATGATGCCTTCGGCGTTGCCGTAGGCGCCGCTCGAGACGCCGCCGTCGCGGCACGTGAAGAGCGCGTCGACCGAAGCCGGGGCGCGGTCCTTCCAGGCGGGCTGCAGAATGTCGAGTCCGGGTTTCGTCAGTTCCATGACCTTCCTCCTATATCTTGTGGTGCCTGCTTCAGAGGCGTTCGTTCTCAAAGACCCTGACCGGGACGTTCCAGGGGCCGAAGCCGAGTTCGTCCATCAGGTCGATCATGTCGTCCTCGGGCGGCACGAACCACTCCATGTACTCGCCCGTGACCGGATGGTCGAGACCGAGGCGGGAGGCATGCAGCGCCTGGCGGTGGAAGTCGAGCTCGTTCTCGACCTTGACCGTGAGGCCGGGCGCGCGGCCGCGGTAGACCTGGTCGCCGATGAGCGGCAGGTCCTCGCTCGTGAGGTGGACGCGAATCTGGTGCGTGCGGCCCGTGTCGAGGCGGCAGGCGACCCAGGAGACGGGCAGGCCCTCGATGGAGCTCCAGCCCACGCAGCGGGCACGAGTGCGTGCCGGCTTGGCGCGCACGCCCGTGCTGCCGGGGAAGCACTTGAAGCGGGTGCGGCTGCGCGGATCGCGGCCGATCGGCGTCTCGACGACGAAGTCGGGCGCGGCGGAGCCGAGCGTGAAGGCCCAGTACTCGCGCTTGACAGTGCGCTCCTGAAGCTGGCGCACGAGGTTCGTCTGGGCGGCAAGCGTGCGGGCGACAACCATGAGGCCGGTCGTGTCGCGGTCGAGGCGGTGGACGATGCCCGCACGGGGCACCTCGCGGAGCTCGGGATAGCGCCACAGCAGGCCGTTGAGCAGCGTGCCGCAGGGGTTGCCCGCGCCCGGATGCACGACGAGACCGGCGGGCTTGTTGACGACGACGATCGCATCGTCCTCGTAGACCACGTCGAACTCCACGTCCTCCTCGGGCGTGAAGGCGAGCGCCTCGTCAAGATGGGGCTCCTCGAGCAGCGAGATCTCGTCGCCCTCGGTGACCTTCTGGCGCACCTTCTGGACGACCTCGCCGTTCACCTCGACGCTTCCCTCCTCGATGAGCTTCTGCAGACGAGCTCGGGAAACATCGGGCATCAGGGTGGCGAGAACCTTGTCAAGGCGTTCTCCCCAGAACCCTTCCACCGTGAAACTTGGTAAAGTGTCATCATCGGCGCCGTTCCCGGCATCGGGGAGGTCGTTATAATCCGAAAGTTCAGAATTTTCGCAACTGCTTGTCATGAATTTCAAGTTTCCTAATAAGCGCCTCGCCGCGAGGCTGATGGCCGTGACGGCCATCACGCTGGCGACCGCCTCCTGCTCCTGGCTCGAATCCCTCGACAAGGATCCGACGGCGGACTGGTCGGCCGACAAATTGTATACCGAGGCCCGAGCCGCTCTTGAAGAGAGCAACTGGACCGATGCAAAAGACTATTACACCAAGCTCGAGGCTCGCTATCCGTTTGGAACCTATGCACAGCAGGCCCAGATCGAGCTGATCTACGCGAACTGGAAGGACGGCGACGCCGCCCAGGCCGTTCAGGGTGCGGACCGCTTCCTGCAGGCCTATCCGAACCACGCCAACAGCGACTACGTCATGTACCTGAAGGCGCTTGCGACCCTCAATGAAAACGACGGCTGGTTCGCGAAGCTCGCCGCGCAGGACCTTGCCGAGCGCGACGCCAATGCCGCCCAAGAAGCCTTCGACATCCTCAAGGAGCTCGCCCTGCGCTTCCCCGACAGCCGCTACGCGCCCGAAGCGCGCCGCCGCATGCACCAGCTCGTGCTGGCTCAGGCAAAGCATGAACTTGGAGTTGCAGAATACTACTACGTTCGACACGCTTATGTCGCGGCCATTCAGCACGCGCAGCGAGTCGTGAGCGAATTCCAGAACACGCCCATGCGCGACGACGCTCTTGAGATCATCGCGAACTCCTACGACAAGCTTGAAATGCACGACCTCGCCGCCGACACGCGCAGGGTCCTCGAGCTCAACAAGGGCAAGACCGTCAAGGTCCGCCGCTGAGTCGGGCTCTGATTTCCGCTCGCAAAGAGGAGGCTTCCTGAAGGAGGTCTCCTTCTTTGTTTACCACCCTCCTTTTCTTGATCAGGATCAAGTCAAGGACAATCTCCTCGAAAAAACTCCACAAACGATATTGAGAACCATTCTCAATTCAGGCACAATACATTCAACGACAGCGAAACGCCGCCGCCTCCATCCAAGGACAACGGGGGTCGTCCGGAGCGGACGGCGAGGAAAGGAACCAAGCGCCTTCCCGCAAAGCGGGGCAATCTCCACCCGCATGCTGTTGGGGGTCTGAGAAGGGCCGGATGCGTGCAACGCGCATCCGGCCCTGTTTTTATCCTGCTCTCGTGCAGAAGGCACCCTGCTGTGAGCGCCCTGCTGCGGGCGTCCTACTTTGAGAGCCTTGCGGCCACCTCGGCGCCGCGCTTCATGCTCACAGGCGCGAGCGCCAGAAGGGAGAGCACGAAGAAGAGGCCCGTGAAAAGGATGGCCATCCTGTGTTCGTTGCCGGTGATCCAGGTGATGGCGCCGTAGGAAAGCGGGCCGACGATGGCAGCAAGCCACAGCGCCATGTTCCAGAAGCTGTAGAACTCGGCCAGGCGCGAGCTCGGCGCGAAGACCGCGACCATGGCTCGGCCTGCGGACTGGGACGAGCCCATGGCGAGGCCCGCGAGATTGGCGGCGACCCAGAACTGCCAGCGCTCGGTCGAGAAGGCGGCGACGGCGATCATCGCGATCCAGACGCAGAGCGTGCCCGCGAGTGCGAGCTTGTGGCCGATGCGGTCCTGCACGTAGCCGAAGGCGAAGGCGCCGACGGCGGCCGTGATGTTGACGAGGAAGACCATGAGGAGCGTGTCCTCGGTCTTGAACCCCATGACGGCGGCGGCATAGACGGCCGAGAGCGTGATGACGACGGAGACGCCGCACTGATAGAGGAACCCGCAGACGGAAAGCCAGGCGAAGTCGCGGAAGTCGCCGAGCGAGCCGAGCGTGCGGCGCAGCTCCGCAAAGCTCTCCGAGGCGGCGCTCCTGACGGCCTCGCGGTCCGCGGCGTCAAGACGCGGCACGCTCCTCTCCTTGAGGAAGAGGAAGATCGGAAGCGCGGCGGCCGCGAAGACGAAGGCCGTCACGGCCATCGTGCCCGCCACGGTCTGGTCCATCCCGTAGCCGAGCTTCTCGCCGCCGAGCACCACGCCCAGACAGAGGCCGAGCGTAAGGATGCCGCCGCAGTAGCCGAAGCTCCAGCCCCAGCCCGAAACCTTGCCCACGGCGTCCTCACGGGCGAGCTCGGGCAGGAAGGCCGAGTTGAGGGACTCGCCCACGTTGTAGGCGACGTTGCTCACGATGATCATGAGGGAGGCCCAGACGATCGTGCCCGGTCCCGCGAACATGAGGCCGAGCGTGCCGCCCACGGCCATGAAGGTCGCGACGGCGAGCCAGCGCTTCTTCGTGGCGGTCGCGTCGGCCACCGTGCCGATGACGGGCATCAGCAGCATGCTCACCGCATTGCTCACCGCGATGACGACGGTCCAGAGGAACGTCGCCGAGGGGGCGTCGCCCGCCACCACGCTCACGAAGTAGGCGTTGAAGACGGCCGTGAGCACCACGGTCGTGTAGCCCGAATTGGCAAAGTCGAATGCGGCCCAGGACCAGACCTCGCGCATCGCGACGCCGTCCTTGAGAGCGGACCGGGAGAAAAACGGCATGTGGTTCTCCTCCTTATCGCGCGGTTCGTCCGCGCATGACCAGCATGTTGAGATGCGCCATCACGCTTCGCGCAAGGCTTCTGACGGCGTAACCGCCCTCGAGCACGCTCACGAGACGCCCCTCGCAGAGGACGTCGGCCGCATCGAGCAGCCTGCGCGTGATGCGCGCGTAGTCGAGCTCCTTCACCTTGAGCTGTGCCATCTGCTCCTCGACGTGGGCGTCGAAGCCCGCCGAGACGAAGATGATGTCGGGCCTGAAGGCCTCGAGCTGCGGCAGCCAGACGTTCTCGAGGATGTCGGTGAAGACCGCGCCGTCGGCGCCTGCGGCAACGGGACTGACGACGACGTTCTTGGGCGTGGGCTCCATCATGCGGTGCGGATAGAGCGGCCACTGGAAAAGCGACATGAAGCGGATGTCGGGATGGTTCGCGACGATCTCCTCGGTGCCGTCTCCGTGGTGCGCGTCAAAGTCGACGATCGCGACGCGTCTCGCGCCGTGGCGGCGCATCGCCCAGTAGGCGCCGATCGCCACGTTGTTGAGGTAGCAGAAGCCGCGAGCCTCGGCGCGCGCCGCATGGTGTCCCGGCGGGCGCACGCCGCAGAAGGCGTTCTTGATGCGGCCCGCATAGAGCTCGTCGACCGCCTCGACCACCGCGCCCGCACTCTTCATTGCGGCGTCGAAGGTGTCGGGACCGACGCGCGTGTCGGGCGCGTCGAAGGTCGCAAGCGCGGCGGGATCGCCCGCCGAAGCGGCCTCGAGGCGCCTGACGTACTCGAGGTCGTGCGCGAGGATCACGGACTCAATCGGCGCGGGCTTCGCATAGTGAACCCTGACGAGGGCGTCCATCCCGAGGGCGAGCATGTTGCGCTCGATGACGTCGAGCCTCTCGGGGCGCTCGGGGGCCTCGGGAAGCGGGTTGGGCACGGCGATGCGGTCGTGCGTGAAGTAGCCCGTGAGCGGGCGAACGTCCGTTTGATTGATCATCTGCAATGGCCTGTTCTTGTTATTGGCGGCGTTCATGCGGGCTGCCCGCCCGCGCAGTCCGCGCGGGCCTGCGGGAGGCGCCCCATGACGGAAAGCGTACCACAGGCGGCCCACCCGAAAAAGAGACCGCTCGGGAACGGGCCCCGCAGCTTCGACGCCTCCGAGGCGCACTGCACGTGCGACGCCTCTCCCGCAGGCATCCCGCCGTCAATTTGTGCCATCCTGAAACACGGCCCCGCGCCGGTGAGGCCCGTCGGGCGAGCCTTGCTACAATGCCTCAGGTCACCCATCCACCGCACAACCTTCATGACGACACGATCCCGACTCCGCATGACGATCTACGCGACCGCCTGCGCCGCCTGCATGGCGGCCTGCGCCTGCGCGCTCGCCGCGGATGCGCCCGCCAATACGGCGAAGGCGCCCCAGTCGACCGTCTCGCCCTCCGCATCCTGCTATCTCGCCCGGCCCGACGTCGTCGAATTTCTGGGCCAGATCTCGGAAAAGCACGGAATTCCGCTCGAGTGGCTCAAGGACGAGGTGGCCGTCGCCCGCTACTCGGAAACGGCCGAGCGCCTGATGACGCCCAAGCCCGGCATCAGAAAGCCCGGCTCCGACGTCGTCAAGTCGCCCTTCAGGAACTACCTCGCCTACGCACGCGGCTTCCTCACGCAGGAACGCATCCTGCGCGGGCGCGAGTTCATCGAGCGCAACGCCGCCATCTTCGACGAAATTGAAATGAAGAGCGGCGTCTCCCGCTACGTCATCACCGCCGTCATCGGCGTCGAGACCTTCTACGGCCGCAACATGGGCCGCTACCGCGTGCTCGACAGCCTGATGACGCTCTCCTTCGACTACACGCGCCGCGCCGCCTTCTTCAAGGAGGAGCTCGCGCACTTCCTCGAGTTCTGCTGGCGTCAGGAAGTCCAGCCCGTCACCGTGCTCGGTAGCTTCGCGGGCGCCATCGGCTACGGCCAGTTCATGCCGAGCTCGCTCGACCGCTGGGGCGCCGACGGCGACAAGGACGGCAGGATCGACATGGTCGAGAGCGAGCCCGACGCCATCGCCTCCGTCGCCAGATTCCTCACGGCCCACGGCTGGGTCGCGGGCCGCGGACTCCTCTACCCCGTCAGGGCCGACGCCGAGATCTTCGACGCGACGGGCTCGGGCGGCATCGCCGCACACGCCACCGTCGAGGGACTGCGCAAGGCGGGCGTCGACACGGGAGAGCACTTCCCGCTCCTCGACGACGAGCCCGTCCTGCTCGTCGACCTGCCGCAGCTCTCCGACGTC